>Ga0070741_10006519_pt1 | contig 24995 bp, 27 predicted proteins | sample Coa_R1_4_FD_66440 | JGI IMG/M metagenome (GOLD analysis project Ga0070741, IMG submission 66440) | Surface soil microbial communities from Centralia Pennsylvania, which are recovering from an underground coalmine fire - Coalmine... | ecosystem: Environmental > Terrestrial > Soil > Unclassified ... | reverse complement strand
CCGTCGAGCGACTGTCCACCGGACGACGACGCGCTCGTCGGGACACTCGACGTCGCGATCCCTCTCACGACCGGGGTTTCCAGGCTCGAGTCGCTGCCCGGCGCCAGCTCGGCAACGCCGTGCTTCGTCGACGGACCCGAGCCCGCCGGTGTCCCGGCCGACCCCGACGCGTGCACCGGCGAGTGCGACGTCGGCTGCGCGTCCGGCGGCTGCGACGTCACGGATCCGCCGAGCTGTCCGGCCCCGGCGGGCGGCATCCGCCAGGCGTGCTGCACCGACGACGCCGCACTCGGCTGCTTCCCGACGCGCTCGAGCGCGCTGACGCGCGTCGGACGAACCGACGCGCCCCAGCCGCCGTGGCCGGGCTCGAACTATCCGAAGACGAGCCGACCCGTCGTGGTCGGAACGTTCTGCGAGGGCGCGACGGGTCTCCAGGCCGTCGATGCGACGATCGGGCTTCCGGGTCCGGCTGCGATCGTTCTCCCGTCCGTCGCGACGTGGAAGACGCCGACGCCGTGTAACGGCGGGGACGGCCCAGCGCCGCAGTATTGAGCGACCCGAGACTCATGTCTCGGGCCGGGGCCGGAAGCGAGCTTGATCGGACGAGTCGCGCTATTAGCGGGCGCGGTCGAGGCAACGGCGGACGGTTTCGGAAAGCGTCGTCAGTCGCTTGCCCTCGACGCCCCCGAGCTTCTGCTTCGCCGCGAGCGCCTTCACCTTCTCCTGGAACTTGGCGACGTCGCGCTTCGCGCCGGCGACCTGCCCGTCGCGTCCCTGCCGCGCCGCCGAGTGAAGGTCGTCGAGGAGCGCACCGCGATCGGCCTTCGGCGCCGCGCCGGCCGTTTCGTTACCGAGCGCGGTGATCCACCGATCGCAGTCCTGGGCGTCCACCGCCCCGACGGTCCGCACGGCGAGAAGCACGCCACCCGTCACCGCAAGTGCGCGGGCGATCCGGACACGCATGGGAGTTTCTTACCGCGGGGCTACCGCGAGTCTCAAGCACGGACGCTACGCGAGCGGCGCCGCGAGCGTCGACGGCGCCGGCTCGTCCAGGTCGTCGACCCGGGGCCCGCCGGCCAGCCACGACGATCCGGCGCGTCGCCCGGCGTGGTGCATCGCGTTGAGGATGCCGCGCTCGAAGTAGAGGTACGAGCCGGCGTTGAAGCAGGCGTCGCGCATGGGGCGGACGGCATCGTAGAGGATCACCTCGCGGTACGGGCCGCCCTGGAGACGGGTCACGCGGTTCCGCTCGAGGAGGAGCTTCCGGTCGATGTTGTAGGCGTTCTCGAGAAAGCTGTCGACGGTGCGCTCGACCGCACGACCGAAGTGCGCGAATCCGCCGGGCGTCGGATCCGCCGGCTCGGTGACGAGTACCGTGACGATCTCGTCGGCGCCGAGCGCGACGACCGGTGCGAGCGGCGTGTTCACGAGGAGGCCGCCGTCCCAGAGGAGGTGGCGTCCGATCTGCACGGGCGGGAAGAGGAGCGGGATGCTGGCGCTCGCGAGCACCATGTCGACGGTGATGGCGTCGACGACGACGTAGTCGGGCGAGCGCGTGAGCGGCGCGGGGGCGGTCACGAAGCGGACGACCTGACCGGTGTGCGCGTCGACCGTGTTGAGCGCGAGCCGAAGGCCGCGGTTCGGTACCCGCTCCCCGCCGAACACGTCGACGAGGCGCGCGCGGAGCCGGGCGGTGTCGGCGACGAACGGCTCCTCGATGCCCTCGAGGAAGCGGCTCACCAGCTCGAAGCGCGCCGTCAGGACGTACTCGACCCAGAGGGCGAGCACGTTCCCGGGGCCGAACGGCACGTGGTTCCGTGCCCGCCGGACGAACGTGGCGAACGCGGACGGCGTCCGCAGCCAGCGCGCCGATTCCTCGAGGGTCAGCCGCAGGAGGCTTCGCAGCGCGCCCCGGAAAAAGGGACCGCTGGCCGTGACCGGGGGATCGTCGGCGATCGCCTTCCAGAACTGGAGCATCTCGACCGGCGATTTCCCGGCGGCGATCAGCGCGGCGTTGATCCCACCCGCGGACGTCCCGGACAGCACTGCGGGACCCCGCGCGAAGCGCGGATCCTCGAGCAAGCGCTCGTACACCCCGACCTGGAACGCTCCCCGCGCACCGCCGCCCGAGAGCACGAAACCGAGCGTCCGCGGTCCCAACCGTCTCGCGCCAGCCCGCACCATCCCCGCCTCCCGTCCGCGCCGATCGGAAATGTGCGTGTAACACGATGCCGGGGAGGGGGCCAGGAGCGACACGAGAAGACGGCCTTGACCCGCGGGCGTTCCGGGGCTCGACTCGGATCATGCAGCTCGAGATCTCGACCGAGGATCGCGCCACCCTGCTGGAGCTCGTCGAGCGCGCCCTGTCGGACACCCGCGTGGAGATCAGACGGACGTCGACGCCCGAGTTCCACGACCGTCTCTCCGCCGAGGCGGAGCGCCTGGACGACATCCTGCGGCGTCTACGCGGCCTGCGGCCAGCAGCCTAACTAACGCGACCCAAGAAGGCTTGGGTCGCGTCCTAGGCCGCCGCGGGACGCCGCCGCGCTACGAGGACGCCGGGGAACGCGAACACCAGGGCGCCGACGAGCGCGCCGATCAGCTGCCCGCGGAGCAGCCGCGCCGAGGTATAGCGGATCAGCTCGGGGAGGTTGCAGAGCGTCTCGACCTTGCTCCCCGGCGAGATCGCGCCCGGCTCGTTGTACCAGCTGAGAATCGGCGGGACGATGAACGAGGCGGCGACAGCGCCGACGATCGCGCCGATCATCATGAAGACGAGAACGGTTTTCACGCTATCTTCCTCCTCCGAGCGCGGCGTAGGTCGCGGCGACGAGCCGGTCCGCGCGCGCGTCGACCGTGAGTCCGAGCTGCATCCGGTTCATCACGTATCCGAGCGCGAACCCCGCCTCCGGGTCGGCCATGCCGAGCGACCCACCCGCTCCCGGGTGACCGAACGCGCCGGGGCGGGTGTGTAGCCCGAGCGTCGGCGGGAGCATGAACCCGGTGCCGAAGCGCGTCGGGAACGGGAGCACCGCGTCGTCGCCCTCCGCCTGGACGCGGCTTGCCGCCGCGATCGTCTCCGCGCGGAGCAGCCGACGGCCGTCGACCTCGCCGATCGTCGCGGCGTAGAGCCGCGCGAGCGCGCGCGCCGTGCCGATGCCGTTCGACGACGGCATCTCCGCGGCGTGCAGCGGGCGGGTGTTCCAGCGCTCGTCGTAGCAGAAGAGATTCGAGGGGCCCGTGGCCGCGCGGCCGAGGAGGGTGTCCTGCGCGAGGAACGCCTCGGGCAGCGGCGGCGGAGGATAGAGGCGCGCGACGCGCCGCTCCTCGGCCTCGGGGAGGCCGATCCAGAATTCGAGGCCGAGCGGACGCGCGATCGCGTCGGCGAACCAGCGGCCGAGCGTCGTGCCCGTCACGCGGCGGGCGACTTCACCCATGAGCCAGCCGTACGTCCGGAAGTGGTAGCCGTGACACGTGCCCGGCGTCCACTGCGGGCGTTGCGCTGCGAGCGCGCGCACGACGGGCTCCCAGGCGAGGACGTCCTCCATCGTGACATCCGCGTCGACCGTCGGCAGCCCCGCCTGGTGGCTCAGCACGGTGCGGAGCGTGATCCGCTCTTTCCCCGCGGCGCCGAACTCGGGCCAGTAGCGGGCGACCGGCGCGTCCAGGTCGAGTCGTTCCTCCTCCGCGAGGCGCTGCGCGCAGATCGCCGTGACGCCTTTGGTCGCCGAGAAGACGAGCACCGCCGTGTCGCCGGTCCAGGGGCGCGCCGCCTCACGGTCGGCGAAGCCGGCCCAGACGTCGACGACCGCGCGGCCGCCGGCGTAGACGCAGCATGCGGCGCCGATCTCGTCCGCGTCCGCAAAGTTCGCGCGAAACGCGTCGGCGACCGATTCGAAGCCCGGCGCGACCTCGCCGTGAAGCTCCGTCATGACATCCGCATGCGCGATCAATCGTCCTCGAGTCGGAGCGCCTGGCGCGGACACCGGCGCACGGCCTCGGTGACGCGCGCCCGGACCGACTCGGCCGGGCGCTCGATCAGGAGCTGCACCTGGTCGTCGTCGCCGACGACGAACACCTCCGGGCAGACCTTCATGCAGATCGCGTTGCCCTCGCAGAGCCCGCGGTCGACGATGACTCGCATGCGTCCGTGTGCCGCGTTCCCGGCCTCGCCGTCAACCGATCGCGTCGACGGGATTTTCGTTGACACCGTTCCTCGGCGTCCCGTACGAGTCTCGGATGCGAACTGCGCTCGCGCTCGTCGCCGTCGCTCTGACCGCGGCCAATGCCGCCGCCGCCGGCGGGATCTGGAGCGGCTACGGCCGCGACGCGCAGCATTCGGCGATCGCGCCTGCGCCGGCGCAGCCGCTCGCGCAGATCCACTGGTCGACGCCGGTCGACCTCGACCCGCAGTACTCCGGCGACGCGCTCCTGATCCACTACGGCAGCCCGCTCGTAACCCGGGACGACATCGTGATCGTCACGGTCAAGACCGGCGCGACGGACGGATTCCGGTTCGAGGCGCGTCGCGCCGACACCGGGACGACGCTCTGGACGCTCGCGACGGACTACACGCTCCCGGCGCACAACTGGGTCCCGAGCGTCGGACCGGCGGTCGCGCGGAGCCGGCTCTTCGTCCCCGCGGCCGGTGGCACCGTCCTCCGACGCAACCAGCTCCGGCGGGCGAGCGCCCCCGTCCGCCGGCTCGCGTTCTACGGCGCCGCGGCCCACGATGCGGACCCCGCGAGCTTCGACGCGACGGTGTGGATCTCGACGCCGCTCACCGCCGACGCGCACGGCAACCTCTACTTCGGGTTCATCGCCGTCGACGGCGCGCCCGCGGGTCTCGAGAGCGGCGTCGCGCGGCTCACGCCGTCGGGGCACGGGACGTGGACCGCGGCGTCGGCGGCCGCCGTCGATGCGAGCATCGTGAAGGTCGTGACCGGCTCGGCGCCGGCGCTCAGCGCGGACGGCCGACGACTCTACGTCGTCGTCGCCGATGGGTCGGCGGCCGGGTATCTGGTCGCGCTCGACGCGCGGACGCTCGCACCGCTCGCGCGCGTCCGGCTCGTCGACGTCGCTTTTCCTGCGAATGCGGCGATTCTCTCCGACAACGGCACCGCGTCGCCGACCGTCGGGCCGGACGGCGACGTGTACATCGGCGTCCTCGAGCGGCCGTTCCCGTCGCACCACGACCGCGGCTGGCTGTTGCACTTCGATGCGACGCTGTCGACGACCAAGACCCCCGGGTCGTTCGGCTGGGACGATACGCCGTCGATCGTGCCGACGGCGGCCGTGCCGTCGTACGCCGGGACGTCGTCGTACCTGCTGCTCACGAAGTACAACGACTACGCCGGGATCGGCGGCGACGGCGTGAACCGGATCGCGGTCCTGGACCCGAACGCCACGATGACCGACCCGATCTCGGGCGCCACGGTGATGCGCGAGGTGCTGACGATCGCCGGACCGACGCCGGACCCGGAGCACCGCGACGCCGCGCATCCGTCCGCCGTGACCGAGTGGTGCGTCAACACCGCGGCGATCGACGTCGCCGGACGCTCCGCGCTCGTGAACAACGAGGACGGCGTCCTCTACCGGTGGGACTTCACGACGAACACGCTCGCGGAGCACGTCATCCTGACCGGCGGACTCGGCGAAGCGTACACGCCGACGGTCGTCGGTCCCGACGGTACCGTCTACGCGATCGGCAACGCGACGCTGTTCGCCGTCGGCGCCGCTCCGTGAGCGCCGTCAACGCGGCAGCAGGTCGTCGACGGCGACGGTGACGCCGGGGAGCGCGCCGAGCTCGAGGCGCTCGCCGCGTCGCGCGATCGCCGTGCGAAAGGCGATCAGGCGCGCGACGGGACGTGCTCGCGCAGATCGCCGACGAGGTCGAGAGAGATGCGCCGCTCCGTGAACCGCCAGGCACCGTCGGCGCGCTCGAAGCGATCGTGGTACCGCCCGGCGAGGATCGGCTGAAGCGCGAGCGTGCCCGTCTGCTGGAAAACCGTGAAGTACGAGCGCGCGGTCGCCGTCCCGGCGGTCTCGTCGACGTCGACGATCAGGTTCGTCGTGACGTGCTTCGTCCGCGGGCTCCCGTCGTGGACGCGGACCGCGGCGCGAAACGCGGCGAGCACCTCGGCGGCGCCGCGTCGTACCGCGCCGCTCGCCTGGCCGAAGGTCGCGTGCGCGAAGAGCGCCGCCGTCCCCTCGAAATCGCCCGCATCGATCCGCTCCGCGTACGTGTAGACGAGGTTCGCGATCGCGTCCCGGCTCGACATGCCCGCTCCTACGCCGGCGCGCCGCCTTGACACAAGGCAGGCGGCCGGGGCGTTGTACCCCGCGGAGCGACGATGACGCGCGGACGAGACGACCCCGCGGGCGTCGAGCGGCTCGCGGACGCGGTCCGCCGGCTGATCGACGTCACCGTCCGGATTGCGGCGCCGCCGGCCGCGATCGCTGCCGCGACCGCCGCGATCGAGCGCGTCGTTGGAGAGCTCGCCGGCTTCGTTCCCAGCCCGCTGCCGCCGCGCTACCCGGGCGGCGACGTGCCGGAGCCCAACGATCACTTCCCGTACGACGTCGTCCTCGGCCGCCGAAACCCGCTCGCGGTCCCGATCGAGATCGCGTGGTGTCCGCCGCGGGCGATCGGGCGCGTCGTCTTCGGGACGCCGTACGAGGGGCCACCCGGCTGCGTGCACGGCGCCGTCATCGCGAGCGCGTTCGATCAGATCCTGAACGTCGCGAACGTGATGCTCGGCGTGCCGGGACCGACCGCCAAGCTGATGGTCCGGTATCGACGGCCGACGCCGCTCGGCGTCCCGCTCCGGTTCGAGGGCTGGCAGGACCGCGTCGACGGCCGGCGCATTCACGGCGCGGGAACGCTGTCGGCCGGCGACGAGGTCACGGCGGAGGCCGAAGGCGTCTTCGTCCGCCTGTCGCCGGAGCACGTGATGCGGATGCTCGACCGTCGCTGATCATCGGCCGACGCGCATCCGCCCGTCGACGACGATCGCGCCCTGGCCGGGCGGGAGGACCTTCACCGGGTTCAGATCGAGCTCCCGGAGCTCCGGCACGATCTCGACCAGCGCCGAGACGCGCATGAGGACCTGGACGAGCGCGTCCCGGTCCCCCGCCGGCTGGCCGCGGTAGCCGTCGAGGAGCTTCCCGGCGCGGAGCTTCGCGAGCATCTCCGCCGCGTCGATCTCGCTGAGCGGCGGCAAGTGGAAGGCGACGTCGCGCAGCAGCTCGACGAGCACGCCGCCGAGCCCGCAGACGAGGAGCGGCCCGAAGGTCGGGTCGGAGGTGACGCCGACGAGCGCTTCGATGCCGCCCCGCACCTCGCGCTGGAGGAGGATCCCGTCGAGCGTCGTTCCGACGTCGCGCATGCGCGCGGCGAGCGTGTCGGCCGCGCGCGCGACGGCCGCCGCGGAGTCGATGCCGAGGATCACGCCGCCGACGTCGCTCTTGTGGAGGACGCCGGGCGCGATCGCCTTCGCGACGAGCGGGAAGCCGAGGCGCTCGGCCGCTGCGACGGCGTCCGCGGGGGACACCTGCTCGGCGGCAGCCACGGGGATGCCGGCCGCGTGCAGGACCATCGCGAGGTCCGCGGCTTCGAGCCAGCGCGGCCCGTCGGCCGAGGCGAGCACGCGATCGATCACGGCGCGGATCGCGGTCTCGGCACACCGGTCGAGCCGGACCGGCGTACCGCGCGGTCGCCGTCGCCAGCGTCCGTAGCGCTCCGCGGCCGCGAGCGCCATCGCGGCGTTCTCCGGATAGCTGTACGCCGGGAGCTTGCCGCGCGGTCCCTCGCCAAGCAGCGGCGGAGCGCCCTTGGAGGAGAGGAACACGGAGAGCACGGGCTTCGCTGCCGGGACGTCGCCCGCGCCGCGCGCGATCGCGCGCGCGATTTCCTCGGGGTTCGTCACCATCGGCGGCACGTAGATCGCGACCACCGCGTCGACGGCGGGATCGCTGCCGACGGCGGCGATCGTCCGCGCGTACTGCTCCGGGGTCGCCGACGCGATCATGTCGACCGGATTGGCGAGCCCGGCCTGGGGCGGGAGAAAGGTCCGGAGCGCGTCGAGCGTCGCGGGCGACAGCTCCGGCAGCGCAAGCCCACGCGCTTCGCACGCGTCGGCGAGCAGGATGCCCGGTCCGCCGGCGTTGGTGACGACGCCGACGCGCGGCCCGGCCGGCACCGGCTGCGTCGAGAGCAGCGCGGCGACGTCGAAGAGCTCCTCGAGCGTGCTCGTCCGGATGACGCCCGCCTGCTCGAAGAGCGCGTCGACCGCGATGTCCAGGTTCGCGAGCGCCGCCGAGTGGCTCGCCGCCGCGCGCGTTCCCGCCGCGGAGCGGCCCGACTTGACGGCGACGATCGGCTTCCGTCGCGCGACCTCGGGCGCGAGCCGCGCGAACTTCCGCGGGTTCCCGAAGCTCTCGAGGTAGAGGACGACGATGCCGGTCCGCGGATCGTCGGCCCAGTACGACAGCAGGTCGTTGCCCGAGACGTCCGCCTTGTTGCCGACCGACACGAACGTCGACATGCCGATGTTCAGCTGGCGCGCGTAATCGAGGATGGCGAGGCCGAGGGCGCCGCTCTGCGAGAGCATCCCGACGTTCCCGACCGGCGGCCAGTGCGGTGCAAAGGTCGCGTTCAGCGCGACCGCCGGGTCGGTGTTCAGGACGCCCATGCAGTTCGGTCCGACCATCCGCATCCCGGACCCGCGCACCAGGTCGACGAGCCGCCGCTGCGTGTCGCGCCCGGCCGCAGACGCCTCCGCGAAGCCCGACGAGATCACGACCACGCCGCGGACGCCGACCGCCGCGCACTCCTCGACCACGGCCGGGACGGCCGGCGCCGGCACGGCGATCACCGCGAGATCGATCGGCGCACCGACGGCGCGCACGCTCGGGTGGACGCGCAGTCCGGCGATCTCGGTCGCGTGCGGATTGATCGGGTAGATCGGCCCGTGGAAGCCAGTGCCGACGAGGTTCGCGACCAGCGCGGCGCCGATCGTGTTCGGCTTGCGTGACGCGCCGACGACGGCGACGGCGCGCGGGTGGAGAAGCGCGCGCACGCTCTCGGCGGCGGCATGGCGCTCGCGCGTCTCCATGGCGTCGCGGGCACGCTCGGTCTCCTCGGTCGGGAAGGCCAGGTGGACGACGCCCGCCGAGATCGAGCTCTTCACGACGAACCCGCTCTCCGCGAACACCGCCAGCATGCGGTTGTTCTCGCCGAGCACGTCGGCCTCGAACTCCGTGATCCCACTCGCGCGCGCGATGCCGACCAGATGCTCGAGCAGGACGGTCCCGATCCCGCGTCCCTGGTGCGCGTCGGCGACGGCGAAGGCGACCTCCGCGGATCGCGGCCGGCCCGGCTCGGGCGCCTTCGCGACGTACCGTCCCACGCCGATGATGCGCTCGGCGCCGCCCTCGCGGAGCGTCGCGACCAGCGCGACGTGCGCGTCGAAATCGAGGCGCGTGAAGCGATCGAGCTCGGCGTCGGTGAGGCGCCGCTTCGCGCCGAAGAAGCGGAAATAGACGGACTGCGCGCTCAGGTGCTGGAAGTGATCGACGAGCCGTTGCCGATCGTCGGGCTGAATTGCGCGGACGTGGATCGAGCCCCCGTCGCGCAGCACCGCGTCGGCGGCATAGTCGCGGGCGGCGGCGATCGTCAGCGCTCCGGCGCGAGGACGTCGTTCGCCCAGCTGAGCGCCGACATCATGCTCGGGAAGCCGATCGTCGTGAGCGCGAGGCGGATCGCGTGACGGATCTCCTCGGCGCTCGCGCCCGCGTCGCGCGCGCGACGGACGTGGGCGTGGACGGCGCCCTCGAGTCCGCGGCCGACGGCGATGCCGATCTTGACGAGCTCGGCCGTCCGCCGGTCGAGTGGCCCGTCGGTCAGCGTCGCATCGCCGACCTGCTCGTACGCCTGGATGATGCGCGGATGCTCGGAGGCGAACTGGCGATACGCGGAGGGCAGTTTCTTCTCCATGCACGCGGTCTACCATCGCGCTCCACCGCAGAGAAGGCGCCTGCTGGACGCGCCGTGTACCGCGGCGCTAAGCGTCCGGTCGATGTCCGCCGACGATCGCGTGAAGTGGGACGCGCGGTATCGCAGCGCTGGCGCACTGGCGCGCGAGCCGTCGACATTCCTCCGCTCGCTCGACGCGTTGCTGCCTCGCCCGAGCGCGGCGACACGCGCCCTCGACGTCGCCGGCGGCGACGGACGGAACGCCGTCTGGCTCGCGCGCCGTGGCTACGGCGTGACGGTGGCGGACGTGTCCCCGGTCGGCCTCGATCTCGCGCGTGCGTCGGCGGCCGCGGCCGGCGTCTCCCTCCGGCTCGTCGAGATCGACCTCGAATGCGAGCCGCTGCCGTCCGGGCCGTTCGCGCTGATCGTGTCGTTCAACTTCCTCTGGCGCCCGCTCTTCCGCGCGTTCCCGTCGGCGCTCGCGCCCGGCGGCATGCTCGTCTACCTCCAGCCGACACGGACGAACCTGACGCGCCATCCAACGCCGTCCGTGCACCATCTCCTCGACGACGGCGAGCTGCGGGGGCTCGTCGTCGGCCTCGAGGTGGTGCGCTACGAGGAAGGCTGGTTCGACGACCGGCACGAGGCGCGGCTCGTCGCGCGGAAGCCGTGATCGAATCGCGGCGGCATGCGCCGCCGCCGTCCCGGACATGCGGCGCCCGCCCGGGCCTGCGCGCCGATGCGGCTGGCGTATCCGGGCATGCCGCGTGCAATATTCCGCCGTGCAGCGCGGACGCGGAAGCCGAACGGCGGAGTTCATGGCGCTCTTCCGGGCGCTCGAGACGACGCACGCTCCGAGCGATCGGCTCATCGAGGATCGCTTCGCGGCGGGATTCCTTCCGCCGGCGCTGCGCGCCGTCCTCGAGCTGTCGCGGGTGCCGCTCCTCGGGACCCTCGTCCCGTGGATCATCGACCGCTGGTGGCCGGGACCGCGCGGTGCGGGGATCGTTCGGACCCGCTTCATCGACGACGCGCTCCGGACGGCGCTCGCCGCCGGCGCCCGTCAGGTCGTGATCCTCGGTGCGGGGTTCGACAGCCGCGCCTATCGGATCCCCGGCGCGGAGCACGCGCGCGTCTTCGAGGTCGACCACCCGGCGACGCAGGCGGTCAAGCGCACGCGGCTCGCGCGTCGCCTCGGACGGGTCCCCGGGCACGTCGCGTTCGTGCCCGTGGATTTCACCCGCGATGCCCTCTCCGAGCGCCTCGGCGAGTCCGGCTTCGCGAAGACCGCGCGGACGTTCGTCATCTGGGAGGGGGTGACCAACTACCTGACGGCGGAGGCGGTCGACGCGACCTTCCGGGCGCTCGCCGGCCTGCTCGCACCGGGGAGCGCGGTCCTCTTCACCTACATCGATCGCGGCATCCTCGACGGGTCGAAGCACTTCGCCGGTGCCGACGAGTCGATCGCAACCGTGCAACGGGTCGGTGAGCCGTTCACCTTCGGCTTCGAACCGGCCGAGCTTCCGGGGTACCTCGGGGCGCGCGGCTTCGTCCTCGTCGAGGACGTCGGCGCGCGGGAATATCGCACGCGCTACCTCGCCCCGGCGGGGCGGAAGATGAAGCTCTCGGAGTTCTACCGCGCGGCGCTGGCGCGCCGCGGCTCGCCGGCGTGACGCTCAGTGCGCTTCACTGGCACCCGGTTTCTCCTGCGCCGTCCCGCAGGCGAGGCAGCGGAAGACCGGCCCCTCGGGCCGCTTTCGCACCCACGCCTCGGCACCCGCCGCGAGCGTCGTCCCGCACGTCTCGCAGTGCGCCTCGTGGTTGCAGACGACGCGCGCCCACGGCTCGTCCGCGTCCTTCTGGAAGACGTCGGTGATGAGCTCGTCGATGCCGTCGAGCACCGCGGCGATGATGCCGCGGACCTCCTCGAACACGCGTCGGACCTGATCCGCCGACCCGGGGCCGGCGGGCCGCCAGGCGTGGCGCGTGTCGCGGGCGAACTCGGAGACGTGCTCCTCGACCCGGGACGCGAACCGCTCGGCCTCGCGCGCCACCCGGCGCGCGAAGCGCTCCGCGCTGCGGCCGAAGCGGTCCCATCCGCGGAAGCCCTCGCCGCAGTGCTCGTGTCGGCCAGTCATCGTGATTCCTCCTTCTCGCTCGTGGGGGTCGCGCGCAGACGACGCACGCACGTGCTGCACAGGAACGCCGGCGGCCCGGCGCCCTCGCGAAGACCGCGATACGCGCCCGTCCCGACGGCGAGCGACGTGTCGCAGCGCGCGCACGACGCCGCGCGATTCAGGATGATGTCCTGCCACCCGTACACCTCGTCGAGGCCATCGCGCCGCCGCACGTGGCGCGCCGTGCGCTCCGAGCGTCGGGCGACGTGGAGGCTGCTCTCGACGATGTTCTCGACCAGATCGAGCGCGCCTTCGAGGACGTCGCGCACGAGCATCGAGACGGGCAGCCGCCGGCGCCGGGCTTCCTGCTTGAGCGCGTCCTCCAGGTGCTCGGAGATCCGTGTGTGGAGCCAGCGCTCGCGACGGTGGTGGCGCACGTAGGCGATGTATCACATCGTGATACATCGTCAACCCCGTTACACCTGGCGGCCCGCGACGTGGCCATCGAAGATCGCGCGATCGGCGAATCGCACCGCGACGGCGTCGCCGACGCGGACGAGCTCCGGGACTCGGCCCTCGAGTGCGAGGTAGAGGCTTGCGTCGGGCACGCCGTGCGTCCGGATCACGATCGTATCGACCTCGCTGACGACCTCGGGACGCCGACCGAAGACGTCGACGAGCGTCACCGCGTGGTCTCCGATGGCAGCGAGCGCGGTGTTCGGTCGCCAGCGCATGCCGGCGCGAACGGCGAGCGGGAGCGCGTAGCCGATCGTCTCCGCGTCGAGGAGCACCGGCGTCGGCATCGGCGTCACGACCGTGACGTCCTTCCCCATCGTCGCGAGGAGATGGCCGAGGCCGATCGCCTCGATGTGCCCGACCGTGTCGAGAACCATGATCCGGCGGCCGAGCGCGTCGGCGCCGAGCAGCGCGCGCTCGTGGTCGACGACGAACGCCTGGTCGGAGCCCGGCACCGGCATCGGGTGCGACTTCGACGGCGTGTCCGTCCGTGCCCTGCCGCCGGTCGCGACGATCACCGCGTCGGGCTCGAGGGCGAGGACCGTGTCGGCCGTCGCCGCGACGCCGAAGCGGATGTCGACCCCCCGCCGCTCGCACTCGGCGGCGCGCCAGTCCGCGAAGTCCGCGATCTCGGCGCGACCGGGGAGTCGTTCGGCGAGACGGATCTTGCCGCCGAGACGCGTGTCGCGCTCGAGGAGCACGACGGCGTGGCCGCGCGCGGCGGCGACCCATGCGGCCTCGAGACCCGCGGGCCCGCCGCCGACGACGACCACGCGCTTCCGCCGCGACGCGGGGGATAGCGTCCCGTGACCGAGGATCGCTTCCCGTCCCACCTCCGCGTTCGTGACGCACGTGACCGGGAGCCCCTGGAGCAGATTGCCGTAGCAGCCCTGGTTCGTGCCGGTGCACCTCCGGATCGTGTGGGCGGCTCCGGCGCGCGCCTTCGCCGGCCACTCGGGATCGGCGATGAGCGCGCGTACGAGCGTCACGGCGTCGGCGTCGCCGCGGTCGAGGATCGCCTCGGCCTCCTCGGGCGTGAGGATCCGGTGCACGGCGAACACGGGCGTCGTGCGCACCGCGCGCTTGACGGTCGCAGCCGCGTACACGCCGAAGCCGTGGGGCACGTACATCGGCCGGACCATGCCGATCCCGGAGATGCCGACGCTCACGTCGAGGAAGTCGACGAGCCCGGCCGCTTCGAGCTGGGCCGCGATCTCGCCCGCGTCGTCCGGGCCGAGCCCGCCGGCGCCCTGCTCCTCATCGCCGACGAGCCGGACGCCGACCGCGACCCGCTCGCCGACCGCGGCGCGGACGGCGCCGAGCACCTCGACGCAGAACCGCATCCGGTTCTCGAGGCTGCCGCCGTAGGCGTCGGTCCGCCGGTTGCTCCGCGGCGAGAGGAACTCGTGGATCAGGTAGCTGTGCGCCGCGTGGATCTCGATGCCGTCGAAGCCGCCGGCGGCGGCGTTCCGCGCCGAGCGCGCGAAGTGTTCGATGATCTCCTGGATCTCGTGAGCGCCGAGCGGCTGCGGCGGCTCGAGGTGATTCGCGACGTCCGACGGCGCCCACACGGGACGCTTCGACCAGCGCCCGGTGTTGACGCCGCCGTTGTGCGCGAGCTGCAGGAAGGCGAGGGCGCCGTGCACGTGGATCGGGTCGGTGACCCGTCGGAACTGGGGGATCGCGGCCTCGTCCCAGGCGATCGCGTTGTTCGGCATCTGGTACGCGGTCGTCGGGTGGACCTGCGCCTGGCCCGCGATCACGATCCCCGCGCCGCCGCGCGCGCGTTCGCCGAGGTAGCGGCCGTAGCGCTCGCCGTAGAAGCCGGGCTCGCCCCAGGTCGCGCTCGGCTCCGTGAACATCGTGAAGTGCGCGCCGCAGACGATGCGGTTCCGCGCCTCGAGCCGCCCGACGGCGAGCGGCGAGAAGAGACGCGGGTAGGTCAGGCGGCGCGGCTCACTGGAGCCACGGCCAGTCGTTCGTGATCTCGCACGAGCGCGGGATCGCGAGCCGCGGCGACTCGAAGCTCTGCCGGTTCAGCCACGCGCCCGCGAACCCGTCGTCGTCGCCGATGATGACGGCGGTCGGCACGCACGTCGGGAAGCCGAAGAGCAGCTTCGAGAGGTTGAGCCCCGTGAGCGTGTACTTCACGCGATACGTCCCGTCCTTCACCACGCGGATCTCGAGCGAGCGCACCGCCTGGGGACCCGCGTCGCGCGGCGCCTTGTAGCGGAAGACCCTTCCGTGCCGCGACGCCTTCAGCGAGCCGGCCGGCAGGAAGAGCGTGTTGTCGTCGAGCGCGATCCGCACGGGCTCCTCGGCGGGGAAGATGCCGTTCGAGTTCGGCGCCGGGATGAAGCGCCAGCGGTGGACCTTGACGCTCGCGTTGCCCGTGTCGATGTCGATGCGGCCGCGCGCGCCGAGGATGTCGAGGAGCCCGTGGTACACCGGACTACCGCCCCCCGTGCTGATCTGCGCGCCGGCGCCGCCGGCGATCGCGATCACGAGCGCGACGATCAGCGGCAACACGCGACGCATCGACCTCGATTCTATCGCACCGCCACCGAGCGGCAGCAAGCACGGACCGAGCCCGAAATCGCACCGTTCCTTGTCGCCTGCTGGAGCGGTCGCTATAAGTGCGCGCCCCGCATGCCGCGGCTCTCGCTGCTCCTGCTCGCCGGAGCGCTCTCGCTGGCGACGCCCCGACCCGCTGGTGCGCTTCCCGCGTTCGCGCGGCGATTCAATCTCGCATGCGGCGCGTGCCATACCGCCGTGCCGCGACTCAACGCGTTCGGCGAGGCGTTCCACGAGAACGGCTTCAAGCCGCCCGGGACGATGACGACGCCGCTCCCCGGGAGCGTCCCCGATGCGATCAAGCAGGGCATGGCGGTGTGGGGCCGCGGCGAGTTCTTCGAGCGCTCGGACTTCGGCACGCGTCCGACGCCCCGCAGCGGCTTCGCGGTCCCGGAGCAGGCGAGCATCTACCTCGCCGGGCCGCTCACGAGCACGACGAGCATCTTCATGGAGGCGGAGAACGTCGTCCACGAGACCGACATCAACAAGAACGGCGACTTCGTGAACAGCGATACGGGTGGACTCCAGAAGGCCTTCCTGATGATCGACGTCCCGATGCTCCTCGGGCTCCACGGCGGGCACGAGATGCACCACGACATGTCGCACCCGATGGGTCACGACATGAGCGCCATGGAGATGGGGATGGCGACCATGGGCGACGGCCTCGTCGGGCACGGGCCGATGATCATGATCGGCCGCGTCGATCCGTCGACCAACTTCTCGTACGCGGTCGATCGCCAGATCTTCCACGACGTGCCGGCCGACACCTCGGAGCGCGGCTTCCTGCTGCGCCTAGGGCTGCACCCGTATGCGTTCGGGGCGAAGTTCTTCGGCATTTTCAAGCGTGGCGACCACACGCTCCTCGCGACCGAGCCGACGCTCTACCATACGGAGGCGGCACCCGGCGTCGACGTGCACGGGCGTCTCTTCGCGTCGAAGGTGCTCTACCAGTTCGGAATGACGACGGACGCCGCGCCCGAGTTCCTCGATCGCTTCCACACGACCGTCCCCTACGCGATGCTGCGCTACGACTTCGGGGACGACGATGGTCTCAACGGCTCGGTGTCGGTCCTCGGCAACTACGGACGGAACGCCTACCGCGTCTTCTACCTCGCGCCCGCGCCGCTCCCGACGATCCCGCTGGCGCGCCCTGCGCTCCGCGACCCACGTCTCCCCCAACCGCCGGACCCGCTCCACCGCCCGCCGGCGCCGCCGGGTCGGGGGACGATCACGGCGCAGCAGGACCTCGACGTCTGGCGCGAGGGCATCGGCGCGAACCTTCGCCGCGGTCGCTGGGACGCCTACGGGGCATACACGTACGATCAGGTCTCCGACGTGCCGGAGCGGCTCGCCGGACGGTTCGTCCGCCACGCGCAGGGCCTCACCGCCGAGCTCGACTACCGGCTGACGCACAGTCTCCTCCCGTCCATCCGCTACGACTGGATGAAGGCGGGCGGATTCCAGAGCGACGTCATCTTCGAGGCGGGTCCGCGGGAATCGCAGGTGCTGCACCTGCAGATGCGCTGGTACGTGTTCGAGGGCGACAACCTCGCGAAGGTCCCGATCCCGGCGCTCCTCGCGCTCTCACTCCGGGACAGCGTGAACCTCACGCCCGGCGGCTCGCATCCGTTCGGGGCGTGGCGGAACGGGGTCTACCTCGGGTTCGACTTCGCGTTCTGAGATGCGGCGATCGGCGACGACGCTCTTCCTCCTTCTGCTGCTACCGACGGCGGCGCATGCCGTCGACCCGGCGACGTCGGTCTACAACCATGCGTGCGCCTGGTGTCACGGGAAGGACGGTCGCGGGGACGGGCCGGCGGCGTTCTCGATCGGCAAGTATCGCGCGCCGCGTCCGCGGGACTTCACGCTCGGCCACTTCAAGCTGCGCTCGACGCCGAGCGGCCAGCTTCCGACGGACGCCGATCTCCTGCGCACCGTCGAGCACGGGATCCCCGCGTACATGCCGTCGTTCCGCGGCCTCACCGCCGGAGAGCGGCGGCTCGCGATCACGGCGGTGAAACGCTTCTACCCGGGCTTCGCGAGCGCGCAGCCGGCGCCGATCGCGATCCCGGCGCCGCCGCCGCTCGACGCCGAGGCCGCCGCGCGCGGACGTCAGTCGTACGAGGCGGCTGGCTGCGCGTCGTGTCATGGCGATCGCGGACGTGGCGACGGCCCCGCGGCGCGCACGCTGCGGGACGAGACCGGCCTTCCGATCGCGCCCGCCGACTTCCGCTTTCCCGGCCGCTTCAAGAACGGGGCCGAGCCGGTCGACGTCTACCGGACGCTCGTCACGGGGCTCGACGGGACGCCGATGCCGTCGTACGCCACGGCGTTCGATGATCCGCGCATGCTCTGGGACCTCGTGGCGTACGTCGCCTCCCTCGCGCGCCGCTGAGGCGCGGCGGGTTTGCATGCCGCGCGTGTCGACCGTAGGGTTCGGCACGATGCGACGCGGCTGGCTGCTCGCCCTGCTGCTGACGGCGCGGAGCGCGGCCGCCCACATCGTCCCGGTTCCGCCGAGCGCGTGCGTCTTCGATCCGCTCACGATCGACGCGCCGAGCGCGGGAACGACCGCAACGGCGGCACCGCCGGCGGCGGCGGACCAGTTCCGGATCCTCTACGACCCGCAGGCGAGCGACGCCCAGTTCGATCTGACAGGCGTCCCGCCGCGGAGCTTCACGGTCGGGGGCGTCACGGGCACGGTCGCCTTCCCGTCCGTCTTCCTCGCGACGCTGCTCAACACCGGCGACCTGACGGCGACCGTCCCGCTGACGTTCACGCTCGGCGGCGGGGCGACGTCGGTGACGATGACGCTCACGACCGGGCTCGCGGCCGCCGGGGACACGATCGTCGAGGGCGCGCCGATCGGCGCCGATGGGCGCTTCACGCTCGTCGGGATCACGGACCAGAGCCGGCTCGGGCCCCCGCTCGCCGGACCGCTGCTGGCGATCCAGATGTCCTGCCAGGCGACCCCCCGGCCCGACACGGACCAGTTCCGGGCGGCGACGCCGCTCTCCGCGAGCTTGAACGCCCGAAAGCTGAAACTCCGCACGCTCTTCATCACGGCCCCCGGGGACTCGCCGAACTTCGCCGCCGCGCCGGCGATCCTGCGCGCGACGAGCGGCAGCACGGACATAGCGACGGTTCTCCTCGCGTCGGGACTCCCCGCGAAAGGTCGCAAGCTCTTCATCGGGCGCACCGCCGATGGCCGCATGGCGCTCGGCGTGCGCGCCCTCAAGCGACAGGGCCAGACCGAGTTCCTGCTCGCGCTCAAGGTGAAGAATCCGACGCCGCCGCCGGCGGGCGGGAACCCCGTGAATTTCTCGGTCGTGTACACCGTCGGCGGCGTCACCGGACGGATCGTGCTGCCGATGAAGCGTCGCGGCGCGCTGCTCCACTACCCGTAGGCTTGAGACCTGCGCCCGCGCGCGATATTGCCCCGAGCAATGGTCCGGTCGGCCGCGCGGCGCACGTGCTCGCTCGTGGTCGTGCTTGCCCTGCTGCTCGGGCCGGCGCTGTCGGCGCGGCCGTTCGGCGACGGCTGCACGAAGTGTCCGACCGGATGTCCGATGCACGTCGGGCACCGCCTCGGGTGTCATCGGGGCAAGGTGCTCCCGTGCCATACCGGCGCTGCACCACTCGGCCTTCGCGCCGCTTGCGGGCGCGCGGCCGATCCCGCGATGCCCATCTCGACCACCGTCCGGGGCGTGATGCCTGCCGGCGGTGAGATCATTCTCGCGTTCGCCACGCTCCGCTACGACGCGGGCGTCCCGCCGGTCGCGTCGTGCGACCTGCCCGAGCCGCCGACCGATCCGCCGAGAGCCGCCGTCGTCTGACGTTTCGTTCCGACGGAACTTCCGAACGACGGAGCCGCGAGATGCGGCAGGAGGCGCTCATATGTGGATACGCACGGGCGCCGTCGGCGTCGCGCTGTGCACCGGCCTCGTGGCCGGCAGCGCGCATGCCCACGGCGTCGTCGGACAGCGATCGTTCATCGAGCCATTCATCACCGAGGACGTGAACCCGAAGAACGAGTTCGTGATCGGACGGCCGGAGTGGGACCATTCCCGCGAGGGGCGGACGCTCAGCCTCGGCTTCGGCCTCGAGAAAAAGATCTCCGATCGGTTCAGCCTGACGCTCGACAGCGAGTGGCTCGACATCACGCCGAACCCGGCGGAGGAGCCGCATGAGAGCGGCTTCAACAACCTCGGCATCACCCTCAAGTACGCGTTCTTCATCGATCCGGACCATGAGGCGATCACGTCGATCGCGCTCGAGAGCACGGCGCCGACCGGCACGCCGGACGTCGGCGCCGAGGGCGATCCGTCCTTCAAGCCCTTCCTTCTCTACGGGAAGGGCGCCGGCGATCTCCCGGAGGTCGTCAAGTACCTCCGTCCATTCGCGGTCCAGGGCGACGCGGGATTCGAGATCGGCACCGACCGCGCGCGCACCACGACCCTCGCGCACAACGTCGCCATCGAGTACAGCGTCCCGTACCTCCAGTCGTTCGTGCGCGATTTCGGTCTCGGCTGGCCGTTCAAGAACCTCATCGTCGACGGCGAGTTCAACTTCGAGCACGGCGTCAACGGCGAGGACCAGGGCAAGTCGTCCGTCTTCGCGACGCCGGGCATCGTCTACATGGACCGCTACGTCGAGGTCGGTGTCGCGGGCCGGTTCCCCCTGAATCAGCACGCGCACGACGAGCTCGACTGGGGCATCATCTGGATCGTCGACCTCTTCATCGACGACATCTTGCCGTGGTCGCGATGGCAGCCGTTCGGCGGGATGCGGCCGCCGACCGGGCCTCCGGGTGGCGCGTGAGCCCCGCTCGCATCGTCCTCGGTGTGCTCGCCGTCGGCTTCCTGCGCGCGCCGCCGGCGTTCGCGCACGCCTTCCTCGACCACGCGGAGCCGCGCGTCGGCTCGACCGCCAACCCATCTCTCGCCGCCGTGACGCTGACCTTCACGGAGCCGGTCGAGCCGGCGTTCTGCCGTGTCGAGCTGCTGGACGCGAGCGGGAAGCGGGTCGAGACGGGCGCGCCCGAACATCCGAAGCCCGACGTCCTCCGCGTCACGATCCCGCCGCTCGCGGCGGGATCGTACAAGGTGCACTGGGCGGTCGTGTCCGTGGACACGCATCCGACGGAGGGCACGTTCGCGTTCTCGGTGAAGAACCCGTGAGGGCGCCGTTCGCCAGGCGCATCCGCGGCTCGTGATCGACGTCGGCCTCGCCGTCGTCGGATGGATCGACCTGCTCGCGACCGCGACGGTCGCGGGCGGGCTCCTGTTCGGTGCGCTCGTCGGCGCGCCGTCGGCCGCCGGCGAACGGGTGATCCGCCGCGCGCTCGCGGTGCTCGCCGGCGTGCTCGCGCTCGCGTTCGTCCTGACCGCGCTTCGCATGCGCACCGTGTCCGGGATCGGCGGCGGCGCACTCGTCGTCGATCTCCTCGAGACGCGCTGGGGCGGACTCTGGACGCTCCGTGTGCTCGGCGTCGCCGTGCTCGCCGGCACGCCGCCGCCGCTCTACCCCGCGATCGTGGGGCCGTGGCTCGCGCTCCGAAGCTTCCAGGGCCACGCCGGGGCGCACGGCGTTGTCGCGGCGATGATCGACTGGCTCCATCTCCTGGCCGCGGCGGCATGGATCGGCGGTCTGGTTCAGCTCGCGCTGCTCGCCCGTCCGATTTCGATGGACGTGGGGCGTCGCATGCGGACGCTCGCGACGGTCGCGCTCGGCGCGCTCATCCCGTCGGGGGTCTATGCCGCATTCCTGCACATCCCCAGTCTCGACATGGTGACGGAGAGCCCGTACGGGCGCGCGCTCGTGCTGAAGCTCGTGCTCGCGGCCGTCCTGATCGCGCTCGGCGCCGTGAACCACTTCCGGCACGTCCCCGGAATGCTCCGCGGCGACGCGACCGCGGCGGCGCGCCTCGGCGCGCTCGTGCGCGTGGAGGTGCTCCTCGCAGCCGCGGTGTTGCTCGTGACGGCGGTGCTCGGCGTGCTGCCGATGCCGCACGTCCACCATCACGCGTGAGCGGACGTCAGGGGCCGCAGCTGCCGTCGGGACCGGCCGGGACGTAGATGCCGTCGAGGCGGCAGATCTCGTCCTCGATTCCCGTCCCGGCGACGAGCACCGCGGGTTCGCAGACTCCGGTGAACGTGCGGCCCGGGTAGGCGGGGTCCGTGACGCCGCAATCGGCGGCCGACCCGCACGGCTTCGCCGGTTGTCCGACCGCGCCGGGCGGAACGCCGGCCGTCTCCTCGCACCCGAGGCGCACCGCGCGCGCGACCCCGTTGTCCGTCCAGCAGAGGGTGTGCAGCGTGTCGCCGGCGGTGAGCTTCACGGGCTCGGGGAGCGTGATGCTTCCCATGTCGGTCCAGTCGAACCCGCCGAAGAGGTGTCGGCGTCCCGGCTCGAACGGGTTCGCCACGCCGGTGCCCGGATCGCGCACGGTGCCGTCGGCGTTCACCACGTCGATGCCGAGGAAGCGGCCGCGCTTGTGCATCTGCCCGGTGATCATACGGACGCATATGTCACCGGTCGGCGCACCGGGCCGACCGGGCCCCCAGCCGGCCGTGCGACCCGCGGGATCCATCTCGGTCGAACGCAACTCGCCGGGCGGAACGTCGAGGCCGGCCTCGGCGGACTGGTCCGAGAACGGCAGTGCGACGGCCGCCGCGCTTTTCTTTCGCGCGCGATGGAGGACGACGGCGACGGAAACGGTGTGCGGTCGCGAGTCGCCGTTCACCCACTCGCCGTCGAGCACGAAGCCGAGGCCCGTGCCCTTCGTCGCGATCGAAAGGGACGGCAGGCGGACGGCCGTGCCGGGCGCGAACGAACCCTGGCTGCGCTTGATCGTGCCGCTCGCGACGAGCTGACGGCGGTCGCGATCCGCGGGACCGAGGTCGAGACACCCGCGGCTCTGGACGATCGGTCCGCGCTTCGGAAACGCGCCGAGGTCGGCGCCGGTGTAGAGGTAGACGAGGAAGTGCTGGGCGCTGACGTTCCGGCCGATTCCGCGGTGCCTGATCGTGACGCTCGCGAGGTCGAACGGTGCCCGGACGCCGACCCGGAATGCCACGCACGCCTCGGGATTGCTCCGGGCGGGCAGCGAGAATCGGGGGAAGTGGAGCGTGATCGTTCGCGGCTGCGGCCGAGCGACGGCCGCCGGGACGAGCACCATGAAGAGGAGCGTTGCGCCGACGATCCGTCGCGACATGCGGAGCGCATGAGAGCATGCGTTTGGCGCGCCGTCGAGCGCGACGACACGCACTTGCTGCGGCGAGCGCTGCGTGCCGCGGCGCTCCCGACTCGACGCGGAATGGTTACAATCGAAGATCATGGCCGCGTCCGACCACTTCGACGAACGCGCCGGTGTGTTCGAACCGGATACGATTCTGCCCGAGCAGTATCTGGATCCGGTTCGAAGACGCGCAGCGCACGATCCCGCGCGCCTCTTGATGATCGCGGTGCTCGAGGACGCCGTGAACCTGTATCTGAGGGACGCCGGCGTGCGCGACGCGCGCCAGGCGGAGCTCTTCCGCGACGCCGAGGCGTGGATCGAGAGCCACGACCACGGCTGGCTGTACTCCTTCGAGAACATCTGCGCGACGCTCGGCTTCGCGCCCGAGCACATCCGCCGCGGCCTGCACGCGGCGCGCGACCGCGCGAGCGGTCGCGGCGAGCCGCGCGTCGCGCTCCGGGCGAGCTCGGACCAGCCGCTGCGCCCGACGGGCGCGTGCGGCCGGCGCTAGGCCCGCAGCCGTCGATCCGCCGACGCGATCCGGCGCACGCCGACGGCGTAGCGGGCGACGTCCGCCCAGAGCGCCTCGAAGTCAGCGCGGCTGAAGCCGGTGCCAGTCGTGAGCCAGTCGACGTGCGGCGGAACGTGCTCGGGGCCGTGAAAATGTCCGACGACATCGAGATGGTCGGCGCGGGCGGCGTGCACCACGTCGCCCCAGACCTGGGACAGCGTCGGCACCACGCCGTCGTTCGCCGCCGGCGTCGGCGGGGCGCCGTAGGCGCGCACGAGCGCGCGCGCCTGCGGCCGGGTCGTCGGGGGGTACTGGGTCGCGCCGCTCCGCGACGCGAGCCGGTAGAGCGCCTGGTAGATCGCGTGCGTCGCCTGCGCCGCCGGGTCGAGCCCCGCGAGGAGCGTCGAGCCCACACCCGGCGGCCGCGCTTGCGTGACGACGCAGCCGCTCCGGACGCCGGGCCGCGGGCGCGCGAGCGCGTCGAAGGTGTCCATCGCCTCGGGCGCGAGCTGGAGCATCTGGTCCTGGTCCTTCCCGATCTCGCCGAGGAGCCGCCCGATCGCCTGGCGGCGCCCCGAGGAGAAATCGGCGAGCAGCTGGCCGAACAGCTGATCCAGCAGCGCGCTGTTGACGCCGAGGTGCCGGTCGAAGCGCGCGAAGGCGGCGCCCAGCCGGAGCACGACCGCGATCGGCAGATGCCCGAAGCGGAGAACGTAGATCGTCGTCAGCGAGAGCAGCTGGAGGAGCCGTTGCCCCAGGAGGGTCGTGAAGAACGACGCGACCGGCGTGCCGTGGTGCGGCGTCGCGACCGTCACCACCGTGCGGATGCGTTCGGCGATGCGCTCGACGTCGACCTTCGTCGGCAGCGAGACGCCCGGGCTGGCGAGCAGCCGCACGTCGAGGCCGCCGCTCGAGTGGCCGACGAGATGGATCGCCCCCTCGCCGTTGCGACTGGTCGTCGCGATCGCCTCCGCGATCCGCGCCGCGCGCTTGCGGAGCGACGCGGTGGGCGGGCTCTTGATCGCGTGGACCTCCACGTCGACGCCGAGCGCGTGGCATTGCGCGCCGAGGAACTCGCGGACGTGGGTGAAGTAGCGAAGCTCGCCGAGGTTGGTGAACCCGAAGAAGCCCGGAACGAGATAGATCCGGTCCGTCACCCGGCGCTCTCCGCGCTGCCGCTCTCCGCCATCCGCCATCCCGAATCCCGACCGGCTTGGTGCAACGATGACGGTCTCGCCGGCGCCGTGCAAGCGACGCGCGGTCAACCGTCCGTTCGTGCGTCCGTTCGCGCGAGCCAGCGCGAGAACCAGGCGAGGCTCTCCGCCCGCGCGCGCGCGGCGAGGTCGTTGTGCCCGGCGCCCTCGACGAGGACGAACCGGAATCGGTCCGCGGCGCCGGCGTCGGCGTATGCGGCGCGAAAGACGCGCGCCGTGTTCTCCGCGCACGCTTCCGGCACGGCGACGTCGCTCGTGCCGTTCACCATCAGCACGGCGGCGTGCGTGAGCCATTCCGGATGTCGGACCGCCTCCTGTCGCACGAGGTCGCGCTCGTAACCGCGATCGAGGTCGAGCGGCGCGCCGTTCATGGCGAGCGTCGATCGTTCGAGGAAGGCGTGATAGTCGCCGCAGGCGGCGATCACGGCGGCCGCGGCGATCCGGGGGTCGGCCGCGGCCTCGAGCGCGACGAAGCCGTACGTCGAGGATCCGGCGATCCCGATCCGGTGGGGATCGACGCCCGGAAGGGTCGTGAGGTAGTCGAGGACGCTCCCGGCGATGTTCGCGGTCGCAGCGATGAGGCGGAGATACCCCTGGCCGATGGTGCGCGGCGTCGGAGACGCGAGCAACCACACACCGACGGTCGTCGCGCCCGGCGGGGGCGGCGGAGGCGCGGCCGCCTTCACCTGCTCCCAGTCGACGCGGTACGTGACGACGCCGAGCCCGGCGGCGAGGAACGCGTCCCGCTCGTCGAGGAACGAGATCACGACCGGCTTCGGCCCCGGAGGCGTCGCCGGCAGCTCGACGCGCACGGACACGAAACCGCTCCGGAGGAACGCCTCGCGCG
>Ga0070741_10006518_pt1 | contig 24995 bp, 31 predicted proteins | sample Coa_R1_4_FD_66440 | JGI IMG/M metagenome (GOLD analysis project Ga0070741, IMG submission 66440) | Surface soil microbial communities from Centralia Pennsylvania, which are recovering from an underground coalmine fire - Coalmine... | ecosystem: Environmental > Terrestrial > Soil > Unclassified ... | reverse complement strand
AGGACGCGCTGCGTCTTCTCCTCGCCGTGCCGCGCGACGAGCGCCTCGCGGTAGCGCGAGAACACCGGGTCGGCGCGCTGCGGCGCGATGACGCCGTCGCGGTAGAAGCCGCCCATGTAGGCGTGGCCGCCGGGGAAGGTATGCAGCGGCACTTCGTTCCACTGCGGGCCGGGAAGGCCGTTGGCGAGGAACATTTCCGCGCCCTGCTGCGCGAGGGCGTCGCCCTGCAGCGCCTCGGGATTCATGCGCGCCGCTTCCACCGAGCTGCGGTGCACGTAGCCCGGATGCACGAGGTCGAGGGCGTTCTCCATGAACATCTTCCAGTTGCCGCGGTATTCGAGCTGCAGCCGGCCGCCGAAGCGCGTCAGCGTCCCGGCCGGCGCCCGGTCCACCATGTTGTCGAAGGCGCTCGCGAGCTCGCCGAGGTAGTCGCGCAGCGCTGGCGCCCCGGCGTCGTGCGTGGCGAACAGGAAGCCGCGGTAGCTCTCGAGACGCGGCACGCGCGCGAGGCCGGCGGGCAGCGCGTCATAGCCTTCCGCAAGCGGCACTCCGAGGAGGCTGCCGTCGAGGCGGTAGGTCCACGAGTGATACGGGCACCGCAGCGCGCGCGCCCCCTTTGCCGGACAGGTGGCGATGCGCGCGCCGCGATGCGCGCAGCGGTTGTGCAGCGCCGCGACCGAGCCGTCCTCCTGGCGCACGAGCAGCAGCTCCTCGCCGGCGAGCGGCACAAGCACGTAGTCGCCCGCCTGCGGAATCTCGCTCTCGTGGCCGAGGTAGAGCCAGGCGCGCCGGAAGATGCGCTCCATCTCGAGGGCGAACACCGCGGGATCGGTGTAGGCGGCGCGGTGCACGGCGTTGCCGCGCACCAGATTCTCGATCGCCATGGACACAGGCGGATTCTAGTCTGCTAGATTGCGCTCCTTCACCGGAGGAGGACGGAAATGAGGAAGCTGTTCTGCGCCGCGGCGCTCGCCGCCTTTGCCTGCGCGGCGGCCGCGCAGGAAACCACGCTCAGCGCGGTGCTGTTCGTGCCGAAGAACACCACCTTCGGCGAGATCTTCGTGCGCTTCGTCGAGCACGTGAACGCCGAGGGCAAGGGGCTCGTGCAGATCCGCCTCATCGGCGGCCCGGACGCGATCCCGACCTTCGAGCAGGGCAACGCGCTCAAGAACGGCGTCGTCGACATGGCCTCGGTCGCGCCGACCTTCTACACGAACCTGTGCCCGGAATGCGACGCGCAGATCCTTGCGCCGCTGCCGACGCCGAAGCTCAAGAAAACCGCCTTCTGGCAGGCGCTCGACAAGGACACGGTGCAGAAGGTGAACGCGCACCTGCTGACCGCGTACGCCGACGGGGTGGAGTTCCACATCTGGACGAGCAAGCCGCTGCCGAACGGGTCGTTCAAGGGCATGCGCCTGCGCACGACGCCGAACTACGCGCCGTTCTTCGAGGCGCTCGGCGTGTCGCAGGTCACGACCGCGCCCGGCGAGGTGCTGACCGCGCTCGAGCGCGGCGTGGTGGACGGCTACGGCTGGCCGGGCATCGGCATGTTCGACCTCGGCTGGGGCCCGCATACGCATTACCGCATCGATCCGGGCTTCTACAACGTCGTCGTGAACATCCTCGTCAACGAGAGCAAGTGGCGCGGGCTGCGCGAGGACCAGCGCGCCTTCCTCAACCGCATGGGCGACTGGCTGGAAACCGAAAACGTGCGCTGGGTCGCCGAGCGGAAGAGCGCGGACGACAAGAAGATCAAGGAAGCCGGCATCCAGGTCGTCAACATGGGGCCGAACCACCGCAAGATGGCCTACGACGCCTACTGGGCGGCGCTCGCCAAGCGCGCGCCGGAGCCGATCAAGGAGCTGCACGCGCTGTCGGACAAGCTCGGGCGCTAGCTGCCGAAGAGCTCGAGCACCTGCTGGCGCAGCCAGCGGTTGCCCGCGTCGGCGTCGAAGCGCTCGTGCCAGTGCACGCCGACGTCCGCCGGCGCGATGGGCACCGGCAGCGGCAGCGACTTGAAGGGTCCGAGCCGCTCGTAGACGAGCGCGACGCGGCGCGGCAGCGTGAGGATGAGGTCGGTCCGCTGCAGCATCATCGGCACGACGGTGAAGTGCGGCACGCGCACCACGATGCGGCGCGCGAGGCCCGCACGCTCGAGCGCCTCCTCGATCACGTGGTGGCCGCCGCGGTAGGACACGAGCGCGTGCGAGGCCTCGACGAAGAGCTTCCTCGTCAGCTTCGCCTGGATGCGCGGATGGTCCTTGCGCATGAGGCAGACGTACGGATCGCGAAAGAGCGCCTTGCGCCGCACCGGCGCGTGCAGCGCCGGAAGGAATCCAACCGCGATGTCGAGCGCGCCGGTCGCGAGGGCATCGGGAATGTCCTCGATGTCGAGCGCCACCGCCTCGAGCTGCACGCCGGGCGCCTCGCGCCGCGCGCGCTCGACGAGCGGCGGCAGGAACTCGATCTGCCCGAGGTCGGACATGTAGAAGCGGAACGCGCGCGTCGAGCTGCGCGGATCGAAGCCGGGACCGTGGGCGAGCGCCGCCTCGAGGAGCGCGAGTGCCTGGCGCACCGGCTCCGCGAGGCCGCGGCCGAAAGGGGTGGGCTCCATGCCCTCGGGCGTGCGCACGAAAAGCGGGTCGTCGAGCAGCGCGCGCAGCCTGGCGAGGGCGTTGGAGACCGCGGGCTGGGTCAGCGCGAGGCGCGCCGCGGCCGCCGTGACGCTGCGCTCGCGCAGCACCGCGTCGAACACGCGCAGCAGGTTCAGGTCGAGGTCGCTGAGATTCACGTTGGTGATACATAACATGCGTCCTATCAATTTGACAAATAGAGGGCCGGCTCCTACGCTCGCCCCTAGAGAGGAGGAAGTCCCGATGAAGACCGTCGTCCGGCTCGCGGCCCTGGCCGCGCTTGCGCTCCCGGCAGCCGCTTTCCCGCAGGAAGCGGCGCTGCGCATGGTGAGCGCGTTCCCTGAGAACTCGATCTACGTGAAGCGCACGCTCGAATGGATGGAGAAGGCGAACCAGGAAGGCAAGGGCGCCGCGCAGATCACGTTCATCGGCGGACCCAAGGCGATCCCGACCTTCGAGGTCGGCAATGCGGTGAAGACGGGCGTCGTGGACCTCGCCCTCACGACCGGCGCCTTCTACACCAACCTCATGCCGGAGGCCGACGCCCTGAAGCTCGCCGAGGTGAGCGCAGTCGACCAGCGCAAGAACGGCGCCTACGAGCTCATCAACAAGATCTGGAATGAGAAGGCGAACATGGTGTACCTCGCCCGGGTCGTGGACTTCACGCCGTTCCACCTCTACCTCAACAAGAAGATCGACAAGCCCGACCTCGCGGGCCTGAAGATCCGCATCACGCCGGTGTACCGCGATTTCTTCCAGGCGCTCGGCGCGACCGTGATGCAGACCGCGCCCGGCGAGGTCTACACCGCGCTCGAGCGCGGCGTGGTGGACGGCTACGGCTGGCCGATCCACGGCCTGTTCGACCTCAACTGGCAGGAGAAGACCAAGTACCGCGTCGATCCGGGCTTCTATAACGCCGAGGTCTCGCTCGTCATGAACCTCGACAAGTGGAAGGCGCTGCCTCCGGCCGCGCGCGAGTTCCTGTCGAAGGAGACGCGCGCGTACGAGGCGCAGAACGACTTCTGGAAGTCCTACAACCAGAACGACGCGAAGCGCCAGGCGGAAGCCGGCATCCAGACGATTACCTTTGACGTCGCCACCGCGCACGCCTACCTCGCGAAAGCGAAGGAGGTGGGCTGGGCGGGCGCGATCAAGGCGAGCCCGCAGTACGGCGCGCAGCTGAGGAAAGTGCTCGCGCCGTGATCGACCGGCTCTCCGCGCACTACGGGAAGCTGCTCGAGGCGTTCGCCGTGCTCGCGTGCCTGATGCTCTTCGCGATGATGATGATGATCTGCCTCGACGTCCTGCTGCGGAACACCGCCTGGATCGCCTCGATGCGCGGCATCGAGTGGAGCAACGACGCGAGCGAGGCCATGCTCTACCTCATCACGCTGTGCGCGGCGCCCTGGCTCCTGCGGCGCGGGCAGCACATCCGGGTGGACATCGTGCTGCGCGCGCTGCCGCGCACCGCGGCGTGGTACTGCGAATGGGCGGTCGACGCGCTCGCGCTCGGCTGCTGCGTCGTCATGGTGGTCTACGGCGCGCGCATGACCTGGGCGAGCTTCAGGTCCGGGGCGCTCTCGATCAAGACGCTGGTGACGCCGGAGTGGTGGCTGCTCGCGCCGCTGCCGGTCGCGTTCCTGCTCCTCGGCATCGAGGTGCTGTTCCGCATGCGGCGCCTCGCGCACGCGGAGCGCGGCCCGCGCGAGGACGCGGTGACGGCCGGTTGATGCGGGCCGGCTGAGGCGACATGTCATGGCAATTCGCAGCGTGGATGATGCTCGGCGGCTCGACCGCGCTGCTCTTCCTCGGGCTGCCGGTCGCGTTCACCTTCATCGCCGTGAACGTGCTCGGCGCGCTCCTCTGGCTCGGCGGCGAGCCGGGCCTGGAGCAGCTCGCGCGGAACAGCGTGGTCTCGATCACGAGCTTCTCGCTCACGCCGATCCCGCTCTTCGTCCTCATGGGCGAAGTGCTCTTCCATACCGGCCTCGCGGTGAAGGTGATCGACGGGGTCGAGCGTCTCATTTCCGAGGTGCCGGGACGCCTGGCGGTGGTGGCGGTCGTGGCCGGCACCATTTTCTCCGCCATCTCGGGCTCGACCATCGCCACCACCGCGATGCTCGGCAGCCTGATGGTGCCGGTCATGCTCTCGCGCGGCTACCACCCCACCATGGCCGCCGGGCCGGTGATGGCGATCGGCGCGGTCGACATGCTGATCCCGCCTTCGGCGCTCACGGTGCTCCTCGGCAGCTTCTCGGGCATCTCGATCTCGCGGCTGCTGATCGGCGGCGTGATGCCGGGGCTCATCCTTTCGGTGGCCTTCGTCGCCTACATCATCGGCCGGGTGAGCATGAACCCGTCGCTCGCGCCGCCCTCGCCCCTCACCCAGTACCACGGCTGGGCGAAGCTGCGGCCGTTCGTGCAGTACGTCCTGCCGCTGGTGTCGATCTTCGCGATCGTGGTGGTGTCGATGTCGGCCGGCTGGGCGACGCCCACCGAGTCGGCGGCGATCGGCGCCTTCGCCACCATGGCGCTCGCCGTCGCGTACGGCGCCCTTTCCCTCAAGAACCTCTACGCGGCCCTGCGCGGCACGGTCGCGGTGTCGACCATCATCCTCTTCATCATCGTCGGCGCGACGACCTTCTCGCAGATCCTGTCCTTTTCGGGCGCGAGCAACGGCCTGGTCGGCGCGCTGGTCGGCCTGGGGCTCTCGCCGATGGCGATCGTCGCCGGCATGATGGGGATGCTGATCTTCCTCGGCGTCTTCGTCGACCAGGTGAGCATGATGCTCATCACCCTGCCGATCTTCATGCCGATCGTGCAGCGCTTCGGCATCGATCAGGTCTGGTTCGGCGTCATGTTCCTCATCTGCATGCAGCTCGGGCTGCTGCTGCCGCCGCACGGGCTGCTCCTCATGACGATGCGCGGCGTCGCGCCGCCGCAGGTCACCATGGGGCACATCTTTCTCTCCGTGGTGCCCTATGTGACGATGAGCATCCTCGTGCTCGCGCTCGTCTTCGTCGCGCCGCAGGTGGCGCTTTGGCTGCCCCGGGTGCTTAGCTAGAAAGGCCGCGCAATGGAACGCTCCTTCAAGGAAGAAGTCGGCAAGCTGCAGCTCGGCGAGGGCGGCGTGTTCCACGGCGAAGGCATCCTCGCCGTGACCAAGGCGCTGCTTCAGTCCGGGGTGGCGTACGTCGGCGGCTACCAGGGCGCGCCGGTCTCGCACATGATGGACGTGCTGAACGACGCGCGCGAGATCCTCGACGAGCTCGGCATCCACGTCGAGACGAACGCCAACGAGGCGGGCGCCGCCGCGATGCTGGGCGCCTCGATCAACTACCCGCTGCGCGGCGCGGTGACGTTCAAGTCCACCGTGGGCACCAACGTCGCCGCCGATGCGCTCTCCAACCTCGCCTCCGCCGGCGTGCGCGGCGGCACGCTCATCGTGCTCGGCGAGGACTACGGCGAGGGCGCCTCGATCATCCAGGAGCGCAGCCACGCCTTCGCCCTGAAGTCGCAGATGTGGCTCCTCGATCCCCGCCCCAGCCTGCCGAAGATCGTCGAGATGGTCGAGCAGGGCTTCGAGCTCTCGGAGGCCTCGAGCACGCCGGTGATGCTCGAGCTGCGCATCCGCGCCTGCCACGTCCAGGGCAGCTTCAGGACGAAGTCGAACCGCGCCCCGGCGATCTCGCGGCGCAAGATGCTGGAGAACCCGGAGTTCGACTACGGGCGCATCTGCCTGCCGCCCTCCACCTACGTGCAGGAGAAGCACAAGATCGACGTGCGCTGGCCGGCAGCCGTTTCCTTCATCAAGGAACGCAAGCTGAATGAGCTGTTCGAAGGCGAAAACCGCGCAATCGGGATCCTGTGCCAGGGCGGGCTCTACAACGCGGTGATCCGGGCGCTGCAGCTCCTCGGCCTCGCCGACGCCTTCGGCGCGAGCCGCATCCCCATCTATTGCATGAACGTGACTTATCCGCTCGTGCCGGAGGAGATCGGCGAGTTCTGCGCGGGCAAGTCCTCGGTGCTGGTGGTCGAGGAGGGCCAGCCGGCCTACATCGAGGACGCGGTGCTCGCGCTGCTGCGCCGCAAGGAGCTGCACGCGGTGAAGGTGCACGGCAAGGACGTCCTGCCCATGGCGGGCGAGTACACGGGCGAGGTGGTGCTGGAGGGAGTGGCGCGCTTCCTCGACGCGGCGCGCGCCATGGAGCCGATCCGCGCGCTGAAGAAGCAGGCCGCCGAGCTCCTCGGCCCGCTGCCGGCGCGGCCGCCGGGCTTCTGCGTCGGCTGCCCTGAGCGCCCGGTGTTCTCCGCGATGAAGGTGCTCGAGAAGGAGACCGGCAAGCTGCACGTCTCCGCCGACATCGGCTGCCACCTCTTCTCGACGCTGCCGCCCTTCAACATCGGCAACACCGTGCTCGGCTACGGCCTGGGCCTCGCCTCCAACTCCGCGGTGCACCCGATGATGGACCGGCGCACCGTGACGATCATGGGCGACGGCGGCTTCTGGCACAACGGCCTCACCTCGGGCGTCGCCAACGCGGTGTTCAACAAGAACGACGGCATCCTCGTCATCATGAAAAACGGCTACAGCTCCGCGACCGGCACGCAGGAGCTGCCCTCCTCGCCGCAGCACAGCGACGTGAAGGAAGACATCAGCATGGAGCGCGCGCTCCAGGGCATCGGCGTGCAGTGGCTGAAGACGGTCCACAACTACGAGGTCGGCGAGGTCGCGAAGACGCTGCGCGAGGCGATGACCACGCAGGAAAAAGGCCTCAAGGTCATCATCGCCGAGGGCGAATGCCAGCTCGAGCGCCAGCGCAAGCTGAGGCCGGTCGTTTCAAAACAGCTCTCTTCCGGGAAAAGGGTGGTGCGCGTCAAATACGGCGTGGACGAGGACACCTGCACGGGCGACCACTCCTGCATCCGGCTCTCGGGCTGCCCGACGCTCACCATCAAGGACAACCCCGATCCGCTGCGGCGCGATCCGGTCGCGACGGTGATCGACGGCTGCGTCGGCTGCGGCCTGTGCGGCGAGAACGCGCACGCGGCGGTGCTCTGCCCTTCCTTCTATCGGGCGGAGATCATCCAGAACCCGACATGGTGGGACACGTTGAAGGCGAAGCTCCTTGGAACGCCAGTTCACTGAAGAGATCAAGTCGCTCAAGCTCGGCGACGGCGAGACCTTCCACGGCGAGGGCATCCTCGCGGTGACGAAGGCGCTGCTGCAGTCCGGCGTCTCCTACGTCGGCGGCTACCAGGGCGCGCCGGTGTCGCACCTGCTCGACGTCATGGTGCAGGCGCGCGACTACATGGACGAGCTCGGCGTGCACGTCGAGGCCTGCACCAGCGAGGCGTCCGCCGCCGCCATGCTCGGCGCCTCGATCAACTATCCCGCGCGCGGCGCCGTGACCTGGAAGTCCATCGTCGGCACGAACGTCGCGGCGGATGCGCTCTCCTACCTCGCGAGCGCGGGCGTCATGGGCGGCACGCTCATCGTGCTCGGCGAGGACTACGGCGAGGGCGGCGTCGTAGCGCAGGAGAGGAGCCACGCCTTCGCGCTGAAGTCGCTCATGTGGCTGCTCGATCCGCGGCCCAACCTGCCCACGATCGTGAAGATGGTGGAGCGCGGCTTCGAGCTTTCCGAGGCGTCCAACACGCCGGTGATGATGGAGCTGCGCATCCGCGCCTGCCACGTGCGCGGCCGCTTCCCGGCGAAGAAGAACGTGGCGCCCGCCGTGTCGACGCGCCACAAGCTCGACGGGCCGCCCAAGGAGTTCATCTACGACCGCCTCGCGCATCCGCCGGCGACCTTCCGGCAGGAGAAGCTGAAAGCCGATGTGCGCCTGCCGGCCGCGCGACGCTTCGTCCTCGAAAGCAAGTTGAACGAGACGTTCGACGGCGAAGAGAAGGAGCTCGGCATCGTCGTGCAGGGCGGGCTTTACAACGGCCTCCTGCTCGCGCTGAAAACGCTCGGGCTCGCGGACGCGTTCGGCGCCGCCCGCATCCCGATCCTCGCGCTGAACTGCGTCTACCCGCTGGTCCCCGAAGAAATCGCGGCTTTTTCCAGGAGCAAGAAGGCCGTGCTCGTGCTCGAGGAGGGGCAACCCGAGTTCATCGAGCAGGAGATCGCGACCTTCCTGCGCCGCGCCGACCTGCCGGCGAAGCTGCACGGCAAGGACTGCATGCACATGGCCGGCGAGTACAACGTCGAATCCCTGGTGCGCGGCCTGACGAAGTTCCTGGCGCAGCATGCGCCGCATCTGAGCACCGACTCGGGTTCGGCCTGGATGAGCGCGATCCAGAGAACCAAGGAAAGGGCGGCCGAGCTGCTCGGCGTGCTGCCGATGCGGCCGCCGACCTTCTGCACCGGCTGCCCGGAGCGTCCGGTGTTCTCGGCGATGAAGCTGGTGGCCCGGGACATCGGCCGCCCGCACGTGTCGATGGACGTCGGCTGCCACTGCTTCGGCTCCTTCGAGCCTTTCTCCCAGGGCAACACGCTGCTCGGCTATGGCATGAGCCTCGCGTCCGCGGCGGGCGTGAGCCCGATGTCGTCCAAGCGCGCCGTGGCGATCATGGGAGACGGCGGCTTCTGGCACAACGGCCTCCTGTCGGGCGTCGCATCCAACCTGCTGAACAAGGGCGAGGGCGTCCTGGTCATCATGAAGAACGGCTATGCCTCGGCCACCGGGACGCAGGAGCTGCTCTCCTCGCCGCCCGAGGACGCGCGCATGGTGGCCGTCGGCTCGAGCGCGGCACATGCCGACCGCACCATCGAATCCACCCTGCAGGGCCTCGGCGTGAAATGGCTGCGCACAGTCAACAACTACAAGGTCGGCGAGGTCGCCAAGGTCTACAAGGAGGCCATGCAGACCGACTACAAGGGGCTGAAGGTGATCGTCGCCGAAGGCGAATGCCAGCTCGAGCGGCAACGTCGCCTTCGTCCTGCCGTCTCCGAAAAATTGAAAAATGGAAAACGCCATGTGCGCGTGAAGTACGGCGTGGACGAGGACACGTGCACGGGCGATCACTCGTGCATCCGGCTCTCCGGCTGCCCGACGCTCACCGTCAAGGACAACCCCGATCCGCTGCGCCGCGACCCGGTCGCGACGGTGATCGATGGCTGCGTCGGCTGCGGCCTGTGCGGCGAGAACGCGCACGCCGCGGTGCTCTGTCCTTCCTTCTACCGCGCCGAAGTCGTGCAGAACCCGACGCTGTGGGACCGGCTCATCGCGAGGCTCGCATGAATCTTCCCGAAAGACCCCTGACGATCCTGATCGCGGCGCTCGGCGGCGAGGGCGGAGGCGTCATGGCCGACTGGCTGATCGAGGCGGCGACGGCGTGCGATTTCCCGGCGCAAGCCACCTCCATTCCCGGCGTGGCGCAGCGCACCGGGGCAACGACGTACTACCTGGAGATCTTCCCGGCCGAGCGCAGCCGGCTGGGCGGCCGCGAGCCCATCCTCTCGCTCACGCCGAGCCCGGCCAACGTGGACGTCATGGTGGCTTCCGAGCTCGTCGAGGCGGGCCGCGCCATGCAGAACGGCTATGTGAGCCCGCAGCGCACCACGCTGATCGCCTCGACGCATCGCATCTACGCCACCGCGGAGAAGATGCAGATGGCCGACGGCCGCTTCGACGGCCAGCGCATCGTCGACGCCGCGGCGCAGCTCGCCCGGAAAGCCGTGCTCTTCGACATGCGCGAGCTCGCCCAGAAAAGCGGCACGATCATCAACGCGGTGCTGTTCGGCGCGATGGCGGGGAGCGGCGTGCTGCCGCTGTCGCGCGAGGCCTGCGAGCAGGCGATCCGCAAGGGCGGCCGCGGCGCCGAGGCGAGCCTGCGCGGCTTCGCCGCGGGCTTCGACATCGCGGCGGGCGCGAAGCCCGCACCGGCCGCCGCGCCGGCGCCGAAGCGCGCCACCGGGCTCGACGAGGTTTTCAAGCTGGGAATCGAAAGGCTGAAAGACTATCAGGGCGACGCCTATGCGCGGCTCTTCGAAAACCGCATGCAGCCCTTCCTCAAGGGCGACGCGAAGCTCGCCGCGGAAGTGGCGCGCCAGCTCGCGCTGTGGATGAGCTACGAGGACATCATCCGCGTCGCCGACCTGAAGACCCGCGCCTCGCGCTTCGAGCGCGTGAGGAAGGAAGTCGGGGCGAAGCCCGGCGAGCCGGTGGTGGTGATCGACTACCTCAAGCCCGGCGTGGAGGAATTCGCCTCGGTGCTGCCGCATTTCCTGGGCAAGCGGCTCGTCGCCTGGGCCGAGCAGCACGGCAAGCTCGACGCCTACAACGTCGGCATGCATATCCGCACCTCGGGCCTGCTCGGCTATCTCGTCGTGCGCAGCCTGGCGTGGCTCAAGCCCTGGCGGCCCGCGAGCTACCGCTACCGCGAGGAGCAGGAGCTCATCGAGCGCTGGCTCGCCCGGGTCGCCGAGGCGGCGGGCCGCGACCCCGCCCTCGCGATCGAGATCGCGTCCTGCGCGGGACTGCTCAAGGGCTACGGCGAGACGCACCGGCGCGGCAAGGCGAACTTCCTCGCGCTGATGGATGCCCTCGTCGACCATCCGCCGACCGACGATGCGCGCGAGCAGGCGGCCGCGATCCGCAAGGCGCGCGAGGCGGCGCTCGCCGACCCGGAAGGAAAATCACTCTCGGCAGCGCTCGGCAAGCCTGTGGTGTGGCTCAAGCCGGTGCCGGCGGCCTCGCGCACGTAAAATCGCGCACGTAAAATTCCATTTCCCGGAGGACCCGATGGCCAGCGTCCCGCAAGCTTCGATCGCTACCGAGCGCCAGGCGCTCTACCGGCGCATGGACCGGCATAACCTTGCGCCGCTCTGGGAAGTCCTGCACAACCTCATCCCGAACGAGCCCGCCACCGCCGCCAAGCCCGCGCTGTGGAAGTACCGCGAGGCGCGGCCCTTCCTGATGGAAGCGGGCAAGCTCATCACGGCGAAGGAAGCGGTGCGGCGCGTGCTCGTGCTCGAGAACCCCGGCATGCGCGGCGAGTCGTGCATCACGCAGAGCCTGTATGCCGGGCTGCAGCTCATCCTGCCGGGCGAGATCGCACCGAGCCACCGCCACAGCCAGTCCGCGCTGCGCTTCATCGTCGAGGGCTCGGGCGCCTATACCGCGGTGGACGGCGAGCGCACCACCATGGCGCCCGGCGACTTCATCATCACGCCGTCGTGGACCTACCACGACCACGGCAACCCCGGGAGCGAGCCGGTCGTGTGGATGGACGGCCTCGACATCCGCATCGTGCAGACCTTCGCCGCGCAGTTCCACGAGGTCTACGCCGACGAGATCCAGCCCGTCTCGCGCAGCGAGGGCGCCGCGGCGGCGCGCTACGGGAACAATCTCGTGCCGCTCGGCGCGGTGGCGCCCTTCGGCAAGACCTCGCCGATCTTCAGCTATCCCTACGAGCGCAGCCGCGAATCGCTCGCCCGGCTCGCGAGGGACCAGGATCCCGATCCGTGCCACGGCTGGAAGATGCAGTTCGTGAACCCGCTCACCGGCGGGCACGCGATGCCGACGATGGCGACCTTCATCCAGCTGCTGCCGGCGGGCTTCGCGGGCGCGCCGTACCGCTGCACCGACGGCACGGTGTATTCCGTAGTCGAGGGCAAGGGCCACGTGACGATCGGCGCCGAGCGCTTCGACTTCGAGCCGCGCGACACCTTCGTCGTGCCGTCCTGGCAGCCGCTGCAGATCCGCGCCGAAGCAGAGTCCGTCCTGTTCTCCTTCTCGGACCGCCCGGGGCAGGAGGCGATGGGCCTGTGGCGCGAGAAGCGCGGATGAACGACCGCTCCGGCGCGCTCCTCGCGAAGGAATACAACAACCGCGAGCTCGTCCCCGACCACGCCAGGTACTTCGCCCGCTGGCAGGAGGATTCGGCGCGCGCGCGCAGCCGCATGGCATGCGCCCTTGACGTGCGCTACGGCGAGCAGCCCGGCGAGACGCTCGATTTCTTCCCCGCCGGCAAGGGCGACGGCCGCTGCATGATGTTCATTCACGGCGGCTACTGGCGCTCGCTCGGCAAGAGCGACTTCTCGTACCTCGCGCCGGCCTTCGTCGACGCCGGCGTGTCGCTCGCGGTGGTCAACTACGACCTCTGCCCGAAGGTCACGATGGAGGAGATCGTGCGCCAGATGCTGCGCGCGAGCCGCTGGCTGTGGCGGCACGCGGAGGAGCACGGCGTCGACCGCGACAGGCTCTACGTGAGCGGGCATTCCGCCGGCGGCCACCTGACCGCGATGCTGATGTGCGCGCTGTGGCCGAGCTTCGATCCGGCGCTGCCGCGCGACCTGTGGAAGGGCGGCCTCGCGATCAGCGGGCTCTACGACCTGCGGCCGCTGCTGTCGGTGGATTTCCTTCAGCAGGACCTGCGGCTCGACGAGGCCGCGGCGCTGCGCCTCTCGCCCGCCTTCCTGCCGCCCGCGACGCGCGCGCCCGTCATGACCTGCGTCGGCGGCGGCGAATCGTCCGAATTCCGCCGCCAGAACGGCCTGCTGCGGGAGCGCTGGAGCACGTTCGCCGGCGACGTCGCCATGCCCGGCAAGAACCATTTCTCCGTGATCGACGCCCTGGCCGAGCCGGCGAGCCCGCTCTTCGCGGCGGCGCTGCGGCTGATGAACCTCGCCGCATGAACGAGTACCTCGAGCCCGGCCGCTATGTCGACAGCGATCATCCGGCGGTGATCGCTTTTTCGAGGGAATTCTCTTCCGGAGAAACGGACACGGACCGCGCCGTGTCGCTCTACTACGCGGTGCGCGACCGGATCCGGTACAATCCGTTCCAGAACTTCATGCTGGACGACGCCTACCGCGCCTCGGCGTGCGTGCTTCGCGGCGAGCATTGGTGCGTCCCCAAGGCGGCGCTGCTCGCCGCCTGCGCCCGGGCGAGCGGCATCCCCGCGCGCGTGGGATACGCCGACGTCAAGAACCACCTCACCACGCCCGCGCTCACGCAGAAGATGGGCACCGACCTCTTCGTGTTCCACGGCTATACCGAGCTGCTGCTCGAGGGCCGCTGGGTAAAGGCCACGCCCGCGTTCAACCTCACGCTGTGCGAGAAGTTCCGCGTCCGGCCGCTCGAGTTCGACGGGCGCGAGGACTCGCTCTTCCATCCGTTCGACGCCGACAACCGCCGTCACATGGAGTACATCCGCGACCGCGGCGCGTTTACCGACGTCCCCGCCGAGCTGATCCGTCAGGCCTTCCGCGAGACCTATCCCGAGTACTTCAACCTCGGGCCGGACGCGGCCAAAGAGACGTTCGCGCCCGCCTGAATTCAGGCGGCATCTTGCCTTGCTAATGCGGGAGCTTCTCGAAGAAAGCTTCCGGGCGGCCGTCGCCGCCGCCGATCCGCTGAGGATCCTCGCTCCTCATCTGCCGCGCCCGCCGCGCGGGCGCACCTTCGTCGCCGCCGCCGGCAAGGCGGCCGCCTCGATGGCGCTCGCGGTCGAGCAGGCCTGGCCGGCGGACGCGCCGCTCGACGGAATCGCGGTCACGCGCTACCGGCACGGGCTCGCGACGCGGCGCGTCCGGGTCGTGGAAGCCGGCCACCCGGTCCCCGACGAGGCGGGAGTCGCCGCCGCGCGCGAGATTCTCTCCTCGGTGCGATCCCTCACCGAGGATGACCTGCTCCTTGCGCTGCTCTCCGGAGGCGGCTCGAGCCTGCTGTCGCTGCCCGCGGACGGAATGCCGATGGCCGAGCTGAAGGCGCTGACGGCGCGGCTGCTGAAAAGCGGCGCCGCCATCCAGGAGATGAACACGGTGCGCAAGCATCTCTCGGCGATCCACGGCGGGCGGCTCGCCGCGGCGTCGCGCGCGCCAGTGCTCGCGCTCATCATCTCGGACGTGACGGGCGACGAGGCGACGCACATCGCCTCGGGTCCCTGCGCGCCGGACCCGACCACGATCGCGGACGCGAGGGCCGTGCTCGCGAAATACCGCATCGCCTTCTCCGGCCCGTTCTCCGAGACGCCAAAGCCGGGAGACGCGCGCTTTGCGCGAGTGGAGAACCGAGTCGTCGCCACGGCGTACAAGTCGCTCGAGGCCGCGGCCGAGGTGTTCCGGCGCCGCGGCTTCCGCCCACACATCCTCGGCGACACGATCACCGGCGAGGCGCGCGAGGTCGGGCGCGAGATGGCGCAGCGCGCGCTCGCCACCAAGGGGCCGGCAGCCCTGGTCTCCGGCGGCGAATGCACCGTGACGATCGAGAACGACGGCGGCCGCGGCGGGCGATGCGCGGAATTCCTGCTCTCGCTCGGCATCTCTCTCGGCGGCGCCGCGAACGTCTGCGCGATCGCCGCCGACACCGACGGCATCGACGGCTCGGAGGACAACGCGGGCGCGGTGTGGCTTCCGGAGTTCGCGCAGCGCCCGGAAGCAAGAGCGCTGCTGGACAAGCACGACAGCTATGGATTCTTTCGTGCCGCGGGCGGCCTCGTCATGACCGGCCCGACTCGCACCAACGTCAACGACTACCGCGCCATCCTGGTCTCCTGAGCGCGATGCACCGGAGTTCCGACGCGTAGTCCGAGGCGTCTTGCCGCGCTGCCGCGCGGCAGCGCGATCTCGACGAGGTCCAGGCTGTTCCCATACCAGAACGGCCCGCGCGCCGCTTCGAACGTCCCGGCATGCCGCAGCCGCCTTCCTTTCACCAGGACGATCTTCTTTCCCGGCAAGGACGCGGCCCGGATCCCGGTCAGCGCGTTGCCGTAGTGGTCGATGTAGATGACCTGCGGCAGATCCCCGGCCGGCAGGCGCACGTCCGGCCGGCTCTTGGGTTCCAGCCAGCCGCGCGGCACGCGCGTCGCGAGCGCCGCCGCCACCGGCGCGAACAGGTCGCGGCCGTGGAACGAGCTCGACAGGCGCTCGGGGCGCCAGGCGATGCGATGGCAGAGCGCCCGCCTCGCACGCTGCCAGAGAATGGAGAACAGCCCGTTGTCGGGGCCCACGAAGCGCCGGCCGTCGGCTTCCACGACGATCGCGCCGCGCTTTCCGCCGACGCCGGGATCCACGACGCCGAGGAACACCGCGCCGCGCGGGTACCGCGGCGCGAGCGCGGCGAGCAGGTGCGCCGCCGGCGCAATGGCGAAATCCGGGGCGTGATGCAGGGCGTCGAGCACGCGCACGCGCGGCGCGCGCTCCGCGAGGACTGCCTTGACCTGGCCTACGTAGAGATCGTTCGAGCCGAAGTCGGTGAAGAGAACGATCAGGCGGCTTTTGCTGCCTTCTTCTCGCCCTTCTTCTCTTCGCTCGCCTGTTCGGCGCCGCCTTCCGCACGGTCCATCAGGCTGACGAGCGCGAGCGGCGCGTTGTCGCCCTTGCGAAAGCCGGTCTTCAGGATGCGCAGGTAGCCGCCGTTCCTCTTGGCGTAGCGCGGGCCGAGCTCGCCGAAGAGCTTCTCGACGATGCCGCGGTCGCGCAGCCGGTCGAACGCGATCCGGCGGTTGGCGAGGCTCGGCTTCTTGCCGAGGGTGATCATCGGCTCCACCACGCGGCGCAGCGCCTTCGCCTTGGGAAGCGTGGTGCTGATCTCCTCGTGGCGCAGCAGCGACACGGTCATGTTGCGCAGCATCGCGAGCCGGTGGCTCGAGGTGCGGTTGAGCTTCCGAAGTCCGGAGCCGTGACGCATGTTAGGTCCTGTGTTCGAGTCCGGCCGGGGGCCAGTTTTCCAGCTTCATGCCGAGCGTCAGCCCGCGCGAAGCCAGCACTTCCTTGATCTCGTTGAGCGACTTGCGGCCGAGGTTGGGCGTCTTGAGGAGCTCGGTCTCGGTGCGCTGGATGAGATCGCCGATGTAGTAGATGTTCTCGGCCTTGAGGCAGTTGGCCGAGCGCACGGTGAGCTCGAGGTCGTCCACCGGGCGCAGCAGGATCGGGTCCACCGCCGGGGACTTGGGCTGCTCCGCCGGCAGCGTGGTGCCTTCCAGCTGCGCGAACACCGAGAGCTGGTCCACCAGCACGCGCGCCGCGTAGCGGATCGCCTCTTCGGGCTCGATGGCGCCGTTGGTCTCGATGTCCATGATCAGCTTGTCGAGGTCGGTGCGCTGCTCGACGCGCGCCGACTCCACCGAGTAGGACACGCGGCGCACCGGGCTGAACGAGGCGTCGAGGATGATGCGCCCGATGCCCTTGGTCTCCTCCGGCAGGTAGCGCATGTTGCCCGGGACGTAGCCGCGGCCGGACTCCACCTTGATCTGCATCTCGAGCTTGCCGCCGGAGGCGAGGTGCGCGACGACGTGGTCCGGGTTCACGATCTCGACGTCGTGCGCCGGCTCGATGTCGGCCGCGGTCACCAGCCCGTCGCCCTTCTTCTTGAGCGAGAGGATCGCCTCGGCGCGGTTGTGCAGGCGGAACACCACGCCCTTGAGGTTGAGCAGGATGTCCACGACGTCCTCGCGCACGCCGTCGAGCGTCGAGTACTCGTGCACCACGCCGGCGATCTGCACCTCGGTGGGCGCGTAGCCCGGCATCGAGGAGAGCAGCACGCGGCGCAGCGCGTTGCCGAGCGTGTGCCCGTAGCCGCGCTCGAACGGCTCCATCGTCACGCGCGCGTGGTTCGCGGAAAGGTTTTGGACGTCGACGATTCGCGGCTTCAGAAATCCCGATTGCGGCATGTGCTGGGGTCCTCTTTACTACTTCGAATACAGCTCGATGATGAGGCTCTCGTTGATCGTCTGCGGCAGGTCGCCCCGCGCCGGGTTCGACTTGTAGGTGCCCTTGAGCGCCTTGCTGTCGACCTCGAGCCACTCCGGAATGCCGCGCGACTGCGTCGCCTCGGCCGCCGACTTGATGCGCAGCTGCTCCTTCGCCTTGCCGGCGACCTCGACGACGTCGCCCGGTCGCACCTGGTAGGACGGGATGTTGACCCGCTTGCCGTTCACCAGGATGCCGTTGTGGCGCACGACCTGCCGCGCCTCGGTGCGCGAGGCGCCGAAGCCCATGCGATAGGCGACCGAATCGAGGCGCGACTCGAGCAGCTGCAGCAGCCGCTCGCCGGTCACGCCCTTGGAGCGCGCCGCCTCGGCGTAGGTCTTGCGGAACTGGCGCTCGAGCAGGCCGTAGATGTGGCGCACCTTCTGCTTCTCGCGCAGCTGCTTGCCGTAGTCGGAGAGGCGCGCGCCGCTCTTCTGGCCGTGCTGCCCGGGCGCGTAGGCGCGGCGCTCCACCGGGCACTTGTCGGTGAAGCACTTCTCGCCCTTCAGGAAGAGCTTCTCGCCTTCCCTGCGGCAGTGCCGGCACTTGTCGAGATTTCTTGCCATGAGGACTCCTAGACCCGCCGGCGCTTCGGCGGCCGGCAGCCGTTGTGGGGAATCGGCGTCACGTCGGCGATGCTGCCGATCTTCAGGCCGATCGCGTTCAGCGCGCGCACCGCCGACTCGCGGCCGGGCCCGGGGCCCTTGATGCGCACTTCGATGTTCTTCACGCCGCACTCCTGCGCCGCGCGCCCGGCGCGCTCGGCGGCGACCTGCGCGGCAAAGGGCGTCGACTTGCGCGAGCCCTTGAACCCGGCATTGCCCGAGGTCGCCCAGGAGAGCGTGTTGCCCTGGCGGTCGGTGATGGTGACGATGGTGTTGTTGAACGAGGCGTGGATGTGGGCGATGCCCTCGGCCACGTTCTTCTTGACCTTCTTGCGGGCGCGCGCAGACGCCGTCTGCTGCAGCTCCTGGCGGCTCGGGGTGTTTCGGCTCGCCATTTAGGCCACCTTCCCTGCCGGCACGTTCAGCTTCACCGCGGCCTTGCGCGGGCCCTTGCGGGTGCGGGCGTTGGTGCGCGTGCGCTGCCCGCGCACCGGCAGCCCCTTGCGATGCCGGTGGCCGCGATAGCAGCCGAGATCCATGAGGCGCTTGATGGACATCGACACCTCGCGGCGCAGGTCGCCCTCGACGGTGAAGCGGCCCACGCTCTCGCGCAGCCGGTCGAGCTCGGCGTCGGTCAGGTCCTTGATCTTGCGCGTGCCCTGCACGCCGGCGGCGGCGCAGATCGCTTCCGCGCGCGCGCGCCCGATGCCGTAGATCGCCGTGAGCGCGATCTGCGCATGCTGGTGGTTCGGGATGTTGATACCTGCGATACGTGCCATGCGGCGTGCCCTATGGGGAACCTGAAATTATAGCAGTTTTAACAAGGCGTTATCAGCCCTGCCGCTGTTTGTGGCGCGGGTCGGCGCAGATCACCCGCACCACCCCCTTGCGCCGCACGATCTTGCACTTGCGGCAGATCTTCTTCACCGAAGCCATGACTTTCATTTGCTGCTCCTTACTTCGCTCTGAAGGTAATGCGGCCCTTGGTCAGGTCGTACGGGGTCATCTGCACCGTCACCTTGTCGCCGGGCAGGATGCGGATGTAGTTCATGCGCATCTTCCCCGAGATGAAGGCATGGATCACATGCCCGTTCTCGAGCTTCACCCGGAACGTTGCATTCGGCAGGTTTTCCATCACTTCGCCCTGCATCTCGATGACGTCTTCCTTGGACATTCGTTCTAGCGCACGGGCAAACCGCCCTTGAAGTTCGCCTTGCGCAGCAGGCTCTCGTACTGGTGCGTCATGACGTAGGCCTGCACCTGCGCCATGAAATCCATGGTGACCACGACGATGATGAGAAGCGAGGTGCCGCCAAAGTAGAACGGCACGTTCCATTTCAGGATCAGGAACTCCGGCAGCAGGCACACCAGCGTCACGTAGATCGCGCCGGCGAGCGTCAGCCGGGTCAGGATCTTCTCCAGGTAGCGCGCCGTCTGGTCCCCGGGCCGGATGCCGGGCACGAAGGCGCCCGACTTCTTCAGGTTGTCGGCCGTCTCCTTCGGGTTGTACTGCAGCGCGGTGTAGAAGAAGCAGAAGAAGATGATGAGCGCCGCGTAGAGCAGCACGTAGATCGGCTGCCCGGGCGTGAGCGTGCCCGCGATGTCGCGCAGCCAGATGAGGCCTTCCGCCGATCCGAACCAGCCGAGCACGGTCGCCGGAAAAAGGATGAGCGACGAGGCGAAGATCGGCGGGATGACGCCGGACATGTTCAGCTTGAAGGGCAGGTGCGAGCTCTGGCCGCCGTAGACGCGGTTGCCGACCTGGCGCTTCGCGTAGTTCACCAGGATCTTGCGCTGGCCGCGCTCGACGAAGCACACGAACGCGGTCACGGCGATCACGGCGACGGCGACCAGCAGCGCGGTCAGCGGATGCATGGCGCCCGTGCGCACCAGCTCGAGCGTCCCCGCGATCGCGTTCGGGATCCCGGCGGCGATGCCGGCGAAGATGATGATGGAAATGCCGTTGCCCAGGCCGCGCTCGGTGATCTGCTCGCCGAGCCACATGAGGAACATGGTTCCGGTGACGAGCGTGGTCACGGTCGTGATGCGGAACATGAGGCCGGGGTCGAGGACGAGGCCGGGCTGCGACTCGAGCGCGATCGAGATGCCGGTGGCCTGGAAGAGCGCGAGGAACACGGTGCCGTAGCGCGTGTACTGCGTGATCTTGCGCCGGCCGCTTTCGCCTTCCTTCCTCAGCTGGTCGAGCTGCGGGCTCACCGCCGTCATCAGCTGCATGATGATCGACGCCGAGATGTAGGGCATGATGCCCAAGGCGAAGATCGTGAAGCGGCGCAGCGCGCCCCCGGAGAACATGTTGAACATGCCGAGGATGCCGCCCTGCTGGCCGGAAAAGAGGTCCGCGAGCACCACCGGGTCGATTCCCGGCACCGGGATGTGCGCCCCGATGCGGAAAACGACGAGCGCCCCGAGCAGAAAGAACAGGCGCCGCTTGAGGTCGCCGTACTTCGCTCCCTTGCCGACGCTGGGAAGTCCGGTCGCCATCAGCTTTTCTGCTCGCCTTCAGCCGCCTGCGGCTCGGCTTTCTTCGCCTTTTTCTCCTTTTTCTTCTTCGGCTCTTCGGCCGGCTTCTCGGCGATCTCCACCTTGCCGCCCGTCTTCTCGATGGCCGCGCGCGCGCCCTTGCTCGCCTTCACGTCCTGCTTGAGGGTCAGCTTGCGCGCGAGCTCGCCGGAGAGGATCACCTTCGCGCCGAGCACGTCGTGCGGCACCACCTTCTCGGCCTTCAGCGCGGCGAGGTCGATCTCGGTCGCCTGCATCGCCTGCAGGTCCCTGAGGCGCACTTCGGCGACCGCGTCGCGCGAGAGCGAAGTGAAGCCGCGCTTGGGCAGGCGGCGATGCAGCGGCATCTGGCCGCCCTCGAAGCCGAGCTTGTGGAAGCCGCCCGAGCGCGCCCGCTGGCCTTTGTGCCCCAGGCCCGCGGTCTTGCCCCAGCCGGAACCGACGCCGCGCCCGACGCGGTGGCGGTCCTTCTTCGAGCCCTCGGCGGGCTTGAGGTCGTTCAGCTTCATCAGTCGATCCTGACGAGATAGTTGATCTTGTTGATCATGCCGCGCACCGCGGGCGTGTCGGCGAGCTCGGAGACCTGGTTGATCTTGCGCAGGCCGAGGCCATAGGCGGTCGCGCGGTGGTCCTTGCGCGTGCGGGAGAGGCTCTTCAGCAGCGTCACCTTGATCTTCTTCATTGCTCGATGATCTCCTCGACCTTCTTGCCGCGGCGCGCCGCGATCTCGGCCGGCGTGCTCATCGCCTGCAGGCCGTTCAGCGTGGCGCGCACCACGTTGTAGGGATTGGTCGAGCCGAAGCACTTGGCGAGCACGTTGGTCACGCCCATCACCTCGAACACGGCGCGCATCGGGCCGCCGGCGATGATTCCCGTGCCTTCGTGCGCGGGCTGCATCAGCACCTTGGCCGAGCCATGGCGGCCGGTCACCGCGTGGTACAGCGTACCGTTCTTCAGCTTCACCTTGAAGAGCTTGCGGCGCGCCTCCTCCATCGCCTTCTGCACCGCCACCGGCACCTCGCGGGCCTTGCCCTTGCCCATGCCGATGCCGCCGTCGCCGTCGCCCACCACCGTGAGGGCCGCGAAGCCGAGCACGCGCCCGCCCTTCACGACCTTGGTGACGCGGTTGACCGCGACCATCTTCTCCCGGAGCCCGTCGCCGCGCTCTTCGGACTGCTGCATCCTCGGCTGGATCTTTGCCATAGCGTTCCTCTAGAACTTCAGACCGGCCGCTCGCGCGGCGTCGGCGAGCGCCTTCACGCGCCCGTGGTACTTGTAGCCGGCGCGGTCGAACGCCACGGCTTCGATGCCCTTTTCCTTCGCCTTCGCGGCGATGCGGCTGCCGACGAGCTCGGCCGCCTTGAGATTGCCGCCGCTCTTCAGCTGCGCGCGCACTTCCTTCTCCAGCGTCGAGGCGCTCGCGAGCACCTTGTCGCCCGCCGGGGAGGTGAGCTGCGCGTAGATATGGCAGTTGCTGCGGTGGACGGTCAGCCGCACCGTTCCCGCCTCGCGGATGCGGTGCCGCGTCTGCTTGGCGCGGCGCACGCGCGCAATGTTCTTGTCGCTCATGGTCGCCCCTACTTCTTCTTCGTCTCTTTGAGCACGATGACCTCGTTCGCGTAGCGCACGCCCTTGCCCTTGTAGGGCTCGGGGGGCCTGTGCGCGCGCACCTCGGCGGCCACCTGGCCGACGAGCTGCTTGTCCACGCCGGTGAGCACGATCTCGGTCTGGGTCGGCGTCGCCACCTTCACGCCCTTCGGCATCTGGTGCGTGACCGGGTGCGAGAAGCCGAGCGAGAGGTTCAGCTTGTCGCCCTGCGCCTGGGCGCGGTAGCCCACGCCGACGAGGCCGAGGCGCTTCTCGAACCCCTTGCTGACGCCCGCCACCATGTTGGCGACCAGCGCGCGCATGGTGCCGGACATGGCGTTGGCGTGATTCGAATTGCCGAGCGCGCTGCAGACGATCTTCTCGCCGTCCTTCTCGAGCTTGACGTTCGGATCCGTGGGGCGCGCGATGCTGCCGAGCGGCCCTTTCACCGAGATCTCGCCCGAGGCGATGGTGACCTCGACGCCCTTGGGCAGGGGGATGGGATATTTCGCGATTCGCGACATGGCTCGGTCCTTACGCGACGATGCAGAGCACTTCGCCGCCGACGCCGTCGGCGCGGGCCTTGCGGTCGGTCATCACGCCGCGCGAGGTCGAAAGAATCGCGACGCCGAGGCCGTTCATGACGCGGGGAATGTCGTCGCGCCCCTTGTAGACGCGCAGGCCGGGCTTCGACACGCGCTCCAGGCGCTCGATCACGGGGCGGCCGGCGTAGTACTTGAGGCCGATCGCGAGCTCCTTCTTGGCGCCGCCGTCTTTTGCATTCGCGCCGCTTTTTTCCCGGATGGCGAAGTCCTCGATGTAGCCCTCCTGCTTCAGCACCTGGGCGATCGAGGCCTTCAGCTTGGACGCCGGCATCACAACTTCCGCGTGCCCGACCATCTGGGCGTTGCGGATGCGCACCAGCATGTCCGCGATGGGATCGGTCATGCTCATCGATCTCTCCTTACCAGCTTGCCTTGATGATGCCGGGCACCTCGCCGCGCAGCGCGAGCTCGCGCAGCTTGTTGCGGCCGAGGCCGAACTTGCGGTACACGCCGCGCGGCCGGCCGGTGAGGGCGCAGCGGTTGCGGATGCGCACGGGCGAGGCGTCGCGCGGCAGCTTCTGCAGCTTGGCGCGCGCCTCGTCGCGGGCCTCGTCGGAGGCGCGCGCGTCGTTGATGATCTCGAGCAGCCCGGCGCGCTTCGCCTTGAACTTCTCGACCGTCTTGCGGCGTTTCTCGTTGCGAAGCTTCACTGCGAGCTTGGCCATCGGTTCTCTCTCAGGTCTTGAACGGGAAGCGGAACGCGGCGAGGAGCGAGCGCGCCTCGTCGTCGGACTTCGCCGTGGTGGTGATCGCGATGTTGAGGCCCCGCAGCGCGTCGATCTTGTCGTACTCGATCTCGGGGAAGATGATCTGCTCCTTGAAGCCCAGGCTGTAGTTGCCGCGGCCGTCGAAGGCGCGGTTCGACACGCCGCGGAAGTCGCGGATGCGCGGCATGGCGATGTTCACCAGGCGGTCGAGGAACTCGTACATGCGGGCGCCGCGCAGCGTGACCATGCAGCCGACCGGGAAGCCGGCGCGCACCTTGAAGTTGGCGATCGACTTGCGCGCCTTGGTGACCACCGGCTTCTGCCCGGCGATCTTGGTCATGTCGCCCACCGCGTTGTCGAGGATCTTCTTGTCGGTGACGGTCTCGCCGACGCCCATGTTGAGCGTGATCTTGCGCAGCCGCGGCACCTGCATGACGGTCTTGTAGCCGTACTTCTTCATGAGGTCGGGCACGACCTTCTCGCGGTAGAAGATCGCGAGGCGCGCCGGCGGCGCCGGCATCTCCGGCGCGTCGCTCTTCTTCGGCGCCGGCGCGGCGGCTTCCTTCTTCGGCTCTTTGCGCGGGGCCTGCTGCGGCTTCGCCTGCGCGGGCTTCTTGTCCTGCTTCGCTTTGTCGTCCTTGGCCATTTACGCGTCCACCTGCTCGCCGTTGTCCTTGAACACGCGCACCTTGCGCCCGTCCTCGAGGGTCTTCGCGCCGACGCGATCGCCCTTCTTGGTCGCGGGGTTGAAGAGGGCGACGTTCGAGACGTGGATCGGCAGGTCCTTGTCGACGATGCCGCCCGTCACGCCCTTCATCGGGTTGGGGCGCTGATGCTTCTTGACGCGGTTCACGCCCTCGACCACGACGTGGCTCGCGTCCACGCGGCGCAGCACGGTGCCGCGCTTGCCCTTGTCCCGGCCCGCGAGGACGATGACCTCGTCGCCCTTCTTGATCCGCGACATCAGAGCACCTCCGGCGCGAGCGACACGATCTTCATGAAGCGCTCGGTGCGCAGCTCGCGCGTCACGGGCCCGAAGATGCGCGTGCCGATGGGCTCGAGCTTCGGGGTGAGCAGCACCGCGGCGTTGCGGTCGAAGCGGATGAGCGAGCCGTCGGAGCGACGCACGCCCTTCGCGGTGCGCACCACCACGGCGTCGTACACCTCGCCCTTCTTCACGCGGCCGCGCGGCGCCGCATCCTTGACGCTCACCTTGATGACATCGCCGATGGTCGCGTAGCGGCGCTTCGAGCCGCCCAGCACCTTGATGCACATCACGGAGCGCGCGCCGGTGTTGTCGGCGACGTCCAGCACGGACTGCATCTGAATCATTTGGTTTCTCCAGCTCCAACTTCCCGGTCACCACGACCGGCAGTTTTGGACCCCGCAGCGCTTCAGGGGACCCGCATTCTACCTCAAACGGCCTTCGACTTCTCCACCAGGCGCGTCACGCGCCAGGACTTCGTCCGCGACATCGGCCTGCATTCGGCGATCTCGACGAGGTCGCCTTCCTTGAAATCCGGCGTCTCGGCGTGCGCGTGGTACTTGCGCGAGCGCGTGACCGTCTTGCCCATGAGCGGGTCGCGCACGCGGCGCTCGACGCGCACGACGACCGTCTTCTGCATCTTGTCGCTGAC
>Ga0070741_10006517_pt1 | contig 24999 bp, 18 predicted proteins | sample Coa_R1_4_FD_66440 | JGI IMG/M metagenome (GOLD analysis project Ga0070741, IMG submission 66440) | Surface soil microbial communities from Centralia Pennsylvania, which are recovering from an underground coalmine fire - Coalmine... | ecosystem: Environmental > Terrestrial > Soil > Unclassified ... | reverse complement strand
TCCTGGCGGGGACGGTGGCGTGGCGCGCGCTCGGCGATCTGGCGCACGCGGGCGGATACTTCGAGCGGCTGCGCGAGCGGGCGCCCGACAGCCGGCTGGTGACCGAGTTCGATGACCTGCTCGTCGAGCGCGGCAACCCCGAGCCGATCGGCGACGCGCAGCGGGCGCTCATCGAGAGCGCGCGGCGAATTGCCGCAGAGAATCCCGAGCGCGGCATCGAGGCGTGGAAGCAGGCGATCGCCGCCGAGCCCGAGCGGCGCGCGCCGCGGCGGGCGCTGGCGCGGCTGCTGCGCGCGACCGAGCGGTGGCGCGCGCTCGCCGAGGCGCTCAAGGACGAGGAGGCGCAGGCCTGCCGCACCGTCGAGGAGCGGGTGAGCGTGCTGGGCGAGCTGGTGGCGGTGTACCGCGATCGGCTGCACCACGATCTCTCGACGGCGGCGACGCTCGAGCGGATCGTCGAGCTCAAGCCGGCGAGCCCGCGCGCGCTCGACGCGCTGGCGGCGCACTACGAGACGCTGCGACGCTGGCCCGAGGTGCTCGGGGCGCTCGATCGCAAGCTGGCGATCATCGGTGGTGGGGGCGCGGGCGGCGGCGCGGGCGCGCGCGACGTGGCGGCGCTGCGCTCGCGCAAGGCGCGCATCTTCCTCGATCGGCTGTCGCGCGAGCCGGAGGCGATCCGCGAGCTGGAGGCGGTGCTCGAGGCCGCGCCCGACGACGCCGAGGCGGCGTCGGAGCTGCGCCGGCTGCACGAGAAGCGGCACGAGTGGGACAAGCTGGTGGCGCTCGAACGGCGCTGGCTCGAGCGCATCGCCGACGCGGGCGAGCGGCTGCGCGGCCTCGAGGCGCTGGCCGAGCTGGCGCAGGAGAAGGCGCGGCGCGCGCTCGCCGCCGAGTGCTGGCGCGCGGTGCTGGCGCTCGACGAGAACCACCAGCGCGCGCTGGCGGCGCTCGAGCAGCTCTACGAGCGCGAGCAGGACTGGCCGCGGCTCGCCGACGTCTACGCGCGCCAGGCGGTGCACGCCGCCGAGACGCCGGCCAAGGTCGAGCGGCTGCAGCAGCTCGCCCTGCTCTACACGCGCCGCCTCGACGATCCCGAGCGCGCCGTCGAGGCGTGGCACACGCTGCTCGCGCTCGAGCCCGGCCATCCGCGCGCGCAGGACGCGCTCAAGCGGTTCTATCTCGAGCGCAAGCTGTGGCCGGAGCTGGAGGCGCTCTACGCGTCGCAGGGACAGCTCGACGAGTGCGTGCGCGTGCTCGAGCGGCAGATCGATCTGGAGACTGAAGCGGCGCGCGTCGAGCTGTGGGGGCGGATCGCGATCATCTACCGCGATCGGCTGGGAAAGCCGGAGCGGGCGGTGCGCGCGTTCGAGAAGGCGCTGGCGCTCGACGGGAAACAGCTCGCGGCGGCCGAGGCGCTGATCCCGTTCTACGAACAGTCGAAGGATCAGAAGCGGCTGGCCGAGGTGCTCGAGGTGCAGCTCGACCACACGCGCGACGCGTCGGCGCGGCTCACGCGCACGCGGCGGCTGGCCGAGCTGTGCGAGCACGGGCTGCGCGACGCGCGCGCGGCGTTCCGCTGGTGGCTGCGCGCGTTCGCCGAGGATCCCGAGTCGGACGACGCGCGCGCGAGCGCCGAGCGGCTGGCGGCGGAGACGAAGAGCTGGGCCGAGCTCGTCGCCGCGTACCGCGAGGCGTGCGCCAAGCGGCCGGGCTCGACGGAGATCCTGCCGCTCTTGGCGGTGGTGGCGCGCGCCGAGGAGGTCGAGCTCCGCGAGGTCGGCGCGGCGATCGCGAGCTTCAGCGCGGTGCTGGCGATCGCGCCGAGCGATCGCGCGGCGCTCTCGGCGCTCGAGCGGCTCTACTTCGCCGAGCGGCGCTACGACGAGCTGCAGGAGATCTATCGCCGCAAGCTGGAGCTGGCCGCCGACGGCGCGGCGCGCCGCGAGGTGCAGTACCAGATCGCGCGGCTCGCCGAAGAACAGGGCGACGACGATCGCGCGGCGGCGGCGTACCAGGCGATCCTCGAGACCGGCGGCGACGCGTCGCCGGAGCTGGAGGCGCTCGATCGCATCTACCAGCGGCGCGCGGCGTGGCGCCCGCTCGCCGACGTGCTCGAGCGGCGCCTTCAGCTCGACGGCGTGCGCGCGGACAAGCTGCCGGTCGAGCTGCGGCTGGCGCAGCTCGAGGAGACGCACCTCGGCGACGCGGCGCGCGCGGTGGCGCTCTATCGCGGCATGCTGGAGATCGATCCCGAGCACGCCGAGGCGCGCGCGGCGCTCGAACGGCGGCTGCTCGATCGCGAGTTCGAGCTGGAGGCGGCGGCGATCCTGGAGCCGATCTACGAGCGGCGCGGCGAGCTCGAGCGGCTGGTGGCGGCGCGCGAGGTGCAGGTGACGCACGCCGGCTCCGACGAGCGGCGGGTGCAGCTGCTGCACGGCATCGCCGAGCTGCTGGAGCGCAAGCTCGGCCGCGCGCCCGACGCGTTCGCGGCGCTGGCGCGCGCGCTGCGCCTCGATCCGTCGCGGCGCGCGACGTTCGATCAGCTCGATCGGCTGGCGGAGGCGACGTCGTCGTGGGAGCCGCTGGCGCAGCTCTACAAGGAGATCGCCGCGCGCCCGCTGGCGCTGGCCGACCAGGTGAGCGTGCGCTGCCGTCTCGGCCGCGTGTACCAGAAGCTCGGCGAGCTCAAGCGCGCCATCGCCACGTACACGCGCGTGCTCGATCTCGACGGCGCCAACTCGGAGGCGCAAGAGGCGCTCGCGCGCATGGAGGCGATGACGTAAGATGCCGCTCCAAACGCGGCACACGGAGGCGCCATGGATCGTCGCAAGGGCAAGGTGCACGAGGTGAGCGAAGCCGAGCTGCGCAAGGCGCTCGAGCCGACCGACGACGAGCGCCGCTCGAACGCGCGCGTGCCGGTCAAGCTGGAGGTCGACGTGCCGCTGGCCAACTGGGAGCAGGTGCGCACGGTCTACACCACCAACATCTCCAAGGGCGGGATGCTGTTCTCGCTGACGTCGCCGGCGTCGGTGCCGGCGGCGGTGGAGCTGACGCTGGCGCTGCCCGACGGCAGCAAGGTGACGCTGCAGTCGGAGGTGCGGCACGTGGCGCGGCGCGAGGGGACGCCGGAGTTCGACGTCGGCGTGCAGTTCCAGGAGCTGGATCCGAAGACGCGCGACGCGTTCGAGCAGGCGCTGGCGCGCATCGGCCGGAAGTAGCCGCCGCGATAACTGACCCGCGGTCATTTATTTCGTAGATAACTGACCCGCGGTCATTTATCGCGCGCGCGTCACGCCAGGCGGGCGGCGAGCGCGGCGGTGCGGGCGTCGCCGCCGGCGGCGAGCGCGCGTTTGAGCGCGGCGCGCGACGGGCCGCCGGGCGCGCACACCAGGCGCGCGGCGGTGAGCAGCGCGTCGGCGGCGGCGCCGGCGCGCGCGGCGTCGGCCAGCGCGCCGGCCAGCGCGTCGGCTCCGGCGTCGCCGAGCGCGCGCGCCCAACGCGCGGTGATGGCGGCGTCGCCTTCGAGCGCGGCGGCCACGGCCACGCGCGCAGCGGTCGCGGCGCTGGTCTCGCGCGCGTCGTAGCCGACCTCGCCCGCCAGCGACGCGCCCAACTCCAGCACGCTCGCGCGATCGCCGGCCGCCCAGTAGTAATCGATCAGGCGGCGCAGCGTCGGCGCGTGGCGCGGATCGAGATCGATCGCGCGCAGCCACGCGTCCGAGGCGCGCTCCTCGTCGCCGAGCCGCTCGACGTACAGCTCGCCGGCGCGGAACAGGAACGCCGCGCGCTCGAGCGAATCGTCGGCCGCGCGCGCGCGCCGCTCGAGCGCGTCGGCGGCGTCGGCCCAGCGGCCCTGCTCGAGGTCGGCGTCGATCAGCGCCTCGAGCGCGCGCCGGTTGCCCGGCTGCTCGCCCAGCACCAGCTCGAGCTGCTCGCGCGCGGCGCCGGCGTCGCCCGCGCGGCGATAGAGAAGGCCGAGCTCGAGCCGCGCGGCGCCGATGCGCTCGAGATCGTCGGCGGACAGGCGCTCGAGGCGCGCGCGCGCGCCGGCGATGGCGGCGGCCAGCTCGGGCGGCGGCGCCGGCGGCGGTGACGGAGCGCGCGCGGGCGACGAAGAACGTGCGGGCGACGGCGAACGCGATGGCGCCGACGGCACGCCCGGGAAGCTGGTCGACAGCGACGACATCGACTCCTGCATCGGCGGCGTCGGCGACGAGCTCGGCCACGTCTCCGGCGCAGGCGAGGACACCGGCGCCGACGAGGGCGCGGGCGCCGACGGCGGCGCCCCCACCACCATCGCGCGCACCAACGCGCCGAGCTTGACCGCCTGCGCGCGCTGCGTCTCCGGCTCGGGCTCGAGCGCGCGCGCCTCGGCGAGGTAGCGCTCGGCGCGCGCCGGGTCGCCGAGCGCGCTCCACAGCTCGCCGAGCCGCGCCGCCACCGGCGCCCGCCGCGCGCCGTCGAGCGCCGCCAGGTGCGTCTCGAGCGCGGCCGCCAGCCGCGCCGGCGCGTCCAGCTCCTCGCACAGCGAGCCCAGCTCCTCGACGATCGCGCCGTCGTCGGGCGTGAGCTCGAGCGCGCGCTCGAGCGCCGCCGCCGCGCGCCCGCGATCGCCGAGCCGCGCGCGCCGGAGCTCGGCCGCCTGCCGCAGCCACCCCGCCGCGGTTCGCCGATCGGGCGCGACGCCCGCCGCCAGCTCCAGCCCGTCGGCGAACAGCGCGTGCGCGCCCGACGCCTCGGCCGCCGCCACCAGCGCTTCGAACAGCCGCGCGCCCGCGCCGTCGAGCGGCGAGTCGGCCGACTCCAGCTCGCTCACGCGCGCCGCCAGCGCGTGGAACAACAGGCGCGCGCTGCCCGAGCGCTCGGCGAGCGCGGCGAGCTCGACCGGGTCGAGCGCCAGCGCCACCACCTGATCCTCCAGCGCGTCGGCGCCCGCGCCGTCGCCGCGCGCGCGCCGCAGCTCGGCGGCCTCGAGGAGACGCGCGGCGCGCGCCCGCGCGGCGGCTTCGAACGGCGCGCGCGCCTGCAGCGCCGCCTCCAGCTCGCCCACGTCGCCGGCGTGACGCGCGGCGCGCACCCACGCCTCGGCCAGCTCGGCGTCGACGCCCGCCCGCGCGCGCGCCGCGCGGCACGCCTCGAGCGCCGCGCGCCCGTCGGAGACGCGATCGACCAGGATGCGGATGCCGCGCAGCTCGACGTCGCGCCGCAGCCGCTCGTCGGCGACCGTGGTGGCGTGGTGCGTGAGCAGCACGGTGAGATCGGCCCAGCGCTCCGACCGCTCGTACAGCTCCTCGATGCGCCCGAGCAGCTCGTGCTGCCGCGCCGGATCGGCCAGCGCCACCGCCGCCCAGAGATGGTTCTCCGCGTCGGCCGGCCGCTGATCTTCGCGCGCGAGCTGCGCCAGCACCACCAGCGCGTCGCGCCGCTCGGCCGCCGCCTCCTCGCCCGCCGCCTCGACGGACGCGAGCCGCGCGTACCAGCGCTCGGCGGCCGCGCGATCGCCGGCGCGCAGCGCGTCCTGCGCCAGGAAGCGCAGCGACGGGCGAAGCTGCGGATCGTGATCGAGCGCGCGGCGGTGCGCGTCGCGCGTGACGTCGAGCTTGCGCGCCACCGTGCGCGCCACCTGCGCCTCGTCGCCCAGCTCGGCGTAGATCGACTCGAGCGCGTCGAGCGACGGCAGGTGCGCGCCGTCGAGCCGCAGCGCCTCCTCCAGCCACGCGATCGCCTGCGGGCGCGCGCCCGCGCGGCGCCACGCCAACTCGGCGGCGCGGCGGTGCAGGTCGGCGCGCGCGGCGTCGGGCTCGCCGGTGCGCGCGTCGATCGCCGCCGCGTGGAACGCCTCGGCCGCGCCGCGGTAGTCGCCGAGCCGCTCGCAGAGCTCGCCGAGCGCGCGGTGCGACGCCGCCAGCGCCTCGCCGCCGCCAGCGCCCGGCTCGACGGCGATGCGGTACGCCGCCTCCGCCTCGTCGAGCCGCCCGTGCCGCTCGAGCGCCGCGCCCAGCCGGCGCGCCCACTCGACGCGCTCGGCGCCCTCGGCGCGCGGCACCAGCTGGTGATAGATCGCCGCGACGTCGTCCCACGCGCGCTCCTGCCACGCGATCTCGCCGAGCGCCGCGCGCACGCTCGCGTCGTCGGGCGCGAGCTGCTCGGCGCGCTTCGCGGCGTCGAGCGCCTCGGTCAGCTCGCCGGCGCGCAGCCGGCTCTTGACCGCCTCGACCAGCCACGCCACCTGCTCCGGGACGCTGCCCGCCTCCGCCGCCAGCTCCTCGAGCACGCGCGCGCGGCCCGCCGGATCGTCGAGCGCGGCCAGCACCTCGACGCGCAGCTCGCGGGCGGCGCGCGTCTCGCGTCCCTCGGCGCGCAGCTCGTCGAGCAGCAGGCACGCCGCGGCCGCGTCGCCGCCGTCGAGCCACAGGCGCGCGCGGCGCAGCGCCTGCTCCGGCCAGTCGGCCGCGCGCCGCACCAGCAGCGCGTCGATCCAGCGCGCCTCGGCCGAGCGATCGCCGCGCGCGCGCGCCAGCGCCAGGCTCTCGCGCGCCGCCTGCTCGCCCACCGGCGCGTCGCCCGCGAAGCGATGCGCGCGCTCGAGCGCCGCCCGCTGCTCGTCGGTGCGGCCCAGCTCGCCGAACAGCCGCGCACGCTCAAGCTCGATGCCGGCCACGCGCGGGTTCGGGTTCACCGTCGCGCCGCCGCCGCCGTCGGCGTCGCCCGCGCCGTTCACGTTCGCATTCGCATTCGCATTCGCATTCGCGTTCACGTTCGCGCTCGCGTTCGCGCTCGTGTTCGCGCTCGTGTTCGCGCTCGTGTTCGCGCTCGTGTTCGCGCTCGTGTTCGCGTTCGCGTTCGTGTTCGCGTTCGTGTTCGCGTTTGTGTTCGCGTTCGCGTTCGCGTTCGCGTTCGCGTTCACGTTCGCGTTCGTGTTCGTGTTCGCGTTCGTGTTCGCATTCGCATTCGCATTCGCGTTCGCGTTCTCATTCGCGCTCGGGTTCACATTCGCGCTCGCGTTCACATTCGCGCTCGCGTTCACATTCGCGCTCACGTTCACGCTCGCGTCGACGCTCACGCGCGCGCTCGCGATCGCCACGGCGCGCGTCAGCACGGCCAGCGCCTTGTCGAAATTTCCCGCCGCGCGCTCGAGCGCGGCCAGCCCGACCAGGCTCTCGGCGTCGACGGCCGCGCTCTGCTCGAGCAGCTGCCGCGCGCGCTCGGTCTCCCCCGCGTCGACCAGCAGCTTGAGCAGCTCGCGCTCCGCCCGCTGCCGCCGCCACGGATCCGCCGGGCACACCGCCACCAGCCGCTGGTACGTCGCGATCGCCCCCTCGACGTCGCCCTGCCGCGCCGCGCCCAGCGCCACCTGCTCGAGCACCGTCGGCTCCTCGGGCTGGAGCGCCAGCGCGCGCTGATATTCGCCGCGCGCGCGCGCCGGCTCGCCCGACTCCTCGTGCCACGCCGCGAGCTGCATGTGCGCGCGCGCCTCGCCGAAGCGCTCACCGGCGTCGGCGAGCAGCGGCGCCGCGCGCTCCATCGCCGCGATCGCGCCCGCGCGATCGCCGATCGCCGCGCGCACGCGGCCGAGCAGCTCCCACGCGCGCCAGCTCTTCTCGTCGAGGCGCACCGCCTCCTCCAGCTCGCCGCGCGCCGCCGCCGGATCCTCCAGCTTGACCGCGTGCAATTGCGCCAGGCGCAGGTGGGCGTCGGCGCGCGCCAGCGGATCGCGCTCGGCGCTGAGGCGCGCGCGCTCGAGCCGTGCCAGCTCGCGCCAGCGCCCGGCCGCGGTATAGAGCGCCGCCACCGCCTCGCTCGACTCCGGCTCGTCGGGGCGCAGCGCCAGCACGCGCTCGTGAAACTCCGCCGCGCGCGCCGGATCGTCGGCGGTGAGCAGCGCCGCCGCCTGCCACGCGCGCACCGCCACCTCCGCCTCCGACGGCGACTTCGCCGCCAGCTCGGCCGCGCGCGCGAAGTGATCGACCGCCTCGCGCTCGCGCCCGCGCGCCACCGCGATCGAGGCCAGCGTCAGCTCCGCCGGCGCGAAGTCGGGCCAGCGCCGCCGCGCCTCGTCGGCCAGCTCGCGCGCCTCCGACAGCGAGCCGTCGCGCGCGCCGAGGATCGCCAGCAGCCGCGCGGTGAGCGCGCGCGCGTCCGTCGGGCGCCGCTCGATCTCGGCGCGCAACGCCGCCACCGCGCCGCCGAGATCGTTGCGCTCGAGCGCCTCGTCGGCCGCGCGCCCCGCGCGATCGGGCGGCGCGTTCGAGCGGCGCGCGTCGTCGGGCGCATAGCGCAGCCGCACGCCCGACGCGCCCACCTCCAGCTCGACCGGCGCGATCGCATCGCTGGTCGGCATGCGCCAGCCCGCCGGCGGCAACAGCCGCTGCAAGCACAGCTCGAGCGGCCGCAAGCTGACCTCGCCGAGCCCGCGCGCGAGCGGCGCGTCGGTGTCGGCGCCGCCGCTCGCCGACGGCGCCGCGCCGACCAGCACGCACAACAGATCGTGCGCCAGCACCAGCGCCGGCCGCCGCAAAAAGCCGAGCACGTACGCCTCGACCACGCGCACCGTCAGCGCGCGCCCGTCGAGCTCGGCGCGCAGCTCGGCCACCAGCTCCGCCGTCCGCTCGCCCACGCGCACGCGCGCGCCGAGCGCGATCGCCCCGGGCGCGCCCGCCTCCGCCGCGTCGCTCGAGGCGAGCCGCACGCGCACGCGCTCGAACCCCGCGCCCGCCGCGCGCGGCGCCCGCTCGTCCACTGCCGCCTGCAGCTCCTTCGCGCCCGCGGCCAGCGTCGCCCGCTCGACGGGACAGCGCTGCTGCCGGAACTGCGCCATGCCGCGCGTGATGTCGAGCGGAAAGCTGACCTCGGGAATGCGCAGCTCGAGCTGCTCGACGCGCAGCCAGCCGAAGAAGCTGCGCGGCCGCAGCAGCAGCAGGCCCCGGCCGTCGCCGACTTGAATCTCGAACTCGGGGCGGTTGGTGGTCACCTCGCGGCGCCCCGCGCCGTTTTAGATCTGCTTGGGCGCTACGGCGGCCGGCTCGGCGGCGGCCGCGGGCTTGGCGGGTTGAGCTTGCGCGGGCCGGGCGGCGTCGCGCCCGTCGTCGAAGCTCTGCATGTCGATGCGTCCGCGAAACGCGGCGCCGTCGGAGATCACGATCCGCGGCGACAGCAGATCGCCGACCACGCGCCCATCCGACGCGATCTCCACTTTGTCCTCGGCGCTGATGTTGCCGACCACCACGCCCGAGATGCGCGCCGACTTCACACGCACGTTGGCTTTGACCACGCCCGAGTTTTCGATCAAGAGCGCCTTCGACGATTGAATCTCCGCGTCGATGCGCCCCTTGACGATCAGATCCTCGTCGCTCTTGAGCTTGCCGCGAATGACGATGGTGGGGCCGATCGCCGTCGTGGTCGCCGCGCCTTCCGCGCCGCTGTCCTTTTTCTCGGCCATCAATCGACCCCCATCTCGATGTTGCCTTTGAACTTGGCCCCGTCGGCGATGATCACGCGCGGCGCCTTGATGTCGCCGATCATCTTGCCCTCCTTGCGCACCTCGACGCGCTCGGAGGCGACCACGTTGCCGACCAGCATCCCGCTCACCGCCAGGTTCTTCGTGGTGATGGTGGCCTCGACCTTACCCGAGCTGTCGACGGTGAGGTCCTTCTTCGACAGGATCTTCCCCTGAATCTTCCCCTGAATCACCAGGTCCTCGTCGCCCTCGATCTCGCCTTCGATCTCCAGCGTCGGTCCGAGTACCGTCTTTTCGTCGGCCATCTTTTTCGTCCCTCTTGATTGCGGGATTGCGCGAAACCGATTCGCTGAAGATTACAAACCCGGCGGCAGCTTGACGTCCATCTCGACGGCGCCGCGGAACTTCGCGCCCTCGGCCATCACCACGCGCGGCGCTTTGATGTCGCCGACGACTTTGGCCTCCGCGGTGATCTCGACCTTGCTCGACGCCACGGTGTTGCCGTTCATCGAGCCGCGGATGGTGATGTTCTCGACCTCCACCGACGCGCTGATGACCGCCGAGCGCTCGAGGATCAAATGATTCTTCTTGAGCGCGATGGTCCCTTCGACCTTGCCCTCGATGATCAGATCCTCTTCGCCGTGCAGCTCGCCCTTGATGCGGATTGCCTTGCCGATCAGCCCCGGGGTCGTAGCCATGGTAACCTCGCGCGAGATTTTACGATCGCTCGTCGGTGGCTTGGCTGTCAACAGGAAAACATTGAGGGGGCCCGTGACCAAGCAAGAGTTTGTCTCCGAGCTTTCGCGTCTCAAGAGCGCGCACGTCGACGCCGGCGCCAACGTCGGCTGCGTCGAGTGCAAAGGATGCAGCGGCTGTTTGGATTGCGTGTTTTGTAACGGTTGTCAGCGCTGCCATCGCTCGCGCTACTCCGAAGGATGCAGCGACTCGACGCAGCTCACGCATTGCAAGACGTGCCGGCAGAGCCACTCGCTGGCGTATTGCGAGGATTGCGAGCATTGCGGCGATTCGAATTATCTGATCGCGTGCGCGTTTTGCTTCGAGTGCGATTACTGCTTCGGCTGCGTCGGATTGTCGGGCAAGGACTTTCACATCTTGAACCGCAAATATTCGCGCTCCGAATATTTCCGGCTGGTGGCCGAGCTGAAGACGGAGCTGGCCGCGGCGTGAGCCGGGTCTGCGTCATCGGCGCCGGCCCGTCGGGGATCACCGCCGCCAAGAACGTCCTCGACGCGGGGTTCACCGATCTCGTCATCTACGATCGCGGCCGCGAGGTCGGCGGCAACTGGGTGTTCGACGCCGATTCGGGCCATTCGAGCGTCTTCGAGACCACGCACATCATCAGCTCGCGCGCGTTCTCGCAATATGACGATTACCCGATGCCGGACGATTACCCCGATTATCCGTCGCACCGTCAATTGGCGGCCTATTTCCAGAATTACGCGCGCCATTTCAATCTATATCCGCACCTTCGTTTTCATACGATGGTCGAGCGCTGCGAAAAGCTGCCGAGCGGCAAATGGGCGGTGACCACGCGCTCGGGCGATAAAGAGGAGCGCGGCGAGTTCGATTGGCTGTTCGTCTGCAACGGCCATCATTGGAAACCGCGCTGGCCCGAATATCCGGGGACGTTCACCGGCGAATGGATTCATTCGCACGACTTCAAACGCGCGGCGCCGTTCGCCGGCAAACGCGTGCTGGTGATCGGCGGCGGCAACTCGGCGTGCGACGCCGCCGTCGAGACCGCGCGCGTCGCCGCGCACACCGACATCTCCTGGCGCCGCGGCTATTGGATCGTTCCCAAGTTCATCTTTGGAGTGCCCGCCGATAAGCTGCACAACGATCTCTCCAAACGAATGGCGCACGTTCCCGAGCGCTTCAAAGTCTGGATGGTCGAGAAGCTGCTCAAGCTGTTGAACGGCCCCAACAGCCGCTATGGATTGCCCGAGCCCGATCATCACTTCGGCGGCACGCACCCGACGGTGAACTCGGAGCTGCTCTACTTCATCCGTCACGGCGAATTGGGCGGGCGCCCCGACATCGCGCGCCTCGACGGCAAAACCGTCCATTTCACCGACGGGTGCTCGGCCGAGTACGACGCCATCATCGCCTGCACCGGTTACGAGATCAGCCATCCGTTCTTCGATTCGCGGCTGATCGATTACTCGCACGGGCCGGTGCCGCTCTATCTACGGATGATTCACCCACGGCACGACAACCTGTTCTTCATCGGGCTGTTTCAGCCGTTCGGCTGCATCTGGCCGGCGGCGGAGCTGCAATCGAAGATCGCGGCGCGGCGCATGACCGGCGCGTGGCAGCCGCCGCGCGACCTCGACCGCGCGATCGCGCGCGAGCTCGAGCATCCCGACGTCGAGCAGCTCGCGACGCCGCGCCACACGATTACGGTCGACTATCCGCGCTTCCGCAAACGGCTGTTAGCCGAGCTCGGCGTCCGAGAATGATCGGCGCGCGCCCGTCGGAGGGATGGAAGCGCAGGTAGTGGTCGACGACGCCGAGCGCGTCGCACGAGCGGCCCAGGCGCTCGTACACGTCGGCGAGGTTGAACGGAATGCGATCGAGCCGCGGCTCGAGGCGCAGCGCCTCTTCGTAGTCGCGCGCCGCCAGCTCGAGCTCGCCCATCGAGTCGTAGGCCAGCCCGCGCCACCAGCGAAAGTCCTTGTCGCCGGGATCGCGATCGATCAGCTCGCTGGCGATCTCGACGGCGGCGGGATATTCGCGCAGGTAGCGGTGCGCGCTGAAGCTCACCCACAAGAGGCGCGAGTACGGGCCGCAGCGCTCGAAGAACTCCTGGTTGTGCGCCAGCGCGCCGCGAAAATCGCCCTCGCGCAGGAGCGCCTCGCCCAGCTCGACCGAGCGCGCACGGTTGCACGGCTCGGCGTCCACGGCTTCGAGCAGCGCGGTGATCTTCGGGCGCTCGGGCCCGACGGGGCGGCTGTGCCCGTGCGTGACCACGAACGCGATCGCGCCGATCATCGCCAGCGCGGCCGCGCCGCCGAGCGCCGCCAGTGCGCCGGCGCGCGCGCGACGCATTCGACCCGCGCGCTGCTTGCACGGCGGACAGACGCCGCGCGCGCGATCGAACAGCACGCAGATCTCGCAGACCGGCTTTCGGCAGCGCGCGCACTCGAGCACCGAAGGCGCGGCGGCGTGGCGGTAGCAAGAAGGCCCGACGCGAGCAGGTCCGCGGTACGGCATGGCGGCTCCTCTACACGAGTACGTCGGCACCAGAATAAAGGATTCAAGAATCGAAGACCGTTACCTGCCGCACATCCGCGCGGCGAAACGCTCGGCTGAAACGCGTCAGGCGGGCAATCCAGACCAGCTGCGGGGATCTTGCGGGCCGGCGGCGGGGCGGACGTCGACGACGAAGCCGGTGAGGTGGGCCATGCCGGAGACGCGCTCGAGGCGATCGGGGCCGTCGGCGGCGAGCAGGTTGACGTTGACGCCGCGCGTTTGCGCCGCGACCGAGAGGCCGGCGGCGTGCTGGTGGCCCCAGCCGTGCGGCAGCGCGACCGTGCCCGGCATCAGGTCGGCGAGCAGCTTGACCGGCACGCGCACCGTCGCCGTTTCGGTGGCGACGTCGGCCAGCGCGCCGTCGGCGAGCCCGAGCCGCGCGGCGTCGTCCGGGTGCACGTACAAGTAGTTGGTGGCGCGATCGCCGGCGACGAACTCGTCGAGGTTGTGGGTCCACGAGTTGTGCGTGGTGATGGCGCGCTTGGTGATCAGCTTGAGCTTGCCGGCGAGGCGCCGCTCGCGCGCGAAGTCAGCCTCGAGGCGGCGCGCGGCTTGCGCGAGCAGCACCGGCGGCGCGAGGTGGACGCGCCCGTCGTCGGTGACCACGCGCTTGCCGAGAAAATCGTCGTCGGCGTGCGGCGCGCGCAAGACGCCGTGCGCGTGCTTGAGCAGGCGCTTGAAGCTGCCCTGCTTGGTCACGCGCAATAATAATGAGAGCAGCAGCTCCTGCGGCAGGCCCGGCTGCGCGTCCTCGTGAAAGCGCGAGTGCGTCGCCTTGAACAGCTCGAGCGCCGACTGCGCGACGCGCGAGCCGAACAGCTTCACGCCCGAGGCGCGCGCCAGATCGAGATAGATCGTCGCCTCGTCGCGCTGCTCGCCGTCGGGCTTCACCATCGGCCGCGTCGCCTGCAAATAGGGCCGCGCCTGCAACCCGAGCATGAGCGGAAAGATGAACGGCAGGTCGGCGCGCTCGAGCGGGCTGGTCGCCGGCAACACGTAGTGCGCCAGCGAGCCGGTCTCGTTTTTATAGATGTCGACGGTGACCAGCAGCTCGAGCTTTTGAAACGCGTCGCGCAGGCGCGCGGAGTTGGCCATCGTGATTAGCGGATTGCCGCCGGTGACGAACAGCGCGCGCACCTGCCGCGGCCCGGGCGTGGCGATCTCGTCGGCCAGCACGCCGCCGGGAAACGCGTCGTTGACCGCCTTGAAGTCGCCGACGCGCGAGCGGTCCTCGCGCAGGAGCACGCCGGTGCGCTTGCCGAACGCGGGGAAGTCGATCACGCCGCGCCCGACCAGCGTGCCGCCGGCGCGATCGAGGTTGCCCGAGATCGCGTTGATGCACTCCTGCAGCCAGAACGCGAGCGAGCCGTTCGAGCCCATGTTGACGCCGGTCGAGCTGTAGAGCGCCGCGCCCGGCGCCGCGCGATAGGCCGCCACCAGCTCGCGCAGCTTCTCCGGCGGAATGCGCGTGACCTCGGCCGCGCGCTCGGGCGTCCACGGCGCGGCCAATCGCTCGAGCTCCTCGAAGCCGGTCATGTGCGCGTCGATTCGCGCGCGCGCCTCCCCCGCCGCCGTCCCGGTTTTCAATAATTCGTGCAAAAAACCGAGGAAGAAAAAGACGTCGGTATCGGGGCGGATGAAGACGTGCTCACCGGCGGCTTTCGCCGATTCGGTTTTGCGCGGATCTATGAAATAAACTTTGCCGCCCCGCGCCTCGATTTCGCGCAGCGTTTTGACCGGGTTCGGCACCTGCAAGAAGCTCCACTTCGACACCGCCGGATTGGCGCCGACCACGATCAGGCACTGCGTGCGCGCGACGTCGGGGAACGGCTGCGTGAACGGAAAGCCGTACATCTCGCGCGCCACCGCGAACTTGTTGGCGCAGTCCTGCGTCGCCGACGAGTACATGCTCTGAGAGCCGAGCCCGGTCATGAAGCCCTGCGCGAAGATCGGGTGCAGCACCGAGAAGCCGGCGGCGGTGCCGACGTACATCGCGATCGCGTCGGCGCCGTGCTCGGCGCGAATCGCGCGCACCTTCTTGCCGATCTCGTCGTTGGCCTCGTCCCACGAGATGCGCTTCCACGTCGAGCCGACGCGCTTCTCCGGGTAGCGCAGCCGATCGGGCGAGGCGTACATCTGGTGCTGCTTGAGCCCCTTCAGGCACGCGAAGCCGGCGGTGGCGACGTGCGCCGCGTCGGGGCGGATCTCGGTGACGCGGTTGTCCTCGACAGTGACCTCGAGCCCGCACAGCGCCTCGCAGATGCGGCAGAACGTCTGCTTGGTCTCGGCCATGCGCGGAAGAGTAGCGCGAATCATTGCAGCGGGACGTTCGGCGGCGGGCGGCAGAACACCGGCGTCGGCAGGTCGCTCGGCGGATCGCCCGGGCAGCCGTAGCGCGTCACCTGGTTGCACTTGCAGCGATCGAGGTGGATGGTGCCGTCGGAGTCCTGCACGTCGCCGCCGCAGTTGACGTTGAAGTCGCACGCGGTGGCGGGACACGGCTGGCGGCACGTGCCGTCGTCGACGGCGGTGGCGTTGTGCTGCCCGTCGATCAGCTCCTGCGCGAAGCACTGCACCGAATCGCCGACGCCGCCTTCGGGCGCGAACGGCGCTTTGTAGTCGCACCAGCCGCCGTTGAAGACCTTGATCATGTGATAGACGATGTGGCTCACCTGATCTTTGCAGTAGTCGTTGAGCTGCGCGCCGTAGCCGGTGATGAGCAGCCCGCCGTCGTCGACGGGACCGAGGTCGAACGTCTCGGTACCGGCGTCGGGATCTTCGAGCAGCGTGGGCGGCACGCAGAGCGGGATGTTGAAGTGCGCGAGGCACGTGCCGCCCGAGCAGTGCTCGTTGCCGAACGTGAGGTTGCAGTTGCAGTTCACCACGTCGTCGCCGGCGCGCACGCGAAACGGCTTCTGCACGACGTGGCCGTTGCCGTTGCACAGGCAGCCGGGGTTGACGGCGGCGGCGGCGAGGAAGAGCGCGAAGGCGATCCGAGGTGTGAGCTTGGTCATGCGCGGCGGATCTTACCGCAACCGCGCGCGCGAAACGCGCCGCTTGCCGAGCCGGCGACGGCGGAGTTACCGTGCGCGCGTGAAGATGCCGCGGTTGGCGTTGGTTGCCGGCGCGTTGGGAGCGCTCGGCTCGTTGGGCCCGCTGGTGCTGCTCGCCGGCTGCGGATCGCCGGGCGCGAAGCACTGCGCGCTCGCCGCGCCGGCGCTGCCCGACTGGCGCGTGCGCACCGACGGACAGAAGTTCCGCGACTCGCTCGGGCGCGTGGTGCTGCTGCGCGGCGTCGACGCGGGCGGGCGCAGCAAGTTCGCGCCCTATGTGCCGTTCGATTTCCCGTCGGGCGGCTTCGACGGCGCGCTGGCGGCGTACCTCGATCGCGCGGCGTCGTGGGGGGTGAACGTGTTTCGCCTGCCGTTCACCTGGGCTGCCGTCGAGCCGGCGCAAGGCGTGGACGACGCGCAGTTCCTCGCGCACTACGACGCGATCGTCGACGGCGCGTGGGCGCGCGGCATCCGCGTGGTGATCGATTTCCATCAAGACGTCTACGCCGAGAACTTTTGCGGCGACGGATTTCCCGCGTGGACGATTCCCGATCCCAAGCCGGCGCCGCATCACGACTGTCCGAATTGGGGCAGCGAATATGCCGGCGATCCGGCGGTGCAGGCGGCGTTCGATCATTTCTGGTCGGCGTCCTCGACGGTGCGGCCCGCCTACAACGCTTTGTGGGATCGCTTATCGGCGCGTTATCGCGATAAACCGGGCGTAATCGGTTTTGAATTGATCAATGAGCCGAATAACGGCACCGCCGCTTTACACGATTGGGAAATGAATACGCTGACGCCGTTTTATTCGGCGATGGGAAATCAATTGCGCGCCGGCGCGCCCAAGACGCTCCTGTTCTTCGACGCGCCCGGCGTCGAGGCGGCGATCAGCTCGACCAACATCGGCCTCCCCGACGGCGGCGGCTGGGTGTTCGCGCCTCATTATTATCAGCCGACCGCGGTGCTGCTCGGCGGCGACGGCGATCCGGATCAGGTCGCCGCCGGCATTGCCGGCTGGGCGAATTACGGCAAGACGTGGAATATCCCGGTCTTCATCGGCGAGTTCGGCGCGGCGCACGACAGCGCCGATACCGCGACGTTTTTGAATGCGCATTGGGACGCGTTTGATTCGATGAATTTGAGCGGCACCGAATGGGAGTACAGCCAGGCGGCCGAAGGTTGGAACAGCGAAAACTTCGGCATGGTCGCCGCCGACGGCACCGAGTATCCGATCGTCGACGCCATCGCGCGGCCGTACGCGCGCGCGCTCTCCGGCGACGGCGCGCAGGCGAGCTACGACGGCGGCTCGAAGACGTGGTCGCTCGCGTTCACCGCCGACGGCGGCGTGAGCGAGATCGCGCTGCCGTCGCGCACCTTCGCCAAGGGCGCCGACGTGCAACTCTCGAGCGGGTGCATAGATGACACGCACGCGGGCGTTTTATTGGTGCAGGCGAGCGCGCCCGTGACGCTGAAGATCAAACCGCGTTGATCGAGGAGGAGCCAATGAGCGACGTCACCGTCAAGCAGGTCGGCGAGCTGAGCTACTACCAGGGGCCGAAGGCGATCGCGGGCATCAAGTTTCGCTCGGCGGCGAAGGATCTCGGCGTGAGCGCGTGGGGCATGAACGTCATCGAGATCGACGCCGGCTGCACGGCGTATCCCGAGCACGACCACGCCGGCGACGGGCAGGAGGAGGTCTACGTGGTGCTCGCCGGCTCGGCGACCATGCACGCGGGCGGAAAAGAGCTCGCGATCGAGAGCGGCGCGCTGGTGCGCGTTCCGCCGGGGACGAAGCGCAAGATCGTGCCCGGCCCGCGCGGCGTCACCGTGCTGGCGATCGGGGCGACGCCCGGCAAGGCGTACGAGCCGCGCCGCTAGCACGTCGGGCAACTCGTCCGCGGTGACGCCGGTCTCGTCCGTCCATGCGTCATCGCCGTCGATGGATCGCGCTCGCGCGGCGCTCGCCGGCTGCGCGCAGGGCGTGGGCGAACATTGCCAGCTGCACGACGACTGCGCGGCGGGGCTCGCCTGCGTGCTGCCGGTGACGCGCATGTGCCCGGATTGGTTTCCCGGCTGCCCGCCGTGTTTCGCCGGCGGGACCTGCCAGCCGGAGAGCGCCACCGATCGACGCTGCGGCAGCGACGGCGATTGCGCCGCGGGGCTGCGCTGCCTCGAGTCGCCGGTGTGCACCGAGCGGCGTGCGAGCGTCTGCACCGCGGCCGCCGATCTCGGCGTGAGCGCCGACCTGGCGGAGACAGATTAGCGCGCGCTCGCGTGATACGATTCGCCCGATGAGTGAAACGCGGGTCATCAGCCGCTCGGCGGGCACCGTGTCGGTGCGGCGCGCGCGGCTGCGGGTCTCGCGCGGGCCCAACAAGGGACGCGAGCTCGAGCTCGGCGGTTTGCAGCCGGCGCTGCTCGGCAGCCATCCCGACGCCGATCTGCAGCTCGAGGACGACACGGTCTCGCGCAATCACGCCGAGGTGCGCGCCACGCCGCTCGGCTACGTCATCCGCGATCTCGGCTCGACCAACGGCGTCTGGATCGGCGAATTGCGCGTGCTCGAGGCGGTGCTCGGCGAGCGGGCGAAAAAACTTTCGCTGGGGAACGTCGAGCTGGAGTTCAAGCTGCTCGACGACGAAGTGGCGCACGCGCAGAGCACGCGGCCGTTCGGGCGCCTCCTCGGCCAATCGGCGCCGATGCGCGAATTGGCGGCGCTGCTCGAGCAGGCCGCGGGCTCCGACTCGACGGTTCTGATCGAGGGCGAGTCGGGCTCGGGCAAGGAGGTGGTCGCCGAGAGCTTGCACCAGGCGTCGCCGCGCGCCGACGGGCCGTTTGTGATCGTCGACTGCGGCGCGCTCGCGCCGACGCTGGTCGAGAGCGAGCTGTTCGGCCACGAGAAGGGCGCGTTCACCGGCGCCGATCGCGCGCGCACCGGGGCGCTCGAGGAGGCGTCGGGCGGCACGCTGTTCCTCGACGAGATCGGCGAGCTGCCGATCGAGATGCAGGTGAAGCTCTTGCGCGCGCTCGAGGCGCGGCACATCCGCCGGCTGGGTTCGAACGCGCAGCGGCCGATCGACGTGCGCGTGATCGCGGCGACGCACCGCAAGCTGGCGCGCCTGGTCGCCGACGGGAAATTTCGCTCGGACCTCTACTACCGCCTGGCCGTGATCAAGGTGCAGGTGCCGGCGCTGCGCCACCGCGCCGAGGACATCTTGCCGCTGGCGCACCACTTCCTCGCGCAGCTTCGTCCCGATCGCGAGCCGGAGGAGATCCTCTCCGACGCGGTGGCCTCGGCGCTGACCGCGCACGCGTGGCCGGGAAACGTTCGCGAGCTGCGCAACGTGGTCGAGCGGCTGGCGCTCGTCGGCGAGCTCGACACGCGGCTGCGCGCCGGCAAGCCGCGCGCGCCCGACGAGTATCACGCCGCGCGGCAGGACGCGATCGAGCGCTTCGAGAAGGAGTACTGCAAGGCGCTGCTTCAGCACGCGGGCGGCGTGGTCGCGCGCGCGGCGCAGCACGCCGGCATCTCGCGCCAGATGCTGCACCGCCTCTTGACCAAGCACGAGCTGCGCGGCACTTGAGCCGCATCATTAATGAGGAGGAGTGAATGAAGACTCGCGCCGCAGTCGTGATCGCGCTCGCCGGCCTCGCCGGAGCCGCCTGGGCCGGAGGCCGGATGAAGCCCGGCAAGTACGAGATCGTGATGAGCCGGGAGATGAACGGACAGAAGATGCCGCCGCGCACCGAGACCAAGTGCATGACCGAAAAAGACGGCGACCCCAAGGACCTCGTCAAGAAGATGCAGCGCGATCCGTCCTGTCAGATGTCGAACCTCGTCGAGAGCGGCAACAAGATCAGCTTCGACATGACGTGTCCGAAAGACGGCGGCAAGGGTCACGGCGAGATCGTCATCGCCGGCGATGAGCTGACCATGACCGTGACCATGGACATGAAGTCGCCGAGCGGCACGCAGATGTCGTTCGCCACCAACGTGCACTCGAAGCGCGTCGGCGACTGCCCGTAATCGCGCTTCGTTCGGGCTATAATCGCCCCGTTGTCGCAAGCTCCACGCCGCCTCGGCCGCTATGAAATCGTGCGCCCGCTCGCGCGCGGCGGGATGGCCGAGATCTTTTTGGCGCGCGCCACCGGCATCGAAGGCTTCGAGAAGCTGGTCGTCATCAAGCGCATCCTGCCCGAGCTCAAGCACGATCAGGAGTTCGTGCAGATGTTCCTCGACGAGGCGCGCCTCGCCGCCACGCTGCACCACTCGAACATCGTGCAGGTCTACGACATCGGCGAGGACGACGGCTCGCACTTCTTCTCGATGGAGTACCTGCACGGCGAGGACACGCGCGGGCTCATGCGCGCGGCGCACCACCGCGGCGAGCGCGTACCGCTCGAGCACGCGCTGTCGATCGCCATCGGCGTGTGCGCGGGCCTGCACTACGCGCACGAAAAGCTCGATCCCGACGGCAAGCCGCTCGGCATCGTGCACCGCGACGTCTCGCCGCAGAACGTGGCGGTGACCTACGACGGCGGCGTGAAGGTGATGGACTTCGGCATCGCCAAGACGCGGCGGCGCATGACCGAGACGCGCGGCGGGACGCTCAAGGGCAAGCTGCAGTACATGGCGCCCGAGCAGTGCCTCGGCGACGCGGTCGATCGGCGCACCGACGTGTTCGCCATCGGCATCCTCTTGTGGGAGCTGAGCTGCACGCGGCGGCTCTACTTCGGGCAGAGCGACTTCGCGATCATGAAGGCGATCACCGAGCACGACGCCACGCGGCCGTCGGAGGTGATGACCGAGTATCCGGCGGAGCTGGAGGCGATCGTGATGAAGGCGCTGGCGCGGCGCCCGGAGGATCGTTTTCAGACGGCGGAGGAGCTGCAGCTTCAGCTCGAGGCGTTCGCGCGCGAGCGGCGGCTGGCGCTGTCGCCGGTCGGGCTGGCGCGCTGGCTGCGCGAGCTGTTCGCCGGGCGCGTCGAGGCGTGGTCGACGGCGATGCGCGGTGGGACGCAGGCGATCGAGAGCTTCGTGCTGAGCCGTATCGAGGCGCGCGACGCGGGGCTGGAGGACGACGATCCGACGGCGATCGAGATCGAGCCGCTGGAGCCGTCGGCGAGCGGCAATTTGCCGCGGCGGCAGACGCTGGCGGTCTCGCGGCCGCCGTCGCGGCGGGCGCGCTGGCCGTGGGCGGTGGGCGCGGCGGCGGCCGCGGCGCTGGCGCTCGGCGGCGGAACGTGGGCGCTCACGCACCGTCGAGAGAACGCGAACGCGAACGTCAACGTGAACGCGCCGGCGCCGAACGCAAACGTGCCGAACGCAAACGCGCAGAACGCGAACGCGCTGAACGCGAACGCGCAAGCGCCGAACGCAAACACGGACACGCCGAGCGTCGAGACGAAGCCGGCGGAGCTGGACGCGCCGCACGTTCCGGAGCCGGCGGTGCGCGTCGAGCCTCGCGCCGAGAAGCGTGTCGAGCCCGAGCCGCAGGCGCCGCGCCCGCACGATCGCCCGCGGCCGTCGCGCGCGCACTCGCACTCGCACGCGCGCGTGCAGCCGGCGTCGAAAGCCAAGGCGGCGAAACCCGATCTCGACGCCCCGCTGCCACCGAAATGATCCGCGCGCTCGTCGTGGTCGGGTTGTGCGCGTGCGCCGCCGCCGCCGCCGCCGAGGAGAAGCCGGCCGCGCAGGTGCTGCTCGATCGCGGGCTGCGCAGCTACGCCGTCGGGAAATACGCCGAGGCGATCGAGTCGTTTCGCGCCGGCTATCAGATCGATCCGCGGCCCGACTTTCTCTACGCGCTGGCGCAGGCCGAGCGCATGAGCGGCGACTGCCGCGGAGCGGTGGCGGCGTATCGCGCGTTTTTGCGCACGTCGCCGCCCGAGAAGGCGGCGGTGAGCGCGCGGCAGAACCTCGAGCGCTGCGAGGCGCCGCTCGCCGCCGAGCCGCCGTCGACGACGAGCGGCGCAAACACGACGACGACGAACGGCGCGAACGCGATGACGACGGCGGCCGCGCCCGCGCTCGCGCCCAGGCTCGCGGACGCACCGCGCCGCCCGTGGTATCGCGATCCCGCGGGCGACGTGCTCGGCGCGCTCGGCCTCGCCGCCGTCGGCACCGGCGGCGCGCTGTGGGGCGTCGGTGAAGCCGGCGTGCAATCGGCCAACGCGTCCACGCGCTACGATCAATTCGCCGGCGGCCCGAACGCCGAGCGCGAGCGCACCATCGGCATCGTCGGCGTCGCCGTCGGCGGCGCGCTGCTCGTCGGCGCCCTCGGCCGCTGGCTCTGGGTCGCCCGCCACCGCTAGCGCGCAGAGAATTGAACCGCCAAGGCGCCGCAGACGCCAAAAGGATCAGTCAATAATTTTCTGATCTTTCTTCTTGGCGTCTGCGGCGCCTTGGCGGTTCATCCTCTGCCGCGTCGACGCGGAATCACGGGCACGTGAGCAGCGCGGCGACCGGCGATTTCTCGTCGGTGTGTTGGCCGTCGCCGAGCTGGCCGGAGTCGTCGGCGCCCCAGCACGCGAGGCCGCCGGCCTGGATCGCGCACGTGTGCGCCGCGCCGGCGCCGGCGAACGCGGCGTCGAGCGGCGGCACGGCGGCGACGGCGAACGGCGCGCTGCGATCCTGAAAGTCGCCCGCGCCGAGCTGGCCGCGCAGGTCGTGGCCCCAGCACGACACGCCGCCGCCGGCGCGCCGCGCGCACGCGTGCGCGTCGCCGAGCGCCAGCGCGGTCACTCCGCCGAGCGACGGCACCACCGTCGGCACCGCCACCTGCGCCGCCGCCGGCTGGCCGCTCTGCCCGAATCCGTCGGCGCCCCAGCACGACACGCCGCCGTTCGCCAGCGCCGCGCATGTGAAGCCCGCGCCCGCCGCCACCTGCGCGACGGCGGTCCCGAGCGTGACCACCGCGACCGGCGACGCGCTCGGCGCCATGGTGCCGTTGCCCAATTCGCCGCTCGCGTTCGAGCCCCAGCACCAGAGCGTGCCGTCCGAGCGCCGCGCGCACGTGTGCGTCGCGCCGGCGGCGAGCGCGATCACGTGATCGAGCTGCGTGCCGTTCGCCATCACCACCGCCGCCGGGCTGGGATTTCCCGTCGGCGGCGGCGCGCCGAGCTGGCCCGCGTCGTTGCGTCCCCAGCAGTAGGCGAGGCCGCTCGTGATGAGCGCGGCGCACGTGTGGTGCGCGCCGGCGGCCAGCGCGCCCACCGACGTGAGCGCGGCCGGCGCCGCTTGCGGGTTCTGCGCCGCGCTGCCGCCGACGCCGAGCTGCCCGTCGCTGTCGTCGCCCCAGCAGAAGACGCTGCCGTCCGAGCGCAGCGCGCAGGTGTGCGCCGCGCCGGCGGTGAGCGCGGTGATGTTGGCGAGCGGCGCGCCGGCGCCGTCGACGACGACGGTCGGCGTGAGCGCGTCGCTGGTCGAGCCCGAGCCGAGCTGGCCGTTTCCGTTCTTGCCCCAGCAGACGACGCCGCCCGCGGCGCCGAGCGCGCACGTGTGCGCCGCGCCGCCGGCGACCGCGAGCACGCACGCGGTGCACACGCCGCTCGTGCACTTAAGCTGCGGCGACGCGCACGCCGCGCCGCTCGCGCAGCACGGATCGCCGGCGAGCCCGCACGACGGCGCCGCGTCGCCGCCGCCATCCATGGATCCGCCGTCGGGCATCGGACCGCCGGGCGGCACGCACGCGTTCGCCAGCTCGGGCGGCGCGAACGCGCCGTAGCGCCGCCCCGAGCCGGGGCAGCTCCCGTCGGGAAAGCTGCACACCGCGTTGAGCTCGCAGACGCCGCTCGCCCCGCCGTTCACGCACTGCGCGTCGCTCGCGCAGGTGAACCGCTGCTTGAACGGCGTGCACGCCGAAGCGGCGAGGACCATCACGGCGGCGAAGCGGCGCACCACGTGGTCCCAGTTTGCCAGAAACTCAGCGGCGCGCGCCCGCCAACCAGGCGTCGGCCTCGTGCGCGTGCTTCGCCTCGCGCGCGCCGCCTCGCGTCCACGCATCGCGCGCCTGGAGCGCCAGCTTCTTCGCCCGCGCCGCGTCGCCGCCCGACGCGCCGAGCGCGCGCGCCAGCGCAAAGCGCGTCCGCGCCAGCGCCGTCGGATCCGCCGGATCCGCTTCGCGCAACGCCAGCGCGCGCTCGAGCGGCGCCACCGCGCGCTTCGCCTGCCCCGCCGCGAGCTCGCACAGCCCGATCCCCGTCAGCGAATCGCCGAGATCGGGATGCTTCGGCCCGACCGCTTTCTCGAGCAGCGCGAGCGCGCGCTGGTAAAGCGGCAGCGCCTTGGCCGGCTGCCCCTCGGAGAGCCACGCGTCGCCCATGCCGTCGAGCGCCGCCGACAAGCTCGGGTGCTCGGCGCCGAGCGCCTTCTGCCAGATCTCGAGAGCGCGCTTGAAATCGGCCAGCGCCTCGTCGGGGCGATCCTCGGCGAGCGCCACCGAGCCGAGGTGGTAGCGCGCCGTCGCCACGTTGGGATGCTCGGGCCCGAGCGTCTTCTGCCACAGGTCGAGCGCGCGGCGATAGTCGGCGAGCGCGTCCGCGTACTGCCCGCGCGTCTCCTCGACGTCGCCGAGGTTGACGTAGAGCGTGGCCAGCATCGGGTGCTGCGGGCCGAGCGACTCCTCGATGATCGCGCGCGCGCGCCGGTACGCGTCGAGCGCCTCGTCGCGCTGGCCGTGCGAGCGCAGCGCGCCGCCGAGGTTGATCAGGATCGCGCCGACCTTGGGATGGCGCGGGCCGAGCGACTTCTCCGAGAGCGCCAATCCTCGACGGTAGAGCGCGATCGCCTGCACGTAGTCGCCCTGCTGCTGGAGGACGTCGCCGAGATCGCCGAGCGCGCTGGCGATCGCCGGATCCTCGGGCGCGAGCGCCTGCTCGCGCAACTCGAGCGCGCGGCGGCCGTGCAAAAGCGCCTCGTCGTACTTGCCCTCCTCGAGGTAGAGCGCGCCGACCTTGGAGTCGAGATCGGCCTCGAGCAGCGGCGAGCCGCCGAGCCGCTCGATGCGCGCCTGCGCGTCGCGCGCCAGCTCGTGCGCCTCGGCGTATTTGCCCTGGCGCTCGCCGACGACCCAGACGAGATCGTTGCCCGCGCGCGCGGCGACCTCGTCGTGGCGGCCGGCCTCGGCGGCGATCTCGGCGTCGCGCAGCGTGCGCGCGGCGCCCGGGTAGTCGCCGCTCGCGTCCTCGAGGCGGCCGAGCATGAGCAGCGCCTCC
>Ga0070741_10006516_pt1 | contig 25001 bp, 18 predicted proteins | sample Coa_R1_4_FD_66440 | JGI IMG/M metagenome (GOLD analysis project Ga0070741, IMG submission 66440) | Surface soil microbial communities from Centralia Pennsylvania, which are recovering from an underground coalmine fire - Coalmine... | ecosystem: Environmental > Terrestrial > Soil > Unclassified ... | reverse complement strand
ATCGGGGCCTGGATCGCGATGGACGATGCGACCATCGAGAACGGCTGCCTCTGGATACTGCCCGGCTCGCATCGCAGCGGCTATCTCTACCCCCAGCGCCCACACGAGAATCCCGATGAGTTCGATGTCGCTGTAGAGAGCTACGGCTTCGACGATTCGGCGGAGATTCCAGTCGAGGTCAAGACGGGTACGGTCGTCTTCTTCAACGGCTATCTGCTGCACCGGTCGCGCAAGAACCGGAGCCAGATCTACCGCCGGGTGCTGGTCAATCACTATATGAATGCCTGGTCGCTGCTACCCTGGTCCATGAAAGAGGGCGAGCATGTCGCGATGGCCGACCGGCGCTGCATCGTGCCGGTGGCGGGCATTGATCCCTATGCCTGGAAAGGCTACGACGCTCCGACGCAAAACGTCTGGCTGCGCTCTTGCAAAGCGGTGGAAGAGATCGCGGCAAAAGAAAAGCAAGCCAAGAAGGTCGCCGCCAAGTAGGGGCGCAGTAAGCAGCGCCCTGTATGGGCGTGACTGCGCCCTCTGTTGGAGTAGCGTCCCTACAGCGCGTTTTCCTGTGCGCCGGGCCGGAGCAACTGTTGCGGCTCGGTGTTGCTGCCTCCGGTCACAGGTCGCAGGAGCATCTGCGGCGTGGTCGAGGCGGCGCTAGAGGCGCGCAGGAGCGTCTGGCTGGCGCGCTGCTGCTCGGCCCGCGCTTCCAGATAGGGCAGGCACTCGCGCGCCGCGCGCCGCACCCGCCGCTGATTGTAGGTATGGCCCGCGCCCTCGGCAAGGCGCTGCACCGGCGGCAGAGCGGACGCATCCCCGACCTGTTCCAGCGCCTTCAAGATCGCCAGCAGGAAATCCACGTCGCGGTGCGCGTTGCGCATCTTCAGGTAACGGTAAAGCGACGCCCTCTGCCCCGGACGGAGCAGATCGGTGTCGCTGGCGCGAAGGCGCGGCAGCAATCGGAGCAGCGCCAGCCGTGCCGCCACGCGCACCTGCTCCTCCGGCCAGTCCAGCGCCTCGATCAGCGCGCCCACCGCCCGCACATCGTCAAAACGGGCCAGCATCCGCGCCGCCTCCGTCTGCTTTTCGGAGGCCGTCAGATGGCGCAGCATCAACACGAACCCGATACCGCCCAGCGACAGCAGGGCGTTCGGGGTATTCGCGTTCGCGATACTCCAGAAAAAGACCCAGGTCGCGATGGGGAGAAAGGACATCCAGACGGGAAATAGCAGCTTCTCGCGCACGCCGGGAAGATGCCTGGCCCTCTCCTCTTCCAGCACGGCCAGCACATCCTCGACGCCGATCTCCAGCGTGCGCCGCCGGGCCGCAGGCCGTCGGGCGGCGGGAGGGGTGACAGGCAGGCCGCGCCCCAGATAACCGCCGCACTGCGGGCAGTAGGCAAAGCGCAGTTCGATCGGCGCCTGACACCGGTGACAATGAAGCTGTGTGGTCATACGGTTGTTCTCTCTCGCCTCTGCGACGGACCGATCCCTGCTCTCGCTCTGCGCCACAGAAAGCAGAAACTCCCCTTTACTGTACCCGCTTTCCTGCTGGATCGCGCACGCTTCCTCCCTATCGCTTGACAAGCGGCAGGGGAAACCGTTACACTAAATTTGGGGTCCCTTCCTGTCCGAAGGCCGAAAATCCTATCGGGAACGGATATTTGCCGACGATGCCCACGCCCTTGCAGACCTTGCTGACCGGCTTCGGCCCTTTTGGAACGGTCATCAGCAACCCGACCGAGCGTCTGGTAACCTATTTCGCGGCGCGGGACGTTCCTGGCCACCGTCTGACGCCCTGCACGCTGCCGGTCTCGTTTGCGCGTGCGCCGGAGACGCTGCGCGCCGCGCTGGAACGGGGCGGGCCAGACGGACGCCCGTTCGATAATATTCTGATGCTCGGCGTGGCGACCGGAAGTAAGGTCTGGCGCGTGGAGCGGTTCGGACGCAACCGGGATCGTGCGCGGCTCCCTGATAGTGACGGGTTCATGCCGCCGGAACGCACCATCGTCCCGGACGCGCCGGAGGTCTTGCCCGTCTCGTTTCCGGTGGAGGCGCTGGTCACGGCACTGGAACGCGCCGGTCTGCCGGTCATCGCGTCCGAGTCGGCAGGCGCGTATCTGTGCAATCACGGGCTTTTCTGGCTGCTGTGCCATCTACAGCGTACCGGCTCACCGGCGCGGGCCGGTTTTCTGCACGTTCCCGCCGATGAGGAGACGTTCGCGCCCGGCCTGACGACCGCGCCCATGTTCCCGTTCGCGCGGCACATCGTCGCGGTGGAGACCATTTTGAGCGCGCTACTGGAAACCTCCCCCCTGCCCCCTCCTTCGTAAGGAGGGGGAGCCAGGCGGTAGCTCGCTCCTTCGTAAGGAGGGGGAGCCAGGCGGTAGCTCTCTCCTTCGTAAGGAGGGGGAGCCGTCTGGTGGCTCTCTCCTTCGTAAGGAGAGAGCCAGACTGGACTCCCTCCCCTTGCGAAGGGGAGGGCGAACGCCTTGCTGCTCCCTCCCCTTGTGAAGGGGAGGACGAATGCTTGATTGCTCCCTCCCCTTGTAAAGGGGAGGGTTGGGGTGGGGTCTTCACGAGACGAGGGCCACTTTGTTGGAGACCGCCTTGACATTCGATCTGAAAGCCTATCTGCACGCGAAGCGCGAACGCATCGAGGCCGCGCTCGATCACTATCTGCCGCCGACAGACGCGCAGCCGCAGCGCCTGCATGAGTCTATTCGTTATAGCGTGCTGGCTCCCGGCAAGCGCCTGCGGCCCACGCTGGTCATCGCGGCGGCGGAGACGGTCGGCGGGCAGGCGGAGGATGTGCTGCTGACGGCGTGCGCGCTGGAGTGCATCCACGTCTTCAGCCTGATCCACGATGACCTGCCCTGCATGGATAACGACGACTATCGCCGGGGGCGGCTGACAAACCACAAGGTCTACGGGGAGGCGATGGCGCTGCTGGCGGGCGACGCGCTGCTGGCTCTCGCGTTTCAGTTGATCGCCGATAATGTCGCGACGGCCCCGGCGGAGCGCGTGCTGCAAACCCTGCGCCTGATTGCGGAAGCCTCCGGGACATGGGGCATGGTCGGTGGGCAGGTGGTAGATATGGAGTCGCAGGGGCAGGCGGTCACGCCGGAGACGCTGCGCTACATCCACGCCCACAAGACCGGCGCGCTGCTGACGGCCTCCGTGCTGGCGGGCGCGCTGCTGGCCGGAGCGGACAGAGACCAGGCGGACGCGCTGCGCGCCTACGGCGAACATATCGGGCTGGCGTTCCAGATCGCCGATGATATTCTCGACGTAGCGGGCGACGAGGCGAAGATCGGCAAGCCGGTCGGCAGCGACGAGAAGCAGGACAAAGCCACCTACGTCAAGCTGTTCGGGCTGGACGAGTCGCGGCGGCGCGCGCAGTCGGAGGTCGAGGCGGCCCTGCAAACGCTCGGCTCGTTCGATGCGAAAGCAGACCCACTGCGCGGCATCGCCCGCTATATCGTCGAGCGCGACCTTTAGGCAGGAAGGTCAAGAATGCGTGTCATCATCATCGGGGTGGGGGGCGTCGGAGCGATGGCGGCCTGGCGTCTGGCGAAAGCGGGGCAGGAAGTCATCGCGCTGGAGCAGTTCCGACTCGACCACGACCGGGGCAGTTCCTATGGCGACAGCCGCATCGTGCGCCGTGTCTATCCCGATGCGCTCTATACCGCGCTGATGGCCGACGCCTACACGCTCTGGGACGAGTTGATGGCGGAGGCGGGCGACGATGGGCTGATCGTGCGGGCGGGCGGACTCTACTTCGGCGTGGCGGCCCATCCCTTCGTGACGACGGCGGTAGCGGCGCTGGCAGCAAGCGGCGTGGAACACGAGGTTCTCTCGCCGCAGGAGTGCGCGCGGAGATTTCCGGCCTTCGCCTTGCGACCGGAGGAGATCGGCATCTACGAGCCGAGCATGGGCTATGCCCGCGCCTCGCGCTGCGTGCTTGCCGCCGCAAATCTGGCCCGACAGCACGGCGCGCAGATACGGGAGGAGACGCCTGTGGCCGGAATCGAGGCCGGGCCGAACGGCGCGGGCGTGCGCGTCACGACGCAGAGCGGCGACACGCTCACCGCCGACCGCCTGCTGCTGACCTCCGGCCCCTGGATCGGGCCGCAACTGGCGCAACTCGGCGTCCACGTTCCGCTCACGGTGACGCGCCAGCCCTACGTCCATTTCGCGCCTGCCCGCCATGCCGAAGCGTTCGAGGCCGGGGCGTTCCCGACCTGGATTGATGCGGGCGACACCATCTTCTACGGCTTTCCGCGCCTCGGCGACCTGCCCGGTGTCAAGATCGGGCGGCACGATTTCGGCCCCGCGACCACGCCGGAGACGGTAGACCGCACGGTGAATGCCGCAGACATCGCTATCGCCCGCGACTACGCCGCCGAACGGTTTCCCTGGCTCAGTCCCGAAATCGTCTACGAGAAGGTCTGTCTCTATACGGTGACACCGGACGAAGATTTCATCATAGACGCCGTGCCGGGACTGCCGGGCGCGTTCGCGATCAGCGCGTGTTCCGGGCATGGGTTCAAGTTCACGCCGCTGCTCGGCCAGATCGCCGCCGCCCTCGCTACCGACGCGCCGCTGCCCTACGATCTCTCGCGGTTCCGCCTGGCCCGCTTCGCCGAATTGGAGAGGGCTTCCTGATTATGCGAGACTGGCGGAATACCGGGCCTATAAAAGACCCGTCTCGAGAGCCTACGGCTGACCGTCCTCGCGGACGGAATGCTATTCCAGGTTTGCCCCTTCGTATCGCACTCATCTGTATACGAAGCGACAGACTTGTTGAACGGGCCGTCCGTGAGGACGGTTGGCGGCAGAGCCGCCCCCGAGACGGGTCTTTTATAGGCCCGGTCCTAGCCGGTCTGCTTCTCGTGGGAGTTTTCCTAATAGGGCTGACTACCCTCAGTGCGAAGGCTGCGCCCGATCCGAACGCCGCCATCGTTGAGAAGCTGCCCGACTCGTGCCTGCCCGATTTCAGCGACACGCTGGAAGCCCCGGCGGGCCAGCGCGGATTTTTGACGGTCGGCGGAGACGGCCATTTCCGCTGGAAAGACGGCCAGCGCGCCCGCTTCTGGGGCATCAACGTCTCCAGCACGCGCCTCAATATCCCGCACGAGCAGATCGAGCAGGTCGTGCGCAAGTTCGCCCGCGCCGGGCTGAACCTGGTACGCCTGGAAGCCATTGACAACCGCAACTGCCTCCTGGGAAGTACGGACGCGCCCGATTCGCGCCAGTTCGACGCGCAGTACCTCGACCGCATAGACTACTGGATGGACGCGCTGCGGCGGCACGGCATCTACTACTACCTCGACCTGCTGGACTTCCGCACGTTCAAGACCGGCGACGGCGTGCTGAACGCCGAGAAGCTGGATCGGGGCGCGCGGCCCTACGCCGTCTTCGACCGCTATCTGATCGAGCTACAAAAGGAGTACGCGACCCACCTGCTGACGCATCGCAATCCCTACTCCGGCCTGCGCCCGGTGGACGATCCGGCCCTGGCGCTGGTCGAGATCTGCAACGAACACGGCTTCTTTCTCTACCCGGAGAAGCTGGAGTCGCTGGCCGAACCCTATCGCAGCGACCTGCGCGCCCGCTGGAGCCGCTGGCTGCTGGCCCGCTACCGCACGCGGGAGCGATTGGCGGCGGCCTGGGGCAAGGTCGGCAGTTTCCCGGCCCTGCGCGCCGACGAAGACCCGGACAAGCAGTCCGTGGATCTACCGCTCCTGGCCGGGGCGTCCGGCCCGATGGATGCCAGCGTCGCCGATACGCGCCGCGCGCCGAAACGCCTGCGCGACGGCGTCGAGTTCCTGGCCGGATTGCAGCGCGCCTATTTCCGGGAGATGCGCGGCTATCTGCGCGGTCTCGGTCTCAAAGTCCCGGTCACGGCGGTCGTCTCCAGCGATGTCATCCCGGACGTGGCCTCGGTGGCGCAGGAGTGCGATTTCACCTCGGAAAACTGGTACGGCGAGAGCATCTCCGGCGATCCCCGGCAGCCCGGCATCCGCTTCTACGCGAACCGCAATCCCCTGCGCGACGACAGCGCGGACGGCTTCGCGCCCTATACCGCCGCGCTGCGCTGGAACAACAAGCCGGTCGTCATTCGCGAATGGGCGACGAACTGGCCGAACCGGTGGCGGGCCGGTTCCGTCCCGGAGGCGCTGGCCTACGCCGCATTGCAGGACTTCGACGCCATGCTGCTGTTCGGCTACCAGACCAACCGCGCCCTCAACGGCGCGGAGGCGGAAGCCCTGAACGACTATGCCTTCCAGAACGATCCGCCGGTCTGGGGACTCGTTGCGCTGGCGGGGCAGGCGTTTCTCAAGCAGGCGATCCGGCCCGCCGCGCGCACGGTCACGCTGGCCTATACGACGGAGCGGCTGTTCGCCTGGCCCAACCAGATCGGCGACCTGCATCGCGCGGCCTGGTCTGTCCGCCTCAACAGTGTCACACCGGGCGCGGCGCGCAGGGGCCATAGCGCCGACCGCCGCACGCCGACCGGAACGGCCCGCGACCTGCAGACCCTGCGCGGCCTGCTGAAGAGTACGAATACGAAAAAGCGCCAGAAGCGCAATGACAGCGCCCGGTCGTTCGTAGAGACAGGAGTGTGGCGCAGCGATACGGGGCAGATCACCCGATGGACGCGCGAGGGCCGTCTGGAGGTGCGGACGCCGACGCTGCGGATGCTGGCCGGGGAGTTCACGCCGGGCCGCGTCTACGATCTGGGCGGCGGCTGCCGCTTCTCGACCCCCACTCCAGTCGGCGCGCTGCTGGTCTTTGCGCTGGACGGGCGTGCGCTGGAGCATTCACGGCATCTGGTCGTCAAGATGGTGTCGCGGGCGGAGAACACGGGGCAGGTTCTCGCCAAAGCGCCGCCCGGCTCGCCCAACGTCTGGGCGCTGCGCGCTCCCGGCAAAGCCCCCATCCGCACGTTTGGCCGCGCCTCCGCGCAGCCGACGCGCCTCTGGCTGCCCACGGTGGAGAAAGGCAAACTCGTAGCGAAGCCCGCGCTCGCCCTCTGGATGCAGGATGGAACCTGGGAGGTCGAGGTACGGGACGGGCGGGCGGCGTTCGCTTGCGATACGCCGGATATTCAGACCAAGTTGAGCGCGGAGGAGCGCGGCTGGCGCTGGGAGCAGGCGAGCGTCTCGCCCGCGTCGAGCGGCCTGGCGCTTCCCGAAGCCAAGACAACGGGCAGACAGCGATGAGTTCCAATCGCCGGATGACACAGATCGCCTTTACCAAGATGCAGGGCGTCGGCAACGACTTTGTCGTGGTGGACGGGCGGGGCAGCAGCGATTTCGACTGGTCCGCACTGGCCCTCGAACTCTGCGACCGGAAGTTCGGGGTCGGCGCGGACGGCCTGCTCGTGCTGGACGAAAGCCGCTTCGCCGACCTGATGATGCGGATGTACAACCCGGACGGCACGCCGGACGTGTGCGGCAACGGCCTCCGATGCATCGCGCGCTACGCCGTCGAGCGGGGCATCGTGCGCGACGATACGCTGCGCGTGGCGACCCTGGCGGGCGTGCGTCCCGGCCTGATCCATCGCGACGCCGAGGGGACGATCACGGCGGTGACGGTGGGCATGGGACAGCCGCGCTTCGATCCGCCCAGCATTCCGATGCGCGTCGCCCTGGAGCGCGTGATAGACTACCCGCTTGAACTGACCGAAGACGTGACTCTGCCCATCACCGCGCTCTCCACCGGCTCCACGCACGCGGTCACGTTCGTCGAGAGTCTTCCCGACGACCTGACGTTCCTCGCCCTCAGTCCGCTGGTCGAAAACCATCTGCTGTTTCCCGACCGCACCAGCCTGATGTGGTGTCAGGTCGAAGCGCCCTCCCGCCTGCGTCTGCGCATCTGGGAGCGCGGCGTGGGCGAGACCTGGGGCTGCGGCACGGGCGCGTGCGCGGCGGCGGTCGCGGCCATCCTGCACGGCTACGCGGCGGCGGGCGAACCGGTGACCGTTCTCAGCCGGGGCGGCGAACTGCGCGTGCGCTGGCGAGAGGGTGAGCCGATGGAGATGACCGGCCCTGCCGAGTTCGTCTTCGAGGGGGTCTATCGGCTCGACCCGGCCAACCCGGCGCACGCAGCGGCGGTGTGACAGACCCCACTGCACAGGCTGTCTGATTCCGAAATGCCTCGGGACAGACCGTGCGACCCCCAAGAACGAGGGGAGGGAACCTGTAGGGGCGCTGCTTGCTGCGCCCTCCCCTACTATCTACTAGAGGAGGGCGTTGCTTGCAGGATTTGACGGCGGAGTCCGAGAACTGAGGGCCATGAAAACTTCGCTGGCATCCGCTCCATTGGAAAATATAGAAGCTCTGGATAAGGAACTGCTTGGCTCCTTCCAACACAGGATGCGGATAGAGCCTCTGCTGTCTCGCCAACTGGTCAGTTTTCAAGGGAACAAGACGAAAGCCTCTTACCGTTGGTATAAGTACAAGGAAGCATTTTCCGCGGCGCTGGCAGAATATCTGCTCTGTTCCTATGGAGGCGTCACCGGTCGGATGCTCGATCCGTTCGCTGGCAGCGGCACGGCTCTTTTTGTGGCGAGCGAGGCAGGCATAGATGCGGACGGCATCGAGCTGCTGCCTATAGGTCAGCAGATCATTCAGACACGCCTGACATTAACGCAAAAGTTCGATGCCTGCGACTTTTCGCGATTAGACTACTGGCAGTCGCATCGCCCCTGGAACCGTTCGGATGCGCGCTGGATACTGCCAACACTTCGCATTACGGAAGGAGCCTATCCGCCGGAGACTTTGAACGCTATCGAGCGGTACATGGGAACGTGTCTGCAGGAGAATGCCAGAGTTCAGCAGGCGCTTCGTTTCGCTCTCTTGTGTGTTCTGGAAGCCGTCAGCTATACGCGCAAAGATGGGCAGTATCTGCGTTGGGATTTGCGATCCGGACGCAAGCAGGGCAAACGACCTTTCAACAAAGGCCCGATACTCTCGTTCGACAATGCCATTTGCGCGAAAATCAATGAGATTATCCACGATATGCGTTTCGACACGCAGCCCCTCGATCTCTTTGCCGAGGAACTGCTGCAACCCGGAACTGTCTCCCTGAGAGAAGGCTCCTGCCTGGAACAACTTCCTCTCCTGTCGAAAGCCTCGTATGATGCGATTCTTACTTCCCCGCCTTACTGCAACCGGTACGACTATACTCGTACCTATGCCCTTGAGCTGGCTCTGCTCGGCGTGGGAACGCAAGAGATTTTGCGCCTGCGCCAGCAGTTGCTGACCTGTACCGTCGAAAACCGCCCCAAAGACCTATTGCAAATGCAGCCGAGTTGGGCAAGCGCCGTTGCCGCTGCCGACAATTTGGAACTTCTGCAAGCGATATTGAGCTACCTCGACGGCGAAAAAGAGCGAGGCGCTTTGAATAATCAAGGGATTCCGCGCATGGTACGCGGCTATTTCTATGAGATGGCCTGCGTCATCAGCGAATGCGCGCGTGTGCTGAAACCGGGCGGTCTGCTGTTCATGGTCAACGACAATGTGCGCTACAGCGGCGCAAGTATTTCGGTGGACCTGATCCTGTCGGCGTTGGCGGAGCGTCTTGGCTTCGCCGTCCAAAATATACTTGTGCTGCCCAACGGTAAAGGCAACAGCAGTCAGCAGATGGGAGAGCATGGGCGCGAGTCGCTCCGCAAATGCGTCTATGTCTGGCGGAAAGCATAGCCGTATGCTCAAACCGCACCATCAGCATCTTGCTTCAAGTTCGGAACTGGTCACGACCTATGCGGAGCGGCGTGCCGGTTTTATCGCTCTCGCGCTCGAAAAGAGCCGGCGCGCGACGCCATTCGTGGAGCAGGCGCGGGTTCTCAAGGCGTCTGCCTCTCTCGCTGCCAAACCTGCGGATCTGCTGACGATGGATACTATCCAACCCGCTTTGCTGACGGCATCAGGGCTATCCGATAAGGCAGTAGGGCATCTCCAACCGGAAGACAAAACGGAAGCGATTCGAGGATTGATCGAACAGTTCTTGGAGCCTGCGGGAAGCAGTTTCGTGGAGGAACTCGTCTACCGCTTTCTCTTGACGCGAGGCGACACGCTGGGAGGTTCGATGCGGAACATTGGCGGGATCCTCGCGCAGCAAAAACTGACACGGGCTATTCTGGCCTCGTTGACGCTGGCAGGTATCTCCTATAGTTGGCTGCATGGCCCCAGCAAAGTATGGATTGCCATGAGTGGGAATGACGCTGGCATTGAGCGTCACTTACGCGGCATCCACTGGCGAAGCAAAGGCAATCCGCGCACGGTTCTTTACAACTTCAACGTTCCCCTGGTCAAGAACAACGTAGACCTGAGTATGCTGGAGTGTACGCCGGAGGCGCTGTCCAGGGGAGAGAGCGAACGACCGGAACGCTATCTTGCGCTTGGCGAACTCAAGGGCGGTATTGATCCTGCCGGAGCCGATGAACACTGGAAAACGGCACGAACGGCCCTATCACGCATTCGTCAGGCATTTGCAACGCACAACCTGATGCCGCAGACGTTTTTTGTCGGAGCCGCGATAGAGAAGAAGATGGCGGAAGAGATATGGGACGAACTGGAACAGGGAACACTGAGCAACGCCGCCAATCTTACGAATTCCGATCAGGTGTCGTCTCTGTGCCTCTGGCTGGTCAATCTGTAGCCTGTCTGAACCGTGATTTATGGGATTACAGGATGGGGTAGGATTGGATCGCAGCAAAATCATAGTCCATCCTGTAATCCAATGAATCATAGTTCGGACGGTGCTTAAATCACAGTTCAGACAGGAACCAAAATCGCCGTGAATCGAAAATCTGTGCTTTAGGGTACAATGTAGGTCAGTACCGCCTGTCGGGGAGACCTCATGAGCCGTGTCCGCTTCTCCCAGTACGCCTGGGGCGTGCTGATCTACAACCTCGCCGTCATCCTCTGGGGAGCCTATGTCCGCGCCACCGGTTCCGGCGCAGGCTGCGGCAACCACTGGCCCCTCTGCAACGGGGAAGTCGTTCCCAGTTCCGAGCAGGTCAAGACGCTCATCGAGTTCACGCACCGGCTGTCGGTCGGGCTGGGCATCTTCCTCGTCGCCGGAATGTTCGTCTGGGCGTTCCGCGCCTATCCGAAAGGCCATCCCACGCGCGCCGGCGTCAAACTCGCCCTGCTGTTCACCTTCTCCGAATCGCTCATCGGGGCCGGGCTTGTCCTCTTCAAGCTGGTCGAACACAACGCCTCCGTCTATCGCGCCGTCGCGATGTCGGCGCACCTGGTCAACACGTTCCTGCTGCTGACGGCCCTGACGCTGACCGCGCTATGGAGTTCCGGCGTGCCGCCGATCCGCCTCAAAGGGCAGGGCGCGGTCGCCTGGGCGCTGGGGCTGGGACTGCTGGCAAGCCTGACGCTCGGCGTGAGCGGGGCCGTGACCGCGCTGGGCGATACGCTCTATCCGGCGCGCAGCCTCATGGAAGGACTTCAACAGGACTTCTCGCCCACCGCCCATTTCCTGCTGCGCCTGCGAATGCTGCATCCCCTGACCGCCATCTCCGTCGGCCTCTATCTCTTTCTCATCGCCGGGCTAGTGAGCTACCTGCGTCCCTCCGAACAGACGCGCCGCTACGCGCGCTGGCTCATCGGGCTGTTCCTGATTCAGTTGGCTCTCGGCGCAGTGAACGTGAAGCTGCTGGCCCCGGTCTGGATGCAGCTCGTCCACCTGCTGTTCGCCGACCTGACCTGGATCGCCCTGGTCATGCTGACGGCGACGGCGCTGGCCGAGGGGTTGAGCTGGTGGAACATCGAACTGGCGGACGGCAGGCCCGTCTCCGCGCCGGACGCGCCCTCTCCGCACGCGGCCTCCGGCGTGGCGACCTGGAGAGACTATCTGGCCCTCACCAAGCCGCGCGTCATCAGCCTGCTGCTGTTCACGACTCTGGCCGCGATGTTCATCGCCGGACGGCCCGGCCTCTGGCTCTTCCTGGCCGTCGCCATCGGCGGCTATATGGCGGCGGGCGCGGCCAACGCCATCAACATGGTCATTGATCGTGACATAGACGGGCAGATGCATCGCACGGCGAAGCGGCCCACCGTCACGCAGAACATCGCGTCGAGGGACGCGCTGCTGTTTGCGTTCGCTCTGATCGTCGGCTCTTTCGCCCTGCTCTGGGGCGCGGCGAATCTGCTCACGGCGATGCTGGCGCTGGCCGGGCTGGTCTTCTATGTCATCGTCTACACGCTGATGCTCAAGCGGCGCACCTGGCACAACATCGTCATCGGCGGGGCGGCAGGCGCGTTTCCGCCGCTCGTGGGATGGGCCGCCGTCACCAACAGCCTCAGCCCGCTGGCCTGGTGTCTCTTCGCCATCATCTTTGTCTGGACTCCCGTGCATTTCTGGGCGCTGGCCCTGCTCATCAAGGACGACTACGCCCGCGCCGGGATTCCGATGCTGCCAGTGGTCATGGGGGAGCGCGTCACGGTCGCGCAGATCGGCCTCTACGCCATTCTCACCGCGATCATTTCGATCCTGCCGCTGTTCCAGGGCGAGGTGCATCTGCTCTACGTCGTCGCGGCGGCCCTGCTCAACGCCCTGCTGCTGCTGCGGAGCCTGCAGCTCTATCAGCAGCCGGATCGCCCGCGCGCGGTCGCCCTGTTCCACTACTCGATGATCTACCTGGCCCTGCTCTTCCTGGTGATGGCGCTGGATCGCTCGATCCTGTAGCAAGAATTCTGCGAAAGATTCATGGATTCAAGGAGGAAATCGAACGCCACATCGCGTAATGACGTGTGCAGCCGAAGGAAAAGCGACCGGGCAGACGAAAAAAATCCGCCTGCGCTTGCCTTGAAGTTCCGGTTTATGCCATAATGAACCCAGGCTCGCCAGGTTCGGGCTGCCCCAGGGCGCTTTCCAGCGTTCCTAATCCAGACGTGGACAGGCGAAACACGACCGCCGGACTGCCGGTGGGGGTTTCGTCTCCTTCCCTCGAAACCATGTTGTTCTTCAGGCGCGCCCCTCGCCAGCGTCCCCTTGCACGTAGCGGACAGTGGACCTTGTGCGCCAAAACCAGGTACGCCGACCCGCAAGACTTCCGGGCGATGCTATCATCGCGCCCGTTCGTGAAAAAAGGCACAAAACCGTTCGCGTGTTGACTCTCCGAGGGCGCGCAGGTATACTGGACGGCAACCGCGTCGTCTCTTCGTCGCCTGATGCAGGCGTCCTCGACCTGAATGTTCTCAGAATTGGAGTGCGTAGATGGCTCAGGTTTTCCATCCCGGCATGAACACGATCTCCAGAGTGAGCATCCTGCTCGGCATCACGCTGCCTGTGGCGCTTCTGGGAGCGACCTCGGCGATCACCCGCTCTGGCTACAACACCAAAGTGGACATTCCCCTCGATCAGCCCGTGCCGTTCAGCCACCAGCATCATGTCAACGAACTGGGCATTGACTGCCGCTACTGCCATAGCTCCGTCGAAAAATCCGCCAACGCGGGCGTTCCTCCGACCCATACCTGCATGTCCTGCCACTCGCAGATATGGACGAACAGCCCGCTGCTGGAGCCGGTGCGCGAAAGCTATCGCTCGAACACGCCCATCAAGACCGCCAGCGGCGAACTGGGATGGAACCGCCTCAACAAAGTCCCCGATTTCGTCTATTTCAACCACAGTATCCACATCAACCGGGGCATCAGTTGCAATATCTGTCATGGGCCGGTGCAGAACATGCAGTTGGCCTACAAGGGCAAGCCGTTCTTCATGGTCTGGTGTCTGAACTGCCATCGCAACCCGGAAAACTACGTGCGGGATATGAGCGATCCCAAACAGAACATCTTCAACCTCTACCGCAAGTTTCAGCGGAACGAGCCGCTGTCGGCGGAAGAGTACGCCATCTCACTGGGTCACGAGTACCAGCGCTCGCCGCAGGAACTGGAAGAGGGCCGACGGGTGCTGGCAAAGTATCATGTCAAGAAGGCGCAGCTTACCGACTGCTGGGTATGCCACCGGTGACGGCCAGAGGGCTGTTCTGACGGTTCGATTAGGTGTGTAGAGACGATGGACAAACATAACCAACAACCTCTCGATCTGACGGCGATCCGCAAGCGCCTGGAATCCAAGCAGGGGCCGCAGTACTGGCGCAGCCTCGAAGAACTGGCCGAAACTCCGGAGTTCCAGAAGTTTCTGGAGGACGAGTTCCCCCACCGCGCCTCCCTGCTGGATCTAGACCGGCGGCAGTTCCTCACGCTGATGGGCGCGTCGCTGGCGCTGGCCGGGCTGTCTGGCTGCCGCTACATGCCGCAAGAGAAGATCGTTCCCTACGTGCAGGCCCCCGAAGACCGTGTCCTCGGCGTGCCGGCCTTCTACGCCTCCGCGATGCCCTTCCAGGGCTACGGCCTCGGCCTGCTGGCCCGCAGCAACGAAGGCCGCCCGACCAAGATCGAGGGCAATCCCGACCATCCGGCCTCGATGGGCGCGGCCAACGTCTTCATGCAGGCGTCCGTCCTGAACCTCTACGACCCCGACCGCTCCCAGAACGTCACCACCCAGGGGGGCGACATCAGCAGTTGGGACGCCTTCCTGCGCGCCGCCAGCGAGGCGGTCGCCAATCAGCGCGCCAGCGGCGGCGCGGGCCTACGCATCCTGACCGAGACCATCACCTCGCCGACGCTCGCCGAGCAGTTGCAGAACGTCCTGCGCGCGTTCCCGGCGGCCAAATGGCATCAGTACGAGCCGGTCAATCACGACAATATCCGCGTCGGTTCCCAGTTGGCCTTCGGCGAGATCGTCAACACGATCTACCACTTCGACAAGGCCGACCGCATCCTCTCGCTCGATTCCGACTTCCTGCTCACAATGCCCGGCAGCGTCCGCTACGCCTGGGATTTCGGTAACCGGCGGCGCGTCCGCACCAAAGCCGTCTCCCCGGCGCAGCCTGCCAGCACGGAGATGAACCGCCTCTACATGGTGGAAAGCACCGCGACCATCACCGGCGCGAAGGCCGACCATCGCCTGCCGATGCGCGCCGGCGAGGTCGAGGCGTTTGCCCGCGCCGTCGCGCAACAGCTGGGCGTGGATGTCGGAGGGACTGCCGCCGCGCCCGCGTCCGCTCCCGCCGACTGGATCGCGGCGCTGGTGAAGGACCTGCAGGAGCATAGGGGCCGCAGCGTCGTTATCGCCGGGGAGTACCAATCCCCCGCCGTCCACGCGCTGGCCCACGCCATGAACGCCGCACTCGGCAATGTCGGCGCGACCGTCACCTATACCGCGCCGGTCGAGGCGAACCCGACCGATCAGTTGGCCTCGCTGCGCGACCTGGTCGGCGACATGCAGGCGGGCAAGGTGCAGATGCTCGTTATCCTGGGCGGAAACCCGGTCTTCAACGCGCCTGCCGACCTGGATTTCGAGGGGCAGCTTACCAAAGTGCCGTTCAGCGTCCACCTGAGCCTCTATCAGGACGAGACCTCGGCGCAGTGCCGCTGGCACGTGCCGGAGGCGCACTATCTGGAAGCCTGGAGCGACGTGCGCGCCTACGACGGCACGGCCTCCATCATCCAGCCGCTCATCGCGCCGCTCTACGAAGGCAAATCCGCGCATGAACTGCTGGGCGCGCTCTTTGCGCAGGCGCGACCGGGCTACGACATCCTCCGCGACTACTGGGCGCGACAGAACCCGACCGATTTCGACAGGTTCTGGGAGAAGACGTTGAACTCCGGCGTCGTGGCCGGAACCCAGGCCCCGGTCAAGCAGGTCACGCTCAAGCCGGGACTGGGCGCGCGCCTCCCCGCAGCCCAGCCTCCGACGCCGGACGCCAACACCCTGGAGATCGTCTTCCGGCCCGATCCGACCATCTGGGACGGGCGCTGGGCCAACAATGGCTGGCTGCAAGAACTGCCCAAGCCGCTGACCAAACTGGTGTGGGATAACGGAGCCATCCTCAGCCCCGCCACTGCCGAACGGCTGAACGTGACGCAGCAGAGGAACCTGGAAGCCTCCTTCGACGGCTGGAACCCGTTCGTGGAACTGGCGCATGGCGACCGCAAGCTGAAGATTCCCGTCTTCGTGCTGCCCGGTCATCCCGATAACGTCATCACCCTCTACCTCGGCTACGGCCGGACGAAGGCGGGACAGACCGGCAACGCGACGGGCTTCGACACCTACCAACTGCGCACTTCCGATGCGCTCTGGGCCGTCCCCGGCGTCAGCCTCAACCCGACCGGCGATAAGTACCAGTTGGCCAGTACGCACTATCACAACTCGGTGGATATGCAGGGGCGCGACCCCGTCCGGTTCGCGACGCTGGAAGAGTTCAAGAAAGAGCCGGACTTCCTCAAGCATGATGAGGAGGTCCACCCCTCCGAGAACACGCTCTACGACCAGACGAAGGGCCAGACCGAAGACAACCAGCGGGACTACAACGGATTTGGCGCGTATTCCTGGGGCATGTCCATAGACAATAACGCCTGCATCAGTTGCAACGCCTGCGTGACGGCGTGCCAGGCGGAGAACAACATCCCGGTCGTCGGCAAAGATCAGGTCATTCGAGGCCGCGAGATGCACTGGATACGTATAGACCGCTACTTCGAGGGCGGCCTCGACAATCCCCGCGTCTTCTTCCAGCCCGTTCCCTGTATGCACTGCGAACTGGCCCCCTGCGAGCCGGTCTGTCCCGTCGGCGCGACGGTTCACAGCCATGAGGGGCTGAACCAGATGGTCTATAACCGCTGCGTCGGCACGCGCTACTGCTCGAACAACTGCCCGTACAAAGTCCGCCGCTTCAACTTCCTCAACTACGCCAACGACTTCTCTATTCCCGTCCTGAACCTGGTGCATAACCCGGACGTGACGGTGCGCTCGCGCGGTGTCATGGAGAAGTGTTCGTACTGCGTGCAGCGCATCAACGCGGCCCGCATCGAGGCCAAGAAGGACAACCGCGAGATACGCGACGGCGAGGTACAGACGGCCTGCCAGCAGACCTGCCCCACCCAGGCCATCGTTTTCGGCGACATCAGCCGCCCGGCCAACGTGGTCGCCAAACTCAAGGCCGAGCCGCACGACTATAGCCTGCTGGGAGAACTGAACACCCGGCCCCGCACGACTTACCTGGCCGCGCTGGGCAATCCGAACCCGGAGATAAAGTCCGGCGAACCCGCCGCGACGAAATCCTGAGACCAAGACGGAGTTACGTAAGGTGCAAACCGAACACAGCACACAACCGCTGGTGACCGCCGCGCATCGGAACGGATGGCGCGAACAGTTCATCGAGGGAGACCATACCGACGAGACCATCGGCAATAAGATCAGCAATGTCGTCCTGGCCCAGAAGCATCCGATGGCCTGGTTCATCGCCTTCGGTATCGGCTTCCTCCTGCTGAACATACTGATGGTGGCCCTCGGCTGGCTGGTCATCCGGGGAACCGGCATCTGGGGCATCAACGTTCCGGTCGGCTGGGGCTTCGCCATCATCAACTTCGTCTGGTGGATCGGTATCGGCCACGCCGGAACGCTGATCTCGGCTATCCTGCTGCTGCTGCGGCAGCGATGGCGCAACTCGATCAACCGCTTCGCCGAAGCCATGACGCTGTTCGCCGTCATGTGCGCCGGTATCTTCCCGCTCTTCCATACGGGGCGTCCCTGGGTCGCCTACTGGCTGTTTCCCTATCCCAGCGTCATGGGAGTCTGGCCGCAGTTCCGCAGCCCGCTCGTCTGGGACGTGTTCGCCGTCTCGACCTATATCACCGTGTCGGCGCTGTTCTGGTTCATGGGCCTGATTCCCGACTTCGCCACGCTGCGCGACCGGACGCGCAACAGAGCGGCGCAGGTCATTTTCGGAATCCTGGGAATGGGGTGGAACGGCTCCGCCAAGCACTGGCAGCGTTACGAGACGGCCTATCTGGTTCTGGCCGGGCTGTCCACGCCGCTGGTTCTCTCCGTCCACTCCATCGTGAGCCTGGACTTCGCCGTGTCGCAGATTCCCGGCTGGCACGCCACTATCTTCCCGCCCTACTTCGTCGCGGGCGCGGTCTATGCCGGATTCGCGATGGTGCTGACCCTGGCGATCCCCGTCCGCGCCTGGTACGGCATGAAAGACTTCATTACGATGAGGCACATTGACTGGTGCGCCAAGATCATGCTGGCGACCGGCCTGGTCGTCTTCTATGCCTATATCTTCGAGGTCTTTTATGCCTGGTATAGCGGCGACAAGTACGAATGGTTCATGATCCATAATCGCATGACCGGCCCCTACGCCGTCTACTACTGGATGCTGATCGCCTGCAACGGCGTGATCCCTCAGATACTCTGGTGGAACAAAGCGCGCCACAATCTTGTAGTGGTCTTCCTGATCTCTCTGGTCGTCAGCCTCGGCATGTGGCTGGAACGCTTCGTCATCATTCCGGTCAGCCTGCATCGCGACTTCCTGCCCTCGTCATGGGGCATGTACTATCCGACGTTCTGGGACTGGATGACCTATCTGGGAACCTTCGGGCTGTTTACGTTCATGATGTTCCTGTTCATCCGCTTCGTGCCGATGATCAACATCTTCGAAATGAAGGTCTTGCTGCGCGAGCAGGAGGGTGGCGATCATCACGATCAGGGGGATGGACATCGGGCGGACGGCCATGCGCCGGTCAGCGCGGAGGTCGCCGGAGAGCATGTATAACCAACGGCCCTGGGGGGCGGCTCCCGCCGGCGGAGCGGCCCTGCCGCAGGGCGCGCAGGGTGGACAGTGATGAGGAAAAAGACAGCGTCTCTCTATGGCCTGGTGGCCGAATTCAAAGACCCGGACGATATTCTCCGCGCGGCGAAACGCGCCCACGAGGCGGGGTATCGGCGTATGGACGCCTATACGCCCTTTCCCGTGCATGGCCTGGATGAGGCCATCGCGTTCGAGGATAACCGGGTTCCCTGGACGATCTTCCTCTGCGGGCTATTGGGGGCCGCAGGCGGCTATCTGCTCCAGTACTACGTATCGGTCCTGGATTTTCCGATAAACTCCGGCGGACGTCCCTATCATAGCTGGCCGGCCTTCATTCCCGTCACGTTTGAGTGTACGATTCTGCTCGCCTCCTTCGGGGCCTTTTTCGGGATGCTGGCCTACAATGGCCTGCCCAAACCCTATCATCCGGTCTTCAATGCGCCCCGCTTTGAACTGGCGTCGCAGGATCGCTTCTTCCTCTGCATCGAGGCCGCCGACCCGAAGTTCGACCGCGAGGAGACGGAACGCTTTCTGGAGAGCCTGAATCCGCAACTGGTTTCGGCGGTGGAGGAGTGAGCGCGATGCGGATGCGAGAGAGAGACGCCCTGCGACCCCGGCGATTCAGAACGGCCATGACGATGGGACTGGCGGCGCTGGGCGCAATGTCCCTGACAGGCTGCCATCTCGACATGTGGATTCAGCCGAAGGCCAAGCCGCTGCAGAATAACACCTTCTTCGATAACGGAATGGCCTCCCGGCCGGAAGTGCCGCATACGGTCATCCATATCGCCGACAGCGAGCCGATGCGCGCGGACAATCCCTTCTATACCGGGTTTGCCAACGGCAAGCTGGTCACCCGGATTCCCGATCAGGCGCTCCAGAAGTTCAACGGCAGCCTGCAGGCCATGATGGAGCGCGGGCGCGACCGCTTTACGGTCTTCTGCACGCCCTGTCATGGCGCGACGGGCGATGGCAACGGAATGATCGCGCTGCGCGGCTTCTCGCTGCGCAGGCAGCCGGGCAACTATCACACGCGCCGCCTGCTGGAAGCGCCGGACGGTCACTTCTTCGATGTCATGACCAAAGGCTACGGAACGATGTACAGCTACGCCGCGCGCATCCCGGCCCCGGAAGACCGCTGGGCGATCGTCTCCTATATCCGCGCCCTGCAACTGAGCCAGAACGCGACCCTGAACGATGTGCCGCCGGAGGAGCGGCAGAAGCTTGAGGCGGCTCCCAGCGCGCCGACAGGAAGTGAGCCGGTACGACCATGAACCATGCAGACCTCCCTTATACTCTCTGGCAGTCGCTGATCTTTACCTGGACGTTCTGGATGAGCGTGACGTTGGGCTGCTACGGCCTTGTCCTGCTGCACCATACCGTGCGCGGCAGTTGGGGCTACCCTGTCCTGCGGATCGCGGAGGCCGGTTCCAAGCTGATCTTTCCGATGGGCCTGGTCTATCTGGCGATCTTTTTCCTGGGCAAGGAGGCCATCTATCCCTGGTCGCATCCCGGCAGCGACCCGGTTCTCGTTAGAAAAGCGTCCTATATGAACTGGGCCTGGATTCGCACGCTGATCTACTGCGGCATCTGGGCGCTGACCGCCTGGGTGGTCAATAGCTCCTCGAAGCGGCAGGATCAGACGGGCGACGTGCGCGAGACGCAGAAGCGCACGAACCTCAGCGCGCCGAGCCTGGTGTTCTTCGTCATCTTGCTCACCTTCGCCTTTACCGACTGGGTGATGTCTCTGGAAGCCCACTGGTACTCGACCATCTACGGCTTCCTGTTCATGGCCGACTCCGGGCTGGCGGCGCTGGCGTTCGTGACGATGGTGGCCCTGCGGCACGCCGACCGGGAACCCTACAAGAGCGCCATCAACCGATCGGTGGTGCGCGACCTCGGCAACCTGTTACTGACCTTCACGATGGTCTGGGCCTACTTCAACCTGTCGCAGTTCCTGATCCAGTGGTCGGGCAACCTGCCGGAAGAGGCGTCCTACTATGTCAACCGCAACAGCGATGTCTGGCGGTGGCTGGGAGCCTTCCTGATCTGCGGCCAGTTCTTCCTGCCGTTCCTGCTGCTGCTCTCGAACCGGACGAAACGGACGCCGGGCATCCTGCTCAACGTGGCCCGCTGGATCTTCTTTGTGCGTATCCTGGACATCTTCTGGATGACCGTCCCGACATTCCGACCGAGCGGCCCTAGCATCGAAATGCTCTATGACCTGGGCGTTTTTGTCGTGTTCGGCGCGATCTGGCTCGGCGCGTTCAGTCTCTTGCTGAAGCAGAACGCCCTGTTCCCGAAACATGCGCCCTATGTTCCGCCGCAGGCCGGGGAGGTACTGGAACATGCGTCATGACGAGTCCCACTCCCGCCCCCCGCGTCAGGGGCCGGGTTTCGAGATGCGCGATGTCGCGCTCGATGTGCTTATCAAATGGGGGATCGCCCTGTTCGTGTTCGTGGGCCTCTCCTCGGCGGCCGCCTGGGTCGCCTATAAAGTGTTCGCTCCTGAAGACCCGAAAGCCGCGCGGCTGGCGTCGCTTCCCTTCTCGGAGAAGCGTCCGCCAGAACCGCGCTTGCAGTCCGATCCGAAGATAGACATACAGAAGTTTCGTGAGGAAGAGGACAAGGCGCTGCACAGTTACGGCTGGGTGGATAAGAACGCGGGCATCGTCAAGATTCCGATCGAGCGGGCGATGACGCTCCTGGAGCAGCGCGGGCTGCCGACGCCTCCTGCCAACACACACTTCCAGGCGAAGCCGGCTCCTGCCCCTGCCGCTGGATCGGAAGGCTCTGCGCGGAGGCCCATACCGCAGGAGACTCCGCCGACCGCGCCGGAGGGCGCGGGCATTCCGGGCGCGGCAGGCAGCCCCCCGCAGGGCAGCCAGCAGGGGGCGCCAACGGTTCCCCCGACGACGGTTCCCGTTCCGCCGCCAGGCCGTTAGGAAAGAATCGAGGTTAGAAAGATGGCCTGTTTGTCCTTGCGACCGAAGGTCGCCTCTGCTTGGAAAAAGACGCTATTGTGCCTGGCCGCGCTCTGCGCTGTCGCGCCCGCCGGCGCGCAGCTCGGCTCCGCCAGCGCGCGCAACCCGACCCTGGACCCTGGACGCGACATGATCAACGCGACGGGGCTGGACCAGAAGCTCGATGCGCAGGTTCCGCTCGATACGCCCTTCCGCGACGAGACGGGCAAGGTCGTGCCGCTCAGCGCGTTCATCCATGATAAGCCCGTGATGCTGGTGATGCCCTTCTACAAATGCACCGGCGTCTGCACGCTCGAACTCAACGGCATGGTCAAGGCGTTCAAGAACTTGCGCTTCCAGCCGGGCAAAGAGTTCGATGTCGTCATCGTCAGCATCAATCCGAAAGAGGGGCCGGAACTGGCCGCCGCGAAGAAGCAGCAGTATCTCCAACTCTACGGCCACCCGGAGACCGCCAAAGGCTGGCACTTCCTGACGGGCGAGGAGGCCAACATTCATCGGCTGGCGGACGCGGTCGGCTTCCGCTATATCTACGACGCCAAGTTCGACCGCTATTCGCATCCCGCCGGTCTGATGGTCATCACGCCGCAGGGCAAGCTGTCGCGCTACTTCTACGGCTCGGACTACAACCCGCGCGATATGCGCTTTGCGCTGATGGAGGCGTCCGAGAACCGGATCGGCTCGTTCGTGGAGGCCATCCAACTCTACTGCTTCCACTACGACCCGACGACCGGCAAGTACGGGCTGGTGATCACCCGGATCATTCAGATCGCGGGCGCGGCGACCGTGCTGATCCTGGGCGGTCTCATCTTTCTGCTGTTCCGTTATGAGCGGAAGCACCGCATCGGCGCGCTAGCGCCCAAGCCACAGAGCCAGATGCCGGCGGATATTCGCTAGACGAGGACGCGCTGGAGCCTATATCTATGGGTGATTTCATCAAAAACCTTCCTATCCTGCCGGACCAGGCTTCGACCTTCGCCTCAGAGTACGACCTGCTGTTCTGGACGCTGACGGCGCTGACGATCGTCTTTACGACGCTGGTGCTGCTGATGCTGATCATCCTGTCGCTGCGCTATCGGCGGGGCGCGCAGGTGGATCGCTCGCGCCCGGTACACCACGACATCCGGCTCGAACTGACCTGGTCGTTGGGGCCGCTGCTGATCGGGCTGGCCGTCTTCGTCTGGGCGGCATGGCTCTTCCCCAGAGCCTATCGGCCCCCGGCCAACGCGGACGAACTGTTCGTCATCGGCAAGCAGTGGATGTGGCATATCCAGCACCCGAACGGGATCCGCGAAAACAACGAACTCCACGTTCCGATCGGACGGCCCTTCAAGCTGACCATGATCTCGCAGGACGTGATTCACAGCTTCTTCATTCCGGCCTTCCGGCTCAAGCGCGACGTGATTCCGGGCCGCTACACCACCGCCTGGTTCGAGGCGACCAAGCCCGGCAAGTACCACCTCTTCTGCGCCGAGTATTGCGGAACCAACCACTCCGAGATGGGCGGCTTTGTCTATGTGATGAAGCCAGAAGACTATCAGCGGTGGCTGGAGAACGGCGGCATGAGCGGCGAGAACAAGCAGGCGACCGCCGTGCTGACGATGGAATCGGCGGGCAAGGCGCTCTACGAACAGTTGGCGTGCGGCAACTGCCACGACGCCGACGGCATCCAGCGCGGCCCGATGCTCGCCGGAATCTACGGCAAGCCGGGCAAACTGCCGAACGGTCAGACCGCCACGGTGGACACCGGTTACATCCGGGAGTGGCTGATCAATCCGCCGGAGAAGTTTTCGGAAAAGTATCAGCAGAGTATGCCCTCCTACAAGGGGCAGATCTCCGAATATCAGGTGCTGCAACTGGCCGCCTACATCAAGTCGCTGAAGGCGGAGGGCAACACCGCCAGCGCGCCAGAGACCCCTGGCAATCCGAAAAGACCGCAGCCTGTGTCCCAGGCCGCGACCGCACAGGCCGGTTCGTCGGCTCCTGCGGGACGCATGTAAGAATACGGGGTATCTACCATGAGCGTAACCACTGTTGGGCCGGGTGCCTTGAGTGAGCAACCGGAACGGTTTCAAGAGAACTATCTGAACGTCAAAACGACGGTCAAATCGTGGCTGCTGACGATAGACCACAAGCGCATCGCGATCCTCTATCTCGTCTCCATCAGCCTCTTTTTCGTCGTCGGCGGCATCGCCGCCGGGCTGGTGCGCGCCGAGTTGACTTCGCCGCGCGGCCATTTCCTCACATCGGAGGGCTATAACAAGGCGTTCACGGCGCATGGCATCGTGATGATCTTCTTCTTCCTGATCCCTTCGATACCGGCCACGCTGGGGAACTTCCTGATCCCCCTGATGATCGGAGCCAAAGACCTCGCCTTCCCCCGGCTCAACCTGCTGAGCTGGTATCTCTATACGACGGCGGGCCTCATCGCGACGATAGCCCTGCTCACGGGCGGCGTGGATACGGGATGGACGTTCTATACGCCCTACTCCAGCATCTACAGCAACACCAACGTCACGCTGACGATCGTGGCCGCCTTCATCGCGGGGTTCTCCTCCATCGCGACGGGCCTCAACTTCATTGTCACTATCCATAAGATGCGCGCGCCGGGACTGACCTGGTTCCGCCTGCCGCTTTTTGTCTGGGCGCAGTACGCCACCAGCATCGTCATCATGCTCGGCACGCCGGTCGTAGCGATCACGCTGCTGCTGGTGGCGGTCGAGCGGACGCTGCACCTGGCCGTTTTCGATCCGAAACTGGGCGGCGATCCCGTTCTGTTCCAGCACATGTTCTGGTTCTACTCGCATCCGGCGGTCTACATCATGATCCTGCCGGGCATGGGCGTCATCAGCGAGTTGATCGCCTGCTTCTCGCGCAAGCGCGTGTTCGGGTACAGCTTCGTGGCCTTCTCCAGTCTGGCGATCGCGGCGTTGGGCTTCTTCGTCTGGGGCCATCACATGTTCGTCACCAGCCAGTCCATGTACGCGAGCATGGTCTTCTCGATCATCAGCTTCCTGGTGGCGGTTCCCTCGGCGATCAAGGTCTTCAACTGGTCCACGACGATCTACAAGGGGCGCGTCTGGTTCACCGCCCCGATGCTCTATGCTATGGGCTTCATCGGCCTGTTCACCATCGGCGGGCTGACGGGACTGTACCTGGCCTCGCTGGCGATAGATATTCATCTGCAGGATACCTACTTCGTTGTCGCGCACTTCCACTACGTCATGGTCGGCGGCGCGATCATGGCCTATCTGGGCGGCATCCATTTCTGGTGGCCGAAGATGACGGGCCGCATGTATCCCGAAGGCTGGGCGATGCTGGCGGCGGGAATCACATTCATCG
>Ga0070741_10006515_pt1 | contig 25001 bp, 28 predicted proteins | sample Coa_R1_4_FD_66440 | JGI IMG/M metagenome (GOLD analysis project Ga0070741, IMG submission 66440) | Surface soil microbial communities from Centralia Pennsylvania, which are recovering from an underground coalmine fire - Coalmine... | ecosystem: Environmental > Terrestrial > Soil > Unclassified ... | reverse complement strand
ACCGCATCCTGGTCATGCGGAACGGCCTCATCGTCGGCGAGGTCGCCCGCGCCGATGCCGGCGAGGAGCGGCTCGTCGCCATGGCCGCCGGGGCGCGCCATGACTGACGCCGCCCATCAGCCGCCCGCCGCGCCCGGCATCGGCCTCCACGTGCTCCGCGACTACGGCATCTATTTCGCGCTGCTCGCGCTCGTCGTCTTCTTCGCGATCACCGTCCCGGAGTTCCGCACCTGGGGCAACGCCCTTCTCATCCTGCTGCAGGTCTCGGTGATCGGCGTCATCGCCGTCGGCATGACCTTCACCATCATCACCGCCGGCATCGACCTCTCCGTCGGTTCGCTGCTCGCCATCGCCGGGATCATGTCGGGCACCTTCGCCCAGATGGATCCGACCCCGGTCAACGTGATCCTTGCCTTCGCCGTGCCGATCCTGGTCGGCCTCCTCGGCGGCGCGCTCAACGGCGCGATCATCGCCGGCGCCGGCGTCAATCCGCTGATCGTCACGCTCGGCACGCTCACCGCCTTCCGCGGCTTCGTCGTCTGGTACCGGGTCAACCCGATCTACGACCTGCAGCCCTATTACCAGGTGATCGGGCAGGGCACGCTCCTCGGCATCCCGGTCCCGGTCTATGTCCTGGCGCTGGTCGCGGTCGCGGCCTGGATCACGCTCTCCTTCACCCGCTTCGGCCGCTACGTCTATGCCGTCGGCGGCAACCGCGAGGCGGCCCGCGCCGCCGGCATCAATGTCGGCATGGTCACCTTCGCCGTCTATGTCATCAGCGGGCTCTGCGTCGGCATCGCCGCGCTCATCTTCACCTCGCGCATCATGGCGGCGCAGGCGATCTCCGGCCAGGGATTCGAACTGCAGGCGATCGCCGCCGCGGTGGTCGGCGGCGCCTCGCTCTTCGGCGGCCGCGGCCGGATCTCCAACACCATCGTCGGCGCCCTGATCATGGGGATCCTGTTCAACGGCTTCGTCATGCTCGACGTGCCGCAGCCGATCCAGCAGATGGCGGTCGGCGTCATCATCATCGTCGCAGTTTGGCTCGACGGCGTCCTGCGCAAGCGGCGCCGCGCGGGCCGCAGGCCGGAGCGATGACGCGCGTTCCGGCAAACAGCGAGGACCAGGACGGAGGCGATCCGTCCCAACCAGAGGGAAGGCTGACATGAAAAAGCGATTGGCTGTGACGTTGGTGGCGGCGGTGGGGCTCCTCGGGGCTGCGGCAGGCGCGCAGGCCGAGGACAAGATCACCATCGGCATCTCGTACCAGAACCTTGCATTTCCGTTCGTCGCGGCCCTGCAGAAGGCCGCCCAGAACGCCTGCAAGGCGCTCGACGTGACCTGCATCGAGGCCGATGCGGTCAACGACACCAACAAGGAACTGAGCAACGTCGAGAGCATGATGTCGAAGGGCATCTCGTGCCTTGCCTTCGAGGCGGCGAGCCTGGAAGCATCGGTGGCCTCGATCAATGCCGCCAACAAGAAGGGCATTCCCGTCGTCCAGTTCAACGGCAAGGCCGGCGGCGGCGATTACGTGACCTTCGTCGGCTCGGCGCAGACCGATTCCGGCGTCAAGCTCGGACAGTTCCTCGAGGGCCTCTACAAGAAGCTCGGCAAGGACAAGCTGCGCGGCATCTATCTGCGCGGCGTCGCCGGCCAGGTCACTGACATCGCCCGCAATGACGGCCTCAAGAACTACATCTCGTCGGTCGGCCTCGGCGGCAAGATCGAGTTCGTCGAGCAATACGCCGACTACGACCGCGGCAAGGGCCAGTCGGTCACCGAGAGCATGCTCACCAAGGACAAGAACTACGACTTCATCGTCGCCAACAACGACGACATGATCCTGGGCGCGCTGCAGACGGTGAAGCAGTTCGGCCTGAAAATCCCGATGGCCGGCGTCGACGGGCTGCCGGAAGCGCTCGCCGCCATCAAGAAGGGCGATCTCGCCGCGACCGTCTTCCAGGACCCGGAAGGGCAGGGCGGCGGCGGCGTCTGGGGCTGCTACCTGGCGGTGAAGAAGGTGAACCTGCCGAAGGACTTCCTAATCCCCTTCACGCTGGTCACCCCGGACAATGTCGACAGCTTCGTCGCCATTGCCGGCCGCGTCTATGTGAAATAGGCGGAACCGGGCGGACCGGAGGCGCTTCCCGGCGCCTCCGGTTGCCTGCGAAATACCGGCGAGGGAGATCTGCAAATGGACGTTCGTTCGATTGAAGGCGTACCGGCCTCGCCGGAGCACCAGGGGACCGTCCCGGTCTGGTGGCTGTTCAAGCCGCGCGAGCTGCGCGAGGAGACGCTTGGCGGGCATCTCGAACTGGTGAGCGAGTTCGAGGTGATGGGCGGCGGCGAGGTGCATCCGCACAGCCATCCGACCTTCGAGTTCTACTACGTGCTGTCCGGGCGCGGGATCATGGTCATCTCGGGCGAGGAGCGCGAGATCCGCCAGGGCGATCTGGTGAAGATCCCGCCGGATGCGGTCCACAGCCTGCGGCCGGTCAGCCCCAATGCCTCGATCCGCTGCCTTGCCTTCGCGGTCGCGGTGAAGGGCGCCCCGGTCATCAACTACTCCGCCGAATAGACAGACGGCGGCCCGACGCACACCGGCTCCGCTCCGCCCGGCCGTTACCGGCGGCGCCCGCTATCGAGACCCGATCATGGCCAATCCGTTCAAGGAAAGAATGCAGCGCGGTGAGGTCGTCGTGGTGGTCAACCCCGACCATCCCTCGCCCTCGCTGACCGAGTTCGTCGCCGGGCTCGGCGTCGACGGCGTCTTCATCGACTGCGAGCACGGCATGGCGACCGTCGAGCGCGTCCAGGAAATGTGCCGCGCCGCCCGCGTCGCCGGCGTCCAGGCGATCGTGCGGCCGGAGAGCAACGCCGACTACCTGATCACGCGCTATCTCGATGCCGGCGCCAACGGCGTGATGGTGCCGCACGTCGATACCGCCGACGCCGCCCGCGCGATCGTCAGGGCCGTCCGCTATGCGCGCCCCAGGGACCATGCCGACAAGGTCGTCATCGCGATGATCGAGTCGCTGACAGCGGTTTCCAACCTCGCCGACATCCTCGGGGTCGAAGGTGTCGACGTCTTCTTCATCGGGCCGAGCGACCTTTCCAATTCCATGGGCCATGCCGGCGACCTGCATCACCCCGAGGTCAAGGCGCTGGTCAAGCGGACGATGGCCGCCATCCGCGCCGCCGGGAAGATTTCCGGAACCCTGGTCGTGCGCGAGACCGCGGCCGAATTCGTCGCCGCGGGCTGCGTCTATCTCTACGAACATGCTAACAATTTCCTGCGCGCCGGCGCCGACGATTTCCGCCGGCGGCTGAACGGCGCCCGAACGGGGTGACGACGAATGGCGATCAAGCGCCTCAAGGCCGGCCATCGCATGAGCCAGGCCGTGATCCACGGCAATACCGTCTATCTCGCCGGCCAGGTGGCGGACGACCCGGTGCCCTCGGTCGCCGCCCAGACGCGGCAGATTCTGGCGCGGATCGACCAGCTCCTGCAGGAGGCGGGGACCGACAAGTCGCGCGTCCTCTCGGCCAATATCTGGCTGGCCGACATCGCCGGCTTCGCCGAGATGAATTCGGTCTGGGACCCGTGGGTGGCGCCCGGCAATCCGCCGGCCCGCGCCACCGTCCAGGCGGCGCTGGCCAAGCCCGAATACCTCGTCGAGATCATGGTCGTCGCCGCGCTCCCCTAGCGCGCGCCCCGCCCGCCTTCTCCGCGCTACGCCACGAGGTTCCGCGGCTCTCCCCGCTGGAACGCCTCGATATTGTCGATGAGCTGGTCGGCAAGCGACTGGATCGCCTCGCGGCTCGCCCAGGCGACGTGCGGCGTCAGGATGAAGTTCGGCAGCGCCAGCAGCTGCATCAGCGCGTGGTCGGGCGGCGGCGGCTCGGCGGTCGCCACGTCGAATCCGGCGCCGGCGATCTGGCCCGAGCGGAGCGCCTCCGCCAGCGCCGCTTCGTCGACGAGGCCGCCGCGCGCCGTGTTGATGACGAGCGGCTTCCGCTCCATCAGCGCGAATTCCTCGCGGCCGATCAGGTTACAGGTCGAGGGCATCAGCGGCGTGTGGAGCGTGATGATGTCGCTCGTCCGCAGCACTTCCCTGAAGGGGGTGTAGAGCGGTCCCATCCCGGTGGTGCCCTTGTAGTCGGAAAAAAGCACCCGCATCTGGAACGCCCTGGCGATCTCGGCGACCGCCTTGCCGAGCACGCCGTCGCCGATGATGCCCAGCGTCGATCCGGCGAGGTCGGCGATCGGATGGTCGAAGAAGCAGAACTGGCGCGCCTCCTGCCAGCGGCCGCGCGCCACCGAGTCGCGGTAGGCGACGATGCTCCGCCGGAGCGCGAGGATCAGCGCGAAGGTGTGTTCCGGCACCGTATGCACCGCGTAGTTCCGGATGTTGCTGACCGCGACCCCGCGCGCCGAGCAGGCGGCGACGTCGACGATGTCGGTCCCGGTCGCGGCCACGGCGACCAGCCGCAGCTTCCGGGCGGCGCCGATGGCGTCGGCGCGGACCGGCGCCTTGTTGGTGATGACGATGTCGGCCTCGGCGATCCGCGCCGCGACCTCGTTCGGCGCCGTGCGGTCGAAGACGGTGAGCGAGTGCGGAAAGGCGGGACTGCGGAGCCGGGTCTCGGGGGAAAGCGTGTCCCGGTCGAGAAAGACGATTCGCACTGCCTCGGCCACGCGCTCCTCCCGTTCCTGCCGCCGTCCGCCGCCCGCGGTTTCTTGACCGTCGATGCTATCCGGCGCCCGGCCAGCGGACGAGCCTCCGCCGCTCCGGGCTGCCGAAATATCGCGGTTGACCGTCCCGGCCTACAGCCTATAAGTTATCAAAATAGCCTATAAGTTACATGCTAGCGATTTAGGGGGACGCGTTTTGCAGGCAGGCGGCCAGGCGGCGGGCGAAGCGGCGGTCCGGCCGGAACCCTGGCTGCGCCTCGATTCCGTCGACAAGCGCTTCCCCGGCACGCACGCGGTCCGTCAGGTCAGCCTCGAATTCTTCCCCGGCGAGGTCCACGCCATCGTCGGCGAGAACGGCGCCGGCAAGTCGACGCTGATGCGCATCCTTGCCGGGATCTACGCCGACTATGAGGGCGAGATCCGCGTCGGCGGGCGGCCGACCTTCCTCCATTCGCCGCGCCAGGCGCGCGAACTGGGCATCGCCATGGTTCACCAGGAGCTGGCGCTGGTGCCCGACCTTTCGGTCGCCGAGAACATGTTCCTCGGCCGGCTGCCGACCGGGCCCGTGCGATGGTGGGTCGACCGCCGCGAGATGGAGAAGCGCGCCGGCGAGGTGCTGCGGCGGCTCGAGGCCGACATCGCCCCCGGCGAGCGGGTCGGCGGCCTGTCGATCGCCCGCCAGCAGCTGGTCGAGATCGCCAGGGGCATCTCCACCCGTTCGCGCGTCCTCATCCTCGACGAACCGACCTCGTCGCTGACCGAGCAGGAAACCCGCGACCTGTTCCGGGTCATCCGCGGCGCCAAGGCGGATGGCGTGGCCGTCATCTACATTTCGCACAAGCTGCCCGAGGTGCTGGCGATTGCCGACCGCATCACGGTCATGCGCGACGGCGCCAGGCGGAGCACGCGGCCGGTCGCGCAGTGGACCGAGGGCGAACTGGTCAGCGAGATGGTGGGCCGGCGGCTGTCCGAGTTCTTCCCGCGCAGCCATTCGCAGCACGACCGGCACGCCGCCCTGGAAGTGGTCGGCCTCGCCAATCCGCCGCACTTCGCCGACATCAGCCTGACCGTCCGGAAGGGCGAGATCGTCGGCATCTACGGCCTTGTCGGCTCGGGCCGGACCCGGCTTGCCAAGACGATTTTCGGCCTCGACCCGGCGCGGGCGGGTACGATCCGCGTCGACGGGCGCGACGTCCGCGTCCGCTCGCCGCGCGACGCCATCGCCAACGGCATTGCGCTCGTGCCGGAAGACCGGCGCGTCCTCGGGCTCGTCGGTGTTCTCGACGTCGCCAAGAACATGACCATCGCCAGCCTCGGCTCGCTCTCCGGCCTCTTCATCCGGCGCGATGCCGAGCGCGAGCGCGTCCGCCACTACATCGACGGTCTCGGCATCAAGGCGTCTTCGCCGCGCCAGCCCGTCTTTTCGCTTTCCGGCGGCAACCAGCAGAAGGTCGTGCTGGCGAAGTGGCTGGCGACGAGGCCGGCGCTGCTCATCCTCGACGAGCCGACGCGCGGCATCGATGTCGGCGCCAAGGCGGAGATCCGCAACAAGATCGACGAACTCGCCGCCGGCGGGCTCGGCATCCTGCTCATTTCCTCGGAACTCCCCGAGATCATGGGGATGAGCGACCGCATCCTGGTGATGCGCAACCGCAGGCTGGTCGCCGAGTTCGAGCGCGCCGCCTTCAGCGAGGCGGCGATCGGCGCCGCCGCGATCGGCGGACTGCAATGACCGACAAGGCGGAAGAAATGGCGATCGACCGCCGGCCGCCGCCCCGCCATTCGCTCGGCGCGGCGCTCCAGGACTACGGCATCTACATCGTCCTCGTCCTCATCGCGCTCTTCTTCTCGCTGGTCGCGCCCGGCTTCGCCAGCCCGACCAACTTCCTCCTCGTCCTCCTCCAGGTCAGCGTCATGGGGATCATCTCGATCGCCATGCTGTTCGTGATCCTGACGCGCGGCATCGACCTCTCCGTCGGCTCGATCCTCGCGATTGCCGGCATGTTCTCCGGCCTGATGGCGCGCGAGGACCCGACCGCCGTCAATGTCGTTCTCGCCTTCGGGCTGCCGGTCTTCCTCGGCCTCGTCTGCGGCCTGTTCAACGGCTACCTCGCCTCGTGGGGCGGCCTGCCGCCGCTCATCGTCACCCTCGGCACGATGTACGCCTACCGCGGCTTCATCGTCTGGTACCATGTCGATCCGGTTTACCGGTTGCAGCCCTGGTACCGCGTGCTCGGCCAGGAGAAGATCGGGCCGATCCCGATTCCGGTGATCATCCTTGTCCTGGTCGCCATCGTCGCCTCGGTGGTGCTCAACCGCACGCCGTTCGGCCGACAGGTCTATGCCGTCGGCGGCAACGAGGACGCGGCGCGCGCTTCGGGCATCAACGTCAACCTGGTCAAGCTCGCCGTCTATGCGATCAGCGGCGCGCTCTGCGGCCTTGCCGGTCTCGTCTTCACCTCGCGCCTCGGCGCGGCGCAGTCGATCTCCGGCGAGGGGTTCGAGCTGATCGCCATCGCTTCGGTCGTGGTCGGCGGCGCCTCGCTCTTCGGCGGCCGCGGCGCCGTCGGCAAGACGCTCGTCGGCGCGCTCATCATGCAGATCGTCCAGAGCGGTCTCGTGATGCTCGATGTGCCCTCACCCATTCAGCAAGCCACCCTCGGCTTCATCATCATCGCGGCGGTTTTCATCGATCTCCGCGTCCAGAACCGCAAGGCCGGGGGTCATGTGCGGTCGGTCCGGGGTCTGCTCTCGGGCTGGGTGTCGAAGTAACAAGAGAAGGAGAGAGGAACATGAAAGGGCTAAAGCAGGTATTCGGCATACTTTCGTTGACGGGGGGACTTCTCCTCGGCGGCCTCGCCGCCGGCCAGGCCGCGCCGGTCGATGTCACCAAGGACGGCTGGTGGCTGACGCCGTACAAGGCCAGCAAGCAATGGACGATCGGCGTCTCCTACACCGACGTCTCGATCTCCTATATCGCCGCGCTCCAGCGCGCGGTGCAGTCCAAGGCCAAGGAAATGGGCGTCAAGATCATCGAGGTTGACGCCAAGAACGACACCAACATCGAGCTGGCGAACGTCGAGAACCTGCTCCAGCAGCACATCGACCTGCTTCTCCTCGAAGGCGCCAGCCTGAAAGCCTCGGTCGCCTCGATCGAGGCGGCAAACAAGGCCAACGTCCCGGTCGTCCACTTCAACATCCTCGCCGAGGGCGGCCAGTACGTTACCTTCGTCGGCTCCAACCAGCTCGAATCCGGCCAGTTGATGGGCAAGAAGATCGTCGAGCTCTACAAGTCGGCCGGCAAGGACAAGCTGAAGGGCATCTACATGCGCGGCATCGCCGGCTACATCACCGACGAGGTCCGCAACCAGGGCGTCAAGGACACGCTGAAGGAGGCCGGCATCGCCGACAAGATCGAATGGACCGAGCAGTACGCCGACTTCTCGCGCGCCAAGGCGCAGTCGGTCGCCGAATCGATCCTCCGCCAAGTCGACCGATTACGACTTCATCATCGCCAACGGCGACGACATGATCCTCGGCGCCCTCGGCGCGGTGAAGGCGGCCGGCCTCGGCGGCAAGATCCACCTGCTCAGCAGCGTCGACGGTCTCCCCGAGACGCTCGACGGCATCAAGGCCGGCGACATCGATTCGACCGTGTTCCAGAACGCCGAAGGCCAGGGGCAGGGCGGCATCCTCGCCGCAACCATGTACCTTGACGGCGCCAAGGACCTGCCGAAGGAAATCCTGGTTCCGTTCGTGACCACCGACAAGTCGAACATCGACAAGATCATGGAAATCGCCAACCGCGTTTACGGCAAATAGGCTGGACCGGCGATATCCCGGGCCGCCGGCTTCTCTCCGGCGGCCCGAACTGCCGGAGCGCGTGCGAGAGGAGGTGTTGCCATGGGCATCCGCAAGAACGTCGTGAAGATGGGCGAGAGCGTCATCAGCCCGGAATTCGTCTACACCAGGAACGGCCTCACGACCTTCGAGTGCCGCGAGATGATCTCGCGCGAGGCCAACGGTTCCGAGCAGATCTGCGTCTTCAAATGCGTCTTTGCGCCGCGCGAGGCCCACGACAAGCACAAGCACACGCAATGCGACGAGATCATCTTCTGCATCTCCGGCCGCGGCGTCGAGGGCATCGAGACCTCCCCCGGCGTCTTCGTCGAGCACGAATATGTGCCGGGCACGGCGCTCCACCTGCCGAAGGGCGTCGGCCATTACACCCGCAATCCCGACTATTTCGAGAACCTGCACCTCGTCGGCATCTTCGTCGGAGTTCACGACATGAGGAAGGAAACCACGGGCTACGTCAGCCTCGGCGAAATCACCCCGGCGGAGATGACGGTCGCCTAGCGCCGGCCGTCCGTTCATAGACACGATTCCCAGCGATCACCGGACCAGACACGTGGCATCGGAACGCAGCCCAGAAGTCGACCTGCCCATGGTCGGGATGACCAAGGCACGGGCGGTCTATTCCGAACTCCGCCGGCAGATCCTGACCGGCGAACTCATCCCCGGCCATGAGGTCAACCAGGAGGCGATGGCGGCCCGGCTGGGCGTATCGATCACGCCGCTCCGCGAAGCCCTCCGCCGCCTCGAAATGGAAGGGCTCGTCCGCCTCAAGGCGCATCGCACCGTCATCATCCCGCCGCTGACGCGCGAGGAACTGGTCGAGCTCTACGTGATCCGGATCGAGCTCGATTCGCTCGCCGCGCGGCTTGCCGCCGAGGCCGCGAGCGACGAGCAGGCCGCGCTCGTCTCCAGGCTCGCCCGGCAGAAGCCGGCGCGCGACCCGGTCGTCCAGCTCGAGCTGAACCGCGGCTTCCACCGCGCGATCTATTCCGCCTGCGGCAACAATGCGCTGGTCGCCTATCTCGACCAGCTCTGGGACCGCACCGACCGCTACCGCCTGATCCTGGTCAAGCAGGAGCTGGACGAGGGGCCGGTTTCGCCGAAGGACCATATCGAGATCGCCGATGCGATCGTCGCGCGGAAGGCCGCGCGGGCGGGCGAGCTGATGCGCAACCACATTGCCCGCTCGCATGCCCGCATCGCCGAGGCGATCGACTCGCCGTTCGACCGGCTGGCCACCGCTTTCGCCGGGAGACAATAGCGTGGGCGCGCGTTCCTCGGAGGCCGGTTTGGCGTCCCGCCCGGCGGGGGTTCGGCGGGCCCGCCTGGCCGAGCTCGGGCTTGTCCTCCACGGGCCGCATCCGCCGCATGAGCCGCTGCTGCCGGTCCTGGTTCACGCCGGCGTTGCGCATGTGTCCGGGCAGTTGCCGCGGATCGACGGCAAGCTCACCTGCCTCGGCCAGCTCGGCACGACGGTGAGCGTCGCGGAAGGCGTTGCGGCCGCCGAAATCTGCGCGCTCAACGCGCTCGCGGTGCTCGAGCAGGCGCTGGGCAGCCTCGACCGGATCGAGCAGTTCCTGCGCGTCACCGGCTTCGTCGCCTCGGCGCCCGACTTCAGCGAGCAGCCGACCGTGATCGACGGCGCCAGCCGCCTGTTTCATCGCGTCTTCGGGGATGCCGGCCGCCACGTCCGTTCCGCGATCGGGGTTGCCGCGCTGCCGCGCGGCGCGGCGGTCGAGATCGAGCTTAGCGTCGCGGTCTCGCCGTAGCCGCTGGCGGGTGCGGATCGGGTTTGTCGGGGGGAGAGAGGGAAATGTCCGATTTCTATGTCTATGCCGGGTTTTCCGGCGATACCGATCCGGGCCGTTTCTGGAGCGCCGGCCTCTACCGCAGCCTCAACGGCGAAGGCAGATGGGAATCGCTCGGCGGGAAGTTCGGCGAGCCGCCGCACGTCTTCGCCATCCTCGTCGATCCGCGCCGTCCGGGCCGGGTGACCGTCGCCGCGCATGACGGCGTCTGGCAGAGCGCCGACCGCGGCGATACGTGGAAGAAGCTCTCCGCGCCGAAGCCCGCGTTGGGCGTATGGTCGCTGCAGAGCCACCCCGCCGAGCCCGATACGATCCTTGCCGGCTACGAGCCCTGCGGCATTCACCGCAGCCGCGACGGCGGCGCGACCTGGGAGGAGCTGCCCGTCCGGGTCGGGTTCCCCGCCGTGTCGATGCACCCGAACATCCCCAAGCGGGTCATTTCCATCGCCTTCGATCCGGCCAGTCCGAACGAGATCTATGCCAGCCTCGAAGTCGGCGGCCTGCTCCGCAGCCTCGACGGCGGAGAGACCTGGCAGAACATCATCGAGGGCCTCTATATCGACGAGGGCTTCGTCGACATCCACTCGGTCGTCGTCAACCCGAAGGCGCCCGGCCAGCTCACCATCGCCACCCGCTTCGGCACGTTCCGCAGCGACGACCGCGGCCAGCACTGGCGCGACCTCAAGGCGCCCCTGATGCGGCCGGTCGGCTCCTATTGCCGCGTGCTCCGCTATGCGCCGGGCGACGGCAGCACGCTCTACCTCGCCGCCGCCAACGATTTCGACGGCGACCGGGGGGCGCTCTTCGTCAGCCGCGACAACGGGGCCAGCTGGACGAAGGCCGAGCCGGACGTCTGGCTGAAGACGCCGATCTTCGGCCTTGCCGTCGACGCCGCCCGCCCGGACAACGTCTTCTACATGAGCAAGATCGGCCAGCTCGTCTATTCGACCGATCGCGGCCGTTCGTGGAAGGTGAACCCGCTGCCGCATGCCCTCGGCCACATCTTCGCCCTCGCCGCCGGGTAGGGTCTGACGGCGCCGCGCCGTGCAGGCTCGTTGGCGGGTGCACCGAGCCGGACCCAATGCGGCAAAGGGGAGCCCTAGGACGGGTCCTTCAGCCCGAGCAGGTCCATTGTCGTCTTCCCGGCCCGGAGCTGTTCCATCATCGCCGCCTCCTTCTTCACGCGCGCCTCCGCCCGGGCGAGGATCGCCTCGGCATTGGCGGGCGGGATGACGACGATGCCGCTTTCGTCGGCCACGATCAGGTCGCCCTGCCAGACCGGCACGCCGCCGCAGGTGATCGGCTGCTCGATCGTGCCGCGCGATGCCTTGACCGTGCCGCGGATGGCGATGCCGCGCGAGAAGACCGGGAAGCCGAGTTCGCGGATGCCGCCGAGGTCGCGCACAGAGCCGTCGACCACGAGCGCGACGACGCCCAGCGACTGCGCCGCCACGGTAAGCACCTCGCCCCAGACGCCGTAGCCGGCGTCGTGCGTCTGAACCACCAGCACCATGCCCGGCCGGGTCCTCGCGAGCCCGACATGGATCATGAGGTTGTCGCCGGGCGGGCACATCACCGTGTAGGCGGGCCCGGCGACGCGCCTGCCGCCCGAGACCATCGTGATCGCGGGCGACATCACCGTGCCCGCGCCCGACTCGTGAAGCGTGGCGGTGTCAAAGGCGGCCAGTTTCTCGGCGATCGGGGTCATGGCGCGGCCAGGTCTCTTCCTGCGGCGGGGATGGGAAATTGCGGGCCGACTATAGGCTATAGGATATAGCCGGGCCATAGCCGGAGCGCCTGCCTCAGGAGGAGGGCTCCGGCACGGCCTTCCAGGTCAGGGACACCGGATCGAACGCGCAAAGGCCTTTCCGGATGCCCCGCCGGTCGGCCCAGGCAAGCACGCTCCCGCAGACGAGCTGGTTGAGAAGAGGGGTTCCGGCAGAAGCACAGGCAACGCCTTGTGCAGGAAGCCGGCACGGCGGCGCGAAGGGCTCCCGCGGCAAGTCGTGCGTCACTCTCGCCTAGCATGGAACTACCTGCCCGGACTGGCGGTTTTGCATGCGGCGAGTGTCGTGAAAGGAGAACCGAGATGCCTCGCAAATACTCAGAGGGAGCGCAGAAGAAGGTCGAGCGCGCCATGCATGAGCGCAAGCACGGTACGCTGAAGAGCGGCAGCACCGGCAGGAAGGTGACCAGCCGCAAGCAGGCGATCGCGATCGGCCTGTCGGAAGCGCGCCGCGAAGGCAAGAAGGTCCCGCCGCGCCGTGCCGCCGGCCGGAGCAAGTCCGCCGGCGGGGCGAAGAAGACCGTGTCGCGGAAGAGCCCGGCTCGCCGGAGCGCTTCGCGGAAGACCGCCGGCTCCCGGAAGAAGAAGTCCTAGTCATCCCCTTCAAAAAAGAGGAGCGGCCGCCTCCGGGCGGCCGTTCTTGTTTCCGGCAGGCGATTATGTATCTTGCAAACCTGACCGAATCGCGGTATATTAGTGGGGTCAGGAGCAAGCCCCATGTCCGTTCTGTCCAAAGACTACTTTCACGATGAGGAAGCAGCCTTCGGGCACCTAGAGGCGGTGCTGTGGCCGAACGGCCCGGTTTGCCCGCATTGCGGCGGCATGGACCGGATTAGCAGGATCAAGGCGAACCCGGCCAAGCGCATTCGCATCGGCCTTCACAAGTGCGGCGACTGCGGCAAGCAGTTCACCGTGAAGGTCGGCACCGTTTTCGAGCATGGCCGCATTCCGCTGCACAAGTTCCTGCAGGCGGTGCACCTGCTTTGCTCGTCAAAGAAGGGCATCAGCGCGTACCAGCTGCACCGCATTCTGGAGGTGCAGTACAAGACGGCCTGGTTCCTCGCTCACCGCATTCGTGAGGCCATGTGCTCAACCGATTTCTCGCCGCTCGGCGGTGAGGGCAAGGCGGTTGAGGCGGACGAGACTTTCATCGGTCGGCTGGAGGGTCTGCCTAAGCCGCGCCGTGGCTCGGCGTCATATCGCAACACGGTTCTGACGCTGGTTGAGCGCGGTGGCCGCGCCCGGTCGTTCCATGGCGAGAGCCACACGGTCGGTCAGATCGTGCCGATTGTGCGGGAGAATATCGCCCGCGAAGCGCGCCTGATGACGGACGAGGCGCGCCACTACCTGAAGGTTGGCGAAGAGTTCGCCGCGCATGGCCGCGTCAACCACGGTCAGGACGAATATGTTCGCGGCGATATCCGCGGCATGAAGGGCGTCTACCAGCACTGCGCGGAGAAGCATCTTCACCGGTATCTGGCGGAGTTCGATTTCCGCTACACCAGCCGGTCGGCGCTCGGCATCGAAGATCAGGAACGGTCTGGTCAGGCGCTTGGCGGCATGAAGGGAAAACGGCTATTATACAAGCAGCCGATTGACATCGGCTGAAAGGACTCCGGCGGGGCGTGTCCTGAGTAGTCTCACGCCGAAGGGGAGTTCGAGTGACCTTCGACAAAGAAAAGTTCAATCGGCTTGTCCACTACGTGGTGTGGAAGGCCGGTAGCCATCCCGGATTCGGGGCCACCAAACTAAACAAGGTTTTGTGGTTCGCGGAGGGGCGTGTCTTCACCTTGACGGGCAAGCCGATAGCGGGCGCGACCTACGTTCGAGAGAAGTTCGGACCTGTACCGCGACAGATTATGCAGGCCCGCACGGAACTGGTTGCCGAAGGCGCTATCAAGATCACCAAGAACGAGCGCCAGTACGAGAACACCCAGTTCATGGCGCTCTACAAGCCGGACGTGTCGATGTTCTCTGGTGTTGAGATGCAGGCAATCGACTATTGGACTGACTACATCGACAAGCAGCACACGGCGACGTCGATCAGCGAACGCAGCCACGATTACGTCTGGCAGATTGCCAAAATGGGCGAGGAACTTCCGCTGTACGTTTATCGCGTCAATCGCATCCCTGAGCCGACCGATGAGGATGTGGAGCGGCTAAAGCGGCGCGCGAAGGAACTGGGGTTGGGCTAGTGCGCGATCTGTTTGCGCGGTCATTCCGATACGAGGACCGCGCAACAGATTCGATTCAGAAGGCAAAAGAGCGCTGGGCTAACGTTGAAGAAATACTGGAAGCACTGGAATGGGGCATGGCCCATGATCCTGCTATCGGTCGCCTCCTCAACGAGAAGGGCTTGCGGGGCTTTGTCTATCCTGGTGCCCGCTCTATGAACGAGCCGGACATCGACGTGATTTACGAGGACGCCAATCCGCTGCTGATTATTCACGACCTCGTTTTCCGAGACGCGAAGGCACACCATGCCGGTCATGCCTAGGAACGATCAACTAGAACGCTTCAAGAAGGCTGCTCGCGAACTCGGCAGTGACGAGTCCGAGGAGGCGTTTGACGTTGCTCTGAAGCGTATGGGGAGCGCACCGCCCGCACCGTTAGAGAAGAAGCGGTCGAGGCCCGCTAAGAAGCGGGCCAAAACATCACCGCGAAGATAACGGGACCGCTGGGATCGGCGTCGTAATCCCGTAGTACGCCTGCCAGAACCAAGACGTTCGGGACTGCTTGCCTTCCACGCACCGGTAGAACTGCAAAACGTCGGGAGTTCTTGGCTCACATAAGCCAAGCGCCAGCACGTATCGCTGATTTTCGACCCTAGCTAAGCGGTCCGTGAGGAACACGGCCGCCAGCGCCAAGACGACGATCACTGCGTTTTTCATGACCCTCGCCCGGCCCTGCGCCGGGCTTTTTCACTGAAGAGGGAAAATGACCGATCCGATCTACAACCGTGCCGTTCGCGCCTTTCTTCAAGGATGCTGGTTAGGGCTTGGGTTCTGGCTTCTTGCCGAGTTCCTTGTGCGGATCGATTGGTAATCCGCGAATGTTGTTGAGAACGTAGCGCAGGAACACGACGTAAATTAGCGATACGACGAAGACAGCTAGCAGCCCGCCCGTTAGCGGGCCGGGATAAGCGTTCTGAGCGTCCTTGATCTTTTCCGGCGGTACGAACGGCATAATGCGGTGGGCGCCGTACTGCGCGGCAATATCCCAGAAAATCAGCAGAGCGAACGTCGCAAAAAGCAGTCCGTATACGAACGGAAAGAGCCGCGCATAGGCGGCTGGTTCACGCCAAGCCAGCGTTGCTAGCCCCGTCGCTATTGCCAGAAGAAACCCAGCCTCAATCGTCTCCATCCGTCGCCCCGTCAACCGGACAGGAGCGACACCTACCACCTATAGAAGTGGTTTGCAAAGTGCATAATCGCCTTCCGGCACGTCTTGGCGCGAGGACGAGCCCGTCGGCCTACTTGTCGCGAGCCGCGTGGGCGCCGCTCCGCCCGGTCCGCTCCTTGTCCGTCTTGCGGTCGCGGTCCATCTCATGGCCCTTCGATTGGCCCTTGCCGCGATCGAAATCCTGCGCTTCCTGGTCGGCGTCGTGCGGCGAATTCCGCTCCGGCAGGCCAGCCGGCTTCTCGTTCTGCGGTTTCATGGCTCGTACTCCGGGTAACCCCGGACCTAAAATCCGCCGGCAGGGGGGAATGTTCCGCCGCGTTCCCGCCGCCACGCCCCTGTGCGTCCCTGCGAGGTCGGGAAATCCGTGGCCGGGATTGGGCGCCGCCGCTTGCGAAGCGCTATGATGGCGCCGCCGCGATCTGCGCGGGTTTGACCGGCAGCAAAGCTTGAGCGCGCTTTCCATTCGCCCGATGTCCCGCGAGGACCTCTATGCGGTTGTCGGCTGGGCCGCCGCCGAAAGCTGGAACCCCGGCCTCGACGACGTTCCGGTTTTCCACGCCGCCGATCGCGACGGCTTTCTCGTGGGCTCGCTCGACGGCGAGCGCGTCGCCTCGGTGTCCGTCGTCAACTATGGTCCGGGCTTCGCCTTTCTCGGCCTCTACATCTGCCGGCCCGAGTTTCGCGGGCAGGGGCATGGCTTCGCCCTCTGGCAGGCCGGCCTCGCCCACGCCGGCGCGCGCACCATCGGACTCGACGGCGTCGTCGCCCAACAGACGAAATATGCGGCGCAGGGCTTCGTCCTCGCGCACCGCAACGTCCGCTATGGCGGGGTCGTGTCCGGGGCGAAGCCGGTCCGCGCCCGCGTCGTCGAGCGCATGCCGGGCGATGCCCGGCTTGACGCCGCGATCGTCGCCTATGACCGGCCGTTCTTCGGCGGTCCGCGGAGCGCCTTCCTGCGGGCCTGGCTCTCCTCCCCCACCCGCCGCACCTTCGCGTGGATAGAGGATGGAGCGGTGCGGGGATACGGCTCGATCCGCCCCTCCATCACCGGTCACAGGATCGGACCGCTCTTTGCCGACAGCGAAACGATCGCCGACGGACTCTTCCAGACCATGGCGGCGTATCGAGACCGATCCGTCCTGTTTCTCGACGTGTCGGAACCCAATCCGGATGCGGTCCGGCTCGCGATCCGCCACGGTCTCGCGCCCTCCTTCGAGACCGCGCGCATGTATCGGGGCCCGGCGCCGGCCCTCCCGCTTGACCGGATCTACGGCGTCACCACGCTCGAATTGGGGTGACGGGCGCCGCCGATCGAATGTACCAAGGTATTGTTCCGAATAACGAAGTTTCGCCCCATGCCACGCAAGACTCCCGCCTCGTTGCGCAGCGCCCGCTGGTTCGCGCCCGACGACCTGCGCAGCTTCGGCCACCGCTCCCGCCTGATGCAGATGGGCTACGGCCCCGAGGACTGGGTCGGCCGCCCGGTCATCGGCATCCTCAATACCTGGTCCGACCTGCAGCCCTGCCACGGCCATTTTCCCGAGCGGGTCGAGGACGTTAAGCGCGGCGTCCTGCAGGCGGGCGGCTTCCCCGTCGAGCTTCCGGCGCTGTCGCTTTCGGAGAGTTTCCTGAAGCCGACCAGCATGCTCTACCGCAACCTGCTGGCAATGGACGCCGAGGAACTGATCCGCGCCCACCCGGTCGACGGCGTCGTCCTGATGGGCGGCTGCGACAAGACCACGCCGGCGCTGCTGATGGGCGCGACCAGCGCGGGCCTGCCGGCGATCTTCATGCCCGCCGGCCCGATGCTCCGCGGCAACTGGAAGGGCAAGGTGCTCGGCTCCGGATCGGACGCGTGGAAGTACTGGGACGAGCGCCGCGCCGGCAACATTTCCGACCGCGACTGGTTCGAGATGGAGGCCGGCATCGCGCGGAGCTACGGGCATTGCATGACGCTCGGCACCGCCAGCACGATGACCGCGATGGCCGAGGCGATCGGCATGACGCTTCCGGGCGCATCGTCGATCCCCGCCGCCGACGCCGGCCATATCCGGATGGCGAGCGCCTGCGGCCGCCGCATCGTCGAAATGGTCTGGGAGGACCTGACCCCGGCGAAGATCCAGACGCGCGGCGCCTTCGAGAATGCCCTCGCCGTCGCCATGGCGATGGGCTGCTCGACCAACGCCATCATCCACCTTATCGCGCAGGCGCGGCGCGCCGGCGTGCCGCTCGGTCTCGACGATTTCGAGGCAGCGAGCCGCAAGGTGCCGGTCATCGCCAATATCCGGCCGAGCGGCGACAAGTACCTGATGGAGGATTTCTTCTACGCCGGCGGCCTGACCGCGATGATGAAGGAGATCGCCGAATACCTGCATCTCGGCGAGATGACCGTGAGCGGCAGGACGGTTGGCGAGAACATCGCCGACGCCGCAGTGATCAATGCCGACGTCATTCGCCCGCTGTCGGACCCGGTCTATGCCGAAGGCGCGCTTGCCGTGCTGAAGGGCAATCTCGCGCCCGACGGCTGCGTCATGAAGCCGAGCGCCTGCGACCCGCGCTTCCTCAGGCATTCCGGGCCGGCCATCGTCTTCGACGACTATGCCGCCATGAAGCAGGCGACCGACGACGAGAACCTCGACGTCACGCCCGACCACGTCCTCGTTCTCCGCAACGCCGGTCCGCAGGGCGGACCCGGCATGCCGGAATGGGGGATGCTGCCGATCCCGAAGAAGCTGGTGAAGCAGGGCATCCGCGACATGCTCCGCATCTCGGACGCGCGCATGAGCGGAACGAGCTACGGCGCCTGCGTCCTCCATGTCGCGCCGGAATCCTTCATCGGCGGCCCGCTGGCGCTGGTCCGGAACGGCGATCGCATTTCGGTCGATGTCGCCGCGCGCCGCATCAGCCTCGACATTTCCGACGCGGAGTTCGCCGCGCGCAGGGCCGCGCTGAAGCTCGCGCCGCCGCGCTACGAGCGCGGCTATGGCTGGATGTTCCAGCGCCATATCCGCCAGGCGAATGACGGCTGCGACTTCGATTTCCTCGAGACGAGCTTTGGCCGCACGGCCGGCGAGCCGGCGATCTTCTGAGGGGTCGGGGCATGGCGAGGCTGAAGCCCGAAACGGTCGCGAGGCTGAAGAACGTCAGCACGGCGACGTTGTGCACCGCGCTCTTCAAGCGCGGCCTCCGCAACCAGTTCATCCAGGATGTTCACCGGCTCAACCCGGGCGCCGGCCAGATGGTCGGCGAGGCCTTCACCCTCCGCTACATTCCGGCCCGCGAAGACCTCAATCCGCTCAGCGTCTTCCGCGATCCGGAACATCCGCAGCGGAAGGCGGTGGAGACCTGCCCGCCCGGCGCCGTGCTGGTCGTCGACAGCCGTGGCGATGCCCGCGCCGCCTCCGCCGGCGCGATCCTGGTTTCGCGTCTCATGGTCCGTGGCGCCGCCGGCATCGTCACCGACGGCGGCCTTCGCGACTCGCCCGACATCGCGAAGCTCGCCATTCCCGCCTATCACCGCCGCGCCTCGGCTCCGACCAACCTGACGCTCCACCAGGCGATCGACATCGACGTGCCGATCGGTTGCGGCGGCGTCGCCGTCTTTCCCGGCGATGCGGTCGTCGGCGACGGCGAGGGCGTGGTCGCGATCCCGGCGCATCTTGCCGATGAGGTCGCGGCGGAAGCGGTCGAGATGACCGCCTTCGAGGATTTCGTCACCGAGGAAGTGCTGAAGGGCCGGAGCATCGTCGGCCTCTATCCCGCAACCAGCGATCAGACGCTCGCCGACTTCGCCGCCTGGCGGAAGGCGAACGGGCGCTAGGTCGCCGCGTCACTCGTGGCGGAGCGCCTCGATCGGATTGAGGTTGGCCGCGCGCCGGGCGGGGAAGTAACCGAAAATGACCCCGACCGCGCCCGAGAAGACGAAGGCGCCGGCGATCACCAGAGGCTCCACCACCAGCGGCACGCCGAGCGCGCCGACGGCGAGCGAGGCGAGGCCGAGTCCGATCGCGACGCCGATCAGGCCGCCGAAGAGCGAGAGCACGATCGCCTCGACCAGGAACTGCGCCAGCACCTGACGGCGGAGTGCGCCGACCGCGAGGCGGATCCCGATCTCGCGCGTCCGTTCGGTCACCGAGACGAGCATGATGTTCATGATCCCGATGCCGCCGACGAGGAGGCTCACCGCTGCGACCGCGCCGAGAAGGCCGGTGAGCACCGTGGTCGTGGTCGACAAGGTGCTCGTTATCTCGGTCATGTCGAAGACCGAGAAATCGTCCTCGTCGCCTTCGCCGATCCGCCGCCGCTCGCGCAGGAGCAGTTCGACGTCCTTCTTCACCTTGGCGGTGGAAGCGCCGTTCTGCGCCGAAACGTTGATGAAGGCGACGTCGGTATTGCCGGCGATGCGCCGCTGGAAGGTGCGGAGCGGCACGACGATGATATCGTCCTGGTCCATGCCGAAGGCGCCCGCGCCCTTGGCCTCGAGCATCCCGATGATCGTGCACGGCATCTTTTCGAGCCGGATCGCCTGGCCGACCGGGTCGGAGGCGCCGAAGAGGTGCTGGCGCGCGGTCTGCCCGATGACGCAGACCGCGCTGCCCGCCCGGGTCTCGCTGTCGGTGAAGACGCGGCCCGAAGCGATCGTCCAGCTGCCGGCCTGGAAATAGTCGTCGTCAGTCCCGACCAGGGTCGTGTTCCAGTTGGTATTGCCCGCAACGGCGACGGTCTTGGTCGAGGCGACCGGCGCCACCGCCCTCACGCCGCCGATCTGGGCGGCGATCGCCTCGGCATCGGCGGCCGAAAACGCCTTGGCGGTGGAGCGCGCGCCGCCCGGCGGTCCGCCGGGGGCGCCGGGCCGGACGGAGAGGAGGTTGCTGCCGAGCTTCGATATTCCGGCTACGACGCTTTGTTGCGTGCCGTTGCCGATGGTGACGAGCCCGATCACGGCGGCAACGCCGATGATGATGCCGAGAGCGGTGAGCGTCGAGCGGAGGGCGTTGCGGCGGACAGCGCGGATGGCGAGAAGGAGCGTCTCGGCGAACATCAGGCGGCCTTCCGGTTGCGCTCGTCGGTTTCGATCAGGCCATCCTTGAAGTGGACGATGCGCCGGGCGTAGGCCGCCATGTCCGGCTCGTGGGTGACCATGATCACCGTGATGCCCTTGTTGCGATTGAGATCGGTGAGGATGCCCATGATCTCCTGGCTGCGAGCGGTGTCGAGGTTGCCGGTCGGCTCGTCGGCAAGGATGATCGCCGGGTCGGTAACGATGGCGCGCGCGATGGCAACGCGTTGCTGCTGGCCGCCGGACAGTTCGCTCGGAGCATGGTGGCCGAAGCCGGTCAGTCCCACGGCATCGAGCGCCCGCCGGGCCAGTTCCCGCCGCTCGCGCGAGGGCACGCGGCGGTAGATAAGCGGCATCTCGACATTCTCAACCGCCGACGTGCGGGGAAGGAGATTGTAGCCCTGGAAGATGAAGCCGAGATATTGCCGGCGGAGCAGCGCACGCTGATCGGTGGTCAGCGTTCCGACGTCGACGCCGCGGAACCAGTAGTGGCCGGTGGTCGGCGTATCGAGGCACCCGAGAATGTTCATCGCGGTCGATTTGCCCGAACCGCTCGGCCCCATGATTGCGACGAACTCGCCCTCGTCGATGGTGAGGTCGACGCCGCGCAGCGCCTCGACCGCCGCGGCTCCCCGCCCGTACGTCTTGTGGAGTGCGTCGAGGCGGATGAGACCCGCTATGGCCATCGGATCAGGTCGCGTTGCTGGCGTCGGTGATGACGGCGTCGCCGTCGCCGATGTCGCCCTTCACCACCTCGGTCCAAGTTCCGTCGCTGGCGCCGATGGTCACGGTCATCGCAACCGGCACCCCGTCGCGGAGCACCCAGATCTGCCTCTCCCCCTGCTGAAGAGCGGGGTTCCTCGGCACCGCCGCCGTAGTCGCGGGGCGCGGTATCAGGCGGGCGAGCCAGTTGCGGTTGTCTGCCGTCGCAGTGGCCGTGGCCGGCGGCGCGTAGCGAAGCGCCGCGTTGGGGATGAGCAGCGCATTGTTGACCTGCCGCGTGACGATATCGGCAGTCGCGGTCATTCCCGGCCGGAGTTTCAGCGCCGAATTGTCGACCGAGAGCACCGCTTTGTAGGTGACGACGCCGCTTACCGTGGCCGGTGCGAAGCGGAGCTGGGTCACCTCCGCATCGAAACGGCTTTCGGGGAAGGCCTCCACCGTGAACGTCGCCTTCTGGTGCTCGCTCACGCTTCCGGCATCGGCCTCATCGACATCGACGAGAAGCCGCATGCGCGACAGATCCTCCGCGATGCTGAAGAGAACGGGTGCCTGGAAGGAGGCGGCGACGGTCTGACCGGGATCGATGTTGCGTTCGAGCACGACGCCGTCGATCGGCGAGCGAATCTCCGCCTTTGCCAGATCCGTCTCGTTCGCGGCGAGATCGGCGTTCGCTACCTCGACCTGCGCCTTGGCGCTGGCGAGTGCGGCAACCGCGCGGTCGCGGTTGGTCTGGGCGGTCAGAAGATCCTGCTGCGTTGAAAAGTCCTTGCCGACAAGAGCCTCGACCCTTGCCAGTTCCTTCTCGCTTTGCGACAGGCCGGCTTCGGCCTCGGCGACGCCGGCTTTCGCCGCGGTGAGAAGCGCCTGCGCCCGGTTCGCCTGTGCCGTCAGCTTGTCGGTGTTTATCACGGCGAGCACGTCACCCGCCTTGACCCGGTCGTTGTAGTCGACCGCGACCGACTTCACCGTGCCCGACAATTCGCTGCCGACCGTGACCTGATTGACCGGCTCGATCGTGCCGGTTGCCGAGACCTTGATGGTCAGGTCGCCGTGCTTTGCCGGGGTGGTCTTGTAGGTGACGGTCGTGCCGCCGCTGCTTCCCGCGACGAGCCAGACGGCGAGAAGGAGCAGGACCATACCGGCGCCGCCCCACCACAAGAGCCGCCGGTTCCGGCTGAGCCAGCCCCAATGCTGGCCGGTCCCAAGGACCCGCTCGATCTCCGTGTTGGGGGCAAGCATGATTTTTTCCATACGGTGCAGTGACTTGCTGAAATGGCCATGTCATTGCGGTCGATCAAGGGCGCAGGTTGTCTGCCGCCTGGAACGAGGCGCGGTCATGCGCCCCAACCAGTTGTTCCGGTTGAGGAAAGCGCCATGGGCTGGCCCGGGAAGCCCGCCTGACGGAGGCTACCTTTGTTCGAGCGCCTCAGCGAACTGAGCGACGCCGAGCGCCCGGCCGCCTGACCTCAGCTCTTTCGTGCCGGCAATTCGATCCCGGCGATCGCCGCATAAAGACGCGCGACGGACGAGTCATCCTCCTTGCCCATGCCCGCGGCGGCGGTCATCAGGAACATTTGCAGCGCCGCCGCGGCGACCGGGGTCGGGAAGGTCACCGACCGCGACATGTCGGCGATGATGCCGAGATCCTTGGTGAAGATCTCGACGGCGCTGCGCGGCTGGTAGTCGCCGTCGAGCACATGCGGGATCCGGTTCTCGAACATCCACGAATTCCCCGCGGACGCCGTGATCACCTCGTAGACCTTGCCGAGATCGAGGCCGAGCCGCCGGGCGAAGACAATCGCTTCGCTGGCAGCGGCGATATGCACGCCGGCGAGCAGCTGGTTGACCATCTTGAACGATGCGCCGATGCCGGCTTCGTCGCCGAGCACGTAGACATTCTTCGCCATGGCATCGAGGAGCGGCCGCGCCTTCGCCATCGCCTCCGGTCGTCCCGAAGCGAGGATGGTAAGCGCACCCTCGGCGGCCCGCGCCGCGCCGCCGCTCATCGGCGCGTCGACATAGTCCAAGCCCGCGGCCTCGGCGCGCCTGGCGAGCGCGCGCGCCTTGTCGGGCGCCATGGTGGCTGACGAGATCACCACCGCTCCCGGCTTCAGCGCCGCGGCGGCGCCCTCGGCTCCGAACAGCGCCGCCTCGGTCTGCTCGGCGTTGACCACGACCGTCACCAACGCATCGGCGCCCGCCGCGGCCGCGGCCGGGGATGCCGCCGCCGTGCCGTGCTCGGCAGCGAAGCGCTGAACCGATTCCGCCCGAACGTCGTAACCCGCAACCTTCATCCCGGCGCGGGCCAGCGACGCCGCCATCCCGTATCCCATCGAGCCGAGGCCGATGACTGCAACCTGCATCCCCGTTTCCCATCGTTGCGAACAAGCCGGCCGATCGATCATGCGTCAGGTCGCCCGCGCGCGATAGCCTCGACAGCGCCGCGCCGGCGCGCTTAGCTCGCACGCATGGCTTCGTCCCGCCCGCTTCTCGCCGTCGACGGCGATTCGTTCGCCCACCGCGCCTATCACAGCGTGCCGAAATCGGTGCTGCGGAAAGGCGGCAAGGGCGGCAATGCCATCGTCGGCTTCGCCAATACGCTGATCCGCCTCTACCAGGCAGAGAACCCGCGCGCGGTCCTGGTCGGCTGGGACACGCTCGACGCGCCGACCTATCGCCACACCGCGCTGCCCGGCTACCAGAGCGGGCGCGAGTTCGAGGCGAGCATCCTCGACCAGCTCGCTATCCTGCCTGAATTCGTCGCCGCCTGCGGTTTCGCCGCGGCCAAGGCGCCCGGCTACGAGGCGGACGACTTCCTCGCCGCGGCCGTGGCTTCGGAGGAGAAGCGCGGCGGCACGGTGCTGGTCGCTTCCGGCGACCGCGATGCGTTCCAGCTCGCCTCGGAACGGACGACCATTCTCCACCCGGTGAAAGGCGGCGAACTGCTCCGCATCGGTCCGGCCGAGGTGATGGAGCGCTACGGCGTCGAGCCGAAGCAGGTGCCCGATTTCATCGCGCTCCGCGGCGATCCCTCCGACAAGATCCCCGGCGCCAAGGGCGTCGGCGCGATCGGCGCGGCGAGCCTCCTGCGCCGCTACCCGAGCCTCGAAGCGGCGCTCCAGGACGGGCGCCTGGCGGCCCAAGCCGATGACCTCCGGCTCTATCGCAGGATCGCGACGATGGACGCGAAGGCGCCGATCCCGAAGCTGCCCGACATGGAGCCGACCTGGGGACGCGCCGCCCAACTCGCCGCGGACTGGGGCCTCGCCAGGCTGGCGGAGCGGCTGGCCGGGCTGGACAAACCGGAATGAGCGCCAAGGCCGAGCGCGAGGAGGAGATCCTCAGCCTCGCCGGGCACGAGGTCCGCATCAGCCATCCCGACAAGCTCTACTTCTCGCGCCAGGCACGGCTCAGCAAGCTCGATCTCGTCCGCTATTACATCTCGGTCGCCGCCGGCGCCCTGCAAGGCGTCCGCGACCGGCCGTTCGTTCTGAAGCGCTTCGTCGACGGCGCCGAGGGCGCGCCCTTCTACCAGAAGCGCGCACCTGCCAACCGGCCGCCATTCGTGCGCATCGCAACGCTCGCCTTCCCCTCCGGCCGCACCGCGGAGGAAGTGGTGATCGACGACGTGGCCGGGCTTGCCTGGGTGGTCAACCTCGGCTGCAT
>Ga0070741_10006514_pt1 | contig 25002 bp, 23 predicted proteins | sample Coa_R1_4_FD_66440 | JGI IMG/M metagenome (GOLD analysis project Ga0070741, IMG submission 66440) | Surface soil microbial communities from Centralia Pennsylvania, which are recovering from an underground coalmine fire - Coalmine... | ecosystem: Environmental > Terrestrial > Soil > Unclassified ... | reverse complement strand
AGACAGGCCGGACGGATAACTACTGACCACACAATCCAGCCAAGGAAAGGCCGCGACCCAAGCAACAAAGCCAGATCGCGGCCTCTCGACCCGCCGTTATCGCGGGGAACTTCGGGCTAGGTGCGCGTCCCGCCGCCCGCGGCCCCCGGCCCGGGCCGCGCAGCGCCGCCCAGGGCAGGGTCTACCGGATGGCGCGCCGGGCGAGCGCGACCGATTCTCCGGCGAGGCGTGCGCCGTGCGGCACGAGCCGGCGGGCGCATCGCGACGCGCCGGTCGCCCCGCTCCGCAGGATGCGCGCGCCCACGATCGACAGGCCGAGCAGGGCGGCGGCGGAGGCGCGCGCGGCGGCCGCGAGGCCGTGGCGCACCGCGGGCCAGCGCCGGCGCGCGCCGGCCGCCGCCGCGCGCACGGCCGCGGCGGCGACCGGCGCGGCGATCCGCCAGAGCGCCGCGAGCCGGAGCCCGGCGAGCACCGCGGCGCGCCCGACCCACGCGCCGGCCGCCGCGGCGAGCGCCGCGGCCGCGGCGGCCCGCGCGGCCGCGGTCGCCGGCCTGCGCACGTAGATCACGCGGTCCCGCGGGCACATCGCCTCGACGTCGTCGGTCGGGACCAGCACGCTGCGGCCGACGCTCCGCCGCACGCGGAGGGCGACCGGACGCAGAGGGTCGTCGTCGAAGAGCGGCCGCTCGACGCTCGCGCGCCCCCGCACGCCGACGACGCGGAAGCCGTCGCAGCGCGTCAGCCAGTGCGCCGTGACGGGACTGGTCCTGCCGAAGGTCGGCGGGCGCAGCGGCTCGGGCGCGATCTCGCTCTCCTCCTTTCCTCGGGAGCCCACCGAGCCCTTGCCCGCAGCGCGCGCGGGCGAAACTACGCGCCGAGCTCGAGCTCGTCGACCGCGTCGCGGCTGATGCGCCAGGCGCGGAGCTCGTCGAGCTTCACGCCGTAGATGAGGAACGTCCGCCCGCCCCACAGCCCGGAGAGCTCCTGGTCGGTGCGCGAGGGCCTCGGCTCGGTCTCGGGGTGCGAGTGGAAGACCGCGAGCTCGTAGCCGTCGTCCTCGAGGAACCAGACCTCCGGGTCGACCTCGAGCTCGTAGCGGTAGGGCGAGGCGAGGCGGTTGTGCCCGCGGACGTAGCGCTCCGCGACGCCGTCCCGGAAGACGATCAGGCCGCAGCACTCGTTCGGCGACTCCTCGCGGGCGTGCGCGCGCAGCTCCGCGCGCACGGCCTCGGGCACTACCACCACAGCGTGCGCTCCATCGACTCCTCGACGTCGGCGGCGCGCCAGAACTCGGCGGAGACGTACTTCCAGCCGCCGTCGGCGAGCACCGCGACGACGGCCGACCCGTGGGGCAGCTCCTCGGCGATCTTCCGCGCCACGTGGACGACCGCGCCCGAGGAGACCCCGGCGAAGATCCCCTCGCGGTCGAGCAGCGCGCGCACCGCGGCGACGGACTCGGCGTTCGACACGAGCAGCTTGCGGTCGAGCTTCGAGACGTCGAGGATCGGCGGCACGTAGCCGTCCTCGAGCGAGCGCAGGCCCATGACCGGGTCGCCGGGAAGCGGCTCGGCCGCCGCCACGACGACGTCCGGGTTCGCCTCGCGGACGCGGGCGCCGGTGCCCATCAGCGTCCCGCCCGTCCCGAGGCCGGCGACGAGCGCGTCCACGCGCGGGAGGTCGCGGACGATCTCGGCGCCCGTGCCCTCGTAGTGGGCGCGCGGGTTCGCCTCGTTCGCGTACTGGAAGAGCATGACGTAGCGGCCGTCGGCGGCCGCGAGCTCCTGGGCGAGCCGGACGGCGCCGTTCGAGCCCTCGTTCGCGGGCGAGTCGACGATCGCGGCGCCGTAGAGCTCGAGCAGCAGGCGGCGCTCCGGCGTCGCGTTCGCCGGCATCACGCAGGTGAGCCTGTGACCGCGCAGCTTCGCGACGAGCGCAAGCGAGATCCCCGTGTTCCCGCTCGTCGGCTCGAGCAGCTCCTGCCCCGGCTCGAGCTCGGCCGCCTCCACCATCGACAACGCCACCCGGTCCTTGATCGACCCGGTCGGGTTCTGGCCCTCGAGCTTGGCGTAGATCGTCCGCCCCGGCGGCGACAGCCGGTGGAGCGCGACGAGCGGGGTGTTGCCGATCAGGTCGAGCAGGCTGTCCGCGACACGGGTAGCAGGCGCCAGAGCTGTCCCTCTGGCACCCGGCACGTCAGCGCTCGCCGCCCGCCATCGCGGGCAGGAGGACGACGGTCGCGTTCTCGCGCACCGGCGCGTCGAGGCCCCCGCTCGTGCGCACGTCCTCGCCGTCCACGTAGACGTTCACGTAGGGACGGATGTCGGAGCCGTCGTAGACCTTGTTGCCGAGCGCGGGGAGCCGGCCGACGATGTCCTCGAGGAGCTCGCGGACGGTGGAGCCGCTGGCCTCGACCTGGCGGGCGCCTCCCGCCTCCTCGCGCAGGACCGGCGGAACCCTGATCACCGTCATCGCGCGCAGAACTCGACGTAGTCGACGTACTCGGTGATCGTCGGGTGCTCGCCGCAGACGGGGCAGCTCGGGTTGCGGTTCACGCGCACCTCGTGGAAGTCGGTCGCGAGCGCGTCGAAGAGCAGCAGCCGGCCGACCAGCGGGTCGCCGATGCCGAGCGCGAGCTTGAGCGCCTCGTTCGTCTGCAGCGACCCGACGATCCCGGGCAGGACGCCCAGGACGCCGCCCTCGGAGCACGACGGCGCCAGCTCGAGCGGCGGCGGCTCGGGGAAGAGGCAGCGGTAGCACGGGCCGTCGCCCGGCTTGAAGACGGTCACCTGGCCCTCGAAGCGGTAGATCGAGCCGTGCACGACGGGAACCCCTCGCCACACGGAGGCGTCGTTCAGCAGGTAGCGCGTCGGGAAGTTGTCGGCGCCGTCGACGACGACGTCCCAGCCGTCGTCGAGGATCGAGTCGATGTTCTCGGACGTGAGCCGCTCCCGGTACGTCGTCACCTGGACGTCGGGGTTGAGCGCCTCGATCGTGCGCTTCGCGCTGTCGACCTTCGGCGTGCCGAGGGTGTTCAGCGAGTGCACGATCTGGCGCTGCAGGTTCGACTCGTCGACGATGTCGGCGTCGACGATCCCGATGTGGCCGACGCCGGCCGCGGCGAGGTAGAGCGCGGCAGGCGAGCCCAGCCCGCCGGCGCCGAGGAGGAGGATCTTCGCGTCGAGCAGCTTCAGCTGCCCCTCCTCGCCGATCTCCGGGATCAGGAGGTGGCGCGAGTAGCGCGCCCGCCGCTCGGGGGAGAGCGTCTTCGGGACCTCGATCTCGTACCCGTTGCGCTTCCAGTCGACGATCCCGCCGACGAGCGACACCGGCCGCTCGTAGCCGAGCTCTGCGAGCGTCTTCGCCGCGAACGCGGACCGCTCGCCGGAGGCGCAGTAGAGGACGACCGGCGTCGACCGGTCGGGCACCCGGCTCTCGATCCGCGACTCGAGGCTCCCGCGCGGGATGTGGATCGCGCCCGGGATGTAGCCCTCGTCCCACTCGTCGTGGCGGCGGACGTCGACCCAGACCGCGCCGGCCAGCTCGCGGGCCCCGCGGGCGTCGACCTCCTCGACCTCGGCCTTCGTCTGCTGGAGAAGTTCCCTGTAGCTCGGCATTCCTTCAAAAACGATAGTAGCGCCAGATCGTATTCCCGCTAGGTTGGGGGCGCACGTGTCGTACCGGCTCCAGCTTGCCTTGACCGTCGCGGCCGTGGCCGTCGCGGCCGCGGGCGCCGTGGTCGGGATCACGCTCGCGACCCGTGACTCGCCGCCGAAGCTGCACCCGCAGCCGGGCAAGCCGCCGGTGCCGGACGCGCTCCCGGGGCCGGCGGGCGCGGCCGTGCGGCAGGCGTTCGCCGGCTGGCCCGACGGCAGCCTGGTCGCCCTCGAGCGGCTCGGCCGCGACTACCCGAAGGACCCGGTGGTGCAGCTCTACCGCGGGATCGGCCTGCTCTGGGCGGGCTACACGGGCGAGGCGGAGGCCGTGCTCGAGCGGGCCAAGCGGGTCGGCCGGGACACCCCGTGGGAGGTGGCCGCCGACAACGTCCTGCACCCGCAGTTCTTCACGGGCTACCCGGTGTTCACGCCGGTCCGCCCGAACCCGCTGCTCGAGCGCGGGTCCCGGCTGCAGGCCCGGGGCCGGCAGCACTCGGCCGAGCGCCTCTACGCGCGGGCGGCGCGCCTTGCCCCCGGGGACGACGAGGCGCAGGTCGCGGCGGCCGTCGGGCGCTTCGACAAGGACGACCTGAACGCGTCGTTCTCCCGCCTCGGGCCGCTCACGCGGCGCTTCCCGCACAGCCAGGTCGTCCGCTTCTACCTGGGCCTCCTCCTCGCCTGGACCGGGCAGCGCGACCAGGCGCTCGTCGAGTTCCGGCGCGCCGTCGGGCTCGGGCCGCGCACCGAGCTCGGCCGCAGCGCGAAGCAGTTCATCGACCGCGTGGGCGGTGGGACCGGCGGGACCGGAAAATGAGCCGAGAGGCCTACACCTTCCGTCCGATCCGCCTGTAACAGTTCCGCATCCGCCGAAAGCCCGCGCCGCGGGAGAGGCGAGCTGGGGGAGAGGTGAACGTGAGCGAGGACGACGCCGGGGGGCCGTTCGACGAGGTCGAGCCGCTCGTGGTCGAGGAGCTCGAGCACGACGACGGGCTCGACGCGTACGGCGTCCCGGCGTTCGACGAGGAGGAGCCGGTCGAGCTCGAGATCACGACCGACTCGCTCCAGCTCTTCCTCAAGGACATCGGCCGCGTCGACCTGCTGACGGCGGCCCAGGAGGTCGAGCTCGCGAAGCGCATCGAGCGCGGCGACCATCGGGCGAAGCAGGAGATGGTCGAGGCGAACCTCCGCCTCGTCGTCTCGATCGCGAAGCGCTACCGCAACCAGGGTCTGCCGTTCCTCGACCTGATCCAGGAGGGGACGATCGGGCTCGTCCGCGCGGCGGAGAAGTTCGACTACCGCAAGGGCTTCAAGTTCTCGACGTACGCGACCTGGTGGATCCGCCAGGCGGTCGCGCGCGCGCTCGCGGACAAGGGCCGGACGATCCGGATGCCGGTGCACGTGGTCGAGAAGCTGAACCGGATCCTCCGCGCCGAGCGCAAGCTGCGCGCCGAGCGCGGGCACGAGCCGACGTCCGCGGAGATCGCGGCCGAGCTCGAGCTCTCGGTCGAGGAGGTCGAGCAGATCCGCCGCACGTCGCAGACGCCGGTGTCGCTCGAGAAGCCGGTGGGGGACGAGGAGGAGTCGGAGTTCGGCCACTTCATCGAGGACGACTCGGAGCCGCAGCCCGACGAGCGGGCCGAGCTCACGCTCCGGAACGAGTCGCTCGCCCGCGCGCTCGGGATGCTCGGCGAGCGCGAGCGGCGCGTCCTCGAGATGCGCTTCGGCCTGAACGGCGAAGCGCCGCGCACGCTCGACGAGGTCGGGCGCGCGTTCAGCGTCACGCGCGAGCGGATCCGGCAGATCGAGAACCAGTCGCTCAAGAAGCTGCGCTCGCTCGCCGAGGCGCAGAAGCTGCGCGAGGTGGCCTGAGCGCGGCGGCCCTCCGCCCCGGGTCGGGCGGAGGGCCGGCCGGCGCGTCCTACGCCGTGAAGCGACTCGGGAACTGGTCGACGATCCCCTGGCTGAGCGTGTGCGACATCATCAGGATCTCGGCCTCGACCCGGTCGTAGTCGGCCGCCGACGCCGCATAGTGCCCGGCGAGCTCGTCGACCGCCTCCTTCGTCGTCAGGTCGAGGTGCTCGTCCATCATCTTCGTGGTCGTACGGAGCGGCCAGCTCTTCGGGTTCGCCTTCGCGAGGAACGCCGCGATCGCGTGCGCGTTGGCGTGCCAGGCGTCGAGCGCCCGGCCGACGCGCGCCTTGTCGCCGGCCTTCGCGGCTTCGAGCACCGTGACCGCCTGGAGGATGTGCGTCCTCAGCAGGCTCGTCAGCCGGCTGCCGGCGGCGGCGCCGTAGAACGGCTTCACGGCGTTGCCGATGTCGACCTGGTTGCGCAGGAGCCTCGCCTCGGTGGCCTTCAGGTTCGGGAGCCCGGCGGCGAAGCTGACGATCGCCATCCGCGTCCAGGCGACGTGCTCCTCCCAGAGCCGGTCCATCGCGCTGCGGAACGCCTGCTCGCTCGTCGTGCGGTGGCCCGCCGCGGGACCCGCCGTGGCCGCGGGCGCGGCCGCCGGCAGCGCGAGCGCGCCCGTCACGACGAGGAGCGCGAGCGTCCTCCCGGGGAATGTGCTCATCTCTCTCGACCTCCTCTTCTATAAACAATAGAAATTGGTGATTGCCGCGAGAGTTTAAACAAAACATGTTGGTGCTAGAGTGGGCGGATGAGCCCTCCGCGGGACGCGCCGGCGCTCCAGGACCTGGGCGCGCTGAGCGCGCTCACCGATCCGGCGCGACGGCGCCTGTACGACGTCGTGTGCGCGGCCGAGGGGCCCGTCGGCCGGGACGACGCGGCCGCCGCGGCCGGCGTCAGCCGCTCGCTCGCCGCCTACCACCTCGACCGGCTCGCCCGGGACGGCCTGCTCGCGGTCAGCTACGGCCGCCGGTCGGGTCGCGGCGGGCCCGGAGGCGGCCGGCCGGCCAAGCTCTACCGCCGGGCCGACCACGAGTTCGTCCTCCAGGCGCCCCCGCGCGACTACGCGCTCCTCGCCGAGATCTTCCTCCGGGCGGACGAGGGCGACGGCGCCGCGCGCGGCGCGGTCGAGCGTGCGGCCCGCGAGTTCGGCGAGGAAGCGGCGCGGAGCGCGCTGCCCGCCGCGGTCGAGGAGATCCTGCGGCTCCGGGGCTACGAGCCCTACGACGACGGGGGCACGATCCGCTTCCGCAACTGCCCGTTCCACGCCCTCGCCGTCGCGCACAGGCAGTCGGTGTGCGGGCTCAACCTCGCGCTCGTCGAGGGCCTGCTCGCCGGGGCGGGCGCGCGCGGGCTCCGCGCCTCGCTCGAGCCGGACCGCGCCGGCTGCTGCGTCGCCGTCGGCCCGCCCGCGCGAACGCGCTAGGGTCCGGCGCGCGATGGGCGCCTGGTTCGACGAGCTCGCGGAGTTCCTCCGCATCCCGTCGATCAGCGCCGACCCCGCACACGCCGGCCACGTCGCCGAGGCCGGCGAGTGGGTCTGCGACTTCGTCCGGGCGGCGGGCGGCGAGGCGGAGCTCGTCGACTGGGACGGCCAGCCGCTCGCGACCGGGGAGATCCGCGCGTCCGGCGGCGGCGACGCGCCGACCGTCCTCTGCTACGGGCACTTCGACGTGCAGCCCGCGGACCCGCTCGAGCTCTGGGAGAGCGACCCCTTCGAGCCGGAGCTCCGCGACGGCTACCTCTACGGGCGCGGCGCCGCGGACGACAAGGGTCAGCTCTACATGCTGCTCGCCGCGGCGCGCGATCTCGCGCGTGCCGGCGAGCTGCCGGTCAACCTCCGCTTCGCCTGCGACGGCGAGGAGGAGACGGGCGGGCACTCGATCGTCGACTACCTGGAGGCGGACGAGCGCGGGGCCGCCGCCGCCGTCGTCTTCGACGGCGGCATGATCAGGCGCGACGTGCCCGCGTTCAACGTCGCGACGCGCGGGCTCGTCTACTTCCACGCGGCCGTCCGCACGGGGGCCCGCGACCTCCACTCCGGGCTCTACGGCGGCGCGGCCCTCAACGCGGCGCACGCGCTGGCGGCGGCGCTCGCGTCGGTGACCGCGCGCGACGGGCGGCTCGCGGAGCCGCTCCGCGGCGGGCTCGTGCCGCCGACGGAGGAGGAGCTCGCCGGCTGGCGCGAGCTGCCCGCGGGAGCCGACGAGCTCGCCGCCCAGGGGGCCCGCCCGGCCGACGCGCGCGCGGCCGAGGAGTTCTACCTCCGCACCTTCGCCGAGCCGGCGCTCGACGTGAACGGCTTCCAGAGCGGCTCGCCGCACCTGCAGAAGACCGTGCTCCCGGTGGAGGCGGTCGCGAACCTCTCGATCCGCCTCGCTCCCGGCCAGGACCCGGACGCCGTCGCCGGCGAGCTGGAGCGCCTGCTGCGCGAGGCGCTGCCGCCCGGCGCCGACCTCGACCTGCAGCGGCTCTCCGCGTCGCCGCCCGGGCTCGTGCCGCCCGACGCGCCGGCGATCAGGCTGGCCCAGGACGCGTTCGAGCGCGTCGTCGGGCGGCGGCCCGCCCTGATCAGGAGCGGCGGGACGATCCCGATCGTGCCGGCCCTGGCCGGCAAGGGCATCCCGGCCGTCGTCACCGGGTTCAGCCTCCCGGACGCGAACATGCACTCGCCGAACGAGCGCCTCGTGGCCGACTACGTGCCGCTCGGGACGGAGACGGCCCGCGAGCTCTTCCGCGGGCTGGCGGCGCTGTAGGCGCGCCGCCGGCCCGCGGGCTCGAGCGAGGGAGGCCCGTCACTCCTGCGGCGGCGGAGGCGGCTCGTGGTCGCCGACGCGCGCCGCGGGCGTCGCCTCGACCTGGGCGAGGGAGTACGACCGCGGCGCGCGGATCCGGATCGTGATGCGGTCGCCGGCGCGGAGCTGCGAGGCGTCGATCACGGTGGGCACGCGTCCCTGCCAGAGCAGGAAGACGGTGCCGTCGTCGTAGGCGAACGACTGGTCGAGCGGCTGCCCGAGCAGCGCGTGGAGGGCCTTCCAGTTGCCGCTCTCGACGTGGAGCGCGACGCGGCCGCCGGACTGCGGGCCGGCGACGGCGCCGACGAAGAGCCAGAGCGGCAGGCCGCCGTTCGGGGCGGCGTGGGCGGCGACGGTCGCGGCGGGCGTGCTCTCGACCTGCCGGAGCGTCGAGCCCCGCGGCGCGCGGATGCGCACGGTGACGTAGTCGCCCCGCCGGAGCTCGCCCGTCCCGCCGGCGTGGGGGACGCCGTGCGACCAGAGCAGGATCTCGGTGCCCGGCCCGAGCGCGAAGACCTGGTTCTGGCTCGAGCCGAGGAGGGCGTGGAGCGCGGCGCGGTTCCCCCTCTCGACCCGCACCGAGACGCTCGTGGCGCCCGGTCCGGGCGCGGCGAGGAGCTCGCCGCTGAACGCGAAGAGCCGGCCGTGGTCGTGCGGGCGCCCGGCGGCGGCACCGGCGACCGCGACGGCGGAGGCTGCGGAGGCTGCGAGGAGCGCGAGGGCGAGGCGGAGCTTCATCGGACCCCCTTCGTGAGTTGACGCCTCCCGTTCTGCCCGAGCGAGGTGATGAATCGGTGCGGCGGAGGTCAGGCGCACGCAAAATCGCGGGCGTCGCGCCGGCGGGCGTGCCGCCGGCGCCGTCGCAGCTCTGGTGCCGGATCGGCTCGAAGTCGTCACCATCTCCGCGCGCCGCGCCGGTATCGTCGGCAGCGAGGGCGGAGGGAGGCGACCCCACCCTTTGGGCGGGGGCGTCGCGCGCGCGTGATCGAATTCCCTGGTCCCGCGCCGGCCGCCTCCCGCGCGGCGCTAGTCCCAGGGCGGCGGGTTGTGCACCCAGCGCCCGGCGACCATCGTCGCGACCACCTCGGCGTCGAGGTCCTCCCACGGGTCGCGGTCGAGCACGACGAGGTCGGCCGCGTAGCCCGGCAGCAGCTTCCCGCGCCGCCGCTCGTCGCCCGCGAGCCAGGCCGGCGCGAGCGTGGTCGCCTCGACTGCCTGCTGCACCGTCAGCGCCTGCTCGGGGTGCCAGGGCGGCCGCTCGCCGACCGTCCGCCGCACGGCCGCGCGCACGCCAGCGAGCGGGTCGAGCTCCTCGATCGGCGCGTCCGAGCCGTTCGCGACGACGGCGCCGGTGTCGAGGAGGGAGCGGTAGGCGTAGGCGCCCTCGAGCCGCCCGGCCCAGAAGCGGTCGGCGAGGTCGCGGTCCGACGGCGCGTGCGAGAACTGGACCGACGCCGCGACCCCGAGCCGCGCGAAGCGCGGGAGGTCGTCGGGCGCGAGCAGCTGCGCGTGCTCGATGCGCGGGCGCAGCCCGAGCGGCGCCCAGGCGTCGCGCGTCGCCTCGAACGCGTCGAGCGCGTCGCGGTTCGCGGCGTCGCCGATCGCGTGCGCGGCCACCGGGAAGCCCGCGGCCGCCGCCTCGCGGACGATCTCCTCGAGCTCGCCACGGCTCGTGATCCGCACGCCGGAGCCGTCGAGCAGCGACGCCGTCCGGGAGCCGAGCGTGCCGTCCATGAACACCTTGAGGTAGCCGACGCGGACGAGCGGGCTGCCGAACCCCGACCGGAGGCCGAGCGTGCGGAGCTCGCCGACCCGCTCGGCCGGGAGCGACTGCCAGACCCTCAGCGTCAGCGACCCCGCCGCCTCGAGCCGCTGCCACAGGCGCAGCGCTCCGAGCCAGCCGTCCTTGTCGTGGACGGCCGTGACGCCGCGCGCCGCCGCGACCCGGAGCCCGAGCCGCATCGCCTCGACGTACTCGTCGTCCCCGACTGCGAGATGGCGCTCCTTGAAGCGCCACGCCGCCTCCTCGCGCAGGATCCCCGTCGCCTCGCCGCCGGCGTCCCGTTCCACGACGCCGCCTTCGACCTCGAGGTCCCCGCGCGCGAGCGCGAGCGCCGCGGAGTTGAGCCAGAGCGAGTGGTAGTCCTTCGCGAGCAGCGCGGCCGGCGTCTCGCCGGTCACCTCGTCGAGCCGCCGGGCCGTCGGCTGCTCCGCCCACTCGGCGCTGCGCCAGCCGAAGCCGCGGAGGATGCGGCCCGGCCGCCGCTCGCCGTCGCGAACGCGGGCGAGGGCCTCGTCGAGCGACGCGCAGCCCTCGAGCGAGAGCTGCGTCCGGGCGAGCGCCCACGTCGGGAAGTGGACGTGCGCGTCGTTGAGCCCGGGGAGGACCACCCGGCCGCCGAGGTCGACCACCTCGGGGGAGGCGAGCGCCGTCTCGTGCACGCCGACCCCGCCCGCGATCCGCTCGCCGGCGATCGCGAGCGCGCGCTGCCTGGGCACCTGCGGGTCGAGCGTGCGGATGAGGCCGTTCTCGAGGATCACCGGCGGGGCAGTATCGCCCGCCGGGGCGAGGCCGGCGAAGCGCAGCCGGCCGGTCGCCGGGCCCGCGGGCCTGCGAGACTTCGCGGCCGTGTTCCGCGAGCCGCTGACCCCAGAGCAGCGCGAGATCCGGGAGCTCGTCCGCACGCTCGCCCGCGAGCGGATCGCCCCGCGCGCCGCCGAGATCGACAGGACGGCGGAGTTCCCGTGGGACGTCGTCGAGCTCTACCGGGAGAACGGCCTCTTCGGCCTCATGTTCGACGAGGAGCACGGGGGTGTGGGCGCGAGCGCGCTGATGACGCTCGTCGCGATCGAGGAGGTCTCGAAGGTCTGCGCGACGAGCGGCCTGATCCTGGCGGTGCAGGAGCTCGGCTCGCTCGCGATCAAGCTGGCGGGGTCGGACGAGCAGAAGCGGCGCTTCCTGCCGCGGCTCGCGTCGGGGGAGTGGCTCGCCGCCTACGCGCTCAGCGAGGCCGGCTCGGGCTCCGACAGCGCCGCGCTCGCGACCGAGGCGCGGCGCGAGGGGAGCGAGTACGTCCTCAACGGCTCGAAGCGCTTCATCACGAACGCGGGTGTCGCCCGGCTGTACGTCTGCTTCGCGAAGACCGACCCGTCGGCAGGGCACGACGGGATCAGCGCGTTCGTCGTCGAGGCGGACGCGCCCGGCTTCCAGGTCGGGCGCATCGAGCCGAAGATGGGGATCAAGGGGTCGACGACGGGCGAGCTCTTCTTCGACGACTGCCGCGTCCCGGCCGAGAACCGGCTCGGCGAGGAGGGCGAGGGCTTCGCGCTCGCGATGCGCGTCCTCGACCGCTCGCGTCCGGGCATCGCGGCGCAGGGGGTCGGGCTCGCCGAGGGCGCGACCGAGTACGCGCTCGAGTACGCGCGCACGCGGGAGACCTTCGGCGAGCCGATCGGGAGGCACCAGCTCGTGGCGGGGATGCTGGCCGACATGGCGACGCGCTGCGAGGCCGCGCGCGGCCTGCTCTACCGCTGCGGCGCCGCGATCGACGAGGGCGCCGACGGGCCCGACCTGACGAAGCTCTCGGCGATGACCAAGCTCTTCTGCACCGACGTCGCGATGACCGTGACGACCGACGCGGTGCAGGTGCTCGGCGGCTACGGCTACATCCAGGAGCACCCGGTGGAGCGGATGATGCGCGACGCCAAGATCACGCAGATCTACGAGGGCACGAACCAGATCCAGCGCCTCGTCGTCGCGCGCGAGCTCCTGCGCCGTTGAGCAGGGTCGAGCTCACCAACGCCGACCGCGTCCTCTTCCCGGAGGACGGCATCACGAAGGGCGAGCTCTTCGCGTACTACCGGAGCGTCGCTCCCGTGCTCGTGCCGCACCTGCGCAACCGGCCCTTCACGATGAAGCGCTGGCGCGAGGGGCTCGCCGGGCCGAGCTTCTTCCAGAAGCAGGCGCCGAAGGGGATGCCGTCGTGGATTCCGACGCGCCGCTTCCAGACCTGGCCCCGGGAGGGCGGCACGCGGATGGTCGACTTCCCGCTCGTGAACTCGCGGGACGCGCTCCTCTGGATGGTGCAGATGCACTGCATCGACATGAACGCCTGGTACTCGCGCGTCGACCGGCCCGACCGTCCCGACTTCGTCCTCTTCGACCTCGACCCGCCCGAAGGCGGGTTCGCCCTCGCCGTCCGGGTCGCCCACCTGATCCGGGAGGCGCTCCGGTCGCTCGAGCTCGAGTCGCACGTGAAGACGAGCGGCGCCGACGGCATCCACGTGCTCGTGCCGATCGCCCGCAGGCACGGCTTCGACGAGACGTACGAGTTCGCCGAGCTCCTCTCCCGCCGGCTCGAGGCCGAGCATCCCGGGGAGTTGACCACCGAGTGGCTCAAGCGCAAGCGCAGCGGCGTGCTCGTCGACCACCGCCAGAACGGCTGGGGCAAGACGATCGCCTCGGTCTACTCGGTCCGTCCCAGGCCCGGCGCACCGGTTTCCACGCCGCTCGCCTGGGAGGAGCTGACCGAGCGAAGCCGGCCGCGCGACTTCGGGATGGCGGAGGCGCTCGAGCGGGTCGAGCGCCGCGGCGACCTGTTCGAGCCGGTGCTCCACGGGCGCCAGGCGCTCGGCCCGGCGCTCCGCGAGCTGCGGCGCGCGTCGGCCCGCGGCCGGTGAGCCGCGCCGGGCCTCCGGTCGGCGCGGCTCAGGCGCGCGCCGCGCGCAGCGCGGCCTTGTGCGCGCGCTTCGCCGCCTGGTAGTCGAGGAGCGCCCGGGGCGAGTCGACGTCGCCGAGGGTCGGGTGCGACGGCGCGAGCGGCGCCGCCTTCGCGACGCCGAGGCGCTTCGAGAGCACCGCCGCGAGCGTCGCCACCTTCATCGGCCCGAAGCCGGGGAGGGCGGCGAGGCGGCGGCGGAGGTCGTCCGCGTCGGCCGCGTCGCGCCAGATGCGGGCGGCGTCGCCGCCGTACTCCTCGGCGACGACCGCGGCCAGCTCCCGCACGCGTCCGGCCATCGCGCCGGGGAAGCGGTGGATCGCCGGCTTCTCGCGGAAGGCCGGCTCGAGGTCGAGCGCGGCGAGCCGCGCGGGGTCGAGCGTCCCGACGCGCTCCTTCAGGACGTGGGGCCCGGCGAAGGCCTTCTGCACCGGCACCTGCTGGTCGATCGCGAGGCCGACGAGGAGCGCGAACGGGTCGCGCGCGAGCAGCTCGCACGCGGCCGGGTCGTCGGTGAACCAGAGCGCCTTCGGCATCGCGCCTACTCTGCCAGCCGCCCGGCGCCCGCCGCAACGGCCGGGTTCGTGCTCGCCCGGGGGATCGACGGGACGACGGACGCGTCCACGTCCCCAGGATCCGGGGCGTCCGGGACGCGCCCGCCGCAAGCGCGAAGTACCCTGGGCGGGTGGACCCGCTCGCCTCGTTCTCGCCTGCGACGCGGGCCTGGTTCGAGCGCACCTTCGACGCCCCGACGCCGCCGCAGGCCCTCGGCTGGCCGGCGATCGCGAGCGGCGAGCACGTGCTCGTCCAGGCCCCGACCGGCTCCGGGAAGACGCTCGCCGCGTTCCTCTCGGCGATCGACCGGCTGACCGCCCGGCCCGGCGAGGGTCTCCGCGTCCTCTACGTGTCCCCGCTCAAGGCCCTCAACTACGACGTGGAGCGCAACCTGCGGGGGCCGCTGGCCGGGCTCGGGTCGCCGCTCCGGGTCGGCGTCCGGACGGGCGACACGCCGGCCGCCGAGCGGCGCGAGCTCGCGAAGAGCCCGCCCGACGTCCTGATCACGACCCCCGAGTCGCTCTTCCTGCTCCTCACGTCGGCCGCGCGCGAGTCGCTGCGCGCGGTCGAGACGCTGATCCTCGACGAGGTGCACGCGCTCGCCGGGACGAAGCGCGGCGCGCACCTCGCCCTCTCGGTCGAGCGGCTCGAGCGCCTCGCGGGCGCGCCGTTCCAGCGGATCGGCCTCTCGGCGACCCAGCGCCCGCTCGAGGAGATCGGCCGCTTCGTCTCCGGCGGCCGCCCGATCCGGCTCGTCGACGCGGGCACGCGCAAGCCGCTCGACCTGCAGGTGGTCGTGCCCGTCGACGACATGCGCGAGCTGCCCGAGGGGAGCTCGATCTGGCCCTCGATCTACCCGGAGCTCCTCCGCCTCGTCGAGGCGCACCGCTCGACGATCGTCTTCGTCAACAACCGCCGCCTCGCCGAGCGGCTCGCGCTGCGGCTGAACGAGCTGGCCCAGCGTGAGCTCGCGCGCGCCCACCACGGCAGCCTCGCGCGCGAGCAGCGCGTCCTCGTCGAGGAGGACCTCAAGGCCGGCCGCATCCCGTGCCTCGTCGCGACGTCGTCGCTCGAGCTCGGGATCGACATGGGCGCCGTCGACCTCGTCGTGCAGGTCGAGTCGCCGAAGTCGGTCGCCCGCGGCCTCCAGCGCGTCGGGCGCGCCGGCCACGAGCTGCACGCGGTCTCGAAGGGCCGGATCTTCCCGAAGTTCCGGGCCGACCTGCTCGAGGCGGCGGTCGTCGCGCGCGCGATGCGTGCGGGGGAGATCGAGGAGACGCGCGTCCCGCGCAACCCGCTCGACGTGCTCGCGCAGCAGGTCGTGGCGATCGCCGCGGACGAGGAGATCGCGGTCGCCGAGCTGCACGAGCTCGTTCGCCGCGCGTACCCGTTCGCCGGGCTCTCGCGCCCGCAGCTCGAGAACGTCCTCGACATGCTCGCGGGCCGGTACCCGTCCGACGAGTTCGCGGAGCTGCGGCCGCGGATCGTCTGGGACCGCACGGGCGGCGTCGTCCGCGGCCGAGACGGCGCGCGCCGCCTCGCGGTGGTGAACGCGGGCACCATCCCCGACCGGGGGCTCTTCGGCGTCTTCCTCGCCGACGGCGGCGGCCGTGTCGGCGAGCTGGACGAGGAGATGGTGTACGAGGCGCGGGCCGGGCAGACGTTCCTGCTCGGGGCCTCGACGTGGAGGATCGAGGAGATCACCCGCGACCGCGTGCTCGTGTCGCCCGCGCCCGGGCTGCCCGGGGCGGTGCCGTTCTGGAAGGGGGAGGGGATCGGGAGGCCGTTCGAGCTGGGCGAGAAGATCGGCGCCGCGAGCCGTGAGCTCGGCGCGCTCGGCGACGCCGCCGCCGTGGCGCGGCTGCGCGACGAGTACCTGCTCGACGACGCCGCGGCGCGGAACCTGCTCGCGTTCCTGCGCGACCAGGCGGCCGCGACCGGGGCCGTGCCCTCCGACCGGACGATCGTCGTCGAGCGCTTCCGCGACGAGATCGGCGACTGGCGCGTGTGCATCCTCACGCCGTTCGGCGCGCGCGTCCACGCGCCGTGGGCGATGGCGATCGCCGCCCGCCTGCGCGGCGCGCTCGGGCTCCACGTGCAGTCGATCTGGTCAGACGACGGCATCGCGCTCCACTTCCCCGACGCGGACGTGCCCCCCTCGGCCGGCGACCTGCGCGTCGGGCCCGCCGAGGTCGAGGACCTCGTCGTCGCCGAGCTCGGCGACACGGCGCTCTTCGGCGCGCGCTTCCGCGAGAACGCGGCGCGCGCGCTGCTGATCCCGCGGCGCCGGCCCGACCGGCGGACGCCGCTCTGGCAGCAGCGGCTGAAGGCCCAGTCGCTGCTCCAGGTCGCACGCCGCTACGCCTCGTTCCCGATCGTGCTCGAGACCTTCCGCGAATGCCTGCAGGACGTCTTCGACCTGCCCGCGCTCCGTGCTCTGCTCGCGAAGATCGAGACGCGCGCGCTCGACGTCGTCGAGGTCGAGACCGCGACCGCCTCGCCGTTCTCGAGCTCGCTGCTCTTCGACTACGTCGCGACCTACATGTACGAGGACGACACGCCGCCGGCGGAGCGGCGCGCGCAGGCGCTCTCGCTCGACCGCGAGCTGCTGCGCGAGCTGCTCGGCCAGGAGGAGCTGCGAGACCTGCTCGACCGCGACGCGGTCGCGGAGGTGGAGGCTCAGCTGCGCGGGCGTCCGTCCACGCCCGACCAGCTCCACGACGTGCTCCGGCTGCGCGGCGACCTGCGGCCGGGCGAGTACGAGGAGGCGCTCGCCGCGCCGCTGCTCGCGGAGCGACGGGCCGTCCGCGTGCGCGTCGGAGGCGAGGAGCGGCTGATCGCGGCCGAGGACGCGGGCCGCTACCGCGACGCGCTCGGCGCGATGCCGCCGTCCGGGCTCCCCGAGGCGTTCCTCGAGGGCGGGCCCGACTCGCTCCGCCAGCTCGTGCTCCGCTACGCGCGCGGCCGCGGCCCGTTCACGACCGCGGAGGCCGGCGCGCGCTTCGGCCGCGACGTCGGCGCGCTCCTCGCCGAGCTCGAGCGGGAGGAGCTGCTCGTCCGCGGCGAGCTGCGGCCCGGCGGGAGCGAGCGCGAGTGGTGCGACCCGGACGTCCTGCGCCGCCTGCGCCGCGCGTCCCTCGCGGCGCTGCGGAAGGAGGTCGAGCCGGTGGAGCAGGGGGCGCTCGCGCGGTTCCTCCCCGGCTGGCACGGGATCGGCCGGCGCGCGAGCCTGCGCGAGGCCCTCGTCCCGCTCCAGGCGCTCCCCCTCCCGGCGGCGCTCTGGGAGGCGGAGGTGCTGCCGCGGCGCGTCCCCGGCTACCGGCCCGAGCAGCTCGACGCGCTCTGCGCGACCGGCGAGGTCGTCTGGGTCGGCGCCGGCGCCGACCGCGTCGCGCTCTACTTCCGCGAGGACGCGGCCGCGCTCGGCCGCGTCGCGGCGGCGCCGTCGCCGGAGGGCGAGCCGCACGACCGCCTCCGTGCGGCGCTCGGGCGCGGCGCCCTCTTCTGGCCCGACCTGCTCGAGGAGGCCTGCCTCGCCGACGAGGAGGCCCTGCCCGCGCTCTGGGACCTCGTCTGGGCGGGCGAGGTGACGAACGACGCCTGGACGCCGCTGCGGGCAGGCCGCCGCTACGGCGTCCCGAAGCCGGAGCGCCGCCCGCGGCGGTTCTCGCGCGCGCGGTCGGCCGCCGTCACCTCGACCCAGGGGCGCTGGTCGCGGACGGAGCGGCTCTTCGCCGGCACGCCCGACCGGAGGGCGCTCGCGGAGCTCCTGCTCGAGCGGCACGGGGTGGTCACGCGCGACGCCGTCCGCGCCGAGGGCATCCCGGGCGGCTACGGCGCCGTCTACGGCGAGCTGCGCGCGCTCGAGACGCTCGGGCTCTGCCGCCGCGGCTACTTCGTCGAGGGACTCGGCGGCGCGCAGTTCGCGCTCGGGGGAGCGGTCGAGCGCCTGCGCGAGGCGCGCGACCCCGGCGAGGAGCAAGAGCCTCGCGTCCTCGCCGCGGCCGATCCGGCTCAGCCCTACGGCGCCGCGCTCCCGTGGCCGCGGCGCGCCGGGGCGCGCGCGGCCCGCGTCGCCGGCGCCTGGGTCGTGCTCCTCGGCGGCGAGGCTGCGCTCTACGTCGAGCGCGGCGGCCGCTCGCTCGTCCCGCTGCGCGAGCCGGAGGAGTCGTGGCTTCGCCCGGCGCTCGCGGCGCTCGTGTCGCACGTGCGCTCGGGCGGGGCGAGGCGGCTGGCCGTGGAGCGCTTCGACGGCGCCGCGGTCGGCGACAGCGACGCGCTTCCGCTCCTCGTCGAGGCGGGCTTCCTCGCCGGGCCGCGCCGGGCGGTGCTGCGGCCGTAGGCCGTGCCCGAGGGCGACACCGCCCACCGCGCCGCCCGCCGCCTCCAGGCGCTCGTCGGCGAGCGGCTCGAGGTCGAGCTCCCGCACCCGCGCGCCCGCGCCGCGGTCGACCCGGCGCTGCTCGACGGGCGGCGGCTCGAGCGGGTGGAGGCGATCGGCAAGAGCCTCCTGCTCCGGTTCGAGGGCGGCCGGGTGCTCCGCTCCCACCTGCGCCTGAGCGGGCGCTGGGTCGTGCGCCCGCGCGGCGCCCCGGTGCGGGGCCGTCCGTGGCTCGTGCTCCGCGGCGCGAGCGCGGAGGCGCTCCTCTGGAACGGTCCCGTGCTGGAGCTCCACGCGCGCGCGCTCGAGCGGCTCGGGCCGGACATCCTCGCGACCCCGCTCGACCTGACCGGCGCGCTCGAGCGCCTGCGGGCGCTGCCGGCGGAGACGCGGCTCGGCGAGGCGCTCCAGGACCAGCGTGCCGTCGCCGGGATCGGCAACATGTGGGCGGCCGAGGCGTTGTGGCGCGCCCGCCTCTCTCCCCGGCTGCCGCTCCGGGAGGCAGGCGACGGGGAGCTCGCCCGTGTGCTCGAGGCCGCGGCGGAGCTGATGCACGCGGCGCTCGCCGCGTCCCGGCCGCCGGCGAAGCAGGTCCACGGCCGCGCCGGCCGGCCCTGCCGCCGCTGCGGCACGCCGATCAGGGCGCGCGGCCAGGGGCTCGCGAGCCGGACCGCCTTCTGGTGCCCCGGCTGCCAGCCGGGTCCCGCCTCCGGGTAGGAGACCGGACGCGCGCCGCGTAACTAGGGGCCCGTGCCGGTGCGGGCGCCCCACCTCTACCAGTCGCTGCGCGCGTTCTGCCTCGGCGCGTTCGCGGTCGAGCGCGGGGTCGAGCTGCCGTTCGCGTTCGAGGAGCACCCCACCCGCGGTGGGCCGTCGCTCTACGAGTACCGGCCGCTCGTGCGGAGCTTCGTCGAGGAGCAGGCGCCGACGCTGCGGCGGCTCCCCGACACGCGCAACGCCCTCGCCGACCTCCTCCGCGAGCCCGCCGCGGCGATCTTCGCCCGCGCGCACTCCGGCCTCGCGGCGAGCGAGGAGGAGGCGCTCTTCCGCTCGATCCTGCTGCCGCTCCTCGCGGCCGTCGCCGAGCGGTCGGGCGGCTTCGACTGGCACGACGACGCGTTCGACGCCGCCTACGGCGAGATCGAGCGCTCGCTCTTCGGCAGCGTGCGCGCATACTCCGCGGTCGCCCCCGCCGTCGGGATCTCCGCCCGCGCCCCCGTCCAGCTCGGCGGCGGCATCCGGCTGCGACCCCTCGTGGCCGGCGAGGTCTCGTCGCTCTGGCCCGAGGCGCTCGGGCTGATGCCGCCGGACTTCGGGCGCGAGGTCGACCGGTTGCTCGTGCTGGAGCTCGCGCGCGAGCTCGACGCGGCGGAGGCCGAGCCGCCCGACGCCGCCGGCGAGCTCGCCGACGCGGTCAGCGCGCTCCGGCTCGCGACCGCGGGGGCCGTCGCCGCCGGTCCGGTCGTGTTCGAGCGGCTCGACTTCCGCCCGCTGCGGATCTCGCCGCTGCTCCCGATCGCGGCGACGCAGCCGCGCGGCGAGCCGACGCGGCTCGACGCGGTGCGCGCGCGGCTCGCGAGCGACCTCCGCGAGCGGCTGCCGCTCGCCGACACGGACCGCGACCTCGCGGAGGCGCTCGACCGCTGGGAGCTGTCGCTCTTCGCGGACGAGCCGTTCCGCAGCGGCCAGGTTCGAGACGCGCTCGCCTCGCTCCTCGGCGGCGAGGACGGGACGTGGGCGGCGGCGATGCGGGCGGCCGTGCTCCTCGGCGGCTCGACGAAGGAGCGCGCGACGCTGCTCGGCGAGCTGCGCGCCGAACGCCTCGGCCGCGGCGCGCGCGACGCGCTCCGGCGCGCGCTCGTCGAGACGCTGCTCTACGGCAACCGCTCCGAGCTCCTCCGGACGCTCGACGAGACGCTCCTCGGCCTGCGGCCGCGTCCGGTCACGGCCGCGGCGGCCGCCGCGTGAGCGGAGGCGGCCGTTTCGACGTCCGCGTTCTGCGGTAGACCTCTCCCGTGCGCTTCGGCAGGCTCCTCGCCGCGTGCGCGCTCGGCTCGCTCTTCGCGGCCGCGGGCGCGGCGGCCGACCGCGAGCGCGTGCAGATCGTCGAGGCCGACCAGCAGCTCGCGCGGGCGGCGGTCGTCCGCCTCGCCGACCTCGGCGACCCGGCCGGCTGGAGCGGCGGGCCGACCAGGCCGCCTCCGCCTGCCGCCTTCACCTGCGGCACCTACGAGGCGAAGCAGTCGGACCTCGTCCTCACCGGCTCGGCGGCCGCGAACTGGAGGCACGCGGGGCTCGAGTTCGACAGCGAGGCGCAGGTGCTCCGCAGCGCCGAGATGGTGCGGCTCGACTGGCTGCGCACGGTCACGCATCCCGGCGTGACCGCCTGCCTCCGCAGGAAGCTCGGCACGGGCCTCCCGAAGGGCGAGAAGCTCGTCGCGTTCGCGCCGCGCGCGCTGCCGAAGCTCGCTGCCTACACCGCGGGGTTCAGGGGGGTGATCGACGTGACGCAGGGAGGGTCGACCGTGCGCGTCCTCGTCGACATCGTCGTCTTCGGCGCCGGCCGCGTCGAGCTCTCGCTGATCACGACGGCTCCGTACGCCGCGCGGTCGCAGGTGGGGCCCGCGGAGCTGCGGCTCGCCCGGATCATGCTCGCGCGGGCGCAGCCCGGCGCCGCGTAGCCGGCGATCCCGGCGGAAGGAATGCGCTGAGCGAACCCGAAGATGCGGGCTGTGATGGCCCTCGCGCGCCTCGTCCCGCGGCCGAGCGCCCGTCCGGGCTCCGCTCGGCGGAAGGCGCTCGCGCGGACGCACGTGGTCGCGCTCGCGAACCAGAAGGGGGGCGTCGCGAAGACGACGACGACCGTCAACCTCGGGGCCGCCCTCGCCGAGCGGGGGCAGCGCGTCCTCTGCGTCGACCTCGACCCGCAGGGCAACCTGACGATGTCGCAGGGCCTCAACCCGGACGCGATCGAGCGCTCGATGTTCGACGTGCTCGTCCACCGTCTCCCGATCGAGGAGGTGATCGTGCGCCGCGAGATCGAGATCGCGGTCGCCTCGATCGACCTCGCCGGCGCCGAGCTCGCACTGTCGAGCCAGATCGGACGCGAGCGCGCGCTCGAGAAGGCGCTCGAGCCGATCAAGGGACGCTACGACTACATCCTGGTCGACACGCCGCCGTCGCTCGGGCTCCTGACGATCAACGCGTTCGTCGCGGCGAACGGGGTGATCGTGCCGGTACAGACGGAGTACCTGTCGCTCCGCGGGCTCGCGCAACTCGAGCACACCCTGGAGATGGTGCGCGAGAACCTGAACCCGAACGTGACGATCACCGGCATCCTGCCGACGATGTACGACAAGCGCGTGACGCACTCGCGCGAGGCGGACGAGATCCTGCGCGAGCACTTCGGCGACCTCGTCTACCAGACGCGCATCCGCAAGACCGTCCGCTACGCGGAGGCGCCGGTGAGGGGGACGTCGGTGCTGGCGTACGAGCCCGGCGGCGAGGCCGCCGAGCTCTACCGTGACCTGGCGAAGGAGGTGCTCCGTGGCGCGCAATCGCGCAAGCATGCGTGAGGGGCCGCTGGCGGAGCTGTTCCGGAAGACGGAGGCCGCCCGGCGCGGCGAGGAGCCGCACCGCGCGCCCGAGCCCGCGCGCGCGGTCGAGGCGGTCGAGGCGGTCGAGGTCCTCGACCCCGAGCCGCCGATCACCCGCTGGCTCGAGCCGATCCCCGACAACCCGGCTCGCCTCGAGCGCACCCGCGACGGGTCGTCGTACCTCGCCGTGATCCGGGTCGTGGGAGTCGGCGGCGCCGGGCTGAACGCGCTCGACCGGATGATCGACGCCGGCATCACGCAGGTCGACTTCGTCGCCGTCAACACCGACATCCAGCAGCTTCAGGGCAGCGACGCCCCGGTGAAGGTGCACATCGGCAGCGAGCTCACCGAGGGGCTCGGCTCCGGCGCCGACCCCGAGGTCGGGCGCCGCGCCGCCGAGGACGGGCAGGACCAGGTCAAGCGGGCGCTGCGCGGCTCCGACATGGTCTTCGTCACCGCGGGCGAGGGCGGCGGCACGGGCTCCGGCGCCGCTCCCGTCGTCGCGCGCATCGCGCGCGAGCTCGGCGCGCTCACCGTCGGCATCGTCACGATGCCGTTCGGGTTCGAGGGCAGCCGGCGGATGAAGCAGGCGGAGGTTGGCGTCGAGCAGCTCCGGCAGGCGTGCGACACGCTGATCGTGATCCCGAACGACCGACTCCTCGAGGTGCTCGACCGCTCGACGTCGATGCTCGACGCGTTCCGGATCGCCGACGACGTGCTGCGTCAGGGGGTCCAGGGGATCTGCGACCTGATCACGAACCCGGGCCTGATCAACCTCGACTTCGCCGACGTGCGGACGATCATGAAGCACGCCGGCTCCGCGCTGATGGGGATCGGCTACGCGACGGGCGAGAACCGGGCGCGCGAGGCGGCCGAGCGGGCGCTCCGGAGCCCGCTCATCGACACCGAGCTCGTCGCCGCGCGCGGCATCCTCCTCTCGATCGCGGGAGGCGACGACCTCTCGCTGTACGAGGTCAACGAGGCCGCAGAGGCGATCCGCGCCGCGGCGACCGACGACACGAACATCATCTTCGGCGCGACGATCGACGAGCGGCTCACCGGCCAGATCTGGATCACGGTGGTCGCGACCGGGCTCGGCGGCGCGAGGAGACGGGGCATCGTCGGGGCGGGGGCCCGCGCCGACGTGTTCGCGCCGCCGTCGTTCCTCGACGCCTAGCCGGCCCGGTTACCCTCACGTCCATGAGAGGGGCGGTCGCCGCGGGGCATCCCCTGTCGGCGGAGGCGGGAGCGCGCGTGCTGGCCGAGGGCGGCAACGCGGTCGACGCCTGCGTCGCGGCGGCGTTCGCGGCGATGGTCGCCGAGAGCCCGCTCACGAGCCCGGGCGCGGGCGGCTTCATGCTGGTCCACCGCGCCTCCGACCGCACGACGCGGCTGCTCGACTTCTTCGTCGCCGCGCCCGGCCTCGGGCTCCGGCGGGCGCGCCGCGGCGAGATGCAGCTCGTGGACGTCGGCTTCGGCGAGACGACGACGCAGCCGTTCCGGATCGGGCCGGCCTCCTGCGCGGTGCCCGGCGCGGTGGCCGGCCTCGGCGCGGCGCACCGGGCGTTCGGGCGGCTGCCGTGGCCGGAGCTGGTGGCGCCGGCGATCGAGCTGGCGCGCGCCGGCGTCCGCCTGACCCGGCCGCAGGCCCACCTGCACGCGCTGCTCGACCCGATCCTGCGCGCCGCGCCGGAGGGTCGCCGCCTCTACAGCCGGCCGACGGGCGAGCGGCTCGTCGCCGGGGACACGCTGCGCCTCCCGGAGCTCGCCGACACGCTCGAGGCGGTCGCGCGCCGGGGCCCCGCCGCGCTCTACCGCGGCGAGCGGGCGCGGGCGCTCGCGGCCGCCGCGAGGGAGGGCGGCGGGGACCTCACGCTCGAGGACCTCGCCCGCTACCGGGTCATCTGGCGCCGCCCGGTCCGCACCCGCTTCCGCGGCCACGAGGTCGTCTCGAACCCGCCGCCGTCGTCGGGCGGCGTCCTGATCGCCTTCGGCCTGGCGCTGCTCGACGGCCTCCCGACCGGGCGGTGCGGGAGCGCGGAGGCGATCGCGGCGCTCGCCGAGGTGATGCGGGCGCAGCTCGACGCGCGGAGCGGGAGCTTCTCGCGCGACCTGCACCGGGGCGGGCTCGCGCGGCGCCTGCTCGACCCCGCGCACGTCCGCCGGGTCCGGGCGCGGCTCGCGCAGCAGCTCCACGCGCCGCTCCCCGAGGCCGTCTCGGCCGGCGGCACCACGCACGTCTCCGTCACGGACGGCGAGGGGAACGCCGCGTCGGCGTCGACGTCGACCGGCTCGGGGTCCGGGGTCGTCGTCCCCGGGACGGGCGTCTACATGAACAACATGCTCGGCGAGTACGACCTCGTCGGAGGCCGGAGCGTGCCCGCCGGCCGCCGGCTGACGAGCATGATGGCGCCCACGCTCGCGCTCGGGCGGGGCGGGCGGCCGGCGCTCGTCGTCGGCAGCGCCGGGTCGGCGAGGCTCCGCGGCGCGATCATGCAGATCGTCGTGAACGTGCTCGGGCACGGGCTCGGCGTCGAGGAGGCGATCGCGGCGCCGCGCGTCCACCTCGACGAGCCGCACCTGCACTGCGAGGGCGGCCACGCGGAACGCGAGCTGGAGCGGCTCGAGCGGCGGGGGTACGACGTGGTGCGCTGGCGGCGGCGCAACCTCTTCTTCGGCGGCGCCGCCGCGGTGCAGGTGAGGCCGGACGGGTCGCTCGCCGCCGCCGGCGACCCGCGCCGGGGCGGGGCCGGCGTCGTCGTCGAATGAGCCTGCACGTCAGGCGTGCCGAGCCGGGCGACGCGGAGGAGCTCGTCGCGCTCGCGAGCGCCGTGAGCGCGGAGCCCGAAGGCTGGCTGCTCGCCGACTCGCGCTGGCGGACCGTCGCCGAGGAGCGCCGTTACATCCGCGCCCTCCGGCGCCATCCCGACGGCGCGCTGATCGTGGCGGAGCTGGAGGGAACGCTCGTGGGGCGCCTGTCGATCGCCCGCGACACGCATCCGGCGAGCCCGCACGTGGCCGACCTCGGCCTGATGGTCGCGGCGCCGTACCGCCGCCGCGGCGTCGCCACCGCGCTGCTCGAGGCGGCGGAGGCGTGGGCGCGCTCGGCGGGCGTCTCGAAGCTCGAGCTGCACGTGTTCCCGTTCAACACCCCGGCGCTCGCGCTCTACGAGAAGTGCGGCTTCGAGCGCGAGGGCTACCGGCGGCGCCACTACGTCCGCGGCGACGGCACCTACGTCGACGCGGTGCTGATGGCGAAGCGGCTCCCGCCCTAGTCTGGACCGTCACCGAGATGTGCCGACAGTTGCGGCTCATCTCGTCTTCACCTTGTTGGCACCGTAGACGATGTCGGCGGGGATGCGGCCGCGGGTGAGGCGGCCGTTGTGGACGCGGCGG
>Ga0070741_10006513_pt1 | contig 25002 bp, 28 predicted proteins | sample Coa_R1_4_FD_66440 | JGI IMG/M metagenome (GOLD analysis project Ga0070741, IMG submission 66440) | Surface soil microbial communities from Centralia Pennsylvania, which are recovering from an underground coalmine fire - Coalmine... | ecosystem: Environmental > Terrestrial > Soil > Unclassified ... | reverse complement strand
GCCGTTGTTGTACTCGACCGCGAGGTCGCGGACGCGCTGCAGCATCGACTGCACCTCGTTCATCGCCCCGTCGGCGGTCTGCACGAGCGACACCGCGTCCTGGGCGTTCTGCTGCGCCTGGTGGAGCCCGGTCACCTGGGCGTTGAGCTTCTGGCTGATCGCGAGGCCGGCGGCGTCGTCGGCGGCCTTGTTGATCCGGTAGCCGGAGCTCAGGCGCTCCATCGACTGCGCGAGCAGCCCGGACGTCGACACCAGGTTGCGGTGCGCGTTCATGGCCGCGATGTTCGTCTGAATGCTGAGGGACATGCTCTTCCTCCTTGAAGAACGTCTCGTGTTCCCTTCGGCCCGCTTCCTGCGAGCCGTCCGCGGCGCCGCCTTCCCGGCCGGTTCCCGCCGCTGACCCGGTGATCGGCCGGACCGGGACCGACTTGAGCCGGAAGCCGGGGCCGCCCTCAGGCGAGGACGTCGACGTGCCCGCCGCCCCGCCCGTCCCGCTCCGGACGCTCCTCGGGCCGGCGGCCGTCCCGCCCGCCGTCGCCGTCGCCGGCGCCGCTCCCGCCCCCGTGGCGCCCGCGGTCACGCTCGCGCCCCGCCCGCCCGACGCGCCCGGCGGGCGCGGCGGGCTCGACCCTCGGCCCCTCGACCGGCGGCAGCTCCGACGTCACGCCCCGCCGCCTCCGTCGCGGCGGGCGCGGGCGCGCCGCGCGGCCGCCGTCGCCTCGCCGACGAGCAGGCGCTTCCAGGCGAGCAGCGAGAGCGCCCAGGCCGCGAGGTTCGCGGCGACGCCCGCCGCGAGCGCCCGCTCGAGCGTCTCGGCGAGCGGCGCGCCGTGACGGAAGCCGGCGAGGGCGGCGAGACCGAACCCGGCCAGCCCGGCGAGCGCCCTCGCGCGCCGGATCGCCGGCGCCGCGCGCGGATGCCCGGCGAGCGGGACGAGCCGCTCGGGCCGCGTCACGGCAGCACCAGCCGGGCGAGGGCGCCGGGCTCGGCCGGCCTGAGGCGGCCGAGCTCGCCGCCGCAGCCGGCGAACGAGACGGGGATGCGGGCCGCGAGCGCGAGCCCGACCGGCACCCCGCCCGCGCCGGGCTCGTCGGTGCGGCTGACGATCAGGCGGCTCGGCAGCCGGTGCGGGGCGAGCGCCTCGACGACGGCGCGGCCCTCGGCCGCGCCCACGCCGGCCGGGAGCACGAGGTGCGTCTCGTCCGGGCGGAGCGCCTCGAGGAGCGCGAGCGTCGAGGCGAGGCGGGAGCCGTCCGCGGGGTCTGCGAGGGGCGGCGTGTCGGCGACCACGACGTCGGCGCCGCGCAGCTCGGCGGCGGCGCGCTCGACGAGCGCGGGCGCGTCGGCGAGCTCGAGCCGGATCTCCGGGCGGTCGCGGAGCGCGTCGGCGAGCGGCAGCGCCGCCCGCAGCGGCTCGAGGCTGAGCGCGGCCACCGACCTCCCGGCAGCCGCCCAGGCGGCGCAGAGGGAGGCGGCCGCGAGCGTCCGGCCCGAGCCGGCGAGCCCGACGACGGCGATCGTCCGCCGCCGCGAGCGGAAGCCGCAGGCGGTGCGGAGGCGCGCCGCGAGCGCCTGCCGCGCGAGCACGCGCTCCGGCGCGCCGGGCGCGAAGGGGCGGCGGTGGCGCTCGACCTCGGCGAGCAGGTCGTCGACGAGCCGGGGCGGAAGCGCGGCCGCGGCGAGCTCGTCGCGGAGCTCCGCCGGCGCGCCGGCGTCGTGCCGGGCCTCGTCCGCCGCCGCGAGCACCTGCGCGAGCTCCTCCTCGAACGTCGCCGCCTCCACGCCGGCGGCGCCGTTCGGGGCCGCCGCGCTGTCGTAGGCGTCGAGGACCGCCCGCGCCGGCAGCGCGGGCGAGGGCGCCGGCGCCGGCGCCGGCCGGGCCTCGACCTCGACGCACCTGCGCCCGAAGAAGCCCCCGATCCCGCCGACGATCCCCTCCCGGCGCCGCACGATCACGGCGTCGGGGCCGAGCTCCTCCCGGATCCGCGGCAGCAGCGCCTCCAGCGAGTCGCCGAAGTACGTCCGCGCCTCTCCCGCGAGCACGCTCACACGCTTACCGACCCCGCGGTCTCGACGCGCACGCCGGGGACGATCTCGTTGTAGGCGACCACCGCGAGCTGCGGGAACGACTGCTCGACGAGCCGCCTGACGTGGCGGCGCACGCGGCTCGAGCAGAGCACGACGGGTCGCCGGCCGGCCGCGGTCAGGCGCTCGACGTGCTCGCCGAGGGCGGCGAGGAGGGCCCTGGCGCGGTCGGGGTCGAGCCCGAGCACCTCGCCCTCGGGCGTCTGAGCCAGCGAGTCGGCGACCTCGTGCTCGAGCGCCGCGTCGAGCGCGATCGCCCGGAGCAGCCGGTCGCCGTCGACGAGGCCGGCGGTGATCGTCCGGCCGAGCGCCTGGCGCGCCGCCTCGGCGAGCTGCGCCGGGTCGTGCGTGAGCTGCGCCCGGTCGCCGATCGCCTCGAGGATCGTGCCGAGGTCGCGGATCGAGATCCCCTCCCGGAGCAGGTGCTGGAGCACGCGCTGGACCTCGCCGACCGAGAGCTTGTCCGGGACGAGCTCCTCGACCGCCGCCGCGTTCCGCTCCCGGAGCTCGTCGAGCAGCGCCCGCGCCTCCTGGCGCGTCAGCAGCTCGTCGGCGTGGCGGCGGATCGTCTCGGTGAGGTGCGTGACGACGACCGACTCTCCGTCCACGACGGTGTAGCCGAGCGCCTCCGCCTCGGTCTGCGCCCGCTCCTCGATCCAGACGGCCGGCAGCCCGAACGCCGGCTCGACCGTCGGGATGCCGGCGAGTCCCTCGACCGCGTCGCCGGGGTTCATCGCCAGGCGGTGGCCCGGCAGCAGCTTGCCGCGCGCCACCTCGGCGCCGCGCACCTTGACCACGTACTCGTGCGACTCGAGCGCCGGGTCGTCGCGGATCCGGACGGGCGCGATCACGATCCCGAGCTCGGCCGCGATCTGCCGGCGGACGAGCCCGACGCGCGCGAGCAGCCCGCCGCCGGCGCGCTGGTCGGCGAGCGGCACGAGCCCGAAGCCGATCGCGAGCTCGAGCGGGTCGACCTGGAGCGCGCCCGCCACGGGGTCGACCGCCGCCTCCGCCGGGGCCGGCGGGGCCGCCCGCTCCTCGGCCTGCCGCCGCCCGGCGGCGCGGCCGACCAGGAGCAACAGCGCGCCCACGAACAGGAAGGGCAGGGTCGGCATCCCCGGCACGAGCCCCATGCCCGCGACGACGCCGCCGGCGACCGTGGTCGCGCGCGGCTGCGCGAGCAGCTGGGAGGTGATCTCCGAGCCGAGGTCGCGCTCGCTCCCGGAGCGCGTCACGATGATGCCGGTGGCGGTCGAGACGAGGAGCGCGGGGATCTGCGCGGCGAGGCCGTCGCCGACCGTGAGCAGCGCGAAGGTGTGGAGCGCCTCCGAGACGGACATGTGGTGGCCGGCGACCCCGACGAGGATGCCGCCGACGAGGTTGATCGCCACGATCAGGACGCCGGCGACGGCGTCGCCCTTGACGAACTTCGAGGCGCCGTCCATCGCGCCGTAGAAGTCCGCCTCGCGCCGGATCTCGAGCCGGCGGCGGCGCGCCTCCTCCTCGGTGATCTGGCCGGCGTTCAGGTCGGCGTCGATCGCCATCTGCTTCCCGGGCATGGCGTCGAGGGTGAAGCGGGCGGCCACCTCGGCGACCCGGCCGGCGCCGTTCGTGATCACCACGAACTGGATCACGACGAGGATGAAGAAGACGACCAGGCCGACGACGAGGTTGCCGCCGACGACGACGGCGCCGAAGGAGTGGATGACGCCCCCGGCGTCGGCGTGGAGCAGGATCAGGCGCGTGACGCTGACGTTGATCGCGAGCCGCATCAGCGTCGTGAAGAGCAGAAGCGACGGGAAGGACGCGAACTCGACCGCTTTCGGGACGTACATCGTCGCGATCACGATCGCGAGGGCGCCCGAGATGTTGAGCGCGATCAGCAGGTCGAGGAGCGCCGCCGGCAGCGGGACGACCATCATCACGACGACCGTGACGACGAGCACGGCCGCACCGAGGTCGCTGTAGCGCAGCAGGCGCTGCGGGAGCCAGCCCACGCCCGGGTGATCGGCCGGGCCGGCCCGCTCTTGAGCGGTGGCGTACGGGCGGCCGCCGGAGGCGCCCGCCCGTTCCCCTACGCCACGCGCCGGCGTGCGCCGGCGGTCCTGAAGACGAACGCGAGCACCTCGGCGACGGCGTGGAAGAGCTCCTCGGGGATCAGCCCGCCGAGCTCGACGTCGCGGTAGAGGGCGCGCGCGAGCGGCGGCGCGTGCACGACCGGCACGCGGGCCTCCTCCGCCGCCTCGCGGATCCTGCGCGCGAGGTGGTCGGCGCCCTTCGCCACCACCTCGGGCGCGGGCCGCGTGCCGTCGTAGCGGAGCGCGACCGCGTAGTGCGTCGGGTTGACGACGACGACGTCGGCGCGGGCGACCTCCGCGAGCATGCGGCGGCGCGAGACCTCGACCTGGCGCCGCCGGATCCGCCCGCGCAGCTCGGGCGAGAGGTCGTTCTCGCGGGCCTCGCGCTTCACCTCGTCCTTCGTCATCCGGAGCGACCGCTCGTGGAGGCGCCGCTGCCAGGCGTAGTCGAGCAGGGCGAGCGCGAGCAGGGCCGCGCCGGCCCGGACGGCGACCGACAGGACGCTGCTGCCGATCCGCCCCGCGAGCAGGCCCGGCGGCGCGCCGACGAGCGCGCCGAGCCCCGAGGCGTGCGCCCAGAGCGCGCTCGCCCCCGCCCCGCCGACGACCGCGAGCTTCGCGAGCGACTTCGCGAGCTCGACGAGCTGGCGCTTGCCGAGCAGCCGCTTCAGGCCGGCGCCCGGGTTCAGCCGCTCGAACGACGGCCGGAGCGCCTTCGGGCTGAAGCGGAGACCGGCCTGGGCCACGCCGGCGACGAGGCCGCCCGCCGCCGCGCCGAGCGCCACCGGGGCGGCGGCCGCCGCGAACGAGCGCGCGCTCCACGCGAGCAGCGCCCCGAGCCCGGCGCCCTCGGCGACGAGCCCCGGCCGGCCGCTGCGGGCGAGGCCGTCGTGCACGATCGCCTCCGTCCGCGCGAGCAGGGCCGGCGCCTGGAGGGCGAGCGCCGCGAGGCCGCCGAGCAGCGCCCCGGCCGCGCTCAGGTCGGCGGAGCGGGCGACGCGCCCCTCGCGCCTCGCCTTCGACCGCCGCTTGGGGGTCGGCTTCTCGGTGCGCTCCGGCTGCGCCACGTCAGGACCCGAGCGCGCCCAGCGCCTGCGCGAGCGAGTGGACGAGGTCGTCGCGGAGCCGCGCGCCGACGAACGGGAGCGACGCCGCGATCACGCCGAACGCGAGCAGCACCTTGGCCGGCAGGCCGATCACGAGCACGTTGAGCTGCGGGACCGCGCGCGCGAGCAGGCCGAAGGCCGCGTCGGTGACGACGAGCGCGACGATCACCGGCGCGACCAGCTCGAGCCCGATCAGCGGGATGCTCGAGAGCGCGTCGAGCGCGAGCGCGGCCAGGCGGCCCCGGGCCGGCGCCGCGCCGAGCGGGACGAGGTCGTAGCTGCGGGCGACCGCGGCGATCATCAGGCGCACGCCTCCGGTGAGCAGGAAGACCATCGCGGCGAAGAGCGAGTAGACCTGACCCAGCACCGCGCTCTGGCCGCCGGCGACCGGGTCGACGACCGCGCCGAGCGAGAAGCCGGAGAGGGTGTCGAGGAGCGACGCGCCGGCCTGGATCGCGGCGCCGAGCGCGCCGAGCGCGAGCGCGATCGCGAGGCCGACCGCGGCCTCGTGCGCGAGGGCGAGCGCGAAGGCGAGCGGCTCGACCGGGACCGTCCTGTGCTCGGCGGCGACCGGCGCGATCGCGACCGACACGGCCGCCGCGACGAGGAACTTCGCCCGGGCCGCGAGCGTCGTCGCCGAGAGGACGGGCGCGAGCAGGAAGAGCGGGGCGACGCGCCCGAGCACGAGCACGAACGCGACGAGCTGGGCGGCGGCGAAGCCCGGCAGCTCCGCCCCCGACGGGAGGCCGGCGGTCACGAGCGGACGAGCGCCGGGATGCTCTCGTACAGCTGCCGGGTGTAGCCGACGACCTCGTCGATCATCCACGGCCCGGCGAGGGCGAGCACCGCGCCCATGACGACGATCTTCGGGATGAACGAGAGCGTCTGCTCCTGGATCGACGTCGCGGCCTGCACGATCGAGACGATCAGCCCGACCGCGAGCCCGGCCACGAGGAAGGGCGCCGACACCGTCAGCGCGAGCGTCATCGCCTGGACCGCGAGGTGGACGACCGTTCCCTGGGTCACCGCGGCTCCGTCACCGGAAGCTCTCGACGAGCGACTGCACCACCAGGTGCCACCCGTCCACGAGCACGAAGAGCAGGATCTTGAACGGCAGCGAGATCAGGACCGGGGGCAGCATCATCATCCCCATGGACATGAGCGTCGCCGAGACGATCATGTCGATGATCAGGAACGGCAGGTAGATCAGGAAGCCGATCTCGAACGCCGTCGTCAGCTCGGAGACGACGAACGCGGGCACGAGCACGTGGGTCGGGACGTCGGCGCGCGTGCGCGGCCGCTTCCCGTGCGAGAGCCTGACGAACAGCGACAGGTCGGAGTCGCGCGTCTGCTCGAACATGAACGTGCGGATCGGCTCGAGCCCGCGCACGACCGCCTCGCGCGCGTCGATCTGGTGCCGCTGGTAGGGCTTGACGGCGACGTTGTCGACCGCGCGGACGGTCGGCGCCATCACGAACATCGTGAGGAAGAGCGCGATCCCGACGAGCACCTGGTTCGGCGGGCTCGACTGCGTCCCGAGCGCGTTCCGGACGAACCCGAGCACGATCAGGATCCGCGTGAAGCCCGTCATCACGACGAGCACGCTCGGGAGCAGCGCGGCCGCGCCGAGGAGCAGCATCACCTCGACCGGGCTCGAGACGGTCTGGGCCTGCGCGAGCGGGAGGATCACCGCGCGGTCATCCTCCGGAGCGCGTCGACGAAGGCCGCGGCGGTCCCGCGCCCGCGCTCGGGGCCCTCGGCGAGGCCTGCGCCCGCCTGGGCGCGGATCGTGCGGACGTCGATTCCGAGCCCGCGCGCCTCGTCGGGCCCGTACACGCGGATCGGCGTCACGCTCTGCTCGCTCGCGCCGACCAGCACGAGCTCGTCCCCCACCTGCACGAGGTGGAGCGAGCGCGACGGCGCGAGCGGCGCCGACGAGACGACGTCGATGAACCCGTCGTCGGGGACGCCCGGCTCCGCGGCCGGCCGGCCGGCGGTGCGCTTGAGCAGCTTGTAGAGCCCGAAGATCAGCGCGAGCACGATCGCGAGCGCGAGCAGCATGTGCAGCGCCGCGCCTCCGGTGCTCGCCGAGTCGTGCGCGGCCTTCGCGCCGGCGGCGCCGCTCACGTCCGCGGGCAGCGGCGTGTCGTCTCGGTGGAACCCGGCGGACGCCGCGGGGACGGCGAGACCGGCGAGCGCGCAGGCGGCGAGCCCGAGCAGGAGCCGGTCGAACGGGCGGGGACGACCCGTCGGCACGGGCCTCGTGATCGACGGGCGCGGCCCGGAGTTGAGGAGCGTCTGTTGTCTCGAGTGCAACGGCCCCCACTCTTGGGGGATTGGGGCCGGCCCGGGGTCGCGCCGATGTTGCGATCCGTTCCCCCCTCTACGACCCCACTGCGGAGGTGCTTCTCGAATGCACAGGACGATCGGCAAGCAAAGGCTTGCGCCCCACGAAGCTGAGGCGCTGTGGCGGGCCTGGAGCACGGAGAAGGACAAGCGCGCGCGCGACCGGCTCGTCCTCTCCTACTCGCCGATGGTCAGGTATCTGGCGGTGCGGAAGGCGCGCGAGCTCCCCGCGCACTGCGAGCTCGACGACCTCGTCTCGCACGGCCTGCTCGCCCTGATCGAGGCGGTCGACCGGTTCGACCCTCGGAAGGGCGCGTCGTTCGAGCAGTACGCGTGGACCCGCGTCGCCGGCGCGATCATGGACGAGCTGCGCCGCCAGGACTGGGCGCCGCGCTCGGTGCGGCGCACGGCGCGCGCGATCGAGCGCAAGCGCGACGCCTTCTACGCGCGGGAGGGCACGCTGCCGAGCGACGAGGAGCTGGCGCGGGAGTCGTCCCTCGACGTCGACGAGCTGCGCTCGGTGCTCGCCGACGTCGAGCGCGCGGAGGTCGGCTCGCTCCATGCGCCGGCCCGCGCCGTCGACGACGCGGGCCCGGTCGAGGTGGTCGAGACGGTCGCGTCGCGGGCGGTCGCCTCGAACCCCGAGGCCGCGCTGCTCGCGGCCGGCCGGATGGCGGCGATCCGCGAGGCCGTCGCGGGTCTGAGCGAGCGCGAGCGGAGCGTGCTCGCGTGCGTGCACGTCCACGAGCTCCCGGGCGCCGAGGTGGGCCGCATGCTCGGCGTGACCGAGTCCCGGGTCTCGCAGATCCTCTCGGACGTGCGCTCGAAGCTCCGGCGGGAGCTCGACGCCTACGACGCCGTCGCGCTCCGGTAGCGCGCGCAGCCGTCAGGGCTCGGCGGGTCGCTCCGGCGAGGTGACCTCGGTGATCCTGAAGCCGAACGTCTCGTCGATCGCGACCACCTCGCCGCGGGCGATCCGCCGGCCGTTCACGAGCAGGTCGACCGGCTCGCCGGCCATCCGGTCGAGCGCGACGACGGATCCCGGGGCGAGCGCGAGCGTCTCGCGGATCGTCATCGTCGTGCGCCCGATCTCGACCGCGAGCTCGACCGGGACGTCGAGCACGAGCCCGAGGTCGGAGCCGGGGTCGGCGTCGGCGCCCGTCCCGAGCTCCTCGAGCGGCATGCCCTCTGCGATCGTGGTCATCTGCGCGTTCCTCCTCTCCGGCGTGGTCTCACTGGACGGCGACGTCGGTGAACATCACCCGTTTCACCGGCTCGTCGGTCGATTTCTTGAGGTCCCGCAGGATCTCCGCGAGGAGACGCTGCCGGGAGCGCCTGGCGATCAGCCGGCCGGAGTCGATCCCGGTGAGGTCGTTCGTGATCACCGCGCGGACGGCGTCGTTCTCGGGCAGCACGACCTGCAGGGCGCCCGACGACGTCGTCACCGGCGGGGGCGCCGAGGCCACGAGCAGCGAGACCGACACGCGGCCGTAGTGACCGCCGGCGAGGTTGACGGTGAACGGCTCGTGGAGCGCGACGAGCGTGCCCTCGATCTTGCGGTGGGCCCGCTCGGGCTTCGGCTTGAGCACGGCCTCGTAGGCGGCGCCGGCGCCCGCCAGCAGGAGCACCGGCACGAGGACGAGCAGCTTCTTCTTCATCGGTCACGATCCTTTCGGGGAGAAGGAGCGGCGGAGGATGACGACGTCGACGCGCCGGTTGAGCGCGTGCCCGGCCGCCGTCGCGTTCGACGCGACGGGGTTCTGGTCGCCGTAGCCGGTCGCGGAGAGGCGGCGCGGCGCGACGCCGTGCGCGAGCAGGAACTCGAGCACCGCGGTGGCGCGGGCGGTCGAGAGCTCCCAGTTCGACGGGTAGAGCGGCGAGTGGATCGGCACGTCGTCGGTGTTGCCCTCGACGCGAACGGGGTTCGGGATGTCGGGCGCGGCGAGGAGGCTCGCGAGCTCGCGGAGCAGCGGCACGGCCTCGTGCTTCAGGACCGCGCGGCCGCTGTCGAACAGGAGCCCGTCGGTGAGGAGCCGCACGACGAGGCCGCGCTCCTCGATCCGCGTCCGGATCAGCCGGTCGAAGTGGTGCTCGCGCGCGTACGCGTGGATGCGCTCGGCGATCCGGCGCAGGTTGTCGAGGTCGGCCCTGGCGGCCTGCTCCGCGACGGCGGAGGCGATCCGCGCCGAGATCTGCGCCCGCAGCGAGTTCACCTGGACGACCGGCGGCGTCGCGCCCGGCTGCACGGGCGGGGCGATCGGCGTCCCGTCGTGGTCGAGCGGCGACGTCTGCCCCGTCAGCACGGAGACGTCGGCGGGGACGACCCTGCCCGAGAACGCCGACCGCAGCGACGCCTTGAGCTGGTCGAACTTCGAGACGTTGACGCTCGAGATCGCCCACATGACGATGAAGAGCGCCATCAGCAGCGTGATCATGTCGCTGTAGGTGAGGAGCCAGCGCTCGTTGTCGCCGTGGCCGGCGTCGGCCCCCCGGCGGCGTCGCGACGCGGCCCTCACGCGGCCTCCTTCATCTCGGCGTCCGCCTGCTCTCGCGCGCCGGGCGCCGCGGCGGCGGCGCGGTCGCTCGGCGCGAGGAAGGTCTCGAGCTTCTCGCCGAGCATGCGCGGGTTGTCGCCGGCCTGGATCGACAGGATCCCCTCGAGCTGCAGCTCGCGGTGGGCGAGCTCCTCGGCGGCGAGCAGCTCGAGCTTCTTCGAGACCGGCAGGAAGACGAGGTTCGCCGAGCCGACGCCGTAGAGCGTGGCGATGAAGGCGCTCGCGATCGCGTGCCCGAGGGTGCCCGGGCTCGACAGGTTCTCGAGCACGTGGACGAGGCTCAGGACCGTGCCGATGATGCCGAGCGTGGGCGCGTAGCCGCCGGCCGCCGCGAACACGTGCACGTTCGCGCGGTGCCGCTCCGCCATGGCGTCGAGCTCGGAGGTGAGGATCGCCCGGACGAGGTCGGAGTCGGTGCCGTCGACGACGAGCTGCACGCCCTTGCGCGTGAAGTCGTCGCCGACCTGCTCGAGCTCGTTCTCGAGCGCGAGCAGGCCGTCGCGGCGCGCCTTCTCGGCGAGGCGCACGAGCTGCCGGATGGTCGCGTGCGAGTCGAAGTCGTTGCCGCGGAACGCCTTCCGGTAGAGCGCCGGGATGCGCGTCGCCTGGGCGAACGAGACGGAGGCGAAGGTGGCGGCGCCCGTGCCGCCGACGACGATGACGAAGGCCGGGATCGAGACGAGCGACATCGGCGAGCCGCCCTCCATCAGCACCGCCAGCAGCAGGCAGCCGACGCCGGCGCCGATCCCGATCGCGGTGTTCGCCTTCACCGTTCGCTCCAGTCCGTTGGTCCGAGGCAGCCGTCCGTGGCCGCGCTCCGGTCATCGGCAGGCGGCCCGCGCAGTTGAAGCGGCGCGGCGCGGCGGCTACGACGCGTCGCCGAGCGGCTCGGGGCGGCCGGCGGCGAGGTGCATGACCTCGGCGGCCTCGTCCGCCCCGGCGTCGCGGTGCTCGAGCGCGCGCGTGAGGATGCTCGACCGCCACTCGCGGATCCGGGCGACGACCTCGTAGGGGCGCTCGATCACGACGAACTTCGACGCGTTCGTCAGCGACACCACGGTGTCCGGGGTCGCCTCGATCGTCTGGATCAGGTCCGGGTTGAGGAGGAGGACCTGGTCCGGGTGCGTCAGGCGATGGAGCGCGATCATGGGCCTCCTCCTGGGGGTCGGCGACGGCGTCGGCGCCGCCGCCGACCCCGGTTATCGGCTAGCCGCGCCCGAGATTGACCAGGTTCTGGAGCATCTGGTCGGCGACGGTGATCACCCGGCTGTTCGCCTCGTAGCCGCGCTGCGCCGTGATCATCGTCGTGAACTCCCGCGCCAGGTCGACGTTCGACATCTCGACCGCGCCGGACTGGATCGTCCCCATGCCGGTGGCCGGGTCGCCCGCGACCGCGTTCAGCGGCGTCCCGGAGTTGTTCGTCTGCGCGAACAGGTTGCCCGAGATGCGCTCGAGGCCGCTCTCGTTCGGGAACTTGGCCAGGCTGATCTGCGCGAGCTTCTGCACCGTCCCGGTCGCGTCGACGTAGCTGACGACGCCGTCCGAGCCGATCGACACGTCCTTCCCGCCGGCGGGGACGGTGATCTTCGTCTCGTTCGCGGTCGTCTTCGGGAAGGTGCCCGTGGCGGCGTCGTACTTGTAGCCGATCACGAAGTCGCCGTCCTGGGTGACGAGGTTGCCGTTCGAGTCGAGGGTGAAGTTGCCCGCGCGGGTGTAGGAGTAGCCGGTGCCGCTGCCGATCACGGTGCCGTTCCCGACCCGGAAGAACCCGTCTCCCTGGATCGCGAGGTCGAGCGGGTTCCCGGTCTGCTGGGTGGCACCGGCGTGCATCTGGTTCTCGACCGCCCCGAGCTGAGCGCCGAGTCCGATCTGCACCGCGTTCGTGCCGCCGGCGTTCGCCGACGGGGCCGCGGCCCCGCGCTGGAGCTGCGAGAGCGCGTCCTTGAAGGACGTGGTCTCGCCCTTGAACCCGACCGTGTTCACGTTCGCGATGTCGTTCGCGGCGACGTCGAGCATCGTCTGGTGCACCTGCAGGCCGCTGATCGCGGCGAACATTCCTCTCATCATGTGGGTCTCGCTTTCCGGCCCGGCGCCTCCCGGAGGGCCCGGCGCGGGCCTGCGTTCGTGTGCTTCGCGGCCGGCGGGCGCCGGCCGCCGGTCAGGCGATCACGGCGCTGTCGATGTTCGTGAACACCTGCTCTCGCATGTGGTCGCGGTCGACCGCCGTGATCACGGTTCGGTTGGGGACGGAGACGACGAAGCCGGTCCCGTCGACGAGGACGAGCGAGCTCCGCGCCCCCTTGGCGGCCGCCCGGCTGAGCCCGTCGCCGAGCCGGGCCATCGTCGCCGGGTCGAGCGGGATCCCCCGCTGCTCGGCCCGCTGCAGGGCGTGGCCGCTGAGCCGCACCGGCGCGCTCCCGAGCTTGCCCGCGAGCACGCCCGCGAACCCCTCCCCGGGGCGGACCGCAACACCCGGGGTCAGACCCCGGTTGTTGCGCGCCGGGGCGGGGCCGGCCGGGCCGAGGCCGGCAGGCTCAGGCACCCGAGCCTCCGGAGGGCGGCGCGGCGCCCACGGCGACGACCGCGGCCGGGTCGACCGCCGCGCCGCCGACCCGGAGGAGCGGCGCTCCCCCGTCGGTGCTCACGCCGTCGACGACGCCGCTCGCCGCCGAGCCGTCCGCGGCGGTGTAGGTGACCTGCTTCCCGATCAGCGCGACCGACTGGGCGAGCTGGGTCGCCGAGACGAGGCGCTCGAGCGAGCGCTCGAGGTTCGTGACGCCCTCGACGAGCGAGAACTGCGCCTGCTCGGAGACGAAGGCCTGGTCGTCGACCGGGCTGAGCGGGTCCTGGTAGCGGAGCTGGGCGACGAGGAGCTGCAGGAAGTCATGCTCGCCGAGCTTCGTGGAGGGGTTCACGAGGGGCTGGCCGGCGGCGGTGTCGGCGGCCGCGGCCGGGGTCGTGGAGGTGGTCACTGCGGGCTCCTTCCTAGGCGAGGACGTCGATGGCGCCGGCCGGCTCGGGCAGCCGGGCGGGGTCGAGCAGGACGCCGGCCGCGGGCGCGGGCGCGGCGGGCGCGCCGGCCGCGGCGATTCGCGCGACGCGGCGGCTCCGCTGCGGCGCGGCGTCCCGGTCGGCGCCGCGGTCGCGCACGTCGAGGTCGAGCAGCGCGAGCCCCTGCCCGAGCAGGGCGCGGCGCAGGTCGGGCGCCGCCTGCTGGAGCGCGTCGGCGGCCTGGGGCGAGGACGCGTGCAGCACGGCGGTGATCCCGCCCGCGTCGTAGCGGAGGTGGATCTCGACCGTGCCGAGCTCGCGCGGGTGCAGGACGATCGCGGCCTCCGCCCCGCCGGCCGAGGCGGTCAGCCTGATCGCGGTCTGGGCCGCGTGCGCGAGCTCCGCGAGGCGGACCGGCGGAGCCGGGAGGACGGCGGCCGGCGCGGCGGGGGCGGGGGCCGGGGCCGCGGGCCCGTGCGCGGGCGGCGGCGGCAGGAGGGTCGAAGGCCCCGGCGGCGCCGGCGCCGGGCGCGGCGGGTCCTCCCCGCCGGCGGGCGGGGCAGGCCGGCTCTCGCGGGCAGGCGGCGGGGTCGCCGCGGCGGCCGCGGCTGGCGGCTCCGGCTCGCCGGAGGGCTGCGGAGCGGGCGGGGGGAGGGGTGGCGCCTCGCGCGGGGCCGGCGCCGAGGCCTGCCCGGCGGGCGCGGGGGCGGGCGGCGCCGCGGGGCCTGACGGCGGCCCGGGCTCGGGCGCGGGCGGCGCGGCCTCCGGAGCCTCCGGGGCCGCGGCCTCCGGAGCCTCCGGGGCCGGGGCCGGGGGCGCGGGCGCCGCCGCCGCGGGCGCGGGCGCGGGCGGAGCCGGCGCCGCAGCCGGCGCCGCCGCCGCGGGCGCGGGCGCGGGCGGGGCGGGCGCGGGCGGCGGGCAGCAGGCGCCGGCGAGCGCGGCCGCGAGCGTCGCGGCGTCCGCGGGGTCGTCCCCGCTTCCCCGGGGGGCGGGAGAGTCGCTCCCGCCCTCGTCACCCTCCGCCGCGGCGGTCCGGGTGCGCTCGGGCAGCGGCTGCGGCGGCGGCTGGGCGACGGCCGCGGTCAGCACCGGCGCGAAGTCGGCCGCGGGCACCGGCGGGCCGCCCGGCTCGGCCGGAGGCCCGGCCGGCGGCGGCGCCTGCGGGGGCGCGGCCGGCACGGGCGCGCTCACGGCGCGCTCCTCCCGCCGGCGAGCTCGCCGTAGCGGGCGAGCACCTGCCGGACGTAGGCCTGGGTCTCGGGGTAGGGCGGCACCCCGCCGTAGCGGTCGACCGCCCCCGAGCCGGCGTTGTAGGCGGCGAGCGCGAGCGTCACGTCGCCGCCGTACGCCGCGAGCTTCGAGGCGAGGTAGCGGGCGCCGCCGTCGATCGCCTGGGCGGGGTCGTACGGATCGGTGAGGCCGAGCGCAGCGGCGGTGGCGGGCATGAGCTGGGCGAGGCCCTCGGCGCCCGCCGGGCTCGTGGCCGCGGGGTCGAAGCCGGACTCCTGCTCGAGCAGCGAGCGGAGGAGCAGCGGGTCGACGCCGTAGCGGCGGCCGGCCTCCTCGATCGCCGGCAGGTAGGGCGCGGCCGCGCCCCCCGGCGACCCGGGGGCGGCGGCCCGGGCGAGCGCCGCCTCGAAGCCCGCCGCGGGCGCGGGCCCCGGGGCGGGCGCGAACCCCGCGGCGGGGGCGGGCGCGAGCTCGGCGATGCGCGCGAGCACGGCGTCGAGCCCGCTCGTCACGCCGGCCCTCCGGCGCGCGTCGCGGCGCGGAGCGCGAGCTCGTCGCCCGCGAGCCGCTCGGCGCGGCGGCCCTCGCTCTCGTGGAGCGCGCGGCGGCGCTCTTTCAGCCTGTCGATGCTCTCGCGGTCCCTGACCACCCGGGCGAGCTCGCCGCGCAGGTCCTCGACGCGGGCGCGCTGCCGCCCGGCGCGCGCGCGGGCGCCGGCGACCTCGCGCTCGAGGTGCTCGAGGTAGGCCTGGCGGCTCGCGAGGTCGGCGGCGCTCGCCCCGCCGCCGCGCCGCCGCGCCGCCTCGAGACGGCGCTCGAGGAGCTCGAGCTCGCGCTCGAGGAAGGCAGCGCGCTCGAGCTCGGAGGCGAGCGAGCGCATCGCCTCGCGCTCGGCGTGGCGCCGGAGCCGGCGGATCTGCTCGAGGCTGAAGCGGAAGCGGCGTCGGGTCATCGCGGGTCGGTAGCTCCGACCCGCGTGATCGACCTCGCCCCGCCGCGCTTGAGCCCGCCGGCCGCGTCAGCGGGCGCGGCGGAGGGTGAGGATCGCGACGTCTGCGCTTCGGACCGTGCCTTCGAGGACGAAGGAGCGCGTGTCGGCGCCGCCTGCCCCGAACAGGCGCTTGCCCTCGCCGAGCACGACCGGGAACACCATGAGCCGGAGCTCGTCCACGAGGTCGTGCGCGAGCAGCGAGCGCACGAGCTGCGCGCTCCCGGCGACGAGCACGTCGCCCTCGAACCGCTCCTTGAGCGCGCGCACCCCCTCGTCGAGGTCGCCCCGGAGCACCTTCGTGTTGTTCCACTCGGGTCGCTCGAGCGTCGAGGAGACGACGAACTTCGGCATCGCGTTCATCTTCTCGCCGAACTCGCCGGTGCCCTCCATCGACGGCCACGCGGCCGCGAACCCGGTGTAGGTCACGTGTCCGAGCAGCTGCGCGTCGCTCGCGCGCAGCTCCTCGAGCTTGAAGCGGTCCCCCTCCTCCCCGCGGTCGAACTCGAACGCCCAGCCGCCGCGCGGCGTCTGCTCGGCTCCGCCGGGATCCTCGATCACCCCGTCGAGCGTGATGAACTCGGTCACGACCAGCTTGCCCATCGCCTCTCCCTCCTCGGTCGCCGTCGACCGGCATCACAGCACGAATTCGCCGGCGCGCTCGCGCCGCCGGCAGTAGGCTGCCCGGGTGAGCTGCTGCACCGCGCGCGGGTACCGCCGCTTCTTCGGCGCCCGCTTCGCGCGGCGCGCCGCCCGGCGCTACCGCCGCCGCGGCCTCGACGGCACCGCGGCCGCGATGGTCGAGTTCCTCGAGCGCCGCGGGGTCGCGGGCGCCACCGTGCTCGAGATCGGCGGCGGGCTCGGGGAGATCGAGCTCGAGCTGCTGAAGCGCGGCGCGGAGCGGGCGGTGAACCTCGAGCTCTCGCCGAGCTACGACGAGGAGGCGGCGCGCCTGTTCGCGGAGGCGGGGCTCGAGGCCCGGGCCGAGCGGCGCCTGCACGACATCGCGGCCGGCGGCGACGGCGTCGAGCCCGCGGACGTGGTCGTGCTCCACCGCGTCGTCTGCTGCTACCCGGACTACGAACGCCTGCTCGGCGCGGCCGCCGACCACGCGCGCCGGCTCCTCGTGTTCAGCTACCCGCCGCGGAACGCGGCCTCGCGCCTCCTCGTCGCGGTGCAGAACGTCGCCTTCCGGGTTTTGCGGCGCGAGTTCCAGGTGTTCGCGCACCCGCCTGCGGCGATGCTCGCCGTGCTCGAGGGGCGCGGCCTGCGCCCCGCCTTCGCCCACCGAAGCCTCGTGTGGCGCGCGGCCGGGCTCGAGCGCTGACCCGTCCGCTACGGCGCGAAGCCGGCGCGCGCGAGCGAGGCGACCGGCGCGAAGAGCGGCTCCGGGAGCCGGCTCCACGGGTGCCACTCCCAGCCGGCGGCCCGGTCCGGCTCGAGCAGGCGCGGCTCGCCGGCGGCCTCGGCGGCGACGAAGCGCGTCCGGTAGACGAGGCGCGAGTCCGCGAAGCCGTCGACGGTCTCGCCGACGACGCGCAGGCGCCGCGCCACGAGACCGGTCTCCTCGCGCAGCTCGCGCGCCGCGCACTCGAGCAGCGGCTCGCCCGCGAGCGGCTTCCCGCCGGGCGGCGCCCACGTGCCGCGGCCGTGCGCGGCGAGGCGGCGGCCGAGCAGCACCCTGCCCTCGCGGACGACGAGCACGCCGACCCCGTCGAGCTCCTCGGCCGGCTCGATCGCGTCGCCGGCGCGCAGGCGCCCGCCGGTGACGACCGCCGCGCGGAGCCCCCCGCGGTGGACGAGCGGCCGGAGCAGCGTCCGCCCGGTCAGCTCCTCGAGGTGGCGGCAGGGCTCGCAGAGCTCGGCGCCGCGGCAGAGCACGCCGCCGGCCCAGAAGAGGCGGCCCTGCAGCTCGTTCAGCCGCACGCCGCGCGTCGTCACGTTGCGGCGGAGCTCGCCGGAGGCCGGGTCGAGCCCGAGCTCCTCGACCACCTCCGCCTCGACGAGCGTCAGGTCGCGCGCGACCCGCTCGTCGCGCCAGTGGCCGGCCCGCGCGGCGTAGCGGTCGCCGGCGATCCCCGCGCCCGCGGCGACCTCGACCTCGGCCCGCGGGAGGGGCGGCGCGCCGGCCGCGCCCGCCACGTGGACGTGCTCGACCCGTCCCATCGCCGCGACGGTACCAGCGGCGTAGGCTCGTCCCGACCCCCAACGAAGGAGACGGCATGGCCAAGTACGTCATCCTCTTCGACTGGACGGAGCAGGGGATCAGGAACTACCGGGACTCGCCGGGCCGCGTCGACGCCGCGCGCGGCGAGCTCGGCAAGCTCGGGATCGCGATCGAGCACATCTACTGGACGCTCGGACCGCACGACGTCGTCGGCGTGATCGACGCCCCCGACGACGAGACGCTCACGAAGGCCCTGCTCGCGCTCGGCGCGCAGGGCAACGTCCGGACGACGACCATGCGGGCGTTCGACCAGGAGGAGTTCAGCGGGCTCCTCTGACCCGCACGCCGGGGTGGCGACGCGGGGAGCCCGAACGCGCCCCGCGCGCCGCCCCGCGCCGCGGTCGCAGGGCGGCGCCGCCTTCGCCGTCCCCCGGCACGTCCTCGATCAGCACCGTGCGCCGGCGCGGGCTGCACCGCGCGGGCCTGACGCAACAACTCGGGGTGTTGCGGTCCGCCGAGTGCGGCGCGCCGCGCGGGCTCGACTCAGCCGGCGGCGCCGGCCTCGTAGTCGGCGTCGTCGACCGGGGCGCGCCAGTCGGTGTCGCCGAGGGAGATCGCGACGTGGAGCAGGAAGCTCGCGGGTGCGGCGCCGTGCCAGTGCTCCTCGCCCGGCGCGATGTGGACGACGTCGCCCGCGGCGATTCGCCCGCCGGCGCCGTCCCGCCGCCGGACGAAGCCCTCCCCGTGCGTCACGTAGAGCACCTGGCCCTGCTCGTGGGCGTGCCAGTGCGTCCGCGCGCCGGGCTCGAAGAAGACGGCGTTCACCATCACCCCGTCCGCCGCGGCGAGCACCTGATCGGCCCACACCCGTCCCGTGAACGTCGCCCCGCGCTCCTCGGACGGGACTCCCGCGGCACGGCCTCGCGCAATCCTCACGTTCCCTCCTTCCCGCCGTGGACCCGCACGCCGCCGGAGACGTCGCCGAGCGCGTCCACGACGCGGTTGCTGATCTCGTCGCCGTACCCGAGCGCCGCGGCGAGGTCGAACGCACCGAGGCACGCGGGGCCGGCGAGGGTCGTGACCTCGAGCTGCCGGACGAGGTCGAGGTAGAGCCTGACATCCTTCGCCATCAGCTTCACGGTGAGCCCGCCCTCGAGGTAGTCGCCCCTGACGATGCTCGGGAAGCGGTTCAGCGTGGCGAAGTTGACGCCGGTCGAGTGGTTCAGCACCTCGAGGAGCTGCTCCAGGTCGAGGCCGGCACGCCGCGCCGCCACCATCACCTCGGAGGTGGCGGCGAGACCGATCCCGTTCAGGAAGTTGTTCAGGATCTTCGCGACGTGGCCCGCCCCGGGAGCGCCCATGTGGTAGACGCGGGCGCTGAAGGTCTCGAGGTGCGGGCGGATGCGCTCGAGCGCGGAAGCTGCGCCGCCGGCCATGATCGTGAGCGTCCCGGCCTCCGCCCCCGCCGCGCCGCCCGAGATCGCGGCGTCGACGAGCTCGACTCCGCGCCCGGCGAGCTCGGCGTGGAGACTGCGCGTGGAGCTCGGCGCCGAGGTGCCGAGGTCGGCGACGACCTGCCCCGCGCGGCACGCCCCGAGGATCCCGCCCTCGCCGCGGACGACCTCCTCGACGGCACGGCTGTCCGGAAGCGACAGGAAGACGACCTCGGAGCCCTCGACCACCTCCGCGACCGAGCGCGCGACCCGAGCTCCCGACCGCTCGGCCTTCGCGGCGTCGAGGTCGTAGCCGCAGACCTCGAAGCCGCCGCCCGCGAGCCGGCGCGCGATCCGCCCGCCCATGTTCCCGAGCCCCACCAGCCCGCACGTCTCGCGCCGCGCCACGCGGCGGATTCTGACCGCAACGTCGTCCCGACGGCGCCGTGTCGAGGAGCCGCTGCGCGGGAGGCGGCAGCCGGGAGGCCGCGGGGCCCGGTCGCCCGGGCCCCGCTGCCTCCCCGACGTGCCCCTCCTCCCTACCCCGTGACCGGCGGGGTGAAGGCCGCGACCACGCCCACCCGCGGCGACGTGCAGCCCTTGTAGGAGGCCGGCTCGAGCAGCAGGATGCCGGGCTTCCTCGGGTGCAGCGTCACGGTGACGCGGCCGGACCTGTCGGTGCGGCCGGAGAGCTTGAGGATCCCCGGGCCCGTCACCTTGACCTTCACGCCGGCGACCGCCTTGTCCTTCGCGGTGACGTGCAGGCGGAGCTTCGCCTTCGAGCCGACCGACAGGCTCTTCGGCGCGACCACGACCGCGTAGCACGGGGGCGGCGCCGGCCTGTGCACGACCGGCTTCGGCTTCGGCTTCGCCGGCGGCTTGAAGGCCGGCTTCGGCTTCGGCTTCGGCGGGACGGTCACCGTGACCGGCGTGCTCGAGCTGTTGTTCGCGAGCGTCGTCTCCGGAAGCTGCCCGACGACCGTCGCGGTGTTCGTGATCGAGCCGGTGCCGACCGCCCGGACCACGACCGCGATCGTCACGCGCTGGCCGTTCGTGAGCGTGCCGAGGTTGCACTGCACCACGCCGCCGCTCGTGCAGCTCCCGGTCGACGGCGTGACCGAGACGAAGGTCACGCCGGCCGGCAGCGAGTCGGCGACCTGGACGTTCGTGTCCGTGGTCGGGCCGTTGTTCGTCACGGTCAGCGTGTAGGTGACGTTCCCGCCCCGGAGGACCGACCCGGGCGACGCGGTCTTCACGATCGCGAGGTCGGTGACGACCGGAGCCGGCGCCGGCGCCGGGGGCGCGGGCGGAGCCGGCGGGGGCGAAGGCGGGGCGTTGACCGTCACGTCGGCGCTCGCGGAGGCGGTCACGTCGGGCCCGAGCGGCGGGCGGCCGGTCGCCGTCGCGACGTTCGTGAACGCGCTCGTCACGTTGCCCTGCGTGCAGGCGTAGGTCGTGCTCTGCCCGGCCGCGAGCGTACCGACCGCCTTCGCGCAGGAGGCCGAGAGCGGGTCGGCGACCGTCACGTTCGCGAGCGTCACGTCGCCGGTGTTCGTCACCGTGATCGTGAAGGTCGCGGTTCCGCCGGAATCGACCGCCTGGGAGGCGGGCGTCTTCGCGATCGCGATCGCCGGGTGGACCACGGCGACGCTCGCGTCGTCCGACGCGGTCACGTCGGGCCCGAGCGGCGGGCGGCCGGTCGCCGTCGCGACGTTCGTGAACGCGCTCGTGACGTTCTCCCGCGTGCACGCGTAGGTCGTGCTCTGCCCGGCCGCGAGCGTACCGACCGTCTTCGCGCAGCCGGCGGCGAGCGGGTCGGCGACCGTCACGTTCGTGAGCGTCACGTCGCCGGTGTTCGTCACCGTGATCGAGAACGTGGCCGTGCCGCCGCTCAGCACCTGCGGCGTGCTCGTCGTCTTCGTGATCGCGATCGCCGGGTGGATCACGACGACGCTCGCGTCGTCGGTCGCGGTCTGGTCCGCGCCGACCGGCGGCGTCCCGACGGCGGTCGCGACGTTCGTCACGTCGGCCGTCACGTTCGCGAGCGTGCACGAGTAGGTGACGGAGTCGCCGGGCGCGAACGTGCTGCTCGCGTGCGGCTGGATCGCCGCGACCTGGGCGGCCGTCCTCGCGCACCCGGGCGCCTGCGCGTCGGTGACGTGGACGTCCGTGAGCGTCGCGTCGCCGGTGTTCTTCACCCTGATCGAGAAGGTCGCCGTGCCGCCGCTCAGCACCTGCGGCGTCCCCGCCGTCTTCTCGACGAAGATGCCGGGCTTGAACACGGTCGAGGTCTCGTTCTCGGCGTTGCACGGCCCGCTCGCCGCGTTGTTCTTCGCATCGCCTGCGAAGAACGCGCGCCAGCGGTAGACGCCGGCCGTCTCCGTCGCGAAGGCGGCCGAGGTGTAGGTGCCGTTGCCGTCGCCGTCGACGCTCTTGCTCGACGTCGAGAGCGTGTCGAGCGGCGTCGCGCAGCTCGTGTCGCCGGGCGCGAAGACCTGGAAGGTCACCTCGCCCGTCGCGCCCACCGCCCCGGAGAGCGTCGCGACGTCGTGGATCTTCTCGCCCACCACGACCGGGCCGGAGGCGCTCGTCGAGATCTGCGGCGAGGCCTTGGACACGACCGAGCTCTCGTTCGCGTCGTTGCAGGCGGTGTCCACGGCGTTGTTGAAGCTGTCGCCGCTGTAGTGCGCGACCCAGCGGTAGGTGCCGACCTCGGAGCTCGCGTAGTCGCCGGACTGGTAGTCGCCGGCGCCGTTCACCGGCCTGCTCGGCGAGACCGAGATCGGAGTGGAGCAGCTCACGTCGCCGGGCGCGAACACGTCGAACGTGATCGAGCCGGTCGGCGTGCCGAGGCCTCCCGACAGGTGGGCGACGTCGTGGATGCCGGAGCCGACCACGACCGGGCCCGCCGTCGCCGTCGTCGTCAGCGCAGGCGTGCCCTTCGTGAACGCGTTCGTGAACGTGCACGTGACGACCTCGGAGCTCGAGACCTCGATCGTGGCGGTGCGCGTGGCGACGTCCCCGGTCGACGGCGTCGTGTTCGCGTCGTCGCAGGAGACGTCCGAGAGGCTCCACCCGAGCGCGCTGAAGGCGTCCTCGGAGACGTGGTAGGTGCCGGGGTTGACGTTGTCGAACTCCTGCACGTTGCCCGCGCCGCCGTCGTCGACGAGGCCGAACGTCGCCGGCGTGAGCGGGTGCGCGTCGCCGGCGCCGGTGTGGAAGCCCCAGCTGCGCGCGTCGTCGGGCGCCGCGTCCTTGACGATCCTGATCGTGCCGCACGTGCTGAGCGAGCCGAGCACGATGTCCTTCTGCTCGGCGGTGGGCGAGTCGGACGAGCGCGTCTCGGCCATCACGGTCGAGAAGCAGCCCTGGTCGCCGAGGAGCTCGGTCAGGTCGATGCCGCCCTCGACGAACTCGGACGGCGTCCACGTGCCGGCGGGGTCGCCGGAGTCGGTCGACTGGAACGGCCAGACCGACGGCTCGTTCCCCGTGTTGAACTGGGCGCAGGCGCCGTCGGCGCTGGGGCTCCCGCAGGCGGCGTCCTTGAGGGCGGTGACCGTCTGGAGGGTGCCGCCCACGTCGCCGTTGCTCCCGACCCACTTGTAGACGCCGATCTCCTGCGTGCCGCCGGAGATCTTGTCGGCGCCCTTGCCCTGGATGAAGTTGACGAGCACGAGGATGTCGCCGACCTGGTGCTGGCCGGTGAAGGCGCCGTTCGAGACGCCCACCCTGTCCTTGAAGAACCAGAAGCCGAGGAAGGCGTCGCCGTTGTTCGAGATCCGGTCGGCCGAGAAGTAGACGAGGTCGTGGCTCTCTCCGCCCACGTCGACGCCGTAGTTGGCCCAGGCCGCGTCGGCGATGTCGTCCTTCGCCGGCGGCTTCTGCGTGACGGGGGTCCACTGGGAGATCGGCAGGATGTCCTTGCTGCCCTGGCCGAGGATGTCGTCGCCCGTGTCGAGGGTCGGGTCGGTGACGTGCGTCTTCGCGGCCGGCACCGTCGCCGAGCCGCAGTTCGCCGGACTTGCCTGGAAGAGGCAGCTCCAGTCGGCGGCCGTGCCGCTCGAGCCGGTCGTGAAGCCGTTGCCGTCGAGCTCGAAGACGCCCTGCTGCGCGGGATTCGCCGCGCTCGTGAGCCCGACGGCGAGCAGTGCCGCGAGCACCGCGCCCGCGAGCGCGAGCGCGAGCCGGACCCGCCTATAGAGCAACCGCTTCGTTCGTTCGACCCTTGCGCTCATTCCTCCACAGCCCCTTTCGGTCTCGGTCGGTTTCGGCCGGCCTCGGGGCCGGCGGCTGGATCTCCGTCCACGTCGTAGTGGGGCGGGCGGTGGGCGGCTTCCGACGAACGGCCAGCACGACCCAGCCGTTCCGGCCGAGTCCGTGCCCCGCCTTCCCCCCGCCCCGGCGCCGTCGCGGGTGGGGCCCGGTTGCCCGGGCCCCACGCGCTGTCCCCCCTTTGTTCGCGGCGAGCCGTCGCCCGCCGCCAACCCCGGCTGCTAGCCGGTCACGGGCGGGGTGAAGGCCGCGATCACGCCGATGCGCGGGTTGGCGCAGCCCTTGTGGGAGGCGGGCTTCACCAGGACGATCCCCGGCTTCTTCGGATGCAGCAGCACCGTCACCCGTCCGTGCCTGTCGGTCCGGTTGGAGAGCTTCAGGATCCCGGGGCCGGTCACCTTGACCTTGACGCCGCGGACGGCCTTCGACTTCGCGGTCACGTGGAGCCGCAGCTTCGCCTTCGACCCGACGGTCAGGCTCTTCGGCGCCACGACGACGGCGTAGCACGGAGGCGGCGCCGGCTTGTGGACGACCGGCTTCGGCTTCGGCTTCGGCTTCACCACCGGCGGCTTGAAGACCGGCTTCGGCTTCGGCTTCGGCGGCGCGGTGACGTTGATGGTCGCGCTCGCGGTGTTGTTCGCGAGCGTCGTCTCCGGCAGGGCGCCGACCACGGTCGCCGTGTTCACGATCGAGCCCGTGTTCACGGTGTTGACGAGGATCGTGATCGTCACCTTCTGGCCGTTCGTCATCGTGCCGAGCGAGCACTGGACGAGCGTGCCGCCGGAGCACGTCCCCTGCGACGGCGTGACCGAGACGAACGTCACGCCGAACGGAAGCGAGTCCGCGACCTGGACGTTCGTGTCGGTGACCGGGCCGTTGTTCGTCACCGTCAGGGTGTAGGTGACGTTCCTGCCCTGCTCCACGGAGCTCGGGTCGGCGGTCTTCACGATCGCGAGGTCGACCGTCGGCGTCTGCGGCGTCGCCGGAGGCGGCGACGACGGCGGCGGGTTGATCGTGACGTTCGCGCTGGCGGACGCCGTCACGTCGGGGCCGATCGGCGGGTGGCCGGTCGCGGTCGCCACGTTCGTGAACGGATCCGTCACGCTCGACCGCGAGCAGCTGTACGAGCTGCTCTGGCCGGGCGCGAGCGTGCCCACCGTCTTCGCGCAGTTGGGCGAGAGCGGGTCGGACACCGTCACGTTCGTGAGCGTGACCGAGCCCGTGTTCGTCACGGTGATCGTGAAGCTCGCCGTGCCGCCCGAGTCGATCGCCTGCGTCGCCGGCGTCTTCGTGATCGCGATCGCCGGATGGTCGACCTGGAGCGGCTCGCAGGCGCCGGTCGACCCGTTGAAGTTCGAGTCGCCCTCGTAGTGCGCCCGGAACGAGTACGCCCCGGCCGAGTCGATCGGCCCGATCGCGTCGGACGGATGCGCCACGCCGCTGCCGTCGAGCGCCGCCGTCCCGGCCGCCGTGCCGGCCTCGCCGGCGCAGGTGCCGTTCGAGAAGAACGTGAACGTGACGTTCCCGCCCGGCTTGAACGACGTGTTCGCCGAGGTGACCGTCGCGCTGTCGTGCACGGTGGAGCCGACGAGGACCTCGGTGACGGCGCCGTGGCCGGCGTCGTGGATCTGCGTCGCCGTCGAGGTATCCGCCTTCGTCACCGTCAGCGGCTCGCACGGCCCCTCGGAAGCGTTGAAGTTCGAGTCGCCCCCGTAGTGCGCCCGGAACGAGTACGACCCGGCCGCAAGCGG
>Ga0070741_10006512_pt1 | contig 25003 bp, 28 predicted proteins | sample Coa_R1_4_FD_66440 | JGI IMG/M metagenome (GOLD analysis project Ga0070741, IMG submission 66440) | Surface soil microbial communities from Centralia Pennsylvania, which are recovering from an underground coalmine fire - Coalmine... | ecosystem: Environmental > Terrestrial > Soil > Unclassified ... | reverse complement strand
TCGCACGGCGGACTTGATTTGACCGACGGATTTCGCAGGATTCTGCTGATCGACGCAAACCTGACCCGAGCGCTTAAGGTGCCAGCCGACGATCGGGTATGAGAGTAATTCCTTCTTGTGGACGATCCGGAACTGAAATGGCAGGCAGGCGTAGAGAACTGGGATATCGAGAGCGGAGGCGTGATTGACCGCGTAAACGTGAGTACGGGATGTATCAATCCGTTCGAGCCCGATTACATGGACTGGCGAGAAAATCGTTTTTAGGATCAGTTTCGACCACGCACGCGCGAAGGCATGCAGGATGCCGCCGTCTTTATCGAAAAAGCCGAAGGGAATTGAGACAAGGCCGAAGAGGACCGTGTACATCCATATTAGTGGGTCGAAGAAAAAATAAGAGCGCAGGCGGCTGAGGAGGCCGTATTTGCGGTGCAGTGTTTCCCTGCCAATACGCGCGGTTTTCGTGTCCATCGGAGGAGTTTCTGTTTCGTCGTTTGAAGGACAAGAATGTCCGACCCACATGGATTCATTCTCTACGGACTTATTCTCCATCCACAGATACTCCTAGGGCGCGCATGGCTTCGCCGACGATGTAGATGGAGCCAGTGACGACGATTACGGCGTCGGGCGCAGCAACTTCTCGTGCACGAGCCAGGGCGGAGGGGACATCGATGGCGGATTCGATTTCACACTGGGTCCGGGACGCGGCTTCGCGAATTTCTTCCGGAGTCGCCGAGCGAGGATTGTCGGCTTGAGTTGCAATGACACGGTCGACGAGAGGGAACAGGATTTCGGATATCTCGGCAATGGCCTTGTCGCGCATGGCGCCGAAGACGAATAGGAGACGGCGCTTTTCATAGCAGGCGGAGAGAGTCGAACGTAATGCCCAAGCGCCGGCGGGATTGTGGGCGACGTCGAAGACATATTCTGGGTCGCCGTTCCGTGCGGGGATGATCTGAAATCGGGCGGGCCAGCGGGTCTGGCGAATTCCCTGCTCGATGGATTCTGGCGTGATTGGGAACTTTCTGCTCAGCTCTTCAGCGGCGGCGATTGCAAGGGCGATATTACGCAACTGGTGGCGGCCAATCAGTGGAGTTTGGACAAGAATTTCTTTTCCCAACACCTGCAGCGGGTAACGATAGATTGGTCTCCGTCCCCCCTTCGGTGCTGGCAACGAAGAGACCTGCTCTTCGGAGGAAATCGCAAAGTAATTTTCGCTGGCCGGGGAGACGGGCGGAACATATGGCACCGCACTAATCGCACGGGCGTTCTGTTCAAGCACGGCATGCCCGATAGCGTCGTTCGCGGCGGGAGACTGAGGGAGTGTAACTACGATTCCATTACCGTGAATGATGCCGGCTTTTTCACGGGCGATTGCCGGGATCGTATCTCCCAGAAATTTCTGGTGATCGAGCGAAATGTCGGTAATCACGCTCAGGACTGGTTCGACTACATTCGTGGCATCGAGGCGTCCACCCATTCCGACTTCCAGCACAGCGATATCCACCTTGCTCGTCGCAAAATACTCGAAGGCGATTGCCGTCAGCACTTCAAAAAAACTCGGATGCCAGGGAAGTTCGCCATCTTCAACCAGTCGCTCGGCGGTACGCTCGACGAGATCATGGAGCAGGGCGAACCTGTCGTCGGAAATTTGGTCGCCATTGATACGAATACGTTCGTTGATGCGGATGAGGTGGGGCGAAGTATAAAGAGCTGTTTTTAGTCCAGCGACCTTCAGAATTGAGGCCAGGGTTGCCGCGGTTGATCCTTTGCCGTTTGTTCCCGCGATCAGGACGCTGGGGAATTTTCGTTCTGGATTTTCAAGCGCACTGAGTAACACTCGCATGTGGTCGAGGTCGAACTTGTGCGACGGCGTGGTTGCGAGCTCATGGCCGAGAGCATACATGCGGGCTACGGCGGATTCATAGGAAGTTGGCATGCACGATATAGTCGTTGGCTGCCGGTCGTCAGTCTTCGGCTTACCAAGATTAGGGTATCAGCTTTGGATTTTATCGTCGTTGGTCGTTCGTCGCAGGTCGTTGGCTCTGGAGCAGAAGCTCGTTTTGTGCTTTCGTGCATTTGAAGCGGTCATGAATGTCCGCTCATCCACGGTGTTTCTGAAGGCATCATTTGAGCGGCCAAGTAGACGGGCCGGGCCCGAAGACGGAAGACAGCGACGAAGCACCTGGCTCAACTTGCAATCGAAGATGTTGCCGCCGGCGTCATGAACTCGAAGGCGCGGGAAATGTAGGCCTTCAACTCCTTGCGATGGACGACAGCGTCGAGCATCCCGTGCTCAAGGAGAAATTCGCTACGCTGAAAACCGGGCGGAAGTTTTTGGCGGATGGTCTGCTCGATGACGCGCGGACCAGCAAAACCGATTAATGCGCCGGGTTCGGCGATGTTGAGGTCACCGAGCATTGCGAATGAAGCCGTGACGCCGCCCGTTGTAGGATCGGTCAAGACTGAAACGTACGGCACTTTTGCTTCGTCTAACCGGGCGAGCGCAGCGGATATTTTTGCCAGCTGCATCAAGCTGAGCACGCCTTCCATCATGCGCGCTCCGCCGGAAGCGGACACGATGACGAGCGGATACTTGCAGGCCAATGATTCTTCGACCGCACGCGTAATCGCTTCGCCCACAACGGACCCCATGCTTCCGCCGATAAAGTTGTATTCCATGGCACTGATGACTACGGGCCGCTCATTCATCTTGCCGCGAGCGTTGATCACCGCGTCAGTAAGTCCAGTTTCTTGCTGCGCGCGCTGCAGGCGCTCGGCGTAGGGTTTGAGATCGACGAATTTCAGGGGATCGGTGGAGCAGAGATTGTCGCTGAAGGTTTCGTACTCGCCATTGTCAAATAGCTGGGCGAGACGGGTGCGAGCGTCAATACGAAAGTGCTTGCCGCACTTGGGGCAGACGTTGAGGTTTTCTTCCAGATCCTTTTTCCAGATGATCTGGCGGCAGTTCTCGCATTTTACCCACAGGCCCTCTGTACGGATTTTCTTCTCGCCGGAAGCGTCCAGCTCACCGGATTGTCGTTTGAACCAAGCCATGACGATTGAATCATTAAATCATTGAGTCATCGAATCATTGAAAACGTGCGATGCCATTACAGTCATTGACTAAATGACTCAATAAAATGTCTTAATACTCAATTCCTCTCTGCGCCATGACGCCCTTCTCATAGGCGTGCTTCACCTGTCGCATTTCGGTCACGGTGTCGGCAAGCTCGACAATTGTCGGATGGGCGTTGCGTCCAGTCAAGATAACATGCACCATTTCGGGCTTTTTCTTGAGCGCATCGACAACTTTTGCGGGATCGAGCATACCGTAGCTGATCGCATAATTAATTTCGTCAAGGATCACGAGGTCCCAGTTGCCGGATTGGATCGCCTGCTCGCCCTCGGCCCAGGCTTGCCCGACCATGCGAACATCTTCGGGATCGGGCTTCTCGGCGCCTACTTTCACGAAACCGCGCCCCATTTGCTTCATGATGAACTTGTCGCCGAAAGCTTGCGCTGCATCGAGCTCGCCATAATGCCACGAACCTTTGAGAAACTGAAGCATAAGGACGCGCATTCCGTTTCCGACCGCCCGCAAGGCGGTGCCCATGGCAGCAGTTGTCTTACCCTTGCCAGGGCCGGTATTGACTATGATTAGACCGCGACGAACATCAGACATAAATGATGGTCGATTGTAACGAGTGCGGGGTGCGAAACACTAGCGTGCGGTGTTCCTATCTGTGAAATCTGTACTTTCGGTGCGAGTCGCAAACCTTTAACCACATAGAACACAGAGAGCCACTGAGGAACGGCACAGAGGGACATTTGGTAATTTGTAATTGAAAAGCGCCCGAATCGGCTTTAACGCAATTTCAAATTGCTAAATTACCCAATCCCTTAATTACAAAAATCTCTTCTGTGAATCTTGATGACACCATCGTTGCGATCGCCACACCCGCGGGACGCGGAGGAATTGGTGTGGTGCGGCTTGCCGGACCTGAGGCGAAAGCGATTGCTCTTCCTATGCTGCGGTTGAGGCACGACCTCGAGCCGGGACGGGCTGTGTTCGGGGAGCTGGTGGAACCGCATGGGTCGGACACTCTTGTCCGACAAGATCAAGAGGACGAAACATCCTTATCGCCAGATGCCGACAATTTCACCGGGGTTTCGCGGACAGGAGTGTCCGCGCCACACGGTTTGGGCGGTCGGACAGGAATGTCCGACCCACACAGTTCGAAGATCGACGAAGTTGTCGTCACGTACTTTGGCAAGCCGCATTCGTACACCACGGATGACATCGTCGAAATTTCGGCTCACGGATCACCCGTAGTGCTGCGGCATGTTGTCGAGCTTGCGCTGGCAAGGGGGGCGCGACTGGCCGAGCCGGGGGAGTTCACGATGCGCGCTTTCCTCAATGGACGCATCGATCTTACCCAGGCCGAAGCAGTACGCGATCTGATTGAGTCGCAGACGCTGCATCAGGCGAAAGTTGCCGCGCAGCAGCTGGAAGGCGCATTGTCGCGACGTTTGCAGCCGATCAAGCAAAAGCTGGTGGAGTTGATTGCATTGCTCGAGGCAGGAATTGATTTCGCCGAAGACGATGTTTCAGTGCTTCCCTCGGAGCAAATCCTGCAGCACATTGAGGGCATTCGACGCGGCTTGGGGGAACTGGCGAAGTCTTTCGCATATGGAAAGCTGGTTCACGAAGGACTGACACTCGCGATCGTTGGGCGGCCGAACGTTGGGAAATCCAGTTTGTTCAACCGGCTGGTCGAGCGGGAGCGGGCCATTGTGACTGCCACTCCGGGCACCACGCGCGATCTTGTCACTGAAACCGTGGCGATTGGGGGAATTCCGGTCAAGCTGGTGGATACGGCCGGCATTCGTGCCGCTCTGGATGAAGCCGAGAGCATCGGAATTCGGAAATCGATGGAGGCAGTGGCGGACGCGGATCTGGTGTTGGTGGTGCTGGATGCATCGCAACCGCCGAGCGATAGCGATGAAGACAGACAGCTGGTTGCACAGCTTGAGCAGCGCAGAGCGATTACAGTCGTGAACAAAGCTGATCTCCAACCGGATTACCAACTTGTCGGACAGGAGTGCCCGACCCACACGTGCCTTCGTACTTCTGCGTTGACCGGAGAAGGGATCGCGGAACTGCGCGCGGCGATACTGAAACATGTGGGCGGTGATGCCGGATCGTCCGCAGAGGCAGGGTTCTTGACCAACGCGCGGCATGCTGCTCTGGTTCGGGACTCGCTTGCGGGACTGGAAAATGCGACGGTTGCGGTTCACAACCGGGTTCCGCATGAGATGCTTTTGCTCGATCTTTATGGCGCGCTTCGTCCGCTGGATGAAATTACTGGCGCGACCACGAATGATGACATCCTGAATTTGATCTTCAGCAGATTTTGTATTGGAAAGTAATGGCGACGATCACCGCCGCACGGAGCGAATAATCATGAACACCATGCCGGCGAGATTCAGAACCAGCATCCATGGAGCGAAGATGTAGTACGGTATCCGGAGCTTGGGCCAAATCTTTGCCGGAACCTGATCGGCAAATTTGTCACTCCATGTATCTCCGAGCCGCGGCGGAAGGATGGCTTCCTCTGAACCCTGTGTCCAGTTGGCTGCAATCCAGGTTGCGCGGACGTTCGAGAGGAGTAGTGCGGTAACGATCACTCGAAAAACGAGGATTCCCCAAGGTGAGGCGAAGAAAAGAAACAATACGGAAAATAAACTATCAAGCGCATAAAAAATGAAAACGATAGTTGCTGCGAATGGATTACGCTCGCGAACGCCAACACCGCCGACATAAAAGAACAAAAAGACGACGACCCCGAAGATGGGCTTGCCCTGCAGTAGCAGCATGACTAGGGAGACCACCGCCACGAAGGCGCAAACCCAAAAGCCCTGAGTTCCGAGATAATCCACATCCGTGCCAGTCTGGACAGATGGCCAAAATAGAGTTTTCAGGCGGCTTTCGCTGCGATCTCCAGAATCGGATATGCCCAGGGTCTGCATGGGCGAGAATTAAAATCCAATTTTGTTTCGCTGTCCAGCAGAAAAGAAGAACGATGAAACAGGTCTTTGTTGCTACGTCAAATCCCGGTAAGATTCGCGACTTTGCCGGTGCGGCATCACGGTATGGAATCGAAATCGTGCCCCTCCCAAATTTCGCCTCACTTCCCCAGGTTGCTGAAGATGGAGCAACCTTCGAGGCCAATGCGCGCAAGAAGGCTGAAGCGTATAGCCAATATCTTGCCGGAAGAGTTGTCATTGCGGATGACTCTGGGCTGGAAGTGGACGCGCTAGGCGGGGCTCCGGGAGTGCACTCCGCGCGATATGCGGCCGACGAGCCCGCAGCGGCAGAGGCAAATACCGATGACGAGGCGAATAATGCGAAACTCATTCGCGAAATTCAACGAGTGCCGCTAGAGGAGCGCACAGGACGATTCGTCTGCTGGATTGCCGCTGCGCGGGACGGGAAGACGCTCGCTGTATTCGAGGGCAAAGCTGAGGGCGTGATTCTTGACAAACCCCGCGGAGAAAATGGGTTCGGATACGATCCACTGTTTTACTTTCCTGAGATCAAAAGGACATTTGCCGAACTGGAAGCAGCAGAAAAAGCGAAGTACAGCCATCGAGGCGCAGCCTTTCGTGAGTTTCTACGGTGGTACCACAAAGTTGAGAACCAAGAAAACGCGAGCTCTTCGATCAAGTCTTTGAGCGACTCGCGCCGCCTTCCTTGACTGCCGCCGATTCTCACCAACATAATGAAAAGTTGGACCATCACTTCTGAGAAATCAGGGAATTGTGTCGTCGCCCCCTAGCACTGCAACTCCAATCGTTAAACCTGGCGTAGCTCCGTTGCGAGCCGGCCAGGGGCATTCCTTTTTGTTGCGGCGTTTGCATTCCTTGAGCGGTATCGTGCCGATTGGGCTCTTTCTCATTGAACATTTTTTTTCGAACGCGTTTGCGACCAAAGGGCCGGGTGCATACACCAGGCAAGTGGCGTTCCTAAGCAGCTTTCCTTTCGTAGTGGGACTTGAGCTGTTCGGAATCTGGCTACCCATTCTTTATCACTCGATTTATGGGTTCTACATCTGGTATCGCGGCGAGGGAAACTCGATTCAATATCCATGGATGGGTAATTGGATGTATTCCGCTCAGCGCTGGACCGGAGCAGTCGCGTTCTTCTATATGGTCTGGCACACGTGGCATTTGCGGTTCAGCGGTGTTCACATTTTGACTTATCCCGGATCGGCGTTCGGGAAAGTTCAGATGGAGTTTCACAATCCATTGGCGGTGGCGTTTTATTCGGCGGGGATTTTCTGCGCATCCTGGCACTTCGCGTACGGGTTGTGGTTATTTGCAGCGAAGTGGGGGATTTTTCAAGGACCGGCTGCGCAGAGACGGTGGGGTTATGTCTGCTTCATTATCGCGATCGGATTTATGGCCGTAGGCGCGGCCAACATCTATTCGTTCCTGACCACGCCACAGCAGCCAGTGCAACCGGCGGGAAGCGATCTGGATTCGTTCACGATGCGGTGATTCTACTCACCAAGGAGACACTGAGACACGGAGAGAACATTCACGGTTGTTTTGTCGTTGTCTCCGTGACTCCGTGTCTCCGTGGTGAAACAGAGTTTCAATGCCTAATCCCAAGATCATCGTCGTAGGTGGAGGACTCGCCGGGCTAGCGGCGGTCATCAAGATCGCCGAAATGGGCGGCCATGTCGATCTCTTCTCTATCGTGCCGGTTAAGCGCTCGCATTCCGTGTGCGCGCAGGGCGGAATCAACGCGGCGAAAAATCTGAAGGGCGAGGGCGATTCCACCTGGCAGCACTTCGATGACACGGTCTATGGCGGAGACTTCCTCGCCAATCAGCCTCCTGTCAAGGCGATGTGCGAGGCAGCGCCGAGCATCATTGATCTGCTTGACCGCATGGGCGTGCCGTTCAATCGCACGCCGGAGGGACTCCTCGATTTTCGCCGCTTCGGTGGGACTTTGCATCACCGGACTGCCTTCGCCGGCGCGACCACCGGCCAGCAACTGCTTTATGCACTCGATGAACAAGTTCGACGCTACGAGTCCGAGGGTAAAGTTACGAAGTTCGAATCCTGGGAATTTCTTTCGGCGGTGCTGGATTCGCAAAGAGTCTGTCGTGGGATTTGCGCGATGGACTTGCGTTCGATGGAGGTGCGCACTTTCCCTGCCGACGCGCTCATCATGGCGACCGGCGGCATTGGTGCAATCTTCGGCAAGAGCACGAACTCTGTCGTCTGCACAGGATCAGCGCAGTCGGCCTTGTATCAGCAGGGATGCTATTACGCGAATGGCGAATTTATTCAGGTGCATCCAACGTCAATTCCCGGTGAGGACAAGCTGCGCCTGATGTCTGAATCGGCGCGTGGCGAGGGCGGACGCGTGTGGGTGCCCAAGCAACCCGGGGACAAGCGCGATCCGAAATCGATTCCGGAGAGCGAACGCTGGTATTTCCTCGAAGACTGGTATCCCAAGTACGGCAACCTGGTTCCGCGCGATGTGGCGACGCGCGCGATCTTCAGAATTGTTTACGAATACAACCTGGGCATTGACGGCAAGCCGATGGTCTATCTCGACCTGACGCACATTGATCGCGCCACGCTCGATCGGAAACTCGAAGGCATCCTGGAAATTTACGAGAAATTTGTTGGCGACGACCCACGGGAAACACCGATGAAGATATTTCCCGGCATGCACTACACCATGGGCGGCCTTTGGGTCGACTTCAACCAGGCCACGAACATTCCAGGAATTTTTGCCGCAGGCGAATGTGAATATCAGTATCACGGCGCGAATCGGCTGGGAGCAAATTCGCTCGTGTCGTGCATCTTTGGCGGATTCACAGCTGGACCGAATGCTGTGCGATATGCGAAGAATTTGGTCGCTGCGTCGAGCAATGGCCATTTCGATTCCGAGCGCAAGCGGCAAAAGGAAATCAATGCTGGACTGATGAAATCAGAGGGAACGGAAAATCCGTTTAAGATCTGGCGTGAACTCGGCGAACTGATGACCAAGGACTGCACCGTCATCCGCTACAACAATAATCTCGTGCAGACTGACGCTAAGCTGGTCGAACTTCTGGAACGCTTCCAGCGGATCAACCTTAGCGATCGCTCGATGTGGGCCAATACGTCCTTCGCGTTTACGCGACAGCTTTACAACATGCTCCAGTTGTCGCGAGTGATCGCGCAAGGAGCGCGGATGAGAGATGAATCTCGCGGCGCCCATTACAAGCCTGACTTCCCCGAGCGTGACGACAAGAACTGGCTGAAGACAACGAAGGCCTATTTCGCTCCGGATGCAGATGAACCGAAGTTTGAGTTTGAACCGGTGGATGTGAGTTTGATTCCACCGAGGGCAAGGAAATATTAGATTGTATTAACTCACACTTGATCTGACATTCAGGTTGCGGTCATTGCGGCGGACGGGGCGGCTGCTCGTTCCGCCGCGCTTCCTTCCGCGCGCCCCTCGCAAAGGAGCTTCTCCGGGGCTGGTTGTTCCGCACCGGATTCGTAGCTGGCATCGAGCATTTTCTCGCGCGCCCGCGAAGGCGAATCCACCCAAGTTTCCAGCCGCGTCTTGCTGTCGCGCAATGCCGAGCCCTTTTGGCAGAAACGGTATTACGATTTCAATATTCGAAATCATCCGCAGTTTATGGAGAAGGTGAAGTATATTCATCGCAATCCTTTGAAACGAGGCTTATGTGAGCGGCCGGAAGATTGGGAGCGGAGCAGTTTCCGCCACTACGCGACTGGATGCGAAGGACGAGTGGAGATTGAGTCGGAGTGGACAGCGCGAAAACGCCAACGCGCAGAGGGAACTCTGCGCAATCGTTCCACTGCCCCACTCAAGCCAACATCAGGCTTGAGTGGGCCACGCTCTATCGTCTTTGGGGACCAAGCGATCCGTCCGGCTGGCCCAACATCGCCACAACCCAGGAAATTCTGTGTTAATGACAACATCATCACGCCCGTCACCGTTGAGATCACCGGTAGCAATTGCACTTAATCCACGCTCGATACCTGGGGACGGTTACTGAGAACGTTCTCGCGATCTGAGCAAGGCCGGGGTCAGCCCAGAGCAGGCCCGAGTTCTGGAAGAACGTACTCGCGACGGGCGCACCGTCGATTTCGACCGTAGAACTTTGCGGAAAATTCGAGCCGTACACAAAAAGGTTGTTGCTGGAGCAGCGTTGGTGTTGATCTGTGGGGGTGTAACGAGACTTATCTGATAAGGAGGAGATGATCCGCACCTCCGTTACCACCGCCTCCGCCGTTCCCTCCACCCCCTCCGTTTCCCCCTCCCCCACCCCCACTATTGCCAGCCGCCCAGGGTCTCGCTTCCGCCGCCACACGCGACGGTGACGGCCAGCCATGCCAGAGGGATGAATCTCTTTATGAACACCAAAGCTTGGTTAACCTACCAGGGAAGCAGCCTCTCAGTCCGCCCAACAGCGAATCCCCCTTGCAACCACGAAGACCAACGTTCGCAGAGCTTCGGGAATCGTTCGGGGAGACTAATTATTGGCGAACACACGAAGATATATCAGGAACAATGCTGCGATCCATGCAGCGCCGACCAACACCCAGGGAACAAATTTTGTACGTCGATTTTTCAAAATCCCAAGAATGTAAAACGAGGACGCGAAGAGCAGGCCTAATGCTATTAGCGAAGCAACACGTACAACGATCACCGCAGACGAGGCGAGCAGCAGAAACCAGACGATGAAAGAAGACAACGCAAGAAAAGCACCTGATGAGAGGCTTTTTGAAAGCAATGGCTCAGAGCTAATCCGAGCGTGTTTAGAAAGTTCCGCCCGTAGGAACTCATAGCCCTCAACATCCTTCGGAATGGCAATCTTACGCGCCGGATTAACAGCCAACACCGTCAGCCAGCCAAACTTCTCGCGCAATGACGCAATCTCCGAGAGCGCGATTCTAACCTCCCGCTTACCGGTCCACTCACCAATCAACTCGGTTTCCGTTAATTGGAAACTAAGCTCGCCTTTTGTTTTGCGCGTCGCAGCTCGTATTCCCAAGGTATTAAATATGCACAGACTCAGAACGACAACGCCGAGACCCAAAGGAAAAAGTGCCCGGAAGCCGACCATGATGCTGTAAACAATTACAGCGGCGCCAACGAGGATCCATATAGCTTCCCAGATAAGGAGGCGAATTCGCGAGTCGACCTTCTTCTCTGAAGAGGCCCAATTTACCTTGAACGTTTGCATTGGCTGCTGCCCTACCGGTGGATTATTTAGAAACAGTTTTGCCAGGTGCCATAAGCGCCATGGCCCAACAGCATTACGGGTGCCCGAATCGACATAACGAGGATCGCGGCAAGGATTTTCCCCGTCAGACCCCGATTCACGCAGCTTTTCGACAAATTTCCTCACTCGTGACATCCGGCCACCATGTTCCAGCCCATTTGGAGCATCGTTTTCCCGTACATGTAAAAGTCAGATATTGCTGCAAATGTCGCTCCTTGAGAGAAGCCAGGATGCCTTTTGCAACCGAGGTTCCCGCCGATCCTGCCGTGAGGGCTCCCTTAAAAGTGTCGGCGGCAACCCCATCTGCTAGCGCTCCAGCTGAGTCTTTTAGAGGACCGCTTATCGTGCAGTCTGCTTGCTTCCAAAGGTCGGCGCAGTGCGGGCACTGCGGAGAGTTGCGCCAGATGTCCATCCCGACCGGGACATCTTTGTTTGCGGCAACCGCGGAAGTGGATAAGGCCGGCATCGTCGCAGTTGCCAGGCTAGCTTGTCGTAGAGGTGCAGTCATCTTTCGCCAGCATAGAACCAGTGCTCGATCGCTGTGTAAACGAGGACCCCTAACAGGGTAGCAGGGATCGTAAACATCAGAATGAAGGCCCACGAAGCTAACGGGATGCCGATGAGCTCAAGGCATACCATAGGAATGCCCCAAAAAACCGCAACGTGGGCAAGACGTTCCGAGAACGTCATGTCTGCAACGCGTCGTCGCAAGAATCGCATAGTCTGTTCTGTTCCCAAAGCTTAGTTATATGCTCCCGCCGCTCGACAACCTTCGGCTATAGCAAATCCCTTAAACACCCCGCAGCCCGCACCGGCGATGCTTCCGACTGTTCCCCCGAAAGCAGCTCCGCCGAGCCCTGACAACCCAAATGTGAACTCGCCCAGAGTGGCTTCACTTCCCACGAACCCAACCGCAGCCCCACGTATGAGACCGACGATGGCGCCATTCCGCACCGATTTCAGTACGCGATCACCCATGCTGGCGCCACAGAATTTGTGTAAAGCATCCGCAGCATACTCTTAACTGTTTGGCTAATTGATTGTTGGGGCGAAGGAAACGCAGGCGCGGTATCCTCGTTGTTTGCGGCATTGCGTTCCTCGGGGTTGCTTTCTTCTATCAGCGGACACTCTGCTGGGTGGGCGGATGGCTGGCTCCCTTTCTGTCTATGTAAGAGGCCCGGACAAGCCCAGCCAAGCATATGATTGTGCCTCCGGGGCAAATGAGAAGGTAAGGGGAAGCCCCAACAGGCCCCTAGGAATATGTAAGGGATTAACTTGGCCATGTAACAGAGCTATCAGGAGATCAGCTCCGAAAGCATTGTCGTAAATGTGGGTTCAGCAATGCCTACTTCCAAATCCGTTCTCTTCAAAATTCGGCGACAGACTTCTCCCAAGGACAAACCCCAGTGGGAGGAATTTGAACTTCCCTGGCATCCTGGGATGAACGTGATCTCCTCGATGATGGAGATTGCGCGCAATCCGGTTACACGCGACGGTAAGCAGACAACGCCGATCACGTACGACTCGAATTGCCTCGAAGAGGTCTGCGGATCGTGCGCGATGCTGATTAACGGCCGCGCGCGAATGGCCTGTTCGGCCTTGGTGGATAAACTTGAGCAGCCGATCCGACTGGAGCCGCTTTCGAAGTTTCCTGTGATCCGTGATCTCTCTGTAGATCGCAGTGTGCTATTTGAAAATTTGAAGCGCGTGAAGGCATGGGTCCCTATTGACGGCACGTATGACCTTGGACCAGGCCCGCGTATGAGCATGCACGAGCAGGAGCAGGCGTACCCGTTGTCGCGTTGCATTTCGTGCTGCTGCTGCATGGAAGTCTGCCCACAGTTCAACGAGCATACGAACTTCGTTGGCGCGGCAACGATCGCACAGGTACGGCTGTTCAACACTCATCCCACCGGGGCGGCGTTGAAACGGGAACGTCTAGCGGCGCTCATGGGTGATGGTGGAATCCAGGAGTGCGGATACGCTCAGAACTGTGTCGAGATTTGTCCGAAGGACATTCCGCTCACAAGGTCTATTTCTGAGGTCGGAGGGGCAGTGATGAAGCAGGCGATCGGGGATTTGTTTCGACGGTAAATTCGCTCAAGCTTCCCTTACATTGGTTTTGAGGGGCTGATTCCCTCTTATCCTCAGGCGACAAGCAGGTTCATCGTTGCCTCGTTTTTTCCTCGACTCCTCGGAATGACATTAGAGAGAGAAGAACCTGATTCCACAGAAGAATCCGATTGCATTCAGTGCAGTTGGCGCCCTGATTACGATTGACACTTTCCGTAACGTGACCGAAAAAGTTTGCCACTTTTCGCTCTTTCCGCACCCTACGAAAACCGCCTTGGGTTGGTCACGCATAAGAGGCCTCTGACAAGCGTTGAATCCAAAGAAGATCTTGCCAGCCCACTCAGGTAAGTAGAACGGCATCTTAGCTGCATTCTCCATAGGCGCTCGCCACACTTCGTAATCAGGAGGTAACCAGTAGGAATTACAGGTTCCGGCTCCAAAGTAATCTCGAAAATTTTATTTTTGGGCTTGGATTTTCTGAGAACTGCTTTAGAATGAACGCCTACATTCCTGCTGCCAGTTTCACCGATGAAGATTCAAAAGCGCGCCTTAATTGTTTTCGCCATTGTGGCCCTGAGCTGTCAGGCGTTCGCCGTGCGCCCAATGGTCCCGCCACGTTACCACCGGATGCACCGTATTCGCCGCATCCCGTGGAACCCGGTATTTAAGCCGTCGCACGAATCGCTGCTCTTGCAGAATGAGGAGATCGACCGGCTAAACCTGCCGCGCATTCGAGACGATAAGGAGTTGGAGAAGCTCAAGCTGAGCGGGGACCTGGTTCAGATCCTTCCGAATGAAGCGCTGCGCATTCAGTCATCGCTTGATCCGTCTCGGCGCTTTTGCCGCGAGTGGACCCTCCATTTTCTCGAGGACATTAGCACCGCCTACTACAAAGAGTTTCATCAGCAGATCCAGGTGAACTCGGCTGTTCGGACCGTTCTCGTCCAGAAGAAACTTAGGCGCCACAACCGCAATGCTGCGCCCGAGAAGGGTGAGACTGCGTCTTCACATCTCGCCGGACTTACGGTTGACCTGCAGCGCCGAGGCATGACCAAGGCCCAAGTTAAATGGATGGAGGAGTACCTTCGGCCGCTGAAGGAATTGGGGCTGGTTGAACCAGAAGAAGAGCGCCGGCAATATTGCTTCCATATTATGGTCGCTGGTGGATATGACCAGTGGCGCGCGACGCATATGTTGGCCGAAGAAGCCGATGCTGACAAGACGGTGCTGGAGCTTGTGACCGTCGGCCTGCCAGATGTTACCGGGCTCACCGCGCACCCCTCTGAACTGAGTGCTCAGCAGACAGCACTCGGCCAGTAAGCAATCAGCATTCAGCATTCGAGTGTTTGAATGCTGAGTGCTTCCCTTCTCAGCTATGCTCGATGCATGCTTGTCCTGATGGCCGGTCTGCCGGGCACTGGCAAAAGCACGCTCAGCCGTGCATTAGCCACCGAGCTTGGTGGCAGAGTAATTGACAAAGACCAGGTTCGCGCCGCACTCTTCTCTCCCGCTGAAATTGAATACTCCACTGAACAAGACGACTTCTGCATGGCGGTGATGCTCAAAGTCGCGGGATATTTGTTTCGGAAGGATCCGTCGCGGTTGATTTTTCTTGACGGACGAACGTTCTCGCGAACGTATCAAATCAAACGCGCGACGGGTTACGCCGAAGCGTTCGGACGGTCGTGGAGAATCCTCGAGTGCGTCTGCAGCGAAGAGAGCGCGCGTAAACGACTGAGCGAAGACCACTCTCATCCGGCGGCAGACCGCAACTTTGATTTGTACCTGCGGGTGAAATCGAGACTTGAGGAGATTACCTTCGCGAAAACTGTGATTGACACGGACCGGCCGCTACAAGAGTGTCTGCAAGTTGCCCGAGCGGCATTGGTTGAAAAGCAGGTTCCTCATGGCTAAACCCATTCAGAATGATAGCCACGAGATGATGGGAGCGTTTTTGGGAACTCGCTGATATCGTACAATGCTGTTTCCGTTTTCATGCCAGGAGCGACAATGCGAAAACTGCTTACCGCGTTTCTCGTGATGTCTTCACTGCCCCTTGTAGGCCAGACTTCTTCGACGACGCAGAAACCTGCTACGGCGAAACCAGCGGCGACATCCGGATCGCCAACAGCAATTATCGACACCACAGCGGGCAAGATGACGTGCACCTTGTTCCCAGATAAAGCTCCGATTGGCGTGGCGAACTTCGTTGGCCTCGCGCGTGGAACCAAGGATTGGACGAATCCCACAACCGGCAAGAAGATGCACGGAGTTCCGCTCTATAGCGGAACCATTTTTCATCGGGTGATTCCGGAGTTCATGATTCAGGGCGGCGATCCCATGGGCACGGGAGTAGGAGGTCCCGGATACAAGTTTAAGAATGAAACGTCGCCAGATTTGTTGTTTGACCGTCCAGGACGACTTGCTTACGCCAACGCTGGGCCGGATACCAATGGTTCGCAGTTTTTCATCACGGAGGTTCCGTATCCAAGTTTGAATGGCGGCTACACGATTTTTGGTCAGTGTGACGATGCGAGTGTGGAGATCGCGAAGAAGATTGCGCGGCTGCCGCGGAATACGAACGAGGGACCGACTAAAGACAGGCCCTATGATCCGCCAAAGATCACAAAGATCACGGTCCTGCATTATGCCGGTGCGCACGCGCCGGTGCATCATCCGGCGCCGAAGCCGGCGAATCCGAAGACAACAGTGCAGAAGTAGTTCTCATGCCGAACGACTTTCGGCCCGGGGATGTGCTTGTTGAGTAAAACAGCAGATTCCTCGCAGTCTGAAGTCCGCTCGGAATGAAGATTATTGAAGGGATGAATTAGAAAGGAACACATGGCACGTCAGCCAGGTACATACGCGACTCTCACAACTTCCGAGGGCACCATCGTATGCCGTTTGTTTGAAAAGGAAGCTCCCAAGACCGTGCAGAATTTCATCGAGCTTGCCGAGGGTAAGCGCGAGTGGAAGCATCCGAGCACGGGAAAGAAGAGCTCGGACCGGCTTTATGATGGCACCATCATTCATCGCGTGATTCCGAATTTCATGATTCAGGGAGGCGACCCGGCGGGCACGGGATTTGGCGGCCCTGGGTATCAGTTCGAGGACGAAACCAGGAACTCACCGCACAAGTTCGACCAGCCAGGCAAGCTGGCGATGGCAAACGCCGGCCCGAATACCAACGGTTCGCAATTCTTCATTACGGTTGCTCCCACTCAGTGGCTCACGGGCAAGCACACGATTTTTGGCGAAGTAATTGAAGGTCAGGACGTGGCAGACAAGATCGCGAATGTCGCGCGCGGTCGCAACGATAAGCCGAATAAGGATGTGGTGGTGCAGTCAGTCGTGATCGAACGGGTCTAAGAGAAAATCAGCCGCGGATTAACACGGATTCCCATGGATTTCATGAAATCGTGATTAGATCCGTGAGAATCCGGGCTTGTTTAGGTTCCCATCGCAGCGCTCTGTCTTCTCAATGTGGCTTGGGTGTGCAAGTCGCAGATGGCGATGGCGAGTGCGTCAGCCGCGTCTGCGGGCTGAGGGGTTTCATTGAGACACAATAACCGCGCGACCATCAACTGGACTTGTTCTTTTTCTGCGCGGCCGTAGCCGACGACCGAAGATTTGATGGTCAGCGGCGCGTATTCGGAAATCTCGATTTTGTGCGCTGACGCGGCCAGCATCGCGACTCCACGAACTTGCCCCAACTTCAGCGCTGATTTCACGTTGACGGCATAGAAGACATCCTCGATAGCGACCCGGTCGGGGCGGTGCTCTTCAATCAATCCGTGCAAAGATTCAAAGATCGCCGAAAGTCTGCTGGGCATGGACACACGCGATGAGAGCCGAATTCCACCAAAAGCAATACAGGCGAGCTTGTCATCAGTATTCAGGTCAACAATTCCATACCCGGTGCATTCCGTGCCGCAATCGATGCCCATCACACGCATGTTGCGAAGAGTTTACTAGAGTTTTTCGACGGCCTGGCCGATTGATCGTTTACTGTGTGAGTCCGCCGTAATCGCGATGCGTGCGATTGCAAATTCCGATAGGCCGCGCCTTCCGCGAGAATCGGCGGAATGATAGTCTAATAATTCCGTGTCGTGGCGACTGCGCGAGTGGTGTATTCAGGCGCGCATTCCGGCTTTAAACAACAGAAAATCCATTTTTCAGCGATTGAGGAGCGGCAATGAAGATCGGGATACTAACCGGTGGCGGCGACTGCCCAGGGCTGAATGCGGTGATTCGGGCTGCGGTTCGAAAAGGCGTCTTCCATCATGACGATCAGTTTGTGGGATTTCTCGAAGGCTGGCGCGGGCTTATGGAAAACAAGACCATGCCGCTCGACCTGCACACCGTCGCAGGTATTCTGCCTCGCGGCGGCACTATTCTGCGAACCTCCCGAACAAACCCCGCGAAGAAAGCTGACGGGCTCGACACCTGCATCGCAACTCTGAGGAAAAATGGCATCGATGCGCTGATCGCGATCGGCGGCGACGACACGCTTTCAGTCGCCACTAAGCTCTACGACAAAGGCGTGAAGGTGGTCGGCGTTCCGAAGACGATTGATAACGATCTCTCGGGTACGGATTTCACATTTGGATTCGACACCGCGGTAAACATTGTGACCGAAGCAATCGACCGCGTACATACCACCGCTGAGGCGCACAACCGTGTGATGGTTGTCGAGGTCATGGGACGCGATGCGGGCTGGATCGCAATTTACAGCGGAATTGCGGGCGGGGCAGACGTGATTCTGATTCCGGAGCAACCGTTCGATGTTGACAAAGTTGCCGCGAAGATTCGCATGCGTCACGCGCGCGGAAGGTATTTCAGCATTGTGGTGGTTGCTGAGGGAGCAAAATTCGCGCAAAAAGGCGACGGCCACGTCAAAGTAAACGAAGAGAAAGACGAATTCGGCCATGCACGACTCGGCGGTATCGGCAATGCTCTGGCACAGGAGCTCGAGCGACGTACCGGATTTGAGACGCGCACGGTTGTGCTGGGACATGTGCAGCGAGGTGGATCGCCGACAGCATTTGATCGCGTGCTGGCGACGCGGTACGGGCTGGGTGCAATCGATATGGTCCATCGCGGGGAGTTCGGAAGAATGGCTGCTTTGCGCGGAAACAAGATTGTCTCCGTGCCGCTCGCCGAAGCTACGGGCACTAACCGCAGAGTGGACCAGGAAATGATCGACGCCGCATCCGGCATACTGGAAGACGTCGAGAAGGAAGCGGTAGCGGGATAAAGCCAGTTAGTATTCAAGTGTGCGCCCCACCTTGTCGTGTACTTCGCGGACAGGGTGGGGATTTTGAACTTTAGGAGAGCTTATGAGAAATTTCTGGTTGGTAGTGCTGTTCTCATGCTCAACCGTCCCCTTATTCGCACAAGGAGCTCCGCCGCAGGGCGCCGCCGATCAACCCTATACGATGGAGTATTACTACAAGGTCCAGTGGGGACATCAGCAGGAGTTCCTACAATTATTTCTGAAAAATCACTACCCGCTGCTGAAGAAGATCGTAGAGAGTGGTCGCGCACTATCGGTGAAAATCGAAACGCCTGCGAACCATATGACCGAAGACGCGCGCTGGGATTATCGGGTCACGATCAGATTCAAGAATTCAACTTTGGCGACAACGGCGAATCCTGACGAGGAAAAGCTCATCAAGCAACTCTGGCCGGATCAGGACACCTACAAGCGCGACGAACAACGCAGGTTTGAGATTCTGGTGGCACACTGGGACCTGCCTGTGACCGACATCACGCCGGCAAAGTAGCGTCACAAATTGGTTAGTCGCCCAAAATCAATGGCAAGCCGTTCTTGCTATTTCCAATTACGACTACCTTCGAGTTTGCGCTCTTGGCTAGAGTCTCCGTGGCTTCAATTCCTTTCCACTGCAGCAGTTGCGGGCTGATTCCCTGGGCCACGATCTGCTGAAAGTCGCGAATGCCCTGGGCTTCGATGCGTTTACGCTGAGCTTCCTGAGTTTCTTTCTGCAGGCGGAAATTCATGGCGAGGGCCTCCTGCTCGGCCTGCTGCTTGGCTTCAATGGAAGCTTTGAGAGTGGCCGGCAATTGAATATCGCGCAACAACACGCTTTCGACCGTGATTCCGCGTGGAGTTAGTTGGGCAGTCAGTTGATCGGAAATCTGCTTGGCCACTATTTCGCGTTCGCCGGTGTAAAGCGCATTTGCAGTATGTGAGGCGGTTGATTCGCGAATGGCCGCACGCAACATTGGCTCGACGACCTTGTCCTCATAGTCGGAGCCTGTCTTCTGAAACACGTCGGCCGCGCGGTCTGGGTTCAGGTGATAAATGAGCGAGGTATCCAGCGCCATCATCAAACCTTCGCTCGAAGGAACGCTGGCCGACTCCTTCACACTTTGAGTCTGGATAGACATTTCATTGTTGGTCTTCAAGGGATTGATAACGTGAATCCCCTCGCCCAGAGTCTCTCCCGTCACTTTTCCGAACAAGGTGAGCACTCCAACATGGCCGGTACTAACGCGGCTGATGGAATTGAAGAGCAGAATGATCAGCACCAACCCGAGAATCCCTAGTGCCACCAACCGGATTACTACTCCGCTGCCGCTATCGATTACGCGCCCTCGCTGAGCGTCTAGAATGGTCATCGTTCCCTCCCCGAGCGATTCTAGGGCGGTGCAATTCAGCCGGTAAGTGACTTCCGTGGGCCCGAGTTAAAAGGAGCCCGGGTACGAACTTCCGCTACTCTCTAGGTACCTCCCCTTCTCAAGTCAGCAAAGTGAGCAGATTCACCGCTACGCTAAATCGAGCATGGGCCTGAACCATCTGGATTTTGTGATCATTGCGGTTTACCTGATCGGCATTACGCTGTTTGGCATTCAGTTTCGCAAACGGCAGCGGACGCTCCGCGATTATTTCCTCGCCGGGCGCGACATTCCCTGGTGGGCCATTGCGCTATCAATCGTCGCGGCCGAAACCAGCACACTCACGATCATCAGCATTCCTGGGCTGGCATATGACTCGAACTTCACGTTTCTGCAACTCGTAATGGGATATGTTGTTGGGCGCTTCATCATCGCTTTCGTTCTGTTGCCGCACTATTTTCGAGGAGAGCTCTTTACCGCTTATGAGCTGATCGAAAGGCGATTCGGGTCGCGTTTGCGAACGCTCACTTCCGGCCTGTTTCTGCTGACCAGGGGAGCAGCCGAAGGAGTGCGCGTTTATGCAGTATCGATTGTAGTTTCGATTGCGTTGGGCACGGGTGAAATTGCTTCCATTGCGATCATTACGGTCCTCACCCTGATCTACACGTTTGAAGGCGGTCTGGCAGCGGTGATCTGGACGGACGTGGTACAAACCGCAATTTATGTGGGCGGTACGCTACTAGGGCTCGCAACAATTATTCATTTCGTACCCGGGGGATGGGCACATATTCATCAGGTCGCTGTGGCAGCTGACAAATTCCGAATCTTCGATTTCACGCTCATCTCCTGGAAGCCATACACATTTTGGGCGGGCGTGATCGGCGGCGCTTTTTTGACCACAGCCAGCCACGGCACTGATCAGCTCATCGTGCAGCGATTACTGGCGGCCAAAGGCCAGCGTGAATCCGCGACAGCGTTGATCTCAAGCGGAGCGGCGATTCTGTTCCAATTTGCCTTGTTTCTATTGCTGGGAGTCATGCTCTTCGCTTACTACATGGTTCCTTCGTCGCAATTCGGCAAAGCTGACAGAATCTATCCCACATTCGTCGTCACCCGAATGCCGCATGGAATTTCAGGGTTGTTAATCGCGGCGATTCTTGCCGCTGCGATGTCGAACCTGAGCGCAGCGTTAAATGCGCTTTCCTCGAGCACGATCGTGGACTTTTACCTACGTTTCCGGCCGCAAACTGCCGAACCATCAAGAGTGACAATCTCGCGGGTGTCGACCGTGGCGTGGGCGATTGTCCTATTCGCCCTCGCGGTGCTTTGCCTGCACCGGGTAGGTCGCGTCGTCGAAGTTGGACTTCAAATAGCAGCGGTTGCGCAGGGGGCACTGCTCGGGGTCTTCCTGCTCGGGGTGCTGACGCGAAGAACAAATGAAAACGGGGCGATGATCGGAATGCTTTGCGGTTTCGCGATTGAACTCTGGCTCTGGCTTAGCACGCCAGTTCCCTTTACCTGGTATGTTGCGATTGGAAGTATCGTGACGTTCGCCGTGGGGTTTCTTGCCAGTCGTTCTTGGGCGCGAACCAAAAGCAGGAACTAGCTAGGCGCTTGCTTCCTGTGCCGCGCCGCGCTGCTTTCGCAATTCTGCATGAAAGTCTTCGGGTGCAAGCTCTACGCCGGTCTGAAAGAGGGTCAGCAAGGGATCAAAGTTCTCGCCGTCGTGTTGGCCGGAGAAAGCGCCAGGGCTGTTGTCGATGGCGTCCGGTTTCACATCAACTTCAGGGAATGCGCCGGCCGTGGTAACCAGAGTCTGAATAAAGTTTTCCAGTCTCGCAGTTTCCTCGGAACCCTTGAGAGAAAATTGCACTCCCATACCTGTTCCCGGGTGCATGACGCGAACGATGCCGTCAACTTGAAGTTCGAGCCCTGCCACCTTCATGGCAATCTGCAGCCGTGTGCGTACGGGAAAGGGCGATTCAGTTTCCAGATAACAGGCGCTCAAACTCAGGTCTGTCACGCGGCAGTTTACCGGAGGATCGTCTGCTTCGAGACCCAACAACTGGCGCGAGACCCATGATTTGAGACTTGCGCTTGCGCCTGGCGGGAGATCGCAAAAACGAATGCCCTGGAAGGGCTTACCTTCCCACGCAAGCTCCCCGCGGCACTCTATGTTTCCAGCGGTTCCGGGCAGCTCAAACTGTACTCGAAATGACGGTGGCAACTGCACCTTGGTCTTAATTGCCATGCCGTTTTCACTCAGGTCAGCTGTGACCACCTGAAGCGTGCGACCGGCGCTCTCGAGATGGATCTTGGCCGCCAATTCAACTGGAATGCGAGCATGCCGGCGCCGCTCCCGCTTCATCAATGCGCGAACAGAACGGAAGCTCGCTTTGGTGCGATCGAGACTGATGGGCTTAAGAAGAACGAAATGCGCACCCAGTTCGAATGCGTTCTTTAGGTCTTCTTGTCCATTGATTACGGCGACCGCTATTGCCCGATTGTTGGCCGGAGCGGATTTGATACCTTTCAGTATTTTGGCGGCAATGTGCTTGGTCGTACAGTCGACAATGACGGCCTCAAAGCGTTGACGCGTGAGTTTATGGACCGCTGTATCGAGGTCGGTGCAATGCTCAACGCCGATCTCGAGGTCGGTCAGGACACGCCGGAGCACTCGGACAACTTTGTCATCCGAGCACAGCAGGAGAGCCTGCAATGCAGCTTGCGCCAAAGAAGACACGACGTTCCTGATGGCAATGTATCAGTTAATCCTTGTGGATCAAAGACTTACAAGCCAACACCTGATTACCAGAGTAACCTATGTCTATGACGCCTTGCCCACCAGTTCCGAATTGGACCACTCCGATGTTAAGTTCCACAATTTCAGATACTTGTTACTGGAGCGCCCGCCTGATTATTGACTTTGGGGAGGTACTAGGCAAAAATGTCAGCTCCGATTGATGTATTCGTCTGCGTGCGGTCCTGGCGGTCTTCTTCTTTAGATTTTGGTCTGCGGAACAAAGCGAAGGATTTCGGAATCCTTCGTCTTGAGATCCGAATCTAACCTGATACAGGGTTAAATCTGAATCGAGGAATAGGCATGGCAAAGAGACGCGGTAATCCGAACTGGGGTAAGCCGGAGCCAATCGGCCCGATCGTGCCCACGGTTACTGAATTCGAACAGGTTGTGAAGGAATACAAGCTCACGCCTGATCAATACCTTCGTTCCACCCGGCTTCGCGAGTGGGCCCGCCGGAACAAGAATTCGAAGTACATTCCAGAACCTTTGCTGGAAGCATGGGGTTTCGAGATCGAGTCAACTCTCTGAGTTGTGGTGAAGTTGAGGAAGAGGCCGCCGAAAGGCGGCCTTTTAGTTTTCTTGTTGGGATCCAAACCCAATTAATTCGAGGTTTCAGGGAGCACCCCTCAATCCAAATCAAAGTCGCGAATTGGTCTTCCAGTGTCGGGGGACTCTTTTGCCTTCTTCAGAGCTTCCTGGAATTTCTTCTCAAGCAAATCAGCGGCGTTTTTCTGGGCTTCAACCGATTGACGGAAGATGGAGTCTCGGCGGCTGTCCTGCTCTTTCATAGCTCGCGCGGCCTCGTCGAGGTCATTGAAGGTCTTCGGCTTGACGGGCGCGACATGAGAAATTACCGCTCCATTGCCGGCATCTACCTTCATAACGGCTCCGCAGCAAGGGCAGGTAACTTCGAGGTCTGACTTCTTGGCCATTTATCGTGATGATAGCAAAAGCGGTGGTCAGTAGTTAGTGGCTCGCGGTTGGTGGCTCTCGCCAGCTGCGATCACCTAGCGAACTGCGCGTCACAAGGCACAAGCCACTGGTCACGCAAGGGTTGAGACGTTGCTATAAACTCAGGATTCATGCATCCCACGGCTCTCTTTTTTGACGTAGGCAACACGCTCCTGTTCCCAAACCGAAAGCTGATGCTACGCGCCCTCCACCAGCGCGAGGTCTTCCCTTCCGAAGAATTGCTGAAAGAAATCGAACGGCGAACCAAGCGAGAGTTCGATTCCCTTCTTGAGAACAACGGGTCAGTCGACCATGGGTTCTGGAACATCTACTATTCACGACTGCTGGAAGAGCTTGGCATCGCGGATGAGTCAATCCGCGCGGACATGGTCGCCCGCACGCGTATTTCGGCCAACTGGTGCGACATTCGGCCTGGCACTCGCGAGGCGCTGCTACGGCTGAAAGAAAAGCACCGGATCGCCGTCATTTCTAACGCAGACGGGAAGATTGCTGATGTACTTGCCCACTGCGGCATTGCCGATGTCTTCGAGAGCATCACGGATTCGGGAATTGTCGGCAAGGAAAAGCCTCACCCAGCAATTTTTGAGGCGGCGTCGCGAAGCCTGCACGTGTCACCGGGCGAGAGTGTTTACATTGGAGACGTTTACTCTGTCGACTATCTCGGTGCTACGCGCTTCGGCATGAAATCGGTTCTGTTCGACGTTGCGGGTGCTTACGCCGACCGCCAGTTGCCGAGGGTGCAATCCTTGAGCGAACTAGAATCGCTCCTTTCTTAACTACAATACTGCTCGTGCGAAACAGCTCATCTCCCGAATCTGATGAACTCTGGATGCAGGAAGCGTTGCGCGCAGCGCAAAGGGCGCTCGAGACAGGCGAAGTGCCGGTAGGAGCGGTGGTTATCCACGACGGCGAGATCGTGGGTCGCGGATTCAATCGCAATCTGTCCGATTCCGATCCGACAGCTCATGCTGAGGTCGTTGCTCTGCGCGAAGCAGGACTGAAGATGGGGAATCATCGGATGGCGGGTTGCGACCTGTTCGTCACGATTGAGCCGTGCGCGATGTGCGCGGGAGCCATGGTTCATGCTCGTATTCGTCGCTTGGTTTATGGCGCAGACGATCCCAAGGCCGGAGCAGTTCATTCGGTTATGCGCGTACTCAATCACCCGGCGCTCAATCACAAGATGGAGGTT
>Ga0070741_10006511_pt1 | contig 25004 bp, 26 predicted proteins | sample Coa_R1_4_FD_66440 | JGI IMG/M metagenome (GOLD analysis project Ga0070741, IMG submission 66440) | Surface soil microbial communities from Centralia Pennsylvania, which are recovering from an underground coalmine fire - Coalmine... | ecosystem: Environmental > Terrestrial > Soil > Unclassified ... | reverse complement strand
GCTCGCACGGGCGGCATGATCGTGATCGGAGATCCGGACGAGCTGGCGTTTCTGTTCTCCGGGGGAATCAAGCTGGACCTCGACTACTCGCCGGCTTTTCTATACGAGCTCGCGAAGATGGACGGCGCAATCGTGCTCAACTCGAACGCGACCAAAATCGTCTATGCCAACGTCCAGCTGACGCCGGATCCGACCATCCTCACACTCGAGACCGGCACCCGCCATCGGACCGCCGCTCGAGTGGCAAAGCAGACCGACGCCCTCGTGATCGCGATCTCAGAGCGACGCGAGGTCGTCTCGCTGTTCGTGGATGCGATCAAGTACATCCTTGAGAACATTCCGGTCGTGCTGGCCAAGGCCAACCAGGGCCTGGCCACACTTGACAAGTACCGCAGCCGCCTCGACCAGGTGTCGACCAGGCTGACGGCACTCGAGTTCGAGGGCGGCGTCACCCTTCACGACGTGCTGACGGTGCTTCAGCGAGCCGAGCTTGTGACCCGGATGGCATCGGAGATCGAGCGCCACATCGTCGAACTGGGGTCCGAGGGGCGACTGATCGAAATGCAGCTCGACGAGACGATGGTCGGAGTATCCGCGGACAAAGCCGCACTTGTCCACGATTACCTCATCGACGATACGAACGAGGGGTACCAGTCCGCATTGGACCAGCTGGTGCGTCTCTCGCACCAGGATCTCCTGGATTTTGGGCGACTCGCTGAGCTGCTCGGCTACGACCGCAAGCTCAACACGCTCGACTATCCGGTCTCCCCACGCGGGGTTCGCATCCTCGGCCGGATCCCTCGACTGCCAAAGCTTGTGGTAGAACGAATTGTTGGAGAGTTCGGCGGCTTGGAGGAGCTGCTTGCAGCCACAGACGGGGAACTAGAGACGGTGGAGGGAGTAGGGGACATCCGCGCAAAGGACATCCGCGAGGGTCTCCGCCGTCAGCAGGAGATCAACCTAGTGGACCGGTACCTGCAGACCTAGTCAGCCGGCACGTTTAGGCGCTGGCATGAGAAAGAGGAGGACACCATCACACAGCTAATGGAAGAGCACTCTGAAGAGTTGGACGCGATCGAGCCGATGCAGGCGGTCGAATTCGCGATTGGCGACAGCGTCGTCTATCCGCATCATGGCGCCGGGCAAGTGGTGCGCAAGGAAGTCAAGGAGGTCCTCGGCGAGCGCCGCGAATACCTCACGATCAAGATCCTGCACAACGACATGACTGTGATGGTCCCCACGGCGAATGCCGCCCGTGCCGGGCTTCGCCGCGTGATTGACGAGGACACCGTCAAGAAGGTGCTTGCGGTCCTGCAGGATGAGTGTTCAGAGATGCCCAAGAACTGGAACCGCCGCTTCAAGCACAACCGGGACAAGATCAAGACCGGAGACGTCTACGAGCTCGCGGAGGTCGTGCGCAATCTTGCGATCCGTGAGGCCGAGAAGGGTCTGTCTACGGGCGAGAAGCAGATGTTCACGCGCGCCCGCAAGATCCTCGCCTCGGAGCTGATGTACGCGCTCGAGATGACGGCCGAGCAGGTCGAGCTCCACCTCGATTCGCTGCTGCTGGACTCGTCGGGTCCCGGGGCTTTGTCGGGTAACGGCAAAGTGACTGCGTCCGACGGCAAGCTCCGATCCGCAACCGGTAAGCCTGGCGCCGGCGGAGTCGCCACCAACGGCAAAATCGCCGCCGCCACCGGTGGCCTGTCAAGCCTCGACGGCGACCTGGCCCTCTCTCCGGAGTAGCGCAATAGATCCGATCCTCCTCCGGGGGAGGACGCGGTGGCCGTCGCGCTGATCGTGGCTGCCGGCCGCGGCGAGCGCTTGGGTCAGAAGGTGCCCAAAGCGCTTGTCATGGTCGCCGGCAAGCCGATGGTCCAGTGGAGCCTGGACACCATACGCTCGCTCGAGGCGGTCAGCGAGGTCGTCGTCGCTCTACCCGCCGAGAGCGTAGAGCGCGCTGCGACGGAGCTTTCGGGCGCCACGTGTGTGGCAGGCGGGGAGCTGCGTTCGCAATCGGTAAAGGCGGCGCTCGGTGCCACAGCGCGAGAGGGACCGGTGATCGTCCATGACGCGGCGAGACCCCTTGCGCCGGCAGCGGTCTTCAACCGCGCGCTCGACGAGATCGAAGCCGATGGGGTGGACGCTGTGGTGGCCGCAGCGCCCTTGACGGATACGGTGAAGGAGGTAGACGACGATGGACGGACGGTGCGGCGCACGCTCGACCGCTCGCGCCTGTGGGCGGCGCAGACACCCCAGGTGTTTGAAAGGATGGCGCTCGAGCGGGTACTGGAGGAGGCGTCACAGGAGGTCCTTGCTGCCGCCACGGACGACGCCTGGCTTATCGAGCGTGCCGGAGGGCGTGTGAAGGTGATCCCATCGGAAGGTCTCAACCTCAAGGTCACCACCCCGACCGACCTTCATCTCGTCGAACTGCTGCTGGTGCAGCGCGCCGCGGGCTCTGGCTCGTCGTGAAGGTGACCTGAGGCAATGACCGGGCAGCCACACGGCGTCAGTGTGCGGACCGGCATCGGTTATGACTGCCATCGCTTCTCGGAACGCCGCCGCTTGGTGCTAGGCGGCATCGAGCTCGATCACCCCCGGGGGCTTGAAGGACACTCCGATGCCGACGTGCTCACCCATGCGATCATCGACGCGATGCTGGGCGCGGCGGCGTTGGAGGACATCGGCCAGCACTTTCCCGACAGCGACGAGCGCTACAAGGATGCAGACTCGATCGACCTTTTGCGTCAAACCGCGGCGCTGCTCGCGGAACGGGGATTCAAGGTGGACCATGTCGACGCGACGATCGTGATCGAGCGTCCTGCCATCTCACCTATGCGAGGCGCGATGCGACAGCGCCTCGCCGAAGCGCTGGACCTGTCGGTCACCCAAGTGAACGTCAAGGCGACACGCGGCGAGGGCATGGGATTCGTGGGCCGCGAAGAGGGAATCGCCGCGTTGGCGGTCGCGACGATCTCGCAGCCAGAAGGCGGTCGCGTAGGCCCAGGACTATGAGCGTCTGTGCGTCGCGGCCTGTTCGCGCAATTGCTCGTACTCGACGATGCGCTTCAGCTGGCGCAGGCTTCGGCGCAGGTGGCCGGACACCGCGGGCTTGGCCACGCGTTCCGCGATCCAACCCGTCAGGCCCGCGCCCGCGACGCCGTATGCGAGTCGTACCTCGACCCGAGTTCCACCGCGGCCGGTCTCGCGAAGTCGCCATCGCCCCCGCTGGTCGAGCCCCGTCACCGAGGTCCATGCCAGGTCGCAGCCGGGCGCCCATTCGACCACCTCTACCAGTCCGCCGATCTCGGCCGAACCGATCCGGAACAGCACCCGGTAGCGGGCGCCAAGCCCGGTCGGGTTAGGGCTCGCGACCTCCCAGCGCGTAACGCCGGACATGAACTCGAGCACGCACTCGGGATCTGAGACAACCGCCCACACCTGCTCAGCGGGAGCGGAGATCGTGATCGCCTCAGCGACCCTCATCCGATCAGCGGCAGTCGCCGCTCGGAGGCGAGCCCATCAAGAGTGTGTTGCATGACGTCCATCAGGTGGTCATACACAGCGCCAAGGTCCGGCTCGGGGCCAAAGCGTTCTCTCAAGTAGATCGGCGGCAAGGTTTCAATCGTGATCTTGGCCGGCAGCGGGATATGACCGAGCATGTCGCCAACGTTCACTCCCCAGGGGAGGGCAAGCGAGATCGGCAGTACCTTGAGCCGGAATATCCGGTCGAGGGCCAGCAGATGTGCCAAGCGCTCGCCGCGCGAGAGGAACAGCGCAGTTTCCTGCCCTCCGATCGCCACGACTGGAACGATGGGGACATCCTCCTCGATCGCCAGCCTCAAGAAACCGCGTCGCCCGTTGAAATCGACCCGGTTGCGCTCCCAGATGGGACGGTGGACCTCGTAGTCGCCCCCCGGATAGACGAGCAGGGCCGCTTCCGAGCGAAGCGCCTTGCGTGCGTTGTCCTGCGAGGCGGCGACCGTGCCGAATTTGCGCAGCCACGCCAGCCCCGGCATCGTCAGCACGAGGTTGTGAGCGAGCTGGTAGAACGGCCGCTCGACCCCAAAATAGGTGCTGAATGCGAGCGTGAACACCAGCGTGTCAGGAAGCATGTTTCCGCCCGAGTGGTTTCCCACCAGCAGCACCGGCCCGGAGTCGGGAATGTTGCCCAGTCCCCGAACTTCGCCGCGATACCACAGGGATGCGAACAGCCACAGAAGTGGCAGCCGCTCGCGGATGTAGTCGGGGTCACGTTCGTCCAGGTCGGCGCGCGGTATGCGTCGGGCGAGCTGCTGAGAGACCTCCCGCAGCGCACGGCCCGCTAGCGCGACCGGGCGAGAGCCATCGCGCTGCGCGCTCGCGTGGTCGGCTTGATGCCCGTTACTTCTGGCGGTTTCTGAGAGCCGCGAGCTTGCCATGGGGTCTGAACGTATCTATGCGGCCTGCGAGCGGCGCCGCTTGGTCGCACCCGATCGCGTCCTCGGCGGCTCCTCTCCGCTTGCCACGCGCGCAAAGAAGTTCATAAGCAGTGCGTTGGTCTCCTCGGGGCGCTCGACCTGCGGGACGTGACCACACCGCTCGAGTGTGACTTGCTCGGCGCTCGGCAGCCACCGGGCCACGTGACGTGCGAAAGCGCAGGGAACAACCGTGTCGTGGTCGGCCCAGACAAAGAGCGCCGGCACTGACAACTTTGAGAGCCGCGGGTAGAAACCTTCCTCCCCGAACGGCGGCTCGAGGTAGATATTGCGCGCGCTCGACAGGAAGGCGTACCGGGCGCCGGCGGTCGCATAGATCCGCCGGAACTCGTCCACCATCAGCTCGCCCACCGCCGGGTCGATCACGTTGCGGTCGCAAAAGAGGCTCCAAAAGTGCGCCGCGACCATGGACCGCCGGAAACCGTGAGGGAGCAGGCCAAACTCGGGCCGGAGCAGGCGCACGATCGGGTGCAAGCCGCGACGGATCCACGCCACCGCGGGACACAGCAGCACCAGCGCGGCAATCCGCTCGGGTGCCACGAGACCCATCTCGATCGCGACACGGCCGCCCATCGAGTTGCCGACGACGTATGCGCGCGGGATCTGAAGCTCATCCATCAGGCCCAGCATCAGCGAGGAGAACCAGGCTGCGTTGTAGCCGCCGAACGCGGGCTTGGTCGAGGATCCAAAGCCGGGGAGGTCCGGGAGGTGAACGCGGTACAGCGGGGCCAGCGCTGCGGCCGTCTGGAACAACGATGCTCTCGTACCTCCCAGACCATGAAGCAGCAGCACATCGGGCCCCGTTCCCATGGTCAGCGTGGAGATCCGCTGACGATCGACCGGCACCTCGTGAATCGACACCATGGGGGGACGGCCGTTGGGCAGGCGGAACAACCCCTCGAAGGCAATCGCGTAGTCGAGGTTGCCGCGGACGCTGAGCAGGCGGCGTTCAAACGCCTCGACTCCCGAGAATTCTCCCTCCCGCAGGGCCAGCCAGGTAGCCGAGTCGGTGGCGATTGTGACGTCGGGCTTGCGGCGCGTGGCGCCGCGGTGAACGTGGGCGGCGGCGTTACAACGCACCTCCCAGACGTGACCCACGTCTCCCAACACCACGTGGTAGGTGGCGTCGAAGCTGGGCTCGGCGCCTAGGTAGCGGTCTGGAAGCGAACTGAACGCCGCCTCGACCATAGCCAAGCGCTCCTCGCGCCGGGGCTTACTAGGCATAAGCGTCACCCTAGCGTCCCCAGCGGCCGAACGTGCCGTCCGCTTTGCATGAAATCCATCGCGATCAGAAAAGCGGTTTTTCCTACCCGTCCTGCGAAACTTGCACACCCCCTGATCCCGCTAGGGTGCGCTGCGGTGCGCCAGATCCTGCTTCACGATACGCTCAGCGGCAGGCTGCGTCCGCTCGAGCCAAGGGACCCAGGGCGGGTTGGTATCTACGCCTGTGGCCCGACGGTCTATGCGCGCATTCACGTGGGCAACGCCCGACCGTACGTCGTGTTCTCGCTGCTCAAGCGCTTCCTTGTGCATGAGGGCTACGAGGTTACGCTCGTTGTCAACATCACCGACATCAACGACAAGATCTATGCGGCGGCGCGCGATGGCTCCCTCGCCAGCAGCGAGCTCGCGACCGCGATGACCGCGGCTTACGTCGCAGACACCAACGAGCTCGAGGTCGGTAGGCCCGATCACGAACCGCTCGCGAGCGAGACGATCGAGTCCATCATCGAGCTGATCGAGGAACTCGTGGAGTCGGGTCATGCCTATCCCGCCCAGGGCGACGTTTACTTCTCTGTCGCTTCGTACCCCCCATACGGCCAGCTCTCGCACAGGCGCGTCGAGGAGCTCGATCAAGGTGAGGACGTGGAGGGCGCGCAGCGCAAGCGAGACCCCGCGGACTTTGCCCTGTGGAAGGCGTACAAGCCCGCCGAGGACACCTACTGGGATTCGCCCTGGGGTCCGGGGCGCCCGGGATGGCACATCGAGTGTTCGGCGATGGCGGAGACGCTCCTGGGGCTGGATTTCGAGATCCACGGCGGAGGCAGCGACCTGATCTTCCCCCACCACGAAAACGAGGCTGCCCAGACCGAGGCGGCACGCCGTACCCCGCTCGCGCGGCTCTGGGTGCACAACGGAATGGTCAACCTCGACCGCGGCAAGATGGCGAAGTCCGAAGGGAACATCTTTTTGCTGCACGAGGCGATAGCCGCTTATGGCCGTGACGCCTTGATCGCATACTTCTGCGGCGGCCACTACCGACAGCCGATCGAATTCGATCACGACCGTCTGGCGGTCGCGCAGGCCGCGGTCAGAAGGATCCGTGAGGCTGGCCGCGCGCTGGCCTTCGGGCCTTCTCCCCAATGGTCCGCGCCTCTGCGCGAGCGCTTTTTCGCCGCGCTGGCCGACGACTTCAATACGCCGGCGGCCTTGGCGGTTGTGTTCGAATGGGCGCGGGAGGCCAACCGCGCGCGTGCCGGCCCCCAGCCCGCCCCGGTTGGAGATGCCGATTTTCGCGAGATGCTTGCCGTCCTCGCGCTCGACAATCTCCTCGAGCAGACCAACCCCCGCCCGCCCGCGGATGTGCTTGAGCTCTTGCAGTCCCGCGAACTCGCGCGTCAAGGCCGCAACTTCAAAGAGGCCGACAGCATCCGTGAGCGGATCGAGGACATGGGCTGGGAGGTCCGCGACGGGCCCTCCGGTCCGCAGCTGATACCCGCGCAGAGATGATCGTCTACGGCCGCAATCCGGTCCGCGAGGCACTGCGAGGCCCGCGGGAGGTGCGGCGGATTTGGGCCACTGGGAGTGCCTCACGAGAGCCATGGTTCGCCGGCTCGCCCGGCGCGAAGGTCACGCTCGAGCCCGCCGCAGCGATTGAGGAGCTGTGCGGCTCTGGATCGCATCAGGGGGTCTGCGCTGAAGTCACCCCATTTCGATATGTCGCCGGGGGCGACTTGCTGTCGCTAAAGGAGCCTCTGATCGTGGCGCTGGATCAGGTTCAGGATCCTCAGAACCTCGGCTCAGTCTGCCGGACTGCCGAATGCGCCGGCGCCACCGGACTGGTCCTGCCGGAGCGTCGCTCAGCGTCTGTGACCGCGGCCGTGTGCAAGGCGTCCGCAGGAGCCGTGGAGCACCTGCCCGTGGCGCGGGTGCGCAACCTGGTCGACTTCCTCGTCGAGGCAAAGGCGGCGTCTCTGTGGTGCTTCGGAGCGCAGCCCGAAGCGCAGGTGAGCTACGAGGAGGTCGACCTCCGTGGCGGCATAGTGCTGCTGTTTGGCTCTGAAGGAAGAGGTTTGCGCCCACGCGTGGCAGCGGCCTGCGACTTGCTCGTGCGGATTCCGCTGCACGGCAAGGTGAAGTCGCTGAGCGTGGCAAACGCGGCCGCGGTCCTCCTGTACGCGGCCTCGAGGCAGCGAGATCCCGTCGCACAGTAGGGCGGGTCGGCTCTCGGGCGGCCGCTTGCACGCGGGAAAGCGGCGCTTGACAACCGATTACCCGTCTGTCAAGCTCGCGCACGGGAGAAGATGAACTTCAACTGGAGCTTGAGGCTCCTGCTCTAGTCGCGTCGAAAGACCCGCGACATCCGCGACATCCAACGCGGCGCCAGGGGAGGTGACGCGCCACGATCCGTGACGGCCCGGGCTGGGCCAGAAAGGAAACGAAGTGGCAAGGTCTCTCTCCTATCAAGCTCAACCTCAGGTCGATGACAAATACCTCATCGCTCTCGCCAAGCAGGGCAACGCGAGCGCTTATGACCGCATCGTCCGCAGATACCACGGTTTTGTCCGTCTGAAGGCCTCCTCCTACTTCCTCGCCGGAGGCGATGCCGACGATCTAATCCAGGAGGGCCTGGTGGGCCTGTTCAAGGCCGTGCGGGATTACCGCTCGGATCGCGAGTCAAGCTTCCGCAACTTTGCGGAGCTGTGCATCACCCGCCAGATCATCACGGCGGTGAAGACGTCGACGCGCAACAAGCATGCGCCGCTGAACCAGTACATCTCGTTCTCGAGCGCTCCAGCCGGAGCGGGGCAGGAGACTGAAGCCACGCTCGATGAGTTGCTGCCGGGGTCGCCGGTGCACGATCCGGTCAACCAGGTGATCTCATCCGAAGAGCTGCGAGCGCTGGTGGGCTGTATCTCCACGACGCTGTCTGAGCTCGAGTCGCAGGTCCTGGCGCTCTATCTCGACGGGCACTCCTACGAGGAGGTCGGCCGGCGGCTTGGGTGTGACTGCAAGACCGTGGACAATGCACTGCAGCGGGTAAAGCGCAAGGTCTCCCAGCACTTGAGCGAGCGCAACGTCGCTGCCTAGCCGCTGACTAAGCGCGCGCGTCCACCGGGCACGGCGAGTCAGGCGAGCGGTCCCAGGAGCGGTCTGTGGCCGTAGGTGCTGAACGCGCGAAAGCGCGAGAAGATCGAGTGCGCCGGGCCGTGGAAGTCCGACGAGCCCGTGGCGAGCAACCCCAGCGCGGTACAGCGGTCATAGAGCAACTCGGTTTGCGCGCGGGTGTGCGTCGGATAGAAGCATTCGAGGCCATCGACGCCTTGAGCGCTGAACGCCTCGACTGCGCGTAGAACCGCCTCAGGACTGCTCAGGCCCCAGAATGGATGCGCCCACACCGCCACCCCGCCCGCCGCATGGATGGTCTCGATCGCTTCCGGCACCGAGGGGGTGAGCCGCGGCGTGAAAGCCGGCTTTCCCTCGGCGAGGTAGGCCTCCAGGAACGCCGAGGCGCTGACTCGGTATTCCTGCTCGAGCCGGCGCGTGTTGTCCGGATGCGAAACGACGGCCTGCGCCAAGTGGGGCCGCCCGATCGGCTTGCCGGCGTCGAGGCGACGTTGGAGCGGGCTCCAGTCGAGCGCAAACCCAAGCGACTCGAGACTTTCAGCGATCGCGCGTGCTCTCCGGTCTCGATCGCAGCGAAAGCGCGTAAGCGCACCCAACAGGTCTTCGTTACCCGGGTCCACCAGGTACCCCAGGACATGGAAGTCTCCCTCGGCGCCTCCGATCGCCGAGATCTCCACGGCCGGGACCACTTCAAGCGTCAGGGAAGCGGCCGCGCTGACGGCCTCAGGCACACCCTCGATGGTGTCGTGGTCGGTGAGCGCGAGCAGCCTGACCCCGGCTTGAAATGCCGCCTCGACGACCCTCTGCGGGTCGAGCGCACCGTCGGAGTGCAATGAATGACTCTGAAGGTCGAAGGTTGGAGCCGAGGCGGTGTGGTCAGTCCTTGTGGGCAACGGCGCGTTTAGGCCTGGAGTCCATCGAGGAGCAGGCCGACGTGGCGGCGCCAATTCTGGGGAGGACCGGCGTGCTGCGCAGCGGCTCCCGCCATCCGCAGAATCGCCGGGAGGTCGCCGGCGATGAGATCCGCCCGCATCCGCCCGGCGGCCTGCGCTTGGAGCATCAGCCGCTCGAGCGGCCGCAGCAGGCGTACGCGCAATTGATCGGAGATTGCGCCGGTACCGCCCGGCCCGAGCATCTGCGAGAACCCGCGATCCTGGACCTGCGCGGCGACCATCGCCAGCAGCAACTCGGCGAATCCGTCCCAGGGATCTGCTGCACTGAGCGCTCCGTCGATGGACGGCTGCAACTCGTCCAGTCGTTGTGCGAGCGCGGCGTCTATCAGCGATTGCTTACTGGGAAAGTGCCGGTAGAGCGTCCCCATCCCGACTCCTGCGCGGTCCGCAATCAGGTGAACCGCGATCCCCAACCCCCGCTCGGCAAATGACAATCTCGCCGCCCGCACGATGCGGCTGCGGTTGCGCCGAGCATCGAGACGTAAAGACTCCACGGTATGATCGTAGTGTGAAAACCGGAGCGCGCGCTCCGGTGGTGGAAGAGGTTGCTGTCGATCTCCCTGAGAGCCTCTTGGAGGAGGAATGCCAAGTCGCGCGATTGCCCCAGCGCTTGAGGTGATTACCCCAGGATTGTCTGTTTCGCAAAAGGAGAACGAGGCGGCCGCGTGCGTGCGCGCTCGCGACCACTTGCTGGCGCTGCAGCAGCCAGACGGCCACTGGCGCGGGCTGCTCCAGACCAACGTCTCGATGGACGCCGAGGACCTTCTGCTACGCGAGTTTCTCGGAATTCGAGACGAGGAACGCGCGCGGGGTGCCGCCGCGTGGATCCGCTCGCAACAACGCGCCGACGGCAGCTGGGCCAACTTCGACGGCGGGCCCGGAGACCTTTCGACCACCATCGAGGCCTACTGGGGCCTTCGCGTGGCAGGCGATCAGCCCGCCGACGAGCACATGATGCTGGCTGCGGCCTGGATCAGGGAGCGGGGAGGCCCGCGTGAGGCGAGAGTTTTTACGCAAATCTGGATGGCGCTGTTCGGGCTCTGGCCCTGGGACGACGTGCCCGCGTTGCCACCGGAGCTCGTCCTGCTGCCGAGCTGGTTCCCGCTGAACCCGTACGACTTCGCGTGCTGGGCCCGCCAGACGATCGTCGCGTTGACGATCGTGCGCGCCCACCGTCCCGCCCATTCGCTGGGCTTTACGCTCGAGGAGCTTGGCCCGGGCCCGCCCGCCAGGCGAGCCCCGCTCACTTCGGTTAGCGGTCGCGTACTCACAGCGCTGGACCAGCTGGGCCGGGCGTATGAGCGTCATCCCATCGGCGCCCTTCGCCGGCACGCGTTGCGCGCGGCGGAGCGCTGGGTGATTCAGCGCCAGGAAGCCGACGGCGGCTGGGGCGGGATCCAGCCGCCCTGGGTCTACTCATTGATGGCCCTACACCTGCAGGGCTATCCCACCGACCATCCGGTGATGCGAGCGGGGCTCGAGGGGCTCGAGCGATTCACCGTCCGGCGTGACGGCCACACTTGGCTCGAGGCTTGCCAGTCGCCGGTATGGGATACGGCACTGGCCGTGCTGGCGTTGCGCGACGCAGGGCTCGAGGCCGATCATCCCGCGCTCGTGCGCGCCGTGGACTGGCTGATTGACATGCAGGTCACGGACGTCGCCGGCGATTGGGCTGTTCGCAGACGCGCCGCGAAGCCGGGAGGCTGGCCGTTTGAGTACCACAACGTCAACTACCCCGACATCGACGACACTGCGATCTGCGTGCTGGCGCTACGGCGCGTCGCGCATCCCGATCCGCAGCGCGTTGAGCTGGCCACATCGCGCGCCGTAGATTGGATGGTGGCGATGCAGAGCCGCGACGGGGGATGGGCAGCGTTCGATGCCGACAACACCCAGCCGCTGACCCGAAAAATGCCCTTCTGTGATTTCGGGGAAGTGATCGATCCTCCCAGCGCCGACGTGACCGCCCACGTGCTCGAGGCGCTGGCGGTGGTGCGGGGTGAGTCCACCCGCGACAGCGCCGCCTCCGGTATGGCCTGGCTAGATAACGCGCAGGAGTGGGACGGATCGTGGTTCGGCCGGTGGGGCGTCAACCACATCTACGGGACCTGGTCGGCGCTGTGCGCTCTTGCGGCCGCCGGCGCAGGTGCCGACGACCCGCGCGTTCGTCGTGCTGTCGCTTGGCTAAAGCGAAAGCAAAACGACGACGGCGGGTGGGGCGAGGACTGCCGCTCTTACCGCGATCCGGCCTGGATCGGGCGCGGCGAGAGCACGGCTTCGCAGACGGCCTGGGCCTTGATCGCGCTGCAAATCGGCGGCGAGGCAGGATCGACAGCAGTGCGACGGGGCATGGATTGGCTGTGCTCGCGACAACTGCCGTCCGGAACCTGGGACGAGCCCCAATACACGGGAACCGGCTTTCCTGGAGTCTTCTACATCAACTATCACCTCTACCGGCTCATCTTCCCCGTGATGGCGCTCGGCCGATGCCTGCAGGACACGCGAGCGGCGTGACGGCGTTGGCTGAACCCACGAGCCGCGGCGGGTCGGCGAATGCGCCCGAGCCGGCGACGGTAATGGAGCAGGCGCACTCGGAGAACTTCCCGGTCGCCAACCGACTTCTCCCCGCCGGCGTGCGCGATGACCTGCTTGCGGTATACGGCTTTGCGCGGGTCGTCGACGACGCCGGAGACGAGGCTGCCGGTGACCGGCTCGCTCTGCTCGATGCCCTCGAGCGCGACCTCCAGCGGGCTTTTGAGCCCGCCGGGACCCCCACGAATCCGCTGATCGCCGCGCTGGGGCCCACGATCGTCGCTCACTCGTTACCCATGGAGCCTTTCCGAAGATTGATCGAGGCCAACAGGCGGGATCAGGCAGTCCATCGTTACCGCACCTTCGACGAGTTGGTCGGCTATTGCACGCTTTCGGCGGACCCCGTGGGCGAGCTCGTGCTGCGGATCTTCGAAGTCGCGACCCCCGAGCGGATCGCTCTATCGAATCGAGTCTGCACCGGACTTCAGCTCGTCGAGCACTGGCAGGACGTTGCCGAGGACTACCGCCGAGGAAGGATTTACCTTCCGGCCGAGGACCTCGAGCGCTTTGGCGTCGCCGAGCAGGAGCTCGGCGCTTGCACCGCAACGCCGGCATTCAAGCGACTGATGGCGTTCGAGGTCACCCGCGCGCGTCGCCTCCTGTCCGAGGGTGCGCCCCTCATCCGGACGCTCACCGGTCGCACCGCATTCGCGGTCGCCGCTTTCGTGGCGGGTGGCCGGTCCGCCCTCGCCGCGATCGAGCGCGCAGATTTCGACGTACTCGCTTCACGCCCGCGTCCCGGGGCGGCTCTGCGCGCGTACCAGCTGATGGCGACGCTTCTCCGGCGGGAGGGACGTTGGTAGCGGTCGATAGGACCGCCACAGCGGTGGAGGAGGGTTACCGCGCGTGCGAGGCTCTCACCCGCGCGCGCGCGGGCAACTTCTATTACGGCATCCGCCTGCTTCCGGCGTCGAAGCGACGGGCGATGTGCGCCGTCTATGCGTTCGCACGCCGCGTCGACGACGTCGGCGACGGCAACGAGCCCCCCGAGCGCAAACTCGCGCTGCTCGGTGAGGCCAAGAGGCAACTGGAATCCCCCCATGACGACATTCGCACCCTGGCTTTGGCCGACGCCGAGCGTCGCTTCGGGCTGCCCCATACCGCGCTGGAGGACCTGCTGGCCGGCGTCGAGATGGACGTACGCGGCGAAACCTATGAGACCTTCGAAGAGCTCGTCGTCTACTGCCGCCGCGTCGCCGGTTCGATCGGGCGCCTGTCGCTGGCGATCTTTGGAACCTCCGACCGCGAGCTCGCCGAGCCGCTGGCAGACGATCTCGGCGTGGCGATGCAGCTCACCAACATCCTCCGCGATGTGCGCGAGGATCTCGAGCGCGGTCGAGTCTATCTGCCGCGGGAGGACCTGCACAGATTTGGTTGTCCGGAGCTTGAGGCCGCCCCGAGGCCTGAGTTCGAAGCTCTAATGGCCTTCGAGGTGGCCCGCGCGCGACAGTGGTTTGACCGCGGCCTGGCCCTGCTGGACCTCATCGACGGGCGCAGCGGCGCTTGCGTCGGCGCCATGACGGGGATCTACCGCCGCATCCTCGAGCGCATCGAGCGCGACCCGGCCGCGGTGCTTGACCGGCGCGTCTCGTTGCCTCCGTGGGAGAAGACCTGGGTCGCGTTCCGAAGCCTTAAGGCCGGATCGGCCAAGGCGCCCGAGGCCGCCGGGGTGGGATCGTGACCGACCGGGCCACCGTGGTCGGTGGAGGACTGGCTGGAATCGCCGCGGCGCTCGAGCTCGCGGACGCCGGTGTGGCGGTAACCCTACTCGAGGTCCGACCCCGCCTCGGAGGAGCCGCGTATTCGTTCCGGCGCGATGAGCTCTGGCTTGACAACGGACAGCACGTGTTCTTGCGCTGCTGCAATGAGTACCGGGAGTTGCTCCGGCGACTCGATACGGTCGCCGACACGGTGCTGCAGGACCGGCTCTCGATCCCGGTGCTCATGCCTCAGGGACGCACCGCGTGGCTAACTCGCAGCGGTCTCCCTGCGCCGTTGCACCTCATGAGCGCGTTGATGCGCTATCGGCCCTTGACCGCGCGCGAGCGCGTGGCTGCGGCCGTCGCGGCACGCGCTCTCGGCAAGGTCGCGCCGGAAAGCGCCGAGGCGGACGGAGAGAGCTTCGGGGCTTGGCTGCGCAAGCGTCGTCAGAGCCCGGATGCGGTTGAGAGCTTGTGGGAGCTGATCAGTCGTCCGACGCTGAACCTGCGCGCGGACGAGACCTCGCTCGCGGCCGCCGCCTTTGTCTTTCGCACAGGACTGCTCGAGAGCGCCGAGGCCGGCGACATCGGCTACGCGCGTGTACCTCTACAGCGGGTTCACGGCGACGCCGCGCTCGAGGCCCTGCGCCGCGCAGGTGTTGAGGTTCGCCTCGGGTTCAGGGCGGAGCGAGTCGAGGCCGAACCGGACGGCAGCCTGCACGTCTGTGGCCAAGGTGAGCGCATCCCGGGCTCGGCGCTCGTCCTCGCCGTGCCTCAGGATCGCGCGGCCGGCCTATTGCCCACCGGCGCGTTGCGAGACGCCGGTGCGCTTGAAAAGCTGGGGTTCTCACCGATTGTGAATCTCCACGTCGTCTTCGACCGTCCCGTGCTGAGCCATGAATTCGCTGCCGCCGTCTCTTCGCCGGTCCAGTTTGTATTCGACCGCACCGCGTCCAGCGGTCTGAAGCGAGGTCAGTGCCTGGCCGTCTCGTTGTCAGCCGCCGACGCCGAGATCGACACTGCGGCCCCGCAGCTGGAATCGACGCTGCGTGCTGCCCTCGCGGAGCTGCTCCCGGCCGCGAGGGGCGCGACCGTTGAGCGGTTCGTCGTCACCCGAGAGCGATTTGCGACCTTCCGTGCCGCTCCGGGATCGTGGCGCTCACGCCCCGGTCCCCGGACCGGGATCGACGGTCTCGCGCTGGCCGGCTCGTGGACCGACACGGGCTGGCCTGCGACCATGGAGGGAGCCGTGCGCTCGGGTCGCGCGGCGGCGCGAGTCGTGCTGCCCGCGCTCCGACGAGAGCGTGCTCTGCATGGGAAGGTAGCTGCGTGAACGCGGAACGCTTGCTGCTGCTTGCGCCGATGGGGATCGAGGCCGCGCTCGTGCGCCGCGGGGCGCCCGACGCAACCGTGGCGGTGACCGGAATCGGGCCGCGGCGGGCCTCCCGGGCGGCCAGACGCGCCGCGGGCCACCACGCGGCCGGGGTCGCTGTGACCGGGTTCGGGGGCGCGCTTGCGCCCGAGCTCAAGCCAGGCGACGTGGTCGTGGCGAGCGAGCTCGTCGCACGCGACGGCAAGGTTCTGTGCAGGTGCCCAGGGGCCGCAGTGATTGCCGGGATGCTTCGCCGCGACGGTCTCAATGCGCATGTCGGGCCCGTCGTTTCGGTGCACGGTCCGGCGTTTGGCCGGATTCGCGCCGCTCTCGCAGAGACAGGCGCGCTGCTAGCGGACATGGAGTCCGCATCGCTGGCGCCGGCCGCTGCGGGTCGGCCCTTGGCCGTTGTCCGCGTTGTGCTCGATACGGGGGGCGGGCAGCTCCGGCATCCCGTTGCCGCCACATCCGATGCGCTGCGGGCGGCGCGGGCGCTGCGAGCCGCCGCCGGTGTTCTCTCCCAGTGGGCCCGGGAGATCGGTCCGCGCGAGGTGGTTCTAGCAGCGCCCCGCGCGTCCTGCGCCGGCGTCGAGCGGGCCATTGAAGTGGTCGAGCGTGCGCTTGACCGGTATGGAGCACCCGTCTACATGCGCAAGCAGATCGTCCACAATCGCCATGTCGTCGACGACCTCGAGCGGCGGGGGGCGGTGTGCGTCGACCAACTTGAACAGGTGCCCGACGGTGCCACCGTGGTCTTCTCCGCACACGGAGTATCGCCGCAGGTGCGCGCGGAGGCCCGGCGCCGTCAGCTGAACGTCGTCGACGCGACCTGTCCGCTCGTCAACAAGGTTCACGCCGAGGCGCGCCGCTTCGGCGCCGACGGGTTCACCATTTTTCTCATCGGCCACGAGGGCCACGAGGAGGTCGAGGGCACCTCCGGGGAGATGCTCGAGCAGATCCGCGTAATCGATCCCGAAGGAGACCTCGATGGGCTCGACGTCCCCGACTCTGAGCGCGTCGCCTACCTGACCCAAACGACGCTCGCGGTCGACGAGACCCGCGCCGTCATCGAGCGACTGCGCACGCGCTTCCCGGAGATCGTCGGGCCGCGCTCCGATGACATCTGCTACGCGACTCAGAACCGCCAGGACGCGGTGCGGGCGCTCGCCGCAGACTGCGATCTGGTGCTGGTGGTCGGTTCACGTAACTCCTCCAACTCGAACCGCCTGGTCGAGGTGGCCCGCCGCGCCGGTTGCCCGGCGCGACTGCTGGACGATGAGTCTCAACTTGACCCGGCATGGCTCCGCGGAGTCCGCAGGATCGGGATCACCGCAGGGGCTTCCAGCCCGGAGCGGATGGTGCAACGCATGGTGGGCGCGCTTACCGTGCTCGGGCCGTTGGCGCGCACGGAGAATTCCGTCGCCGACGAGACGATTCGCTTCGCACTGCCCCCCGAGGTGAGGGAGCCCTCCCCTGTCAGCCCGCTGGCCGGGGAGACGAGTATTCAAAGCGCTCAGGGTATGGTGTAGAGGATGGCGGTACCGATCAGACAAAGCGCCAAGGTAGGCGCCTACATCGTCTCTCAGCGTCTCCGACGCCGCGAGAAGTACGCGCTTGTGCTCGAGCTGGAGCCCCTCTACCAGTGCAATCTGGCGTGCGCGGGCTGTGGCAAGATCCAGCATCCTGATCACATCCTCAGGCGGCGGATGCCGGTGCAGGACGCCATCTCTGCCGTTCAGGAATGCGGCGCCCCTGTCGTCTCGATTGCTGGGGGAGAGCCGCTCGTACACCCCGAGATCGATGTGATCGCCGGCGAGCTGATCAAGCGCAAGAAGTTTGTCTACTTGTGCACGAACGCCCTGCTGATGGAAAAGAAGCTTGACCGGTTCGAACCGTCGCCCTACTTCGCGTGGGCGGTGCACATGGACGGCTTGCGCGAGCGCCACGATCGGTCGGTCTGCCGCGACGGCGTTTTTGACAAGGCGGTCGAGGCGATCCGCGCGGCGAAGCGCCGTGGCTTTCGCGTCACCACCAACACGACTTTCTTCTCCGACGACACGCCGCAGACCGTGCGCGAGGTGCTCGACTTTCTCAATGACGACCTCGAAGTCGATCAGATGATGATTTCGCCCGCATATGCGTACGAGAAAGCCCCTGACCAGGAGCATTTCCCGGGTGTCGAGCAGACCCGCCGGCTTTTCCGCGCCGCCTTCGCGGACGGCCGCCGGCGGCGCTGGCGTCTGAACCACTCACCGTTGTACCTGGACTTCCTCGAGGGCAGGGCCGACTATCAATGCACGGCGTGGGGGATCCCCAGCTACTCGATCTTCGGCTGGCAGCGTCCCTGTTATCTGATGGGCGACGGCTACGCCAGCAGCTACCGCGAGCTAGTCGAGGACACCGACTGGGATAGCTACGGTCGCGGCCGCGACCCCCGCTGTGACAACTGCATGGCCCACTGTGGGTATGAGCCCACCGCGATCGCGGAGATGGTGCAGGCACCCCACAAGGCGCTCGCTTCGGCCCTACGTGGCTGAGGACTGGAGCGCGCCGCAAACGGGCGACCGGCGTTCAGCGCCGCCTACGCGAACGGCCGGCGCCGCGCGGCCCAGCCCGCCACGCCGCTGCCCATAAGAAGCGAAACGCCGACGCCGAGGATCGGCGCCGAGAGGGCGATGAGAACGATGCCAAGCACCCAGGCCCATCCCGTCGTCAGGAAAAGCAGGAGCAGGCCTGCGATCAGCACGATCAAGCCGATGCCGGTGAATCGCGCTCCGGGAGCGGCCAGCTTGCGGCCCGTGCGCCGTAGCTCGAGGTCAGAAGGTTGAGGGTCGGTGCGTTCGCGCTGCTGTAGAGCCATGCTCGCGCTCCTTCGGGTCGTATTCGCCGCGCCTGCTCGACACCGCCGATACCGGCGCCGTGTACTGGCTACCCGGAATCCGTAGGCGACAACGGAGGGGCGTCGGGCCCCTCGCCTTCCCCGGACTGCTCGAAATCCCGCGCCACCTCTTGAATCTCCTGCTGGCGCTCGTGGCGTCGCTGAGACAGCGGGCTGTCCGGGCCCTCTTCCATGCCGGGCGGCTTGGCGTCGCGCGTCTCCCGCGGCAACTCCACTTCGTCCTCCGAGTCGTCGGCTGTCAACCCAAGCACCCGGTCGAGCCCGTAATGGCCGTGGAGCTTGTCGGCATCCTCGTCGGAGAGCCTGTCGTCATCGGGCTCGACTTCGGGCGCCGCTTTCACGTGCTCCTTCTCGTAGACCAAGCGAACATCGTTCCCATCTTCCTGGGCATCGTGCAGGGGGATCAGGGCTGAGTCCGTACCGAGTATTCCCATCTTGACGCGTGCCCAATTGGGCACCTCGCGATCGCCGTGCACGAACAGCGCGTTGATCGTGCCGACCCTGTGGCCGTGAGGGTCGACGACCCGCCGGCCCACAAGCTTGCCCTCGATGCCAGGCTTCTCAGCCACCAGACTCCTCCCGCTTACTCGTACCTGCGATCTTATGTCGATGCACACATCAACCGTAGAAATCACTACCCCGGACGGCGTCGCCAACGCCTACCTCGCCCGACCCGACGACGAGCCCCATCCCGGGGTCCTGTTCATCATGGACGCCTATGGGCTGCGGGCGACGATCGAAGAAATGGTCGAGCGGATCGCGGCGGATGGGTACGTCGTCCTTGCGCCCAATGTGTTTTACCGTGCCGGTCCCTCGCCGGTGCCGCCCATGCCCGACATGAGCGACTCCGACAGTCGTTCTCGCTTCTTTGGGTCATTGAGGCCGCTGATGGACGAACTCACGCCGCAGCGAATTGCCGCTGACGGAGATGCCTATTTGGAGTTCCTGCGCCAGGCGGGCGCCCGGGGGCCGATTGCGATAACCGGCTATTGCATGGGGGCGCGCCTCGGCTGGCGGATCGCAGCCGCCCATCCCGATCGCGTGGCGGGACTGGCGGGATTTCATGCCGGTGGTCTAGTCACCGACGACGCCGACAGTCCGCACCGCTCGGCTGAGGCGATCAGCGCTGAGCTCTACTTCGGGTTCGCCGACCAGGATCCGAGCATGGGCGCGGAGCAGATTTCCACGCTCGAGCGGACGCTGGATGAGGTCGGAGCCCGGTATCGCGCTGAGGTCTACGAGGGTGCACAGCACGGATACACGATGGCCGACACACCCGCCTACAACGAACGCGCGCGCGAGCGCCACTTCGAGGAGTTGCGGGCGTTCCTAGAGCGCAGCGTCGCGGCCTGAGCGCGGAAATCGCTCCCCGCTGAGCGCCGCTTCGAGCGGCTCACGCCTGCCTGTCCGCCCGTTCTCAGGCTCCTGAGAGGTATCCGCCGTTGGCGGCGACTCCCGCCTGCTCTGGCGCGACTCGATTTGCGCCGGGACGACCGCGCGGAACTCACTGCCCTTCCCGGGCGTGCTGTCCAGCTCGATATAGCCTCCCAAGCTGCGGGCAGCACGAGCAGCGATTGCCAGACCGAGGCCGGATCCGCCGGTCGCGCGATCACGCGTGCTGTCGACGCGGTATAGGCGTTCGAATATGCGCTGCTGGTGCTCGGGGGCGATTCCCACTCCCGTATCCCTCACACTCAGGACGAGCTTGTTGCGTTGGCGCTCCAGGCGGACGTGCACTCGGCCGCCTGATGGCGTGTAGCGGATAGCGTTGGAGACTAAGTTGGAGCCGACCATCTCCAACAGCCGGCCGTCGGTGAACGCATCGTCTCCGCGCGCAGTTGCGGTGAGCTGTATGCCTGCCTCTTCCGCGTCGCGACGAAAGCCACCCACGAGCGCCTCCGTGAACGGGGCCAGCGCCAGCGTGCGGGGGTGGGCCCCTTCGGCCAGATCGAGGCGTGTCAGCTCACGCAAATCGGCGAGCAGATTTCCCAAGCGCTCGGTCTGGTTCTCGATCAGCGCCTTAGCCTCCGCACGCTGCTCGGCGTTCTGCGCGGCCCCATCCGCCAGCGCCACGGCGAAGCCGGCGACCGTGTTCACCGGCGTGGCGATCTCGTGTGCGACGTCGGCCAGGAACTGTCGCTGGTCGCGGTCTGCACGCTCGAGTCGGGCCGCCATTTGGTCGAATGCCCTTCCCAGCTTGGCGAACTCCTCCGGGCCCGAACCTCCCATCCTGGCGTCAAACTCGCCATGCGAGACTCGCTCGGCCGCCTCGATGGCGCGTCTGATCGGGGTGCTCACGGCCCGTGTGACGACTGTTGCAGTGACCGCCGCGGCGGCGATCACAAGTAGGAGCACGCCGCCGGCGATGAGCACGAACTCGAGCGTGGGACTGGAACTAGGGCCGGAGTAGTCGAGAACATGCACTACGCCTCCGGGGAACGGAGCGCTTGCCTGCAGCTCGAACTGGCGCCCCCTGCGCGCCGGACCGCTGAAGATCGTCCGCCCGCCCCGCACGACAACTATTCGGTCATTGACCAGAAGTGACTGGAGACCCGCCAGATCGTTCGCGTCGGAGCCGCCCCGAATCTGAGCGGCGATGGAATGGGCCTCCTCGAGCGCCTTGGTCATGTCGTCGGATCGCTCGTGCGAGTGCTCGAGCTGGCTGAATAGAACAGCCGCTCCGCCGAGGCCTGCGGCCGCGGATGCGACCATCGCAACGAGCAGCCACATCCGCAGCGATGCCAGACGCGCAAGCATTTAAGGTTCCAACCGGTACCCCACCCCGCGCAGCGAGCTGATCCGCACCGCGTTCCCGAGTTTGCGGCGCAGCGCGGCGATGTGTACATCGACTGTCTTGGTCTGATAGTCGGGCGATCCCCACACGAGCTCCAACAGTCCCTCGCGCGTGTGTGCCCGAGTGGGCTCGCGCAGCAGCGCGGCGAGAAGGTCGAACTCCCGCCGTGTGAGCTCCACCTCACGGCCGTCGACCGTCACCCGTCGGCTCTGCTCGTCGAGCTCGAGCGCCCCGTGGCGCAAGGTTGAACGACCGCCTACGAGGCCCCGCGCGCGCCGCAGCTGAGCGCGTACGCGGGCCACCACTTCCGGCGCGGAGAACGGCTTGACCACGTAGTCGTCGGCGCCGAGCTCCAGCCCCGCGACACGATTGGTCTCCTCACCGCGGGCCGTGATCAGGATGATCGGCAGCGCCGAGTTCTCGCGGATCCGCCGCACGACCGAGAAGCCGTCGAGCTCGGGCAGCATGACGTCAACCAGAGCCAGATCGATGCTGTTGCGCCGCACGACGGACAGCGCATCCAAGCCGTTGTCTGCCTCCACGACCGCATACCCCTCCCTTTCCAGGTAGAGGCGCAGCAGCCGCCGGAGCGCGTGCTCGTCATCGACGACAAGAACACGCGCTTCTGCGTTGATCGGAGGTGATGAGTCCATGCGAGGCGATTGTTGCACTGGCTTTCTGACTGGCTACCAAGAGATTGCCATTCCATAACCAATGTCGAGAACCCTGACGCCAGAGCTTCAGTCCGACTCAATCCAAGGAGTGTCAAATGGCTCTCATAATCGTTATCAACGCGGTGCTCTGTTTCGGAGTGATCGCGGCTGTCGTCGCTCCGCTTGTGTGGGCCATCTTGACCCAGCAGCGTGACACCCAGGCCATTGCCGCTCAGCGGCAGCGGCGCGTCAGGGCAGCGACCCAGACTGAGACGCGCACCGCTCGCCCGCGGTATAGGCCCGTCGCTCGGCCGGCGTGACAGCTCGGACCCTGGGTTTCCGACTGACTACCAAGAGATTGCCGTTTCATAACCGACACCGAGCAGGCTAGTGAGCAGAGCTTTTCGCCTGACTCAAACGAAGGAGTGTCAAATGGCTCTGATAATCGCTTTCAACGCAGTGCTCTGTTTCGGAGTGATCGTGGCTGTTGTCGCTCCGCTCGTATGGTCGATCTTGACCCAGCAGCGCGATACGCAGGCCATCGCCGTGCAGCGCTGGCGGCGTGCGAGGGCGGCGACTCGGACTCAGCGGCACGCTGCCCACCCGCAGTACAAGCCCGTCGCCCGGCCGGCGTAACGGGTCCGAACGCCTCCTGGCGACCGGGCCCACCGGGTGGCCAGAGAGGTATGCCAGCTAGGGTGCGACCCCGTCCCGCGGAAGTTGCGGGGTGGGGTCGTTCGGCGTCTGGGACGGACTCCTGCGGGTCCCGTGAACGTAAGCTCCGCGGATGCGCCCGGCGTTTCTGTCACGGCTATCGGCCGAGGAGCTGCGCGATGTCCTGCTGATCTGCCTGACGTTTGGGTCAGGCGCGGTTGACGCAATCAGCTTCCTAGGGCTGGGAAGGGTGTTCACCGCGATGATGAGCGGCAACATCGTCTTGCTCGGGCTCGCCGTGGGAAGTTCGGCGGGTTCCGAGGCGGTGCGATCGGCGGTATCGCTGGTCGTTTTTGTGCTCGGCGTATTCGCAGCGTCGCGCCTGGTCCGTGGTCCGACGGACCCATCGGCGTGGCCTTCCGGCTTGACGATGGCCCTCGTTTGCGGCGCCGTTGCACAAGCCGGCATGCTCGCTGGCTGGCTTGGCGCTTCCGGCCATCCGAATGACCTCTTCAAAGCCGTCCTGGTGGGCTTCTCGGCGCTCGCCATGGGACTTCAGGGCGGAGCTGTTGCCCGGCTGGGAGTCTCTGGGGTCACGACGACCTATGTGACTGGGACGCTCACCGGACTGATCGGTGGGCTGGCTCTCCGGTCAGGCACGCAAAGAGAGTTGGCGAGGCGCGCGGTGGTGCTGGTGGCGCTCCTTCTTGGCGCTGCGTGCGGCGCTGTGCTTTTGACCTACGCCCGGTCCGCGGCTCCAGCGTTGCCGCTGGCGGTCACGATCATCGTGGTTGCGACGGCGGTCTACGGGCTGCCCCGCGCGGGAGTGCGCGAGGGGCCCGGGAGTGCCGACCCGGGCGCTGAGCATGAGACCACCGGCCCGGGCGCTGAGCATGGGAGTGGGCGTCAGCTAACGTGACGCCGAAGCTATGCCCGACGAGAACCGCATAGACCGAGCGCTCCTCGCCGTCTCCTCAGTGGTGGTTCTGGGGACGATCATGTCGATCCTCGACGTGACGGTCGTCAACGTCGCGATCAACACGCTGGCCGCTGAGTTTCACACCTCGCTCACGACGATCCAATGGGTCGCCACCGGGTACACGCTGGCGCTGGCGACGGTCATTCCGCTGAGCGGGTGGATCGCAGACCGCTTTGGAACCAAGCGGCTCTACATGATCTCGATCGCGCTTTTCCTCACCGGCTCGGCGCTGTCAGGTCTAGCCTGGTCGGCGGACTCCCTGATCTTCTTTCGAGTGCTCCAGGGTCTAGGTGGCGGGATGATCATGCCCGCGGGCATGACCATCCTTACTCGTGCCGCTGGACCGCAACGAATCGGCCGAGTGATGAGCATCATCGGCGTGCCGATGCTGCTGGGCCCGATCATCGGCCCCATCCTGGGCGGTTGGCTTGTGGCCGATGTGTCCTGGCGGTGGATCTTCTTCATCAACGTGCCGATCGGGATCCTTGCGCTGGTGCTCGCTGCGCGCATCCTTCCGCGCGACGTCCCGAAGCGTGAACAACGCCTCGACTATCAGGGCCTGCTGCTGCTCTCGCCGGGGCTCGCGCTGTTCATCTACGGCCTCGCTGAAACCAACTCCGCGGGCGGCTTTGCATCCGCCCAGGTGCTCGCACCCCTTTTCGCCGGATTGGCGCTGCTCGCGGGCTTCTGCTGGCATGCGTTGCGCACCAAGGACCCGCTGATTGATCTTCGGCTGTTCCGGGACCGCACATTTTCAACCTCGTCGATCACGCTCGTCCTGGTCGCGATCTCGGTGTTCGGGACGTTCCTGTTGCTGCCGCTTTACTTCCAGGCGGTGCGCGGCGAGTCCGCGCTGAACGCGGGCCTGCTTTTGGCACCTCAGGGCTTCGGGGCGATGCTGGCGATGCCAATTGCGGGGCAGCTTTCGGACCGCACCGGCTCGGGTCGCATCGTCCCCTTCGGGATGCTCGGGATCATCGCGGCCGTGGTGTGGCTGACGCAGATCGGCGCCAACACTTCCTACTGGGCGACGAGCATCGACCTGTTCGTGTTCGGCCTGGGGATGGGATTCACGATGATGCCGGTGTTCTCGGGAGCACTGCAGACGATGCGCAAAGAAGCGGTCGCGCGCGGCACCACCACGCTCAACATCCTCCAGCAGACCGGATCGTCGATCGGGACCGCAGTGCTTTCAGTGGTTCTCGCCTCGGCGCTAAGCGCTCAACTCGGAGCCGGCTCACACGGCGGGATCGGCGCCGCGTCTCATATGTCCAGTGCCGCCCGGGCCCACGTCGCCCCGTTGATGGCTAACGCCTTCGGTCAGACTTTCTGGTGGGCGGTAGCACTCCTCGGCGCCGCGCTGGTTTCCTCGCTGCTGTTGCCCAAGCACAAGCCACAGGTGGCCACCGAGGCTGAGGTGGTGCCAGTCCCGGCCTGACCGGGGGCACGCTCAGCTGACCGCCGAGGCGAACACCGGTCCGAGCGTTGCGCCGGTGAGCGCAACGGTTTCAGGGTCATGGACGTCGGGGAGCGACAACGTCATTCCCTCGATTCCGATCTCAGCGAACGCATGCGCTTGC
>Ga0070741_10006510_pt1 | contig 25005 bp, 23 predicted proteins | sample Coa_R1_4_FD_66440 | JGI IMG/M metagenome (GOLD analysis project Ga0070741, IMG submission 66440) | Surface soil microbial communities from Centralia Pennsylvania, which are recovering from an underground coalmine fire - Coalmine... | ecosystem: Environmental > Terrestrial > Soil > Unclassified ... | reverse complement strand
GGGGGCCAGGACCTCGTAGGGGTCGCCGTAGCGCGCGGCGACCTCGAGCACCTCGGCGTCGTGCAGCAGGGAGCGGTCGAGCATCCCCTGCTCGTGGACGACGATGCGGCCGTCGATGTGCAGCCGGCTGTTGAGGATCGAGCCATCCACGTGGCGGAAATTCGGGTGGCGGCGCTCGGTGCCCAGCCCCGCCCAGGGCATCTTGCTGATCAGCTCCCAGTGCATCGGGTCGGCCATGCCGTGCGCGATCGACGCCTTCGGATGGTAGCCGAACATAATCTCGACCAGGCGATTCGAGCCGGGCACGTCCTGGAACAGGCGACGGCACTCCTCGGCCGCCTCGCCGCCCTCGACCTCGGTAACGACGCTGTCCTTGATGACCCAGCGCATGGGCGTTGGGAGCTGCCCGGGGATGCCCTGGACCGCGCTCAGGTAGACCACGCCGTTCGCCTGGCCGTCGCCGTTGAACACGCCGCAGCGGCCCCAGGGGAAGTGGCAGCGGCCGGGCGGGTCGCCGGCGCGGAACTGCATGCCGTACAGGCGATTGCCGTCGTAGGTGGCGGTCAGGTCGGTGCCTAAGTCGTCTTCGATGTGCACCTCGCGGCCCGCGCTCACCACGTCGCGGACCTTCTCCGCCAGCTTCCACAGCACCTTGTTCGGGAACTTCGCGTAGTCGCGCGCGAGCAGCCCGGGCGTGCCCTCGAAGTACACGAAGTACGGCTTCATGCGCGCCTCGTGGAGCTGCGTGCCGCTCTCCTCGCGCTTGCGGCCGAGCTGGCGGTGCGCCGGCGTGAAGGTCAGGAACACCGGCCACACCCAGATCGCGACATCCGAGGCGTGCATCGCGGGGAACACCTGGGGCGGCACCTCGCCGTAGCGCGCGATCGGCTCGGTGACAAGCGTGGAGATGTGGGCGCCCATCGCCTTGAGGCCCGCCGTCAGCGCCTCCAGCGTCTGCGGGTCGCTGCGGCGGTCGGCCAGGAGCAGCACCTGATCGCTCGGCCGGATGTCGGCCGCCTCGATCATGTTCTGCACGCCGGGAATCATGTCGGCGATGTCGTGGTGGATCATCGGGCCCTCCTGACCTTGCTTCGCGTATCTCGGGTCTCGTCAGGCGGCTAGCGCGTGGGCTTCCAGCCGCTCGCGTGCAGCTCGCGGTAGATGTCTTTCACCAGGCTGTAGTCGTACATCTGCTCGACCGGCGGCACCTGGTCCACGTCGTTTACCTGGGCGCGCACGATGGCGTCCTGGCGCTGCACCTCGGCCGGCATCGAGCCGTCCTCGGTCAACGCCGGCAACGTCGCATCGTAGTCGGCCTCGTTCACGGGGCGCGGATTGCCGTTGTACTTCTCCATGATCGCCAGCGTCTCGTCCTTGAACAGCTTGAAGTACTCGCGCCCCTTCACCGTGCCGCGCAGGAAGCGCCGTGCCCGATCCTGGTGGCCACGCAGCTCCTGGTCGCTCGTCGCCAGGCCCGTATACAGCATCTGGATCTCGTTGCGGAAGTCGGCCACGCGGTAGGCGCGCGCGGCCGCGCCCGTCTCCTTCAGCAGCACGGCATCGGGGATCGACAGCACCGCCGCGGGGATGACGCCGGCCTCCAGAGCCGCCAGCCGCTGGTTGCCCACGCCCATCGCGTTGAAGCTCACGGTGTTCGGGTCGATACCGTACTTCATGAGCATCAGCCGCGACTCGATCTCCATCGTGTCGCCGCGCGTCTGGATGCCGATGGACTTGCCCACGAGGTCCTGTAGGGTGCGGATGCCGTCGGTGGTCGTCCACAGCTCGTCGAACGAGCGGTCGGAGTTGGTGTAGATGACCTTCAGCGGCGCGCCCTTCAGCATAGCGCTGAGCGACGTAGCTGCCGACGTGCTGTACTGGATCTCGCCGGAGATGAGCGCCGGCGTGGCGGCGCCGCCGCCCGCGCGGATCATCTCCATGTCGATCCCCTCCTCCTGGTAGTAGCCCTTCTCCAGCGCGATGAAGTGCGGCGCGTAGATGGCGCTGTCGGCCGCGAACGACACTTTGATGTGCTCCACCGGCGGCGGCGTGGCGGGCGCGCTGGGCGCGGGCCGCGCCGGCCCGCTCGTCGGGACAGCCCTGGTGGGCGCCGCGGCGGCAGGCGCGGCCGGCGCGCTCGGCTTGCTCGCCGGTGCCGCACCCGAGCTGCAGGCGGCCAGCAGCACGGCCAGCAGCACGCCGCTCGCCGCGTACAGGGCGCTCTGCATCCGTTTTCTCCTCAGTCCCGCGGCGCGCTGACGCCGGATCAGTCCACGCGCGAGCAGGGCGCAGCAAGCAGCGCCCCTACACCGGCCGTGACTCGTAGAGGCGCTGCTTGCTGCGCCCCCTGGTGCAGTTCGCTCCGTGCCCACTAGTGATGCGGCCGGTTCTCGCTCACCTGGAAGCGGTTGCCGAACGGGTCGTAGAAGTACACCGTCTTCGGGTCGGGCTCGTGCCAGGGGATCTCGTGACCGTTCGGGCCCCAGTAGCGCTCAACGTTCGTGAGCCGCGGCACGAACGCCTCAAATGCCCCGATCGGCACCTTCACGTCCACGTGCGGGCCGCGCGCGTAGTGGCTGCGCCGCGTCATCGTCGGCACCTCGTGGACGATGAAGAGCTGGCCAGTCTCGCCAATGGCGAAGGTGAGCTGCCGCTCGCCCGGCACGGCCTCGTACGGTTCCAGCTCCAGCGTCTCGGTGTACCACTGGCGCGCCAGCTCCAGGTCGGTAACCTCCAGCCGCACATGGCTGATGCGGCGCAAGCCAAGGTGCCCTTGCGGCGGGTCGCTACTGCGCCGGTCGTCGCGCCGCACCGACAGCTCGAACGTGTTCTGCTGCGGGTCCTGCACGAACACCGACGCCGCGATCGGGCTCGGCGCCGGATACTCGACCGGCCCCTCGAAGGCCACGCCCCGCTCGCGCAGCGCCTGCGTCACGCCCTCGATGCCGCGCTCGTCGATCTCGAAGCCGCAGACCGGCCCCTCCAGCGCGCGGATCGGCGGCGGGATGACCTCGTCCTGCAAGGCGATGCCCATGCCGCGGTGGTTGGCCACGGTCACGAACACCATCTCCGGCACCACGCGGTTTAGGCCGCGCAGGTTGCAGTTCACCAGCCGGTTGAAGCGCGCGCCCAGCACGTCCGTATAGAACGCCAGCGAGGTGCCCAGGTCGTTCGTCGGGACCGCGATGTGGTCGAGCCGCACGACCGCCGTCTTGATCGCTACTGCCATCGTCGCCTCCCCTCTCCCATCACCCTGCCACGAGCGCGGCCATGGAGCGCTGGCTGAGCCGGCGCGCGCCGGTCGCGGTGACGCACACCGTGTCGCCGACCGTCATGTGCCCACCCGTCTCGGGATCGCCGGTGCGCGGCTTCAGCACGAACACCATGCCCTCTTCGAGCGGCGTGCCGCGGTAGCGCTCCAGGTCGCTGTCGCCGAGCAGCACGGGCGTGTCGTCGCCGAGGCCGCGAGCGTGCAGCAGCGGGTGGCCCCACTCGAACGGCGTCTCGGCCACCACCGCCTGGTAGGTGTCCATCAGGTGGCCCATCGTCACGCCGGGCGCCATCGCGGCCAGCACCCGCTCGAACGCCCGCAGCGCCGTGTCGTACATCTCGCGCTGGCGCGGCGTCGGCTCGCCGATGAACATCGGCTGGTTGCCCTGCGCCGCGTAGCCGCCGTACTTCACCTCGATCTCGTTCAGGATCACGTCGCCCTTTTCGAGCGGCCGCGTCGTCGGCACGAAGGCGCTGCCGCCCAGGTTCGGGCCGGCGCTCAGGAAGAACAGCGCCGGCCCCTCGCCGCCGTTGCCGATCATCGTGTGCCAGACGGCGGCGTAGACCTCGCACTCGGCCACCCCCGGCCGCGCCACCTCGGCCATCGTCTGGATGCCGAGCGCGACGAGCCCGGCCGAGCGCTCGAGAAAGGCGATCTCCTCGGCGCTCTTGCGGGTGCGCACGGCCAGCATGAGGTCGGTCGCGTTCTCGAACTGGGCGTGCGGGAAGCGCGCCTGCAGGCCCGTCATCGTGCCGTAGGCCACGATGCCGTCGGGGCTGCGCGACAGGCCCGCCAGGCCCGCCACGCCAATGCGCGCGCGCTCGTAGCCGCGCTCGGCCAGCCAGTCGCCGACGTACTTGGCCCAGGCGTTGCGGCAGTCGCGCACGTCGGCGATCCAGTTCTGCGCCCGGCGCCACCAGCCGGCGCGGTTCATGACGAACGCCGTCGGCTCGCCCTCACGGGGCAGGACCACAAACGGCTCGGTCGCGTTGCCGCCGATCTGGCTCAGGTAGCGGGCGTCGGCCTGCTGCTGCTCCCAGCGGCCCGTGTTCGCCGGCGCCAGCAGCACATCGAGGCCGCGCTCGGCCATGCGCGCCCGCACGGCGCTATAGCGACGGTCCCGCTCAGCCAGCGAGAGCTGCGGGCGGTAGTCCATCAGGGTTGCCATCGCCGTCCTCCTACCGCCCCGAGGGCACCGGCTGGTCGCGCCAGGCGGCGCGCTGGATCTCGCGGGTCTGCACCTCGAAGCGGCTCTCGTAGCGGTGCATCGAAGCGTTCACCATGACCTGCCACGGCCGCTTGCTGTACAGCACGTAGCGCAGGAAGCCCTCGCCGCCGACGACGCGGTGCGGCACGCCCACCGGCGCGTAATTCATCTCCCCGGGCAGCAGGTGCACGGCGCCGTACTCCGACTCGTTGATCGAGTCGCCGCGGAACTGCAGCCACGCCTCGACGCTGTCGAGCGCGCGGTGGAAGGCAAACTGCTCGCCCTCGGTGTTGTAGACCTCGCAGAAGAACACCGACGACTTCATCAGCATCGGGCCGGGGCCGCGCTTGCCGGTCATCTCGTGGAACACGTCGAACGGGCGGTAGTGGGTGACGCCGCGCCCCTCGCTCGCCTTGCCCACCAGGTAGCTCGTGTTGCGCTTGACCAGGGCGGGCTCCGGCTCGTCCCAGAGATACATGCGCTCTTCGACCGCGCCCTGCGGCGGCTGGGCCAGCCCGTTCGGCGTGCCCCAGCTCGGCCCGCCCGTGCGCACCATCTCGAACTCGGTGTGGCTCTGGTGCTTCTCCGCCGTGTATAGCGGCTCCACCGGCTCGCGGAGAAAGGCGAACAGGCGCAGGCTGTCGGGACTGCCGGTGCTCCGCTGGGCGATGCCCTCCGGGATGAGCATCAACTCGCCGCACTTCTGCTCGAACACGCCGTACTCGGTCTCGATCAGGGTCGTGCCCGCGAACTGGAAGTAGACGGTGTCGTAATTCGAGTTGCGGCGGAAGAACGGCTGCGTGCCCGTGACATTCTCCACGCCGATCCGCATGTCCTCGTTCTGCAGGACGAGCAGCGACTGGTTTGGCTCCTCCAGCATGTCGAACGGGCGGAAGTTGGGGATGTCCTCCGGCGCGCCCGCCGCGGAGCCGATCAGCTCCTCCTTCTCCCGCTCGAACCAGAGCCGTGGCGCGGGCGAGCCCCAGGTGGTGGCGAACTCTCGGATTTTCGTCATGGCCTTTCCTCCTCCTGTCCCTGTCCGCTACCGAGCGGGTTTCCAGCCGCTGGCGAGCACTTCGCGGTAGACCTCGCGCACCGGGCCATAATCGTAGATCTGCTCGACCGGCACCGGCGCCACGCCGTTCACTTCGGCGCGGAGCAGCGTGTCGCGCTGCTGGACCTCCACGGGCATCGAGGCGTCGGCGGGCATGGCCGGGAGCACGTCGTCGTAGTCGACCACGTTCGCCTCGCGGGGCCGGTCGTTGAACTTCGTCAGGATGTCAATGGACTCCTCGCGGAACGCCTTGTAGTACTCGCGGCCCTTGATCGTAGCCCGCAGGAAGCGCCGCACGCGGTCCGGCCGCTCGCGCAGCTCCTGATCGCTCGTCGCGAGGCCGGTGTACAGCATCTGGACCTCCTTGCGGAGGTTGGCCAGAATGCGGCCGCTGATGCCCGCCTCCTGCATCTCGACGGTGTCCGAGGTCCCGAGCACGGCGGCGGGGATCGTGCCGTTCTGGAGCGCCACCAGCCGCTGGCTGCCCACGCCCATCGCGACATAGTTCACCGCGTTGTGGTCAATGCCGTTCTGCTGCAGCACCATGCGCGCGGCGATCTCCATCGTGTCGCCACGCGACTGCACGCCGACCGACTTGCCCACCAGGTCGCGGAGCGTGTAGATGTCGGGCGCGCTCGTCCACAGGTCGTAGCCGGCCCGGTCGGCATTGGTGTAGATCACCTTCAGCGGCGCGCCCTTCAGGATGGCGCTGACCGACGTGGCCGCCGACGTGCTGTACTGGATCTCGCCGGAGATGAGCGCCGGCGTGGCTACGCCCCCGCCCACGTGCATCATCTCGATCTCCAGCCCGTCCTCGGCGAAGTAGCCTTTGTCCATGGCGATCAGGAAGGGCGTGTACACCGCCGACATCGAGGCGAACGGGACCTGCAGTTTCTCCAGCGGCGCGGACGGGCGCGCGGCTGGAGCGGCCGTCGGCGCGGCCGCGCCTGAAGCGGCCGGCGCAGGCGCGGCGCGCTCGCCCGCCGGCGCGGCCGCCGGCCCGCAGGCCGCGGCCCACAGTGCCACAATGAGTCCGATGAGTGCGGAAGACAGTGCTCGCACTGGGCGCTCCTTCGCTCGTCCGGTCAGCCTGTCCTGTGGGATAGTGCGCTAGATCACCCCGCGCTGCAAGCGGCCGCCCCTATCGCGTCGGCTTCCAGCCGCTCGCCCGCAGCTCCTGGTACGCTTCGCGCACCAGGCTGTAGTCGTACATCTGCTCGACCGGCGGCACCTGCTCGATGCCGTTCAGCGAGGCGCGCAGCAGGGCGTCGGCCCGTGCGTCGTCGAGCGGCGCGGTGCCGTCCTCCGTGAGCGTGGAGACCACGTCGTCGTAGTCGGCCTCGTTCGCCTCGCGCGGCACGCCGTTGAATTTCCCGATGATGTCCACCGAGGCGTCGCGGAACGCCTTGAAGTAGTCGCGCCCTTTCAGCGTTGCGCGCAGGAACCGCCTCACGCGGTCGCGGTGCTCGCGGATCTCCTGGTCGGTGGTAGCCGCGCCCTGGTAGGGCATGCGCACCTCCTCCTGGATGTCCGCGAGGAAATTGCCCTGGAAGTCGCCCGCCTTGAGCTGGTGCAGCGTGGCCACGTCGATGCCCATGGCCGCGACAGAGGCCGTCTGCATGGCGACGAGCCGCTGGCTGCCGGTGCCGATGGCCGCGTAGATCACCGCGTTGGGGTCCAGGCCGTGCTTGTGCAGCAGCAGGCGCGTCGCGATCTCGAACGTGTCGCCGCGCGCCTGCACACCCACGGACTTCCCGGCGAGATCGGCCAGCGTCCGCACGTCGGGCGTGCTGGACCACATCTGATACGGCGCGCGGTCGGCGCTGGTGAGGATCACCTTGACGGCAGCGCCCTGCATCGCGGCACTCACGACCGACGTGGCGGAGGTGCTGTACTGCAGCTCGCCCGAGACGAGCGCGGGCGTGGAGACGCCACCGCCCGCCTTCACGATGTCGATCTCCAGGCCCTCCTCCGCGAAGTAGCCTTTGTCGATCGCGACGAAGTACGGCCCGTAGATCGCGGCATCGGCGGCAAACGCCACCTTGATAGTCTCAGGCGGCGCCGGCCGGGCTGGCGCGGCGACCGCGGTCCCCGCAGCCTGAGCGGCCCCCGATGGCGGGGCGGCCGCCGGCCCGGCCGGCGCGGGCGGGGCCGGCGGCTTGCCGGCCGGGGCCGCGCTCGGGCCGCACGCCCCAAGCGCCAGGGCCAGGACGGCGCCAAAGGCCAGCGGCCAGGCGCGAGCGGTCATGCATATCTCCCTGAATGCAAGTGGGGCCACACGCCGTGCGGCAGCCAGCGCGAGCAAGCGCGCCGCGACGGCCGCCGCCCTACTGTACTCCCGTGGGCACTCGCGATCAACCAGGATGCAGGGCGCCGGGGCGAGCATGGCGTAGAATCTCCTCAGGCGGTCTATGCCGTCGACCGGCGAGCGGTCCGACACACGGGAGGCGGGACGTTGCTGCGAGTGGGGCTGGTGGGGTTGCCGCGGGCGGGCAAGAGCACGGTCTTCGATGCGCTGGTGCGCAGCAGCGGCGCGCACGCGGCGGCCGGCCGTACCTTCGCGGGCCTTACGCCGCGCGTCGCCACGGTCAAGGTGCCCGATTCCCGGCTCGCCGTGCTGGCCGAGATGTACCACCCGCGCAAGGTCACGCCGGCCGAGGTGGAGTACAGCGACGTGCCGCGGCTGGCCGCGGAGGCGCAGCCGGGCACCCGTCAGGCGCCGGGCTACCTGGCGCAGCTCCGCCAGATGGACGCGCTGCTGCACGTCGTCGCCGGCTTCGACGAGCCTGACCTGGCCGGGCTGCCGGCCACGATGGTGGGTCGGCTGCAGGAGGGCGCCACCGAGCTGGCGCTGGCCGACCTGCTCATCGCGGAGGGACGGCTGGAGCGGCTGGAGGGCGAGATCCGCAAGCTACCCGGCGCCGAGCGCGCCGCCCGCGAGCGCGAGCAAGAAGCCTTGCAGCGCGTGCGCGCCCAGCTCGACGCGGGCGGCGTGGTGCGCGACCTGAGCTTCACGCCGGAGGAGGAGCGCCTGCTGCGCGGCTACGGCTTCCTCACGGGCAAGCCGACGCTGCTGGTGGCCAACCTGGACGAGGCAAGCTGGCCGGCGCGCGAGGCCGTCGAGGCAGCCCTGCGCGCGGCGCACGCGCACGCGGCCACGGGCGTCGTCTCGCTCATGGCTCAGTGGGAGGCCGAGCTGGCCGAGCTGGAGCCCGACGAGGCGGCCGCATTCCGCGAGTCCCTGGGTCTGGCCGAGCCGGCTGCCGAGCGCGTGCTGTCGGAGATGTACGATACGGCGGGACTGGTATCGTTCCTCACGGCGGGCGAGGACGAGGTGCGCGCCTGGCCGGTGCCGCGCGGCACGCTGGCGCCGGAGGCGGCGGGCACGATCCACAGCGACTTCCAGAAGGCTTTCATCCGCGCCGAGATCGTCCCCTACGACGACCTCGTGCGGCTGGGGAGCTGGGCTGCGGCGCGCACGGCCGGCGCGCTGCGGCAAGTGGGCAAGGACTACGCCATGCAAGACGGGGACGTGACGCACTTCCTGGCGGGCCGCTAGGCGACGCCGATGGCGCGCTGCACGCTGCTCGGCACGGCCGCCGCCCTGCCGAGCGTCGACCGCGACAACACGGCGCTGCTGTTCGTCGGCGAGGCGAGCGCGGTCTTGGTGGACTGCCCGGGCGGCGCCTACGCGAAGCTGTTGCGTGCCGGGCTCGCTCCCGCGCGGCTCACGCACCTGCTGCTCACGCACCAGCACACCGACCATACCTATGGCCTGCCCGGCCTCTTGCAGAGCCTGTGGCTCAGTGGGCGCACGGAGCCGCTGCCCATCGTTGGGCTGCCCGAGGTGCAGGCGCTCGTCGACCGCGCGCTCGCCGCCTTCGCCCCGTTCGGGGAACGCGAGCCGTTCGCGCTCCCGCGCGTCGTGCTCCCGCCTAGCGCGTCGGACGAGCCGGTGCTGGAGACGCCCGATTTCCGCGTCTGGACAGCGCCCAGCGAGCACTCCGTGCCGTCCGTGGCCGTCCGCGTGGAGGCCCGAGCGAGCGGCGCGGCCGTCGTCTACTCCAGCGACACGGCGCCCTGCGCCGCGGTGGAGCGGCTGGCTCGCGGGGCGCGCCTGCTCGTCCACGAGGCGACCTTCTCGGCCAGCGCGGAGGCCGACGCGGGCCGCTTCGCCCACAGCACCGCGGCGCAGGCCGGCCGCGTGGCGCGCGCGGCGGGCGTCGCCGCGCTCTGGCTGGTCCACTTCACGCCGACGAGCGGGATCACCCCCGAGACGCTGCGCGCCGAGGCGGCCGCCGAGTTCGCCGGCGCCGTCGCCGTGCCGCCCGACCTCGCCAGCCACGAGTTCTGACGCCCCCGCCAGCCCGCAACCGCTCGCACGCGCCACGACGCGCCGGGGCCGCCACTTGCGCCGGCGCGTTGTTCGCCTGCCCGCCGGGTGCTAGAATACAGTTGCGTCGGCGGCAGCTTAGCCCGACGTGTCAGGAGTAAACAGGCGATCTATGGACGCCGATCGATCCGACACCGGCCCAAGTAGTCACTCGGCCCAACGCTGCTCGTCACGCGGGGGACGGCAGGCTCCGTCCGCGCGCTGGCCGGCCCGGCTACCACAGTAGTCGCCCGGCTCGCGCCGGCGCGACGGTGACCACCTGAGCCTTCCTCCGCCGACGAGGAAGGTTTTTATTTTGCCCTGGTGGGGAGGTGGTCGCCATGGCTCACTTCAGCACGCTCCTCGGCCGCCCGGTCTGCGACGCCGCGGGCCAGCCGGTCGGCAAGCTCGTCGATCTCATCGTGCCCGCGGACACCGACTACCCCGCTATCCAGGCGCTCGTGGCGCAGCCGCGCCGGGGCGAGCGCGTCGTGCTCCCCTGGTCGGAAGTGGCGGAGGTGAAGGACGGCAGCGTGCGCCTGGCCGCGCCTCGCGACCAGCTCGACGCCTACACGCCGGCCGACCATGACCTGTTCCTGGCGCGCCAGGTGCTCGACCGCCAGATCATCGACATCCACGGCCGCCGCGTGGTGCGCGTGAACGACCTGGAGCTGGCGCCCGCGGACGGCTCGCTGCGGCTCATGGGCGTGGACGTGGACGCCACCAGCCTGCTGCGGCGCCTCGGCGTCGAGCGCCCGGTGGAGGCGCTGGCGCGCGCGCTCCGCGTCGAGCTGCCGCACCACACGATCGACTGGTGCGACATTGATCCCGTCGAGAGCGGCCCGTCCGGCGTGCGCCTGCGGGTGCCCGCCGAGGACCTGGCGCACATGCACCCCGCCGACATCGCCGAGATCATCAACGCCCTCGACCAGCGCCACGGCGAGGCGGTGCTGGCCGAGGTCGACGCCGAGACGGCCGCCGAGGCGATGGAGGAGGTGGACCCCGAGCTTCAAGTGCAGCTCCTCGAGGCGATGGACGACGAGCGCGCGGCCGATATCCTCGAGGAGATGGACCCCGACGACGCCGCCGACCTGCTGGGCGAGATGGCGCCCGAGCGGGCCAGCGCCCTGCTGGCGGCGATGGAGCCCGACGAGGCCGCCGACGTGCGCGAGCTGCTGGCCTATCCCGAGAACACCGCGGGCGGCATTATGACCAACGAGTACGCCACCGTCCCGCCGAACATGACCGCCCAGGAGGCGATCGCCTACCTGCGGCACGAGGCGGGGGCGCTCGACGAGATCTACTATGTCTACGTCGTGGACGCCGAGGAGCATCTGCTGGGCGTGTTCACGCTCCGCGACCTGATCGTGGCCGAGCCCGACGCGCCGGTGGCCAGCTTCGCGCGGCCCGCGGAGGTGCGCGTCCAGCTCTACGAGCCGCAGGAGCAGGTGGCGCGCATCATCGCCAAGTACAACCTGCTCGCCGTGCCCGTGGTCGACGGCGAGGACCGCCTGCAGGGGATCGTCACGGTGGACGACGCCATCGACATCATCCTGCCGGTGGCCTGGAAGAAACGCCTGCCGCGCATTTTCCACTAGGCGGCCGCCGTGCTGACCGCTCGCCGCCGCTTGCTCGCCTTCCTCGCGGTGGTCGGCCCCGGCATCATCACCGCCAACGCCGACAACGATGCCGGCGGCATCACCACGTACTCCATCGTCGGCGCCCACTACGGCTACTCGATGCTGTGGGCGCTCGTGCTAGTCACGATCAGCCTGGCCGTCACCCAGGAGATCGGCGCCCGCACGGGCGCAGTCACGGGCAAGGGCCTGGCGGCGCTCATCCGCGAGAACTACGGCGTACGCCTGACCTCGGCCGCCATGCTGGCGCTGCTCGTCGCGAACCAGGCCACCACGATCTCCGAGTTCGCGGGCGTGGCCGCCAGCCTGGAGCTGTTCCACCTGCCGCGCGTCGTCGGAGTGCCCGTCGTCGCCGGGCTCGTCTGGTACCTCGTCATTCACGGCAACTACAAGAAGGTTGAGCGCATCTTCTTCGTCTTCTCGGCGTTTTACGTCGCCTACGTCGTCACCGGCTTCCTGGCTGACCCGCCGTGGGGCGAGGTGCTGCGGCAGACCGTCACACCGTCGTTCTCGCTGGAGGCGGGCTACCTCGTGACCCTGGTAGCTATGGTCGGCACGACCATCACGCCCTGGGGCCAGTTCTTCATCCAGGCCTACGTCGTGGACAAGGGCGTGACGTCCGACGAGTACGGCTACACGCGTCTCGACGTGCTGTTCGGCGCCCTGGCCACAAACGTCGTGGCGTTCTTCATCATCGTCGCCACGGCGGCGACGCTGTTCGCCAACGGCGTGCGCATTAACGACGCCCGCGACGCGGCGCAGGCGCTCGCCCCGCTGGCCGGCCCGCTGGCGCAGTACCTCTTCGCCGGCGGATTGCTCGCCGCTTCCGTGCTTGGAGCCTGCATCGTACCGCTGGCGACCGCCTACGCGATCACCGAGGCGTTCGGCTGGGAGGCGGGAGTCAACACGTCGTTCCGCGAGGCGCCGGCCTTCAACGGCATCTATACGTGCACAGTCGTCGTGGGCGCGGCGTTCGTGCTCCTGCCCCGGTTGCCGCTCGTGACCGTGATGCTCGTCGCGCAAACGGTGAACGGCATCCTGCTGCCCGTCGTGCTCATCCTGGCCGCGCGCCTCGCGGAGAACCAAGCCATCATGGGCAAGGCGCGCAACGGGCCCCTCCTGCGCGGGATCGTCTGGCTGACGGTCGCCGCCACCATCGGGCTGACGGCGCTGCTCCTCGCCAGCTCGGTCCTCCTCCCGCTTCTGGGCGTCGACCTCGGCGAATAGGAGTCAAGCGTCGAACGACTCTTCGACGGCCTGCCCGTTCGACCAAGTCTACCGCTCTTGCTGCGCTTCCATTAGCTTCCGCGCCACATCGCGGGCGATTTCGAGCGTCGCAGTGACCGTGCGTCCCCGCGCCACTAGACCCTGCAGAAGCAGAAGGCCAATGGGGCGCGGCAGGGATGGCCCGCCTCTTGCTACTGTGGCGAGCGGCGGCGATCCTCGCCACGCCTTGAGACTTGGCACGCAGAGCGGTCGGATCCTCGCGCGGGAGGTGCGGCGTGACCAGCGGCGGCTCCCCATTCGCGGGCTACAGCCGGCGGCATCGGCCGCTGGCGGCCTATGGCACACTCGTTGGCCTGTTCAACCTGCTGTTCGCGGCGTTCCTACTCGTCGTGAGAGGCTCCGGCCGCACCCTGCCACAGCGCATTGCGCCGAGCGACCTGGCGCTGGTCGGCGTGGCGACCTACAAGCTGAGCCGCTTGATCGCCAAAGACTCCGTGACGAGCGTCGTGCGGGCGCCGTTTACCGAGTACGAGGGAGCGGCCGGCGCCAGCGAGGTCAACGAGCGGCCACGCGGACGGGGGATGCAGAAGGCGCTCGGCGAGCTGCTGACGTGCCCATTCTGCGTGGGGCAATGGGTCGCGGCCGCCCTGGCGTACGGGCTCGTGCTGGCGCCTCGCACCACGCGGCTCGTCGCGGCGCTGTTCAGCGTGGTGGCTCTCGCCGATTTCCTGCAATTCGGCTACGCGGCCGTCCGCAAGCAAGCCGCGGACTCGCAACACGGCGACCAGGACAGCGCACGGAGTTAGCGCCCCGGCGCCAACCCCAGGATCCCGGAGAGCGCGGCCGGCCGGGTGGAGCGGAAGATCCACGGCGCCCGGGTTAACACGCCTAACGGCCGCGCCGGCTCGCCGGCGTCGCCGTCGCTTCGGACGTACCGCGCGTCGGCGCGGGCGTTGGCGTGCGGGTCGCCGTAGGCGCGCTCGTCGGCAGCGGCGGCAGGGTAGGCAGCGGCACGAGCGTGGGCAGCAGCGGCGGCGTCGGCGGCACGCTAGGGTTGAGCTGCGGCAGCAGTTGCGGGGCCGGCGTGGAGAAGATCGGCAGCGGCGACAGCGGCGTCGGGATCGGCAGCGGCGTCGCGAACGGCCGCGCCGTGGGCGCCGGGACGATGGCCGCGAGCGGTGGCAGCGTCGCCGTGCGCGGCGGCGTCGGGGGGGGCACGGGCGTAATGGTCGGCGGCTGCGGACTCAAGATGAGCGGCGGCGGCGCCGGTACGACCGCCTGCCCGGAGCTGGCGGCCGTCGTGGGAATCGCCGTCGGCGGGGCGCTCGGCGTGCCCTGGCCACCGGCGCTCGCCCCCGTCCCGGCGCCGCCGCTCGTGTCGCGCGGCGGCGCGAACGGCGATGGCTCAGCGCCCGTCACGCCGCCGGCTCCACCCGCCCCGCCGGCCCCGCCCCCGCCGGTCCCGCCCGGCCCCGCAGTACCGCCCCCCGTGCCCGGCGTGACCGTCGCCACGCGCCCGCTCGGGCCTGTGTACGTCGGGATGGCGATGGTGCCACTCAGCGTGGCCGTCGCCCGCACCTCGGTCGGCACGACCTGCGCGACCCCCCCTGCGGCGGCGGCCGGCACCTGGCTCGAGGCCGCCAGCCCCGTGCCGGGAGCCGCCAGCGGAGCGGACGCGGTGACCCGCGCCGCCGCGGGGTCGATCGCCACGAGCTGGCCGCTGGTCGTCAGGTCCGCGAACACGGTGCCCTCGACGACCGCCAGCGCGCCGGGCGCGGCGTCGAGCGTCACGCGGTCGCGGACCTGATTGCTCGCCAGGTCCACGATCGCCAGCCCCGGCTCCGTCGAGTCGCCCACGTACGCCGTGCGGCCGTCGGCCGCGAGCGCCAGCGCGCTGACGCCCGACCCGATCGCGATGCGGCCCCGCACGGCGCCGTTCGCCGGGTCGACCGCCAGCAAGTCCCCGGCCTCGCCATCGAGCATATACAGCGTCCCGCCGTCCGGCGCCAGCGTCAGCGCGTGCGGCTGCCCGCCGATCGCCCACGGGTCGGCCGCCGCGCCCGTCGTCGCGTCGAGCGGCACGACCTCGCCCGTGTCGGGCCGGGCTACGTACCCCCGCGTGCCGTCGGCGCTCAGCGCGACCGCACCCAGCCGTCCCCCCATCCGGAGCACCTGCCGCACGCTGAGGTCGGAAGCGCTCACGACCCGCACCTCGCCCGTGTCCGCGCTCGCGGCGAGCAGTCGGCTGGTCTCATGGTCGCCCGCCAACGCGTCCGGGCGCCCACCCAGCGCGGCCCGGCCCGTCTCCCGGCCGGTGCTCGCGTCCAGCGCCAGCAGCACTTTCGCCTCGTGGTGGCCCACATACAGCCGTCGGCCGTCGGCGCTGACCAGCAGCGCCCCGGGGCGGCTCTCCGTGGGATACTGGCCGACGACCTGCATGGTGGCCGGATCCACCGCCAGCACGCGGTCGCCCGGCTCGTCGGCGACGAAGACGCGCGTGACGGGCGGGCCGCTCGGCTCTGGACGCTGCTGGCTGTCCGGCCGCGGGGGCGAAGGCGGCGCGACGAGACCGCAGCCGACAGCGAGCGCCAGGGTGAGGAGCGCGACGAGCGTCTGGCGGGATGAGAGCACAAACACTCCCTGGGGACGGGCTGTGGTCGGCCCGGGCGGCGCCCGCGCGCCCACAGCGTCGGGCATCGGCGGCGCGGCCGGCGCGCGGCGGGCCACTAGTCTCATAGTGCCAGAATATTCGCCTGCCGAACAACCGATCGCGCAGCTCGGGCCGCGCCGGATGCCCGCACGGGACCGCGAGTAACTGCGCCGCGTATACGGTTCTCAGAGGCAGGCCCTTCGTGGTTTAATGGGGGCGGCGCACGCCGGTCCAGTGTGCGGGCAATCCAGCAGTCGGAAGACGAGCCGTCGCGGGCGGGCCGCGCGGTGAGCCTCGCGGAGGAGCGCCATGAACGACATGCAGCAGTATCTCGTGGACGAACTCGTCGAGGAGTATCGCGCCGGGCGCATGACCCGCCGCGAGGTGCTGCACCGCGTGACCTTGCTGACGGGCAGCGCAACCGTAGCCGGCGCGCTGGTCGGCGCGGTCACGCCGGTGCGGGTCGCCGCGGAGCCGTCGGAGCGACCGGCGGTCCAGTGGGCGCCCCAGGTCAGCCCGTACGACGCGAGCATCCGGGCCGGGCTGGTGCTCATCCCGGGCGATGGCGCTACCCTGGCGGGTTACCTCGCGCGGCCGGCAAGCGGGGACGCCGTGCCGGGCGTACTGGTGATCCATGAAAACCAGGGACTCACCGCCCAGCAAGAGGATGTCGCGCGACGATTGGCCAAGCAGGGCTACGCCGCTGTAGTCCTGGACCAGTTGTCGCGTGCCGGCGGCGTGGGCGCATTGCCCGACTCGGCCCAGGCCAGTGCGGCGCAGGCGCAGATCCCGACCGAGCAGCACGTCGCGGATCTGAACGCTACCCTAGCGTACCTCGGTGGCCTCTCATCCGTCCGCGGCGACCGCCTCGGCGTAATGGGCTTCTGCGCCGGCGGCGGCATGACCTGGCGCGTGGCGCTCAGCAACCCCCGTCTCCGCGCCGCCGTGCCGTACTACGGGCCGATCCCCCCACTGGACGATCTGTCGAACCTCCAGGCCGCCGTCCTCGCCATCTACGGCGGCGAGGACACGAACGTCAACAGCCGCATTCCCTATATGGAAGAGGCCATGCAGGCGGCCGGCAAGACCGTCGAGGTCGTGATCGAGCCGGGCGCGCTCCACGCCTTCTTCAACGACAGCAACCCGGACCGCTACAACGCGGCCGCGTCTGCCGACGCCTGGGCGCGCACGCTGGACTGGTTCGGCCGTTACCTCGGGAGCTAGCCGCGGTGCGCCGCTTCCTGGCGCTCATGATAGTGCTCGCGGCTTGCGCGCCCGTGGCGGCGCCGGCCAGCGCGCCGGCACCGCCAACCGTCCAGCCGCCGCCTGACGCCGCGCTGCCAACGACGGCGCTGGCTGCCGCGCCACTGCCCGCGCTCGCCGGGGCCGATCCGCTCGAGGGCGAGGCGCCGAGGGGGAAGCCCGAGCCCCCGGCGCCCGCGCCGCCTGGCGACGCGCCGGCCGCCGAAGCGCTGGCCGCGCCCACCCAGCCCGCCTGGCTCCGCGCGGTGCGTGAGCCGCCACCCGTTACCTTCATCGGCTCGGGGCGCACGGGGCCGAAGCGCGTCGGGCTGCAAGTGGGCCACTGGGGCACCGAGAGTCTCCCGACCGAGCTGGAGCACCTGCGCGCCGCGGGCGGCGGCGCCATGGGCGGTGGCTACACCGAGGTCCAGATCAACTACGATCTCGCCCAGCGGACCGCCGCGCTGCTGCGGACGCGGGGTGTGGAGGTGGACCTCTTGGCCGCCACCGTCCCCGTGGACTACCAGGCCGATGCCTTCCTCGCCATCCACGCAGACGGCGACGCGCGCGGCGTCCTGAGCGGCTACAAGGTCGCCCGTAGCCCCCTGAGCCTGATTCCCGCCTGGGACGACGCGCTCGTGGGCTGGCTCTACGCCGAATACGCCCGGCACACCGGCCTGCCGCGCGACGACGACCATATCACCCGCCGGATGCAGTTCTATTACGCGTTCAACAACCGCCGCTACTACTACGCGGTCGCGCCAAGCACTCCCGCCGCGATCATCGAAACGGGCTTCGTCACCAGCGCCGCCGACCGCGCCCTGCTCGTGGGCGCGCCCGACCGCGCGGCCGCCGGCCTCGCCGCAGGCCTCCTCGGCTTCCTCGGCATCGAACGTCAAGCGCTGAGTAATGAGTGATGAGCGTTGAGTGGGCACGCAACTCATCACTCATTGCCCGCGACTCATCACTCACCCTTGCCAACGGCGCGCGCGCCGTCCTCGTGGCGCGGCCGCGCAGCCCGACGTTCGCCCTGCAGCTCCTGGTGCGCGCCGGCAGTCGCCACGACGGCGGGCGGCCGGGGCTAGCGCACCTGGTGGAGCACCTCGTGTTCCGCGCGTCGGGCGAGGAGCGCCCCGATCTCTTCGCCGCCGTCGAATCGCTCGGCGGCGAGGTCACGGCCACGACCGGACGCGACTACACCGCGTTCTCACTCGTGGTCGCGGCTCCCGACGCCCTTCGCGCGCTCGCGCTGCTGCCCGCGCTCGCCCGCGCGCCTGCCACGGGCCCCGCCCACGTTCGCGCCGAACGCCGCATCGTCGGTCACGAGCTGCGTGAGCGGACCCGGCCGGCCGACGCGCTGTGGGACCTGCTGCTGGCAGCGCTCTGGGCCGACGACCCGCTCGCGCGGCCGCCGGGCGGCTCGCTCGCGGCCCTGCCCAGGCTCACCGTGCGCGCCGCGGCCGGCTTCCATGCCCGCCACTACACGGCGCCCCGCCTCCTGGCCGTCGCCGTCGGCGCTGGCGCCGACGATGAGAGCTTCGCGGACTCGGTACACGCCGCGCTAGCCACGCTGCCCGGGGACAGCGCGGAAATCGGCACCCCAGCATCTCCCGCGGCCTACCCCGCAGCGCTCGAGGCGCCGTGGGGCGGGCCGGGCTGTTACGTGGCCGTGGGCACGGTGGTGCCAGGCGTCGAGCACGCGGACGGCGCCGCGCTCTCTCTGCTGGAGGTCGTGCTGGGGCAAGGCCCGGGCTCGCGCCTGAGCCGGGCGCTCGCCGCGCGCGGGCTGCCGGCCGCGGTACAGACCCGCTACGCCGCGTACGCGGGCGTGGGCGTTTTCGCTGCGCTCGCCGCCGGGCCGTTCTCCGATGCCGGGGCGATCACCGCCGCGCTAGAGGCCGAGGTCCAGCGCCTGGCCACGCAACCGCCGACCCCCGCCGAATTGCGCGCCGCCCGCCGACGGCTGGCAGGCGCGCTCGCCCGCCGCTGCGAGAGTAACGCGGGACTTGCGAGCGCGTTGGGCGTCAAGGCGCTCTTTACCGCGCCAGGCGATACCTTCGACGGGGCGCTGGCCGCTCCCCTGTCGGTACCCCTGGCGGAGGTGTGCCGCGTCGCGACGACCTACTTGACTGACGCCACTTTCGGCCGCGCGATCCTGCGCCCGCCCGGCTGACTGCCAGCCCGACATCGCGACATGGTCAAGCCTACCGGCGCCGCTCGCCTACAGACAGCGATGAGAGTACAATGGGGCGGTCGGGGGGACCGGATCGCGCCCCGGCGGCGCGGCGCGCAGGCCGCGTATCCTACGTGGGAGGCGCCCGTGGACGATCGCTTCACCTCGCGGCTCCGGACGGCGATGAGCGAGCCGTCGAGCGGCCCGCCGCCCCGGCCCGACGGCCGCCCGGCGGTCCCGATTCGGACGCCCCTCTACGCGCGCCTGCCCGCGCCCTGGCGCCGCTACGCCGCCGTCGCCGTGGGCCTCATTCTCCTGGCGCTGGTCGGCCTCTGGCTTGATCTCGGGCGGGCGCTCGCCATCTGGGCGCTGTTTAGCGCCTTCGTGCTGCTCTGGCCGAACTGGCCGCCCCGCACCGCCGGCGAGGAGCGCGCTCAAGCCTGGCCGTTCGAGCCGTAGTCTAACGCGCGACGCGCCGCTACTGCGCCGGCTCGAGCAGCTCAGCGGCGATCCACCCCTCGGTGCTGCCGTCCGCTACGCGCCGCCACAACTGGCCATCTACCGTCTGTTGTTGATCGAGATTGCTGACTACGGTGCCGTCGCGCACCCGCTGCAGCACGGGCGCCGACGTGCTCGGGGCGCCCCGCAAGTTGGCCCCAGCACCGCCTGCCACCACCCGGTAGCTCGGCGGATCGATCAGCGCGGTGCGCGGCGGCTCGGCGGCCGGCGACGGCTCCTCGGCCGCGGGCGCGGGCGCCACGGCCTCGAGCGGCGCCGCCGTCGCCAACGGCGTGCCGACCGCGGTCGCCACCGCCGCCGGCCGTGCGGGCGCGCTGCTCGCCGGCGCGCGCAACCCCGCGAACGGCGGCGTCTGGCTCGCCAGGACCACGAGCAGCCCCACGCCAATCACCACGAGTCGTTCGACCTGCCCGGTCGAGCGCGACCCGCGGACCTGCCCAATCCGTCTCATGGCGTCCTCTAGCGCCCCACCAGGATGAGCGCCCCTGGCGCTCCGTATCCGGCTGGGGGAATGGCTCACGCGTGCTGCACAGCTATACCACAAATCTCGCTTGGGCTTCATGGGCCAGGACGCCGGCTGCAGGAAAGGGGCGACTCGGGCCGGGCGACGCCGCGATCGCCGGCAGGGCGCGCTAGCCGCGCAGGCGGCCCAGCGCCGCCGCGTAGCGGTCCACGGCGTCGGGACTCAGCCGGCTCGACAGTCGCAGGAGGATGCGGCCCTGGGCGAGGCGCGCCTCGGCGGGCGGCGGGAGGAGCGCGCTGAGGACCGGCGGCCCGCCGGGCCGCCCACGCGCCTCGGCAGGCGTGGCTTTGATCTCGATCACGCCGCCATTCTTTCCATCCGGCTTGCCGTCCGGCCCGGCGAGGCGCGTGTCGGCGAATTTCGCCTCGTTGTCGCTCACAATCTCGACCTCGCCGACCGTCCGCACACGCCGCTTGAGGGCCGCGACCACGTCCTCGGCCCGCGGGGGGTCCCCGACGTCGTCGAGGGCCGGCGCCACGATGCCGCCCGTGCGCCCCGGCACGCGCTCCGCCGCGCCGACGGTGAGCACGCTCGTCGTGCCGGCCAGCGCCACGCTAGGGGCGGGGAGCTCCTGGCCCCGGCTCCCGCAGCCCGCGGCGAACAAGGCCAGTATGAGCGCGGCGGCCCCGGTGCGCCAGGAGAGTGTGCATACTCTCATAGTTGGATAATCGGCCCGCGCGGTCCCGCTGGTTAGGCCGAAGCAACACTGGCGGCGAATTGGCGCCCGGGGGACGTGGGCGAGTATACCAGCGGGTATCTCTCGAAGCACGCCCCAGGCGGCGGCGGAAGCTCAGCGCGTCTCTGCTCCCCGGGGGAGTAGGCGGGGGTTATCGCCGCGTGGGAGCGGGGAGGAGCAAAACGCGGGGGACGGAGGTCATGACCTCCGTCCCCCGCGCGCTCTGGCCCGCGGGGACCGCCGCGCTCGCCTACGGCGCCCCGGTCGTGCCACCGGCCGGGGGCAGGGACTGCGACGACGAGCCCTGGCCGAGCTGCGCCTTCAGCTCGCGGAGCTGGCGCTCCACCTCGTCCTCCTGCTCGAGCTGCCGGAACCGCTCGTCCACCGTGTCGTGATCGAGGTCGCCGAGCGCCTTCGCTCGCGCCTCCTGCATGCGAATCTTCTCTTCCATGCGCTCGAAGCCGCCCGTGACGTTCGTGGTGTCGGCTCGCGCCATGGTCTCGTGGATCTGCTGCTCGGCCTGGGCGCGGCGGCTGCGGGCGATGAGCAGGTCCTTCTTCGTCCGCGCCTCCTGGATCTTGGCCTCCAGCTTGTCCAGCGCGTCCTTGAGCTGCTCGACCTGCTTGGCCTGCTCCTCGTATTGCTCCTTGAAGCCGGCGGCCGTCTGCTGGAAGGTGTTGCGGCGGGCCAGCGCCTCCTTCGCCAGATCGTCCTGGCCCTTCTGGACCGCTAGCTCGGCCTTGCGCTGCCACTCGTCGGCCTGCTGCTGATTCAGCTCCCAGCGCTCCTTCAGCCGCTGCTCGTCGGCGATCGCCGCCGCGACCTGCGTCTTCACCTGGATGAGCTGGTTCTCCATATCCTGGAGAAGCTGCTTGATCATCTTCTCCGGGTCTTCGGCGCGATCAAGCAGGTCGTTAATGTTCGCTCGGATGAGCGTGCCCACGCGGTCCAGAATGGCCATCTCTCTCCTCCTCGGCGGGGCTCAGCGCCCGCCACGAGTCATGCCGGATCGCCTAGTGCCGGCCGAGCTGCCGCTTGAGCTCGGCCAGGTCTCGCTCCAATCGGTCCTCACGCTCCAACGCCGCCAGCCGCCGCGCCACGGGGTCGTCGCCCTCCACCACCAGGAGCGGCGGCCGGGCCGCGGGTCCAGGCTGGAGCAGGACCGCTTTCAGCGCCACGATGTGCGCCTGCTGGCGCGCGGCTTCAGCGCGATACCGCTCGGCGCGCGCCGTGTGCTGCGCCATGCGGTAGCGCGCGGCGTCGACCAGGTCGGGCGCCTCCTTTCTCTCGGCTAGTGCGGCCCGCGCCTCCCAGCGCCGGGCGGCCGCCTCCTCGCGCGCTGCGGCCTCGTGGAGCCGGTGCTCCTCAGCCATCGCGGCGGCGAGCTGCTCGCGCCAGCGGCCCTGCTCGTCTAGTCGAGCCACAGATGTATCCTTCGTATACGCTAGTAGGTTCCGCGCCGTCAGCTACTCCCGGAGGCACCGAGCGGCACTGCCCGCTCGGCGGTCTCGTCCAGCAAAGTGTCGAGCGCCAACAGGAGCTCGCGCGGCGCCGGGCTGCGCGCCAGGCGCAGGAACAGGTGGTAGAGCGCCGGGTCGTCTCGCCACTCCTCCGCACGGTCGCGCAGCCACTCCCGCAGCCCCGCGCGCGCCTCCAACGCCGGCGTCAGGATCGTCGTCTCGAAGCCGACCGGGTCGTCCACGAGGTAGCCCGGATGCACCTTAAAGAAGCGGGCGAGCAGGCTCCGCGTCGGCGCCGTGAGGTGCCGCCGGCGGCCGCTTTCAAGCTGCGACAGGTACGCCTCGCTCAGCCCCGCGCCCAGCTCCGCCCGCATGGCGCGTGCCACCTCCGCCTTGGTGAGCGCACGGCCCAGCCCGCGGATCTCCCCCTCCACGGTGCGCAGGTGGCGCAGCTTCTCGCTCAGCTTCACGCCGGATCCCCTCACCCCCGGCCCCTCTCCCAGGGGGAGAGGGGAGTGGCCCAAGCTAGCGCGCCTCGCCGTTGCCGATCGTCGGCGGGGGCGGCGCGGGGCGACCGGCCGCGTCACTGAGCGCTGGCACGCGCGCCAGCAGATCGGCGAGCTTCACGCCGGTCAGCGTCTCGAACAGCGCCGGCGCCTGGGCGATCATCTTCGCCATGTCGCCCGTAAGCTGGTCGGCGCCCAGCCCGTGGCCGCCATTGCCCGTCGAGACGATAGTGATCTTGTCCACCTTCGCCAGCGGCTCGGCGAACGCCCGTGCCATCTCGGGCATACCGCCCAGGAGCTTGTCGAGCACCGCGGCCTGGTTGTACTGTTGGTACGCCCCCGCCTTGAGGCCCATCGCGTCGGCCTCGGCCTGGCCCTTAGCGCGGATGATCTCGGCTTCTGCTGAGCCCTTCGTGCGCAGCACGTCGGCCTCCGCGAGGCCCTGCGCCCGCGTCGCCTCGGCGCGGCCCGCCGCTTCGAGCTGCAGCCGTTGCCGCTCAGCCTCGGCCAACGTCTCGATGCGCAGGCGCTCCGCCTCCGCCGCCTTCAGCACCGTCGCTGCCAGCTCCTTCTCGCGCCGCAGGATCTCGGCCTCCTGGACCTTCACCATCTCCTCGCGCTGCACGCGCTCGACGCGCACCTGCTCGGCGACGACCTGCTGCTGCATGACGTTGGCCTGGATGTCGTAGGCTTTGTCGGCCTGGGCCTGCGCCTTCTTGACCGACGCCTGGTACTCGGCCTTCTTCAGCTCCAGGTCGCGCGACGCCTCGGCCTGGCGGGTCTGCGACGCCATCTCGGCGATCACGCGCTCCTGGTCCGCCGTGGCCCGCGCCACCGCCGCCTCGCGCGCCGTCTCGGCCTGCCGGATCGCCGTGTCGCGCGCCGCCTCGGCCGCCGCGATGTCGGCCTCCTTCTTGATGCGCGCGATGTCGGGCTTGCCCATGTTGGCGATGTACTCGTTCTCGTCGCGCACCTGCTTGATCGTGAACGAGACGACCTCCAGGCCCATCTTGTCCACGTCCTCGGAGCAGGTCTGGCGCACTTTCTCGCCCACCATCTCGGGCTGCTTCACGATCTCCTCGACACGGAGCTGCCCGATGATGCCGCGCAGGTGGCCTTCCATCACCAGCCGGATCAGCGCCTCGCGCTCGACGGGCGCCTTGCTCAGGAACTGCTCGGCCGCCGTGCGGATGCTCTCCGGGTCGGAGCGCACCTTGAGCTGCGCCACCGCCTCGACGCGGACGGCCACACCCTGCGCCGTGTAGAAGTCCTGGTCGGGCGCGACGTCGAACGACATCAACTCCAGCGACAGCTCCTCGGCGCTCTGGATCATCGGGAAGACGATGCGGCCGCCGCCGGCGACGATGTGGACGCCGCCCTTGCCATACACGATCAGCGCGCGGTTGGGCGGCACCTTGCGGTAGAGACTACCGAGCACCCCCGCGATGATGAAGATGACGAAGACTGCCGCCAGGGCGATGGCGATGACCACGAGAGTCTGCGGGTTCATGGTGTGTCGCTAGTTCCCTTCTGCCGCGCTCGGGCGGCTCTCCCGCAAGACGAACTCTTCCCAGGGCTGAACGTAGGCCAACCCGTGCTCGTACCTCGCGATAACCACCTCCGCTCCCCGGTCCAGCGCGCGACCATCCACGCTGCGCGCCCCGGCGCTGCGCCGGGTGCCGCCGCGGTGGTACACCACCTCGCCCACCCCGCCGGCGCGGATGGGTACCGTGATGCGCCCCACGCTGCCCACTGGGTCATAGTCGGCTTGCAGCATGACCGTCTGCCCGGGCAAGAGGTACTTCAGCAGGAAGACGAACACGATCGCCGCGCCGACCAGCCCGGCCACGGCCGCGAGCACCAGGCTCGTCACCGCCACGATGCCGTAATAGTTCCGCAGGATGAAGCCGGCGCCGCCGAACCAGGTGAGGAAGGTGAGCACCGTGGTCGGGTTCACCGGGAAAATGCCCTCGTCGCCGCCGCCATCGCCGTGATGATGGACGACGTGCGCGCCGTGGGCCGCGGCGTGCCCCAGGTGAGCGTCAAAGTGGTGCCCTGGCAGGTCGAAGTGCATGTGGCCGAAGTGCATGGTGTGCATTCCGCCCAGCAGGAACGACGCGAGCACCGCCACGAAGCCGAAGACGAAGCAGCCCAGGAAAATGGCCGAGAGCAGGTCCATCGCCATCTCCTCCGCCCGACGCCTCCTTAGCAATCTGCTAAGGACAGTTTAGCAGATTGCTATCTCCTGTCAATTTTTCGCGCGCGGCCGCGCCCCGACCGGCGCGGCCGCTCCAGGGGCTTGCGCGCCACCCGCGCCGTGGCCTAATGTCCCCCACTGAGCCGCGGGCCAGCGCCGGTCTGATTAGGGAGCGCGCCCGCGCACCACTGTGGCTGCGATGGGGGGGCGGCTATGCTCGTGCTATGGCTGGCGCTCGCGGTTGTCTTGGCACCCATTCGGGCTCAGGATGCCCCGCCGGAGGCGCCGGTT
>Ga0070741_10006509_pt1 | contig 25009 bp, 22 predicted proteins | sample Coa_R1_4_FD_66440 | JGI IMG/M metagenome (GOLD analysis project Ga0070741, IMG submission 66440) | Surface soil microbial communities from Centralia Pennsylvania, which are recovering from an underground coalmine fire - Coalmine... | ecosystem: Environmental > Terrestrial > Soil > Unclassified ... | reverse complement strand
TTTGGATTTAAGACCGAGCCAAAGCCCCGGGATTGGACGATCGAATCTATACCCAACGTGATTGAAAATTTGGATTTAAGACCGAGCCAAAGCCCCGGGATTGGACGATCGAATCTAGCCTCTATTTCTAATAGTGGCGACGATTCGATCGCGCCAATCGCGGGAGCTTTCGCTTCGGTCCTAAACCAAATTTTCAGTCACGTTGGGTATAGCCCCTATTTCTAATAGTGGCGACGATTCGATCGCGCCAATCGCGGGAGCTTTCGCTTCGGTCCTAAACCAAATTTTCAGTCACGTTGGGTATAACCTGCTCGGTGCCTTTACTTATCTTAAAGATCGGTACGCTCAACTCAAAGCGGTGCTTTTTGACCCTTCAGAAAATAATCCTCGGGCTATCCATCTCTTTGTCAAACTCGGCGCCAAGCCCGTTGGCTCTTTTGATAAAAGAGAGATCTTTTTATATTCTATTTAAAATTAATCCCTTGATTTCTAATCCCTTGTATCAAAGGCGAATAAAGTTTGTTTAAATATATTGATGTGTTATAATTTTAATTAAAATTTATAAGGAGTTTTTTTGTGATTAATTTATGTCAGATTAAAGAACCCTACATCATACAAGATGGGGTTTTTGGAGCCACATTTAATAAAGACGAAGAAACCCTATTTCTTCGTATGGTATTATTAACTGAACAAAATGAAAAATGCTGGACTCTTTTTAAGCGAACTAATTGTTGGTTAGCCAATGAGAATAGTGGGCCATTGAGTGGTTTAGTAACATTAGCGGGAAAGGAAAATTATCCTAAATATGAACAGGTCAAAGAAGTCACTGGTTTCACGGAAGAAGAGTATACCACTTTTACAGAAAAAGCGATTAAACTAAAAAACAAAACCAACGGAAAAATAGTAAACATTCTTAAAGCAAACTCTGTGGGAAGCAACCACATGTGCACGTGGTTTGAACCAGGCAAGCTAAACTATATTGTTTATGTAACAAAAAATCCTAATTTTTCTATTCAGAATGTCGATATGAAGGAAAAGAATATTAAGAATTTTATCGAATCGTATAGCGATATTCTTATCTCTGTTGGGTCAGATTTTTCCAATGAACATAATTTTCATAATCGGGGCATTTCAAGAAACCCTCATTGGGTACTCGAAGAAAAATTTTCTGGTCTGTCAATGGACTTGCATGGCTTTACTGCCGCTGTCGCGGATAAGTTTTTTCCTAAAATGACACACATGCTTGTCAAACCTGTGGGGAGCATGCAGTGCATTATAAAAAAGCATCTTCTTCCCGGAGAGGGTTATATAGAGCGTAATGGCGCAAAAGTAGACATTACTGACTTAGAAGTTTCAGAAACGGATCCTGAAGGTAAAATGAATTACATCACAGTAGCAGCGTTGAAACGCATTTACTTTAACGGTTAAAAACAGCTACTATTTACCGCGTTTAAATTTATTTATAATTAAAAATCTAAAAGAGGATCAAATGATAGGAACAAATTTTAATGTTGTGGAAATGGGGAAGTGGCAAACCCTTTACTGGAATGAAGGCCCTAAGACGGCAGCGAATCATTGCGATCAAATTGTTAGCAAACTCGCAACAATATTGAACAACACCATTTATCCTCTATGGCAAAGTCAAAAAAACACCGCTCATTTTCAAGATTGTGAAACTCTAAAAAATGGTTATGAACTTAAAGTGGAGCACTACCAGGCGGATGTATGTCTCGGAAAGCGTCTTTGGTCGACGGGGAGAAATGAACCGGGGAGAACTCCATTAAACTATCCAGATTTTAGACGCAGGTATGACAACATAGAATCTTTAAAAGAGCATTTCGATAAGAAAATTAAACTGCATCAAGCGATGCTCACAGCGATCGAAAACTTGCTTCAAAACTTGCCCGCAGAAATCCCTGAAAGGCAAAGTCTGGAGCTTCTCAAAGAAGACCAAATCCACGCATTAAAAAAATGGCAAGGACGCAAAGAGTGTGAAGCCCAGTTTCCTTCTTGGATTCTCCCTCCCGAAAAAAATCCCTTGAACACCACTTCTATTGATTGGGCGCATCAAAATGGCTATTACGGAGAAAACGGGGAAATCATTGTCTTGGAACCGGGCGGTGCCGATGTGTTTCATCCTTTCTTAGCGGATAATTTTCTCAATTTCTCTGCAATGATTTCTCCTGGTGATCATGGGACGCATGTCACTGGAATCATTGCAGCAAAAAAAAATGAGAGCAATGGTCATACTGGCGCAGCTCCTTGCGCCAAAATCCAGCTCGCGTGGGGATCTTTTCCAGAGATCTGTAAAATGATCCAAGAATCGCCTATTCCCCTTGTCAATTTTTCTGGAGATTTCCCAAACTTCTTTTCAGACTTAATCGCCAACTTTGATGACTCTCTTGCGTTTGTTAGTACTTTGAGCAGATTGATGTGTTCCGTTCAAATAGAACAGATGGAGGTGATAATGTCGCTTTTCCAACTAAAACAACAAGGAAAAATCAATGAAGCAAGAGACACGCTGCAGCAGCTGTACCAAAAGACCGCAGCCTTCAGTTATCAGTCACTCTCTTCTGCACTTGAAAAGAAGTTGTTGATTACAGCGATTGGTAATGATGGAGTCATGATTACAGAAAGTCCTCGTTATCAGAGCGCTTCTTCTTCCCTTTCAAAGCTTGCTAAAGATTTAGGCATTTATGTTGTGAACATGCATTCTGATGGACTTACCCACAGCAAGTGGTCGAATCTTCCCGGGCCTGAGTATGCGGATTGCACCATTTGCGCAGTAGGACACGAGGTTTTTTCTTGTCTCCCACGCGGCGATTATGGAAAACAAACAGGAACATCGATGGCCGCCCCTTTTGTGTCTTCGGTAGCAGTTCTTTTAAAAAGCGCTTTCCCTCAATTGAATAACGATCAAATTCGTAAATGCATTTTGGACAGTGCCATACCTATTGTTTTAGATGAAAAGGCAACCCCGCATTTAATTGAGAACACTGCTGATTTTAATCAGTATACGCAAGAGCAGATCAACTTTTCTAAGCAGTTTTTTGGAAAGGGATTGCTGAATGCTAAGGGTGCTTTTGAACTAGCTAAGTCTCTAGCGGTTTAGATGCTCTGTATTGAGAATAAATTAGATGAGGATGGAATGACAGGACCACATTTTAATGTTACGGGAATGGGAAAGTGGCAAACCCTTTATTGGAATGAGGGCCCCAAAGCTGCTGCTAATTATTGCGATCAAATTGTGAGCAAACTTACAACAATATTGAACAATACCATTTATCCCCTATGGCGGGGTCAATATAATACCCCCCATTTTTCAGATTGCAATACGCTAAGACAAGGTTATGAATTGAAAGTGACGCATTATAAACCCGATGAGTGCTGCTTAGGGAGCCTTTTCTCAGTAGGAAGAAGTGAACCGGGCAGAACTCCATTAAATTATCCAGATTTCAGGCACAAATATGACAGCATGGAATCTTTGAAAGAGCATTTTGATAGAAAAATTAAGCTGCATCAGGAGATGCTCACAGCGATTGAAAACTTGCTTCAAAACTTACCTGCAGAAATTCCTCAAAGGCAAAGTCTAGAGCTTCTCAAAGAAGATCAGGCCCGGGCATTAAAAAAATGGCAAGGACGAAAAGAATCTGAAGTTCAGTTTCCTTCATGGCTACTCCCTCCGAAAAAAAATCCTTTGCAAACCACTTCCATTGATTGGGCACACCAAAATGGCTATTACGGAGAAAACGGAAAAATTATTGTCTTGGAATCTACAAACGCGGATGTGACGCACCCGTTCCTAGCAGATAGCTTTTGTAGTGCTTCCATAGCGATCCCATCCGAAGCCCATGCAACACATGTCAGCGGCATTATTGCAGCGAAAAAAGATGAGGTTAATGGTCATAGCGGTGCGGCTCCTTGTTCAAAAATCCAGCTTGTGTACGGCAGTAATGCTTCAGCCCTTAAAATAATCCAAGAATCGCCTATTCCCTTTGTTAATTTTTCGGGAGATTTCACGAATATTTTTGCAGAGTTAGTTGTTAATTTTGATCAGCATTTATTATTTTGCACAATGTTAGAAGAAATGAGACAGTCGAGCCCATCCAATAAGGATTTAGTGCAGCTTTTGCAATTAAAGCGAGAAGGAAAAGACAATGAAGCAAGAAATATGTTGCAGCAGCTGTACCAAGATACTACAAATGCCAATAGGCAGGCTTTTTCCTCTGCGTTTGAAAAGAAATTGGTGATTGCAGCGATTGGCAATGACGGAGTCATACTTAGAGAAAGTTCTCGTTGTAGAAGCGCTTTTTCTTCATGGTCAAAAATCGTCGCTGATTTAGGCATTTATGTCGTGAACTTGCACTCTGATGGACTTACCCACAGCAAATCGTCGAATCTTCCCGGATTTAAATATGGGGATTGCACCATTTCTGCTGTAGGACATGAGGTGCTTTCTTGTCTTCCAGGAGGCAATTATGGAAAACAAACAGGAACTTCGATGGCGGCCCCTTTTGTTTCTTCGGTAGCAGTTCTTTTAAAGAGCGCATTCCCCCAATTGAATAACGATCAGATTCGCAAATGCATTTTGGACAGCGCAACACCCATCGTCTTAGACGAAACCGCGACCCCGCATTTAATTGAGAACACTGCCGATCTCAGTCATTACACTCAAGAGCAGATCAACTTTTCTAAGCAGTTTTTTGGAAAGGGATTGCTGAATGCCAAAGGTGCTTTTGAAATTGCAAGGTCTCTAGTATACCGCTCGTGATTGAAAAATTGGTTCTGCCGGCGTCGGGCAGCCATTGCATTTGAGACCCTCCTGCATGCTCAAGCTTTTTAAGCTTAGCTGCTTTAGGAGCCGGCTTCGCCTGGCTCAAATTCAGGGCGCCCTTCGGGCCGGTTCGCTTGTGCTCACCTGCTTTTCTAAGAAAATGTTCGCTGAACATTTTCTAAGTATTCGCAGCCTTGGCATCTCCCAATTTTTGAATCCCTCTCATATAGTTTAATTGCTAAGAAACTCCCAAAGATCTCTCTGCTTCGGGAGTTTTGCAATTTCCCTGGTTGTATAAGTGGAGCTTGTTGCGCAAGGTGCGAATGCTGATGCCGAGGACCTCTGCTGTTTTAGTGCGATTGTGTTTCTCGCGCGCGAGTGTTTCTAAGATGAGCTTTTTTTCCATCTCCGCAAGAGTAATTCCTATGGGGGTCGTAGGGGAGGGGGCTTCTTTGACAGGACACGAGAGATCAATGTACACGTGGTGCGCTTCGATGATATCGGTAGCGTTCATCACCACCGTGCGCTCCATGACATTGGCGAGTTCGCGGATATTGCCGGGCCACTGGTAGTCGATGAGTTTTTGGCGGGCGTTGCTCGAGAGGCGCTTAATGGGTTTTTGGTTCTCTTCGCAGAGGCGCTTTAAGAAAAATTCGGCAAGGGGGAGGATATCATCTTTGCGCTCGCGCAGTGGGGGAAGGTGGATCGGGACGACGTTTAAGCGGTAATAGAGATCTTCGCGGAAAAGCTTTTGCTCAATGGCCTCCTTCATCGATCTGTTGGACGTTGAGATGAGCCGCACATCGACGGAGATCGAGCGGATGCCTCCGACTCTTTCAAATTCCATCTCCTGAACAGCGCGCAGCAGCTTGCTTTGGATTTCTAGAGGGATCTCAGAGATTTCATCGAGGAGCAGAGTTCCTTTGTCTGCAAGTTCAAAGCGGCCGAGTTTCTTATTGATCGCTCCAGTAAAAGCTCCTTTTTCATGGCCGAAAAATTCCGATTCGAGAAGAGTGCTAGGGATAGCGGCGCAGTTGACTTTGATGAAGGGTTGCAGAGTGCGGTGCGATTGGGCATGGATCGCGTGGGCGATGACTTCTTTGCCGGTTCCTGATTCCCCGCTGATGAATACTGAAGAGGAGCTTTTGGCGATCTTGCTGACGTCGCTTAAGATCTTTTTCATCATCGCGCTTTCTGTGATGAGATAATGCTTTTTCTGATCGGGATGACAGGAGATTTCTTCGCGCAAATAGTTGTTTTCCTGGAGTAGATCGATATGCTCTTGGACTCTGTCGAGCATCGGTTCGATTGTGTCAGAAGAAAGGGGTTTAAGTAGGTAGTTGAAGGCCCCGAGGCGCATCGCTTCGACCGCACTTTGAATACAACCAACTGCGGCGATAAGGATGACAACGATTTGGGGATGTTGTTTCTTGGCCGTTTGGAGAAGTTTAAGGCCCCCCGTTTCGGAAAAGGTGAGATCGCAGATTACAAGATCAAAAAGGTGCTCATGGAGTAGCTCTAAGGCGTGGATCCCATCAATCGCCACAAATACTTCGCTTTTTCTTCGGAGCAGCACTTCTTGCAGGTAGTCTCGGCTTGATGTATCTTGCTCAGCGATGAGGACTTTTTCAATAGCCATGGCTTATCTTCTAACCTTCATCTTGTTGTTACTTACTGCATTTGCTATAACTACCATTGAGCGGATTTGGTTTCCCTAATGCGGATTATAAGAAATGGCGAGTTTAAAAAAAGTTTTATATTTTTTGTTGGTTTTTCTAGGAGGTTGTTCTGGGATGGAGCAGTCGGAAAAGGAGAAGCTCAGAAAGCTCAATGCCAAAGGAGAATTCATCTATCGCACACACAAAGAGTCCCATTATGCAATTGCAACCCCAGAGCACCGCGTCCGAGAAAAGTACCCGTGGGAAATGGCCTATATCGGCAAGCACTCGAAAATCACCAAAGAGTACTTCCGCTGCAAAGGTTCCAGCACTAACCCTCCTCATATGGACCACAAGGATCCCGCTCGTCCCGCTAACTATTTCGACTGCGGGGGATTTCAGAAGCATTCTTTGCCCCTAAGAGGCGAGCAAGAGTTCGTTTATCCGATTCTGATCGATTTGCTCAACTACATTCAGGCCAAGACGGGATGCAAAGCGATCATAACGTGCGGACATCGTTGTCCCACACACAACGCTTATGCCGATAATTCGAAGTACAATCAGAACTCCAAGCACATGATTGGCGCTGAGGTGGATTTTTACGTTCAAGGAATGGAAAACAAGCCGGAAGAGATCGTTCAGGTCATCATGGGCTATTACGCGGAGATGTCGATCTACAAGGGAGACAAGCAGTATCAGGAGTTTCAGCGCACATCGACCGGCGAGCTCAATGTTTCTACTCCTCCCTGGCACAATAAGGAGATCTTTATCAAGCTGTATAAGAAGCATGAGGGAAGGGATTTCGACAACCGTCACCCTTACCCTTACCTTTCCGTGCAGGTACGCTTTGATCGCGAGCTCAATGAAAAAGTCGTCAGCAGTTGGCAAAAGGCCTTCAATGGCTATCGACGATTTTAGAGAGGGGCGAGTTTCGGTCAGGAAACTCGCTTAAAGATTAGCAATGCGCGCAGGAGTGTTGGAGGACTTCGACGAGCTGGAAATGATTTCCGTGTGCATCTTGCGCCATCTGCAGCTTGACGTGTCCGGGGACTTCTTGGATTTCGCCAACCATTTTGGCTCCTTTTGCAGACATTTCAGCGATTGCTTTGCTGAGGCTTGCGACGGTGAATGTCATCACTGCATTTTTCATACCTTCTTCTGTCGGACACTTGGATACAGGGTGTTTTTGTGCGATGCCCAGGCGTGCACCGCCAGCGGGACCTTCTAGTTCTGCCCATCCAAACTCTTCGTTGCACTCCACGAGTTTAAGCCCGACGACCTCTGAATAGAATTTGACGGTCTCTTTGAGGTTCTCGGTATTAATCCAAACGAGGTCCATGGATTTTGTATTCATTGTTACTCCTTAGTAGTTTTTTTAAGCTGATGAAGAGAAAGCTTCAGTTTGACATTGTAAAAATTCCCAATAAATAATTGCACGAGAAATCCTGCTCGTTATATACCCCAACGTGACTGAAAATTTGGTTTAGGACCGAAGCGAAAGCTCTCGCGATTGGCGCGATTGAATCGTCGCCCCTATTAGAAATAGGGGCTAGATTCGATCGTCCAATCCCGGGGCTTTGGCTTGGTCTTAAATCCAAATTTTCAATCACGTTGGGTATAAATGAATTATTTTGAGCAGGAGGATGTCATGGGTTTGAGTCAGTCAGCGGATGCGTTCAAAACGTTGACAACGTTGAAGGGAAATCAAAAAAGATTTTATTACTCTTTGCCGGCATTGGAGTCACGTGCGCCTGGCTTGCGCAAGCTGCCTGTTTCCATCCGGATCATGCTCGAATCGCTGCTGCGCAATTGCGATGGAAAGCGCGTGCGCGAGGAAGATGTCTTGCGCCTTGCCAAGTGGAACTGTAAAAAGCCGGATGAGGGAGATGTCCCTTTCGTCGTCTCTCGTGTGATATTGCAAGATTTTACAGGAGTGCCTCTTCTCGTCGATTTAGCGGCGATGCGCGATGCGGTAGCTGCGCGAAATGTGAATGCGAAGACCATTGAGCCGATTGTTCCGGTTGACCTCGTGGTTGACCACTCCGTTCAGGTCGATCGATCGGGAACTGCGGATGCCTATCTATACAATTTACAAATCGAGTTTGAGCGCAACAAGGAGCGCTATGAATTTCTGAACTGGGGACAAGAGGCGTTTGAGACGTTTAAAGTGGTTCCTCCGGGAATTGGAATCGTCCACCAAGTCAATTTAGAAAACATCGCTTCGGTTGTCACAGAAAAAGAAGGTCTTCTTTACTTTGATACTTTAGTTGGAACCGATTCTCATACAACGATGATCAATGGACTTGGCGTTCTAGGATGGGGTGTGGGGGGGATTGAAGCTGAGGCCGCCATGCTAGGTCAGCCTTATTTCTTCCAAACGCCTGAGGTGATCGGTGTTTTGCTCGAAGGATCGCTTAACCAAGGCGTGACTGCGACCGATCTGACGCTGCGTATTACAGAGCTGCTTCGCAAGGAGAAAGTTGTTGGAAAATTCGTCGAATTTTTTGGAGAAGGGGCCGCGAGCCTTAACGTGGCTGACCGCGCAACGATTGGAAATATGGCTCCCGAATACGGCGCCACGATTGGTTTTTTCCCTGTCGATGAAAAAACACTTGATTACATGAGAATGACGGGAAGAAGTGAGAAGCACATCGCGCTGATTAAAGAGTATCTTGAGGCCCAACAGATGTTTGGCATTCCGCGCAAAGGAGAAATCTCATTCACAAAAGTGATCGAACTAGATTTAAGTAGCATTAAGCCTTGTGTTTCGGGGCCTAAGCGTCCGCAAGACAGAATCGATATTCCAGAGCTTAAGAAAACGTTCAATGCGCTTTTCACAGCACCTGTGCAAGAAGGCGGCTATGGAAAAACCGCAGCGCAGCGAACAAAAAAAATCGCCGTGCATGCAGAGGGCTATTTTTACTTGGGCGATGATGAGATCACGGGAGGCAAGCCTTCGATGGGGTCGGAAAATAAGGGATGGAGCGAAGAAGAGATGGTGACGAATCGCCCTTTTACGCCCGAAGTGATCGATCCAGGTTACATTCGCTCTCCCTGTGAATTTGTTCTGGACAATGGGACTGTAGTCATCGCAGCGATCACAAGCTGTACAAATACCTCTAATCCAAATGTCATGCTGGCTGCTGGGCTTTTGGCGAAAAAAGCCGTTGAGAAAGGTTTGAAAGTGAATCCGCGCGTTAAAACGAGTTTAGCTCCGGGTTCCAGAGTCGTGACGGATTATCTTGAGAAGACGGGATTGCAAAAGCACTTGAATGCTCTTGGATTCAACTTGGTCGCTTACGGATGCACGACATGTATTGGAAATAGTGGGCCTTTAGATGAGACGATTGAGAATGCGATTAAAGAACACGATCTGATTACCGCGAGCGTCCTTAGTGGAAACCGTAATTTTGAAGCGCGGATTCACGGTTCTGTCAAGGCCAATTTTCTAATGTCTCCGCCTCTTGTCGTAGCCTACGCTCTCGCTGGAAAGATCGATATCGATCTGGAGAAGGAACCCTTAGGAATAGGCAGCGATGGAAAACCGGTGTTTCTTAAAGATATTTGGCCCAGCGATCAAGAGATCCAAGAAGCGGTCAACAAAGGGCTACAGCCGGAGATGTTTAAAAAGCGTTATGCGAATGTTTTGGAGGATAATCCTCTTTGGAAAGAGATCGAGGTGAAAAAAGGGGCTCAATATGAGTGGGATCCCCACAGCACGTACATTCAACGACCCCCTTTCTTCGAAGACTTTTCCAATGAGCTTCCCCAAGCAAAAGAGCTGAAAAAGATGCGCGCGCTTGCACTCTTTGGAGACTCCATCACAACAGATCATATCTCTCCGGCGGGAGCTTTCAAAGCAAACACTCCAGCGGGGAAATACCTCTTGTCTTTGGGGATCAAGGAAGCCGATTTTAACAGTTACGGCAGTCGTAGAGGGAATCACAACATCATGATGCGGGGCACTTTTGCAAACGTGCGTATCCGCAATAAAATGCTCGAGGGCAAAGAAGGGGGTTTTACAAAGCTGATGCCCGAAGGGAAGGAAATGCCTATTTTTGACGCTTGTGAGATCTATGCTGAGCGCAATACGCCGTTGATCATTTTCGCAGGAAAGGATTATGGGATGGGAAGCTCGCGCGATTGGGCGGCAAAGGGAACTGCGCTTCTTGGAGTGCGGGCAGTGGTCGCAAAAAGTTTCGAGCGGATCCATCGCAGCAATCTCGTGGGAATGGGCGTTCTTCCACTCCAATTTAAGGAACAAGAAAGTCTGGAGGACCTGCATCTGAAAGGGGATGAAGAGTTTACCCTCAAGTGGGAGGGGAAGTTAGCGCCCCATCAGGAAGTGATTTTGGAGGTTCATCGCGCAGGAGGCAGGGTCGATCAGACTCCGTTGGTTGCACGCCTAGACACGCCGATCGATATTGAATACTACTTACATGGCGGGATTCTCCCGTATGTCCTTAGGCAAATCCTTCTAAAAAAATAACCAGAAGTATCTCATTTAGAGGTATTTATAATAAATTATTCTCTATCTTAATTCTTGTTTAATTTAAAAAGGGGTTTTTGTTATTATTTCTGTATAAAAAAGGAGTTTTTTATGACAATTAAAGTTCCCCCAGCTGCTGCTAATAATGCAGCATTCTTGGCTGTTTATAATGGCTTACCAGCAGCAACTCGAGGCCGAATTGAGTCCCATATTAGTCTAGCATCCAACCCTCCAATGCGTGGCTTTGGATCTCAGTATGTACAAAACCTAAGCCAACACTCTTACTTAGTCTTGCCCCTTGCTATTCAAGATACAATTGCGCAGGAAGTTGCCACGGTTATAACGGGCGATTCTGTTCTAACACCGATTGGCGGTGTCTCCCCTGCTTTAGCGATGCGTCTTTTTATTTGTGCGATGCTTCCTTAAAGGCCATTTTCATTTTCTAAGACATCGCTGTCTTATTCCCCTTACTTCACAAATAGCGCATTTCAGTGAGGTAAGGGACGAGTTGGAGCTAAAAGATGAAAACTTTGGTTGAATCTTATCCGCCTTCTTTGCTATCTTAGATGCTCATTCTTTGCCGATGTGGTGGAATGGTAGACGCGGTAGACTCAAAATCTACTTCTAGCAATAGAGTGCTGGTTCAAGTCCAGTCATCGGCATTTCCATTCACTTATAACTCCATTCCTTGTAACGAATCGCAAAACGGATTCGATTGAGGGATTTTTAAAAAATTAGGTTGTTCTGTGACGATTCGAAAAGATTATTTTTCAAACAGTGGGTACGACATTCAGAAGATAATCCTTGAGCAGACTTGGGAGAAAGTGCCGAATCTTAATCATCGGGAAATTTGCCAAAAATTGCGTAGAACTATTGATTATCTTGTTCAAGAAAAATGGGAAGATCTACAGCGGAGGCCAGCCTTAGGTCCCTTTGGGTTTAAAGAAGCCTGCACGCGTATCAAAAATAAATTCTGCACAACTGTGCTCTACCCAGAAAAATTCAATTATCTCACTCTTTTTCGCGAACTCAATAAAGAGTGGGAGGCAGTGGGCATAGAGATTCCTCGCGGTTCGCTTAATGTGACTCGTGCTCATCAAAAATTGCTTCAAGCGCATCTTTATCAGAAGCTTGTTGATTATAGTTTAGTGCAGATAAGGGATAAGATTTTTTTTCATCTACATGATTTTGCATGGGATATGCCTAGCCAACCGAATGCTCTCAGAACTTATCTTACTGAGCCAGATGTTCAAGTTGCGATGTCGGGAATACGGACATTGGATCTTTCTCAGTTGGAGATTCGCTTTATTCCTATTGAAATCACGTATTTTTCTGCACTTCACGAACTCAACCTCAGCCAAAATCACATCGACCATTTACCTGATGAGATCGGGAGTTTAAAAACGCTTCGCTTTTTAAACTTGGAAGATAACGACTTGCAGGAGCTTCCCAAGGATTTTCCTAACTGGACGCACCTCAAAGAGGTAAATCTTAAAAACAATCCCCTCAATGCTACAGGCCAGGCGCAATATGATGCTTGGATAAACAATAAAGCGGTTCTGCGGTAACGGTGATTTTCCAGCAGCGATGGATTTTGGGATCATGAAAGTCCAAGGGTAGAGTTTTTGAAGAAATCTCTTCGATGTTGCATGCGTTGAAGAGCTTCGAATCTAAAGAAAACTTCCGGGAGTTTGTGCTGAAGAAAAGGATTCCGCTTTTTGAGAGAAGTTTAAGGGCTTTTGTCAGCAAAGGGACGTAGTCGATTTGAATGTCGAACATTTGATCCATTTTTTTAGAGCGGGAAATGGTAGGAGGATCGATGATAATGATGTCGTATTTGCTGGCAGTTGCCGTTTCTTCATCGAGAAACTTTAAACAATCGGCTCGGATAATGGGATGATTCTTGAGAGAGATCTTGTTGAGAGAGAAGTTATTTCTTCCCCAGGCGGTATAAGTATTCGACATGTCAACGCTTTTAGTCATCGCAGCGCCTGCAAGGGCGGCGTGCACACTAAAGGAACAGGTGTAAGCAAATAGATTCAGGACCCGTTTGTCTTTGCAATAGGAAGCGACGAGACGCCGCGTTTCTCGGTGATCCAAAAAAAGTCCCGTGTCGAGATAATCGTGAAGATTGACCCAGAACAAAGCGCCATATTCTTGGACTGTAAAGAATTCTTTGCGCTCGCCCGCTTTTTCATATTGTTGCGTTTTTTCTCGCTTAATGCGGGTTCGTGAAAAGATATTTTCTGGCGTTGTTGCAAAAAGAGTACAGATGACATTTGTAGCCGCTTCAACGAGCTCAGCCCGAGGCTCGTCGCTGCTGGAGAAATAATGAACGCAGAATCGTCCTGCATAAAAATCGATGGCGAGCGGGTACTCTTTAATATCTCTGTCATAGATCCGAAAGCAGTCGGTGCCGGTGCGTTTGGCCCACTTGCGGATATGCCGATAGTTTTTTCTAATTCGATTCTTTAGGGGGGAGCTTTTGTCCTCGCCATCCGAGATCTCTGGAAGTGATGAAACTGTCATTTTAAATCTTTATTTTTTTTGTTGCACACTAGGTTGACAGCTATTATAATGGATGTCTATGGATTTTCAAGACTATCAACTCTATTTACTCGATTTTGACGGGCTTCTCGTGGACACAGAGCAGCTCCATTACCTTTCGTACATGGAAATGAGCCGGCGCAATGGCTATCCTCTCAGCTGGAACTTTTCCCGTTTTTGTCAGGAGGCTCACAGTAAGGCGATGGGCTTTTTTGAGGGTTTGTTGAAGGAATATCCCCATGCTTTCGAAAGTGGGAAGACAAAAGAAGGGCTTTACGAAGAGAAAAAAAAGATTTACGTTGAACTGCTCGAAAGCACTCCTTTAAAGCTGATGGAGGGCGTGGAAACTTTTCTTCAATCGCTGGAAACTAGATGCGCTAAAGTCGCTGTGGTAACGAACTCTCCAAAAGCTCAAGTTGAGCTCATCAAAAAAACCTTGCCTGTCCTTCAAAAAATTCCTGTCTGGGTAACGCGTGAGATGTACAAAGAAGGAAAGCCTTCTCCTGAAGGCTATTTGAAAGCGATCGCACTGCTCGCCAAGCCCGGAGATAAAATCATCGGTTTTGAAGACACACTAAAGGGGCTCAAAGCTCTGCTTGCAGCAGAGGTTGATTCGGTGTTGATCTGTCCTGCGGACCAAAAGCATGTAGAAGAAGGAAAAAGGCTCGGGGCTTATCACTTCTCTTCCTTTTCTTCGTACTTGACTTCCATGAGATAAAGGCCGTGGGGAGGGGCTGCTCGCCCGGCTTTTCTTCTATCCTTTGCTGCAAAGATTGCAGGAATCGCTTCTTTAGGGATTTTTCCAGCGCAAACATCGAGCAGCGTGCCAACGATATTGCGAACCATTTTATATAGAAATCCGTTCCCCTCGAATTCCAATCTCACTCCTCCTGGCTCCTCAACAATGTCGATGCGATCAATCGTTCGGACTGCATTCCTTGCAGCGGAACCTTGGTGTCCTTCATTGGCGAAAGAAGAGAAGTCGTGTGTTCCGATAAAGAACTTAACAATTTGCTTGAGAAGTTCGATATCAACAGGATGGGGTACATGATAAGAGTAAAGATGTTTAAAAGGATCAGGAACTGAATCGAGATGTAGATGGTAGTGGTAGACCTTTGATGTGGCACTATAACGCGCATGGAACTCGAGCGGTACGCGTTCAATGGAAAGAATGCGGATATCGGGAGGAAGAAGACCGTTTAGCGAGAAAAGGATTCGGGAAGGAGGGATGCTTGCCTCTGTGACAAAGTGAGCTGTTTGTCCGAGAGAATGAACACCCGCATCGGTGCGTCCTGAGCCGCACAAAGAAGTTTTGGCGCGAAGAATCCTGCTCAAAGAGCGCTCAATCAATGATTGGATGGATACGGCGTTTTTCTGAACTTGCCAGCCACCGTAGTTCGTCCCGTCATAAGCAATGACAATCTTGTATTTATTTAGAGAAGCTTCGTATTCCATGAATGGGTGGCAGAATGCAGCTTTGAACTACATTCTGCCAGCAAAGAATTATGTGAGGTGCTTGCTGACGAGCTTAGTCATTTCAAACATGTTGATTGTCTTTTTTCCGCCAAAAACTTTAGCGAGTTTTTCATCTGGATTGATGTTGCGTTTGTTTTTTGTGTCTTGGCATTTGTTAGCTTTGATGTAAGCCCACAGTTTTTTTGTTACTTCCGTGCGTGGGAGAGGTCCACGGCCAACAACGGCTGTGAGCTCTTCGCTGATCTGCATCGGTTGCATGAATTTGGATGATGTCTTTTCTTTTTTTGCCATGTTCAATCTCCTTAAAATTGTCCGAATAAGCGTTTTCCCTAACTCGTAGGGCATTTTTTTACTTACAAACTGTTCTTCGGCCCATCCTCACAAATTATTTGGACAGACTATCGAGGTGGAATTTCTTATTCCTCGAATGACAATTTGTATCTCTCTAGCGATTTTATAGTCAAAAAAAATCGTTGTAAGCCAGCTTTCTCTCTGAAGGAATATTTTTTAATCCATTGATATTCAATGACTTGATGTGTTTATCGAGAAACAGAGTTTTCCTAGGGTGATTTTGCGGATAAATTCTTGATTTTAGATAGAAAGCGTGGCATTTTCAGCATTTATCAAAATTTTCACACAAGAATGATGTATGGAAAAAGAGCTTCAGCCGCTTACAAAACTTTCAGAACGGTTAATCGGATGTCGCAACGATCGGGAACGGGTGAAGATTCTGGATGAAGATCTTCAGATTCAGCAGCAGGTAAAAAACATGCCTTGGATCTGTCCTTTTTTTTCCGACACGGCGAATGAATTAATCCTCAAATCCCTGATTGCGATTGGACAGACAGATTTACTGTTACCGATGCAAGAGGGATCCCACAAAGAGCAGATCAGGACTTTGCTGCAAGATTTAATACCCGTGGAAGTGTTTTACAAAAAGATCGGAGGCATTATCGGCTATCATCAGACCATGCTTTTTTTTCTTTCCCAGCTTCTCGATAATCATTCAGTAAAATGTATGCCCAATGCGATTGAAAATTTGGATTTAAGACCAAACCAAAGCCCCGGGATTGGACGATCGAATCTAGCCTCTATTTCTAATAGTGGCGACGATTCAATCGTGCCAATCGCGGGGGCTTCCTCTTCGGTCCTAAACCAAATTTTCAGTCACGTTGGGTATACAAATGAAATACCGAGCATTTCTTATCACCGGCCACCGGGGATAGATCTTTCTGAACAGTGTGGCATTGTAGATACGTTCATTTTGCAAGGCATCCATTCTCTTCCTTTTCTTGCAGAGATCTATCCTGTCGGTGGAGCAGCGGATAGATTAAAATTGTGCGATCCAGAAACAGGGCAATCTCTTCCTTCTGCAAAACTGCAGTTCTGTGGCTTTACACTTCTTGAGCGCTTGATTCGGGATGTGCAGGCGAGAGAATATCTTTATTTTAAACTTTTTGGCGAACAAGTGACAACGCCCATTGCAATGATGACGTCTCTTGAAAAAGATAACAGCCATCACATTCTTCAGCTATGCGAACAACGCGGTTGGTTTGGTCGTCCCAAAGAGTCTTTCCGCATGTTTTGCCAGCCCGCCGTTCCTGCAATGGATAAGAAAGGTAAATGGTGTACAACTGGGCAAATGAAGCTCCTGATGAAACCCGGTGGACATGGAGTCATGTGGAAACTTGCTAAGGATGAGGGCATTTTTGATTGGTTCGAAGGACTGAATCGGAAAAAGATTTTAGTGCGTCAAATCAATAACCCTATTGCTGGAATCGATTATGGACTTCTCTCTTTTTGTGGTGTGGGATTCCATGATGACGAGATTTTTGGATTCGCATCTTGCCCCAGGCAAGTGGGATCTGCTGAAGGTGTCAATGTCCTGATTGAAAAGAAGGGTCTAAAGCACAATCGTTATTGTTTGACTAGCATCGAGTATTGCGACTTCCCGAAGTTTTCGATAGAAGATGTCCCGGTAGAAAAAGGCAGCCATTATTCTAGATTTCCTTCTAATACCAATATCCTTTTTGCAGATATTGCAACAGTGAAGGAAACAGTGGAGCAATGTCCCATTCCAGGAATGCTCGTGAATCTTAAGAAAATCTCTTTTGCTGATGAAGAAGGGTGTATGCACGAGCAGGAAGTTGCTCGCTTAGAATCGACGATGCAAAATCTGGCCGACTGTTTTGCCGAGGAAATGGATGCCTTTCCGCAAGCACATATGCTTAAAACTTATCTTACTTACAACCATCGCCAAAAAACGATCTCAGCGATAAAAAAGCCACTGCAAGACGGAGCATCTCTTTTGGAGACTCCCGAAGGATGTCTTTATGATTTCCTATGCAACGCTTATGAACTACTCTTTAATCACTGCGGAATACGCGTTCCGCAGGTGCCTTCGATCGAGTCTTATATTCAGAAAGGTCCTTCGTTTCTTTTCAATTATTTGCCCGCACTTGGTCCTTTATTCTCAATCATCGGACAGAAGCTTAGAAGAGGCGTTTTGCATCTCCATAGCGAGCTTAAGCTAGAGATCGCTGAAGTGAGTATTGAAAACCTAACCCTCAAAGGTTCGCTGCATATTATTGCCAAGCAGCCGATTGGAATACAGGAGGGTATTTTGCGCTATTCAGAACGCGTTGGGACGGTTATCTTGAATAATGTGCGCGTGGAAAATCGCGGCTACGATCCCGATGCAGACAATACCTATTGGAAAGATGAGATCGCGCGCCATGAGCTTTGTGAAATTCTCATCCATGGCGATGGAGAATTTGTGGCGCAAGATGTCACTTTGCGCGGTGCAATGCGGATCGAAGTCGATCCCGGTTGCAGAGTCACTGCATTTGAAGAAAATGGGAGTCTCAAACTGAAAAGAGAAATGCTTGGAGAGGCCGGCAAAAGGTGGGTTTATCATTTCACCGATGAGGGGGCAATTCTTTTAACCTGAGGTTTGGGTTGGTTTTATGGAGAATTGCTGTAGATTTCGATTTCACGCATTTGTAAGGACAAAACAATAGATGTCGACCTACTATCTAGTGGAGTTTGGACTAAACTTGACTTCCTGGTCATAAGGTCAAGAACTTAGCCCAAACCCCAAGCGAAAAATCCTCAAAAGGTCAATGAAACTATGGGCCTGCTGATGACGTTGCTGGCGTGTTAGAGCAGAAAACATGGTTTATGATTGCTGTGAGCACTGCGCCAACTGCAAAAGCGACCGATGCAATAAAGATCGATTGCTGATTTTCCTGAACAAATGTTCTCAATTGCTCAAAGTGAGGCCTAACGAACTGCATTACTTTTGCAGCCATGTCAGCAAGATAAGAACCTATAGTGGAAACTGTTTTGCCAATCCAGGTAGCGGTTGCGGAAGCAAATTCTTTGATCCCTTCGCAGCAATTGGAAAGTGCATCTTGAATTCTCATATAATGACCTCCTGATAAAGATGTATCGATGTAAATTTCTTAAGAGAAATCGCCTAGATAAGAGAATCATATCTGAAAGCAAAGTTTGTTGGAAAATATTTTTCCAATTCATTTGTATTTTCACCTATTCCCAATCAGGCTCTCCTAAATGGAGCTCTTGCGAAACTTTTGATGATTATAACTTCATGTTGATTAATGTAAAGGGCAGGTTAAGTTTGTATAAATCTCAACCTAAAATTTCGCAGCCGTTTTTTCGCTATATACAGAGAAATTACATAGAGAAAAGGCGTTTTACGAGCTCGCGTAGACGTTAAAATTTTGCGTCGTTTTCAGATAGGCTCTGAAAGCTCTAAAAAAGGAAAGGTTTTTTGAGTTCCGCGGTTTTTGACTTATTTCTCAGAACGTGCCATAGTTGAAGGAAATTCATGGACAATTAAAGGCAGGCTTTATGAACGATCAGATTCAAGAACAAATTAAAAATATCGATGGCCGGCTTCTTCACATGCTGAGGTATCTTTGACTTAGCCAATAAAGAAAGGCAAGTCCAGCAGCTCGAAGCAAGAATGGAAACGCCTGACTTCTGGGATGACAATGTTGCGGCTCAGAAAGTCATTGCAGCTTGCAATGACTTAAAGGAATGGACCGTTCCGTATAAAGAGTTAAAGCAAAGGTTTGATAGCGCCCGTGAGCTTCTTCCAGATGTCGATCCTTCCACAGATTCTGAGTTTTTTAACATGCTAGTCTCCGAGCTGAATGCGGTAGATAAGGCTCTTTCCGAGCTAGAGGTGCGCCGCATGCTGTCAGGCGAGCTAGACAATAAGAATTGCTTTTTAAGCATTAATGCCGGAGCAGGCGGAACAGAGGCTTGTGACTGGGCGGGTATGTTGTCGCGTATGTATCAGCGCTGGGCCGCCAAGAGAAACTGGAAGGTCGAAGTTTTGGATTTTGTCGATGGCGACGTTGCGGGCATCAAGAGCATCACCCTAAAATTGACTGGCCCTTATGCTTATGGCTATTGCAAGTCGGAGCGGGGTGTGCACCGCCTCGTTCGAATTTCTCCTTTTGACAGCAATGCGCGCCGTCATACCAGCTTTGCCTCTGTTGATATCACTCCTGAAATCGATGATGATATCCAGATCGAAATCCGCCCTGATCAAATCCGTGTAGATACATACCGCGCTTCAGGAGCAGGTGGTCAACACGTCAATAAGACCGATTCCGCTGTCCGAATGACTCATCTGCCCACAGGGATCATCGTCTCTTGCCAAAGTGAGCGCAGCCAGATTCAAAATCGGGAAACTTGTTTAAAGATGCTTCGCGCCAAGCTCTATGAAAAGGAGTTAATGGAGCGGGAAGATCAGCTGAAAGAGATCGCTGGTGAGAAAAAGGAAATTGCTTGGGGTAGCCAGATCCGCAACTATGTCTTCCAGCCTTATACACTTGTCAAAGATACGCGGACCAAGTATGAAGTGGGAAATATCCACGCCGTGATGGATGGAGAGTTAGACGACTTTATCAATGCCTACCTTAAGGAGTTTGGATAAAGATGGAGGAGCCGCCAGGATTAGATATTCGCTACACCTACGTGACAGATACTCCTTATTTGCGGCAGTGGCTCGAAATCCCCAGTGTGCAGCAATGGTTTCCTGTTTCTGAAGAACGTGAGATTGCAGACTGCGTGCAGTGCTGGATTGGTTTTAGCAAGTATAGTGCGAGCATCACAGCGACCCTCAATGGAACCCCTTGCGGCATCGGTACTTTATTTTTAATGCCTTACCGAAAGGTCGCTCATCATTGCCTATTCAAGTTGATCGTCGATCCGAAATATCAAGGAAAGGGAGTAGGCACCGCCCTTTTGAGGAATTTGAAACACTTAGCAAAGAATTATTTCCATCTCGAGATAATCCATATCGAAGTGTTTGAAGGAAACCCCTTCATTCATCTTTTACTCAAACACGGTTTCCAAGAATACACGCGGCAGGAAAAGTTCGTAAAAGATGATCATGGCTATCATGCGAGAATCCTTTTTGAATGCTATCTTTAGGGGCTAAATGACTGACGCGTCAAAACTCACATTTCGGTTGACCAAAGAAGAGGATGCTCCCCATCTTTTGCAATGGCTTTCCGATCCTAAAATTCTACGCTGGTTTCCGATGTACGACGCAAGGGAAGTCGAAGATGCCGTTAGAATTTGGATCGGCTATTCGCGCATCGAAGCAGGGATGACTGCGCTTTGGGATGGGGTTCCCTGTGGAATGGCCAACCTTTACATTCAACCCTACAAAAAGCAAGCACACACTTGCCTTTTTTCCATTATTGTTAGAAACGATATGCGTGGTAAAGGTATAGGAAAACAATTAATGGAACATTTGATGAAACACGCCAAAGATAAATTTAAAATTGAAATTTTGCATTTGGAAGTCTATGATGGTAATCCTGCAAGACACCTTTATGAAAGATTAGGCTTCAAAGAATTTGGAAAACAAAGCCGTTTTATCAAGGAAGACGGAAAGTATACCGCGAAAATTTTCATGCAAACCGCTTTATGAAATTTTTAAAGCTTTTCTCTTTTAACGACCTTCTTGGGCGCAAGCAAGCGACTCCGCGAAAAAAAGTGCGGGTCAAAAGACGACCTAACAAAATTCATCTCAAAACCCAAGGCATTCTTTACGATCTTCAATCGATCTATAACAGCATCAATACTTCTTACTTCGATGGCAAACTCGACCTTAAGATCACCTGGTTTGGAAATGCCGAGCGCAAAGCCAGGCGTCACCGCAAGCTGGGACTTTATTGCTTTAGCGATAAACTGATTAAAATCCACCGCCTTTTGGATCAGCCCCATTTTCCCCCTTACTTTATCTCTTATGTCGTGTACCATGAGATGCTTCACAGTGTTCATCCTCCTGTAAAGGCAAAAAGAGGTCGATACAGCATCCATCACGCGGGTTTTAAGCAGAAAGAGAGAGAATTTGCCGAGTACGCTGAGGCAAAGCGCTGGGAGCAGGAAAACAAGAAACTTTTTTTTCAATAATTGATGAGATTTTATGGCAGGACATAGTAAGTGGGCTAACATCAAACACCGTAAAGGTAGGGCCGATGCGATTAAGGGGAAAATTTTTTCGCGCCTCGTCAAAGAGATCATCAGCGCAGTGAAGCAAGGCGGTCCCGATCCAAAATCAAATTCTAAGCTTCGCCTAGTAATCCAAAAGGCCCGTGAGGCTAACCTACCCAATGAAAACATCGAACGCAATATTAAAAAAGCCACAAGTGCCGACCAAGCAGATTACACAGAGATGACCTATGAACTCTATGGCTACGGGGGTGTTGGCATCATTGCAGAAGTTATGACGGATAATAAGAATCGGATTTCCTCCGATATGCGCATAGCCACGAATAAAAAAGGCGGGACAGTGGCTACTCCCGGTTCCGTTGCTTTCAATTTCGATCGCAAAGGCGTGATCCAAGTCCTAAAGAAAAATGCTGTCGAAGATGATCTTTTCCTCGCTTCTACAGAGGCTGGTGCGGAAGACTTTGACGCCTCAGAGGAAGCCTTCATCATCACTACCGCCCCTGACCAGTTAATCCAGGTCAAAGAAAAGCTCGCTGAGCTGGGATACAAATGCGAAGAGGCTCAGTTAGAGATGATCCCCAAACTCTACATCGATTGCGATGAAGAAGCGCAAAAATCCAACCTGGAGCTCATCGATTATTTAGAAGCTCTCGACGACGTCGATGCAGTTTATCACAATATGAAGGTAGAATAGAGCGCTCTTAAGAGCGCTCATTCAATTTAATTGAATTTAATCTCGTGAGCTTTGACGGTGAATGCAGGAGTCTGCTCGCCGCAGCGGCGATTTTTGCCTTTTTCCCACTGAGTAATTTGCCCCTTTTCGAGAATGACAAACTTCCATTCGTTCTTAACAGGAACTTGGCCATTCCAGCCATTTTCACTCTTTGTGAACGTCATCGGTTTTTCTGCCCAGTGAGGGTCGCAGCAGATGCCAAGCGTTTGTTGTTCGCCGATTTTGATATTTACGTTTACATCAATGGTTAAGGGACCTGTCGCATTGTTAAGAACGGAATTTGTTTGTTCGGTGTCTATTTGCTCTTCCTCAGTTTTTGAAGTCTCCGGGGACGCTTTTGATTGAAGCTCTTGATCTACCATTCGTGTTTCGACCGAAGATGATGCGGCTTGTTCGGATGGAATTGTTCTCAATTCATTGGCTTCTGAAGTCTCTGAAGCTTCTGTTTGAGCTTGAACAATCTTGAGACCTTCAACAGGGGTTGCGCTTTGTCTTAATTGTGGAACAAAGTAGTTATAGGGATGTTCTTTCCAAACGGAGATAAGGGTATAGTTGGGGACCTCTCCATTAGGTGACATGGTCTTTAGGCGCTCAATTGTCTTAGTGATTTTGTCTTCAAGGTGGGGAAATAAATAGGCCAATTGAGAAATTTGGGCCTCTTCGTTTGCCTTTTTCAGGAACTCGTTTTGTCTCAATGTCTCTTCGTGGTCATACGCATAACGAAGGGTGTCAGAAGGCTCAGAATGCCTGTCTTGGCAATATTGTTCATAGGTATAGTCTTGAAAACCGGTTTTATTTTGGTTTGAATGATTAATGTACGCGATATTATTATTGTATACTGCGATGACATTTTCTAAAGTATTTCTAGCACTATCAAACGATTTTGATTTTATGCTTCTCAAACTAATAAAGGAAAGCACTACATCCTCTTTGATTTGAACCGATCTTGGTATTTGAGCATAAATTTCCCTATTAAAACAAAAAGCAATTGGTAGTCTTAAGAAGCTGCCCTGAATAGCCATAAATATCCTCCGTTGTTTGTAATTTAGAATTAGTATCTCTTTTTTGTTTTAAAAAGTCAATTTTTTATAGTTTTTTTATTAAAAATAATTTTAAATTAAAAATATATAATTTTCATCTATTGCGGGTTGATTTTATCGGTTTTATTTGTTAAGATATTGTTAATTATATCTTATTTCTGTGTATGGTCGCTTTTTTAAGAATAAATCACTTTTCTATTTCTGCTAATGAAGCCTACTTTTCTTCTGTGCCTAAATATTTGCGCGCGGATAGAGGAACAGTCCATGTCCATCAAATTGATCTCCCTCGCACCTTTTCACCCGAAGAGCTCAAGCAAAATAAGGAAACCTGGAAGATTTTCAAGCAGAGTTTAATCGCGACGATTGGATATAAAAAATTTGACTGGATTTGCCATCGCTATCGAAATCGGATGAATTTTTTTGAACTTCAATCTCAAGGCAGTCCGCTCTTGCCCGAGCATGTAGAGGTCTTTGCAATCGGTGCCCACCAAATTCTATCCGCCGATGTGAAAAGGATATATTTGGTGAAACTGAGGGATCTATCTCGCGGAGAACTGACACAAAGACTTGCTGAAGTGCAGCCCTTCCCTATTGTCGGGGGATATAAAGATCCGATGGAAATTTCAGGGTCTCCCGAAACTTTTTTTTCCTATTTTTTTCACGACAAGCTTCTTATGGACAAGGAAAAGCAACTTCTTTTTTCTGATGCTGAACGACTGACTTTTCCCTCATGGCTGGAAAGAATGGCCAAAGTGACTGTTAATCGCGAACTCATCGAAAGACAGTTAATTCCTGCTCCCGGACTGGATGGTAAAATCGATTACTATAAAGTGCACAAAAAGATCTGCGGTGGCGGTTTGATCGCCTATGCCTTGCGGCCGGCAACGGCTGCATCGACCTTGAAACCCTTGATAATCTTTCGACCGACGCAATGGGCTTTTTCTAACGAGGATGCTTTTCTTTCTTATTATAACGATGCTCAGGGAAATGTCGGCGAAATGGGATGGCAAGCGTGTCAGAATGCGCTCAAAGAGTTGATGAGCGATCCTAAATTTAGAGACAACAATGAGAATGTTTCAGTAGCGGGGTATAGTTTGGGCGGTGCCCATGCCCAATACTTTTTGGCAGAGCATGGGGAGTTGGTTTCCAACGCAGTTTTTTATGCAGATCCAAGCGTTGATGATTCAACTGCCGAACAATTTGCTGAAAGAATGAATGCCATGTCTCGAAGAACAGAGCCTCTCAACATCCAGATTTTCCGCTTAAAAGGAGACTTTTGCCATTACGTTGGGGGAAAGCACGTGGGGTGGGGTATCAAACATCCTGACGTCAATATTCAGCTCGTGGAGATTGACCATCACAACAAAGCGGTGCGCGCTTTTGGTCTTCATTCCCATCGGATTTTTGATAATAATGACTTCCCTTATCAAATGGAATGCGTAGAAGATAGTGAGCAACTGTTTAACCATCTAGATAATTCCAAGCGTGGTCCCGATGTTTTCTGGTATGAGCGCATGCGGCGCATTTGGGGAAAGGTCGCTTACTGTTCTTTTTATAGCCTTTCTATAGCGTTTAAGCTGTTCTCCTTTGTGTTTGGCGTCAAAACACTGCGCAGCAGCAGTGATTCGAGTGTTTAATTGCTAATAGCTAAGACCTTCTTTATACGGGAGAGTCCTATACCCAACGTGATTGAAAATTTGGATTTAAGACCGAGCCAAAGCCCCGGGATTGGACGATCGAATCTAGCCCCTATTTCTAATAGGGACGACGATTCGATCGCGCCAATCACGGGAG
>Ga0070741_10006508_pt1 | contig 25010 bp, 26 predicted proteins | sample Coa_R1_4_FD_66440 | JGI IMG/M metagenome (GOLD analysis project Ga0070741, IMG submission 66440) | Surface soil microbial communities from Centralia Pennsylvania, which are recovering from an underground coalmine fire - Coalmine... | ecosystem: Environmental > Terrestrial > Soil > Unclassified ... | reverse complement strand
CTTTTGGGAGAAAGCTATTGTTGGGCTTGATTATGCCTGTAGTGTTATTGCTGCTTTTTGCATTAGCAGTAGACTGGGGGATCATACGGATAGCAGGCAGCTCTGCAAAGGTTAAGAGCCTGATTGCGACAAGCGGGATTTATAATACAGCGGCTTCAACAGCGCTTAACAGCATTAAGACGGTACAGGCAGGCGATGTTCAGATTTCTCTCGACGACCCACAAATTCGTCAGGCAGCCCAAGAGGCTTTAACGCCTCAATACATACAAATGAATATAAACGGTGCGATCGATGGTATTTACGACTGGCTTAACGGCAAAACAAATTACCCAGGTTTTACGGTTAATTTAGAATCACCTAACGCAGTTTTTGCTGTTAAGGTCGCCCAAATTGCCCAGCAAAGACTAGAGGCTGCCCCTATTTGTAAAGCTGCTCCATCTGAGCCAATTAATTTATATAACCCGACATGTCGACCGCCAAACTCTAATCCTGCCATAGACGCCCAATTTGTTAGGAATGAGATAGATCAAAACACTCAGTTTTTGGGCAACGCAGTTATCAGTGCTCACGATTTAAAATTTAACGGTTCAAAGGAGTCAGTTTTCACTGACCAGCTCAAGAATGCACCAAAAAACTTTCAGAGAATCAAAAAAACGCCACTAGTTTTAGCTATATTATCGTTCCTAGGGCTTTTAGCTGTAATCTTCTTATCCCCGTCCTTAAAGATCGGGCTGCGGCGTGCTGGAATAATTCTAATCACAGTAGGAATACTTTTAGCGATTTTGGGATGGGGCATGAACTGGGGGACAAAAAATGAGGCATTGCCAAAGATTAAAATTCAAAACCAAGTAATGCAAACCAGTGTGCGTAATTTAATAAAAGAGGTCGCCGATAGTATCGAGCAGGCGTACTATCTAGTCGCCGGAATATATGCGGCATTAGGGCTGGTAGCTATAATGGGCTCAATTATTGTTGGCAGACGAAAGGGGAAGACAACTAAAGCACCAACCGATACTACAAAAGATGAGAAGTTGGATCCCGAGCCAGCCACCACTACCCAAGACCAAACGGTAGAAGACGCGACTCTACAAGAACAGAAACCAAAACCTAAAAAGTCTGTACCGAAGAAAATTAACGTTAAGTAGGCGCTATTCCTGATATGGTTGGTCGATGGTCAGCAGGTAAGAAATAGCCCAAGCTATAAGAGCATAAACTATTATCGATACAAGTGTATAGACCTCGAAGCGAGATACCCCATAACTGACCACATTGTAGTGGAACAGGCCAAAAAACGGAGCAACAAAGGGGTGCGAAACGTAGTAGATGAAACTAGCAAACGGGTTAGTTGTGTTCGCACCTAGCAATGACAATATAAATCGTAGTGCTAAGAATGCGATTATTACACCAGCGACAAACCATACAATTCTTGCTGCAACAGATTGGGACGCAACGTAATCATCAGCATAATCTGCGTCATCTCTATTTATATCGTGAGTGATTATTGTTCTTCTTGTATGTTGAGCTGTCCGCGCCATAATTGGTCTCCTTGCTTAACAACCATAGGTTATCAACTGCAAAAGCTCATGACCGTAACATAATTAACAAGGAGATGGTGAGAAATTTAGAATGAGCTGGCTATTTCGCTAGCGGGGATTAATTCCCAATGCGGATTTGAGAAATTTTTAAGAATAAATAGGGCGTTTTTACGGGCGTTTTCATAGGTTTTCTTAGGGGGTAAAGCTCCCAGTTCTTTAGACGTGAAAAGTTTAAAATCATTTGACTCTGCCTTTGCATGCTTACCGTAAGGTTCATGGTCTGCTATAAGGGCATAGGCAACATCTATATGGTAATGGCCTGGAGCAGCGTTGTGTGTTGTGTATGCAATGGGTAGAGGATGAACTATTACCTTACCCAGATCTTTGACTCTAGTCCTTGGTTGCAAAACCTTAAGTTGGTTAATATCGTAGCCAGTCTCTTCTTTTATCTCTCTAATTAATGTTTGCCAGGGGTTTTCGTCTAGTTCTATATGGCCACCGAACTGCATGTAGACTTTATATTTTTTATGTAGGTGAAACATTATTTTGGGCTCATTACCATCAATCCGGACAATAAACATGCTGACCGTATGATCGTGTTGACCTGGCTTGATGTGTATGTGTGGCATGTAAATTTTTTCGCTGCTTCTACGTCAAAACGATAGTAACTTAGAAAGTACAAGGAGGAAAGAACTATGGCAAGAAAATACGACCAAAAAGCCCAAGACGAAGTACACAAAGCAATGCATGAACATAAGCATCAAGGTAAATTTCAGAGTCGGGAACAAGCTATAGCAGTGGGACTCAGTAAGGCTCGCCAAAAAGGTGGCAAAGTCCCTAAGAAGTAAACGCTATATTAAGAGGTGAGACGCTTAACGGCAAGTATGAATGCAGCTTCTTTCAAGGACACCTTATTATCGATTGAGGTTTGGTACATTCGTGCAACAGCATCTTTGATGTATTTCTCTAGCTCTTTGTTCACTTTATCTTCTGGCCAGTGTACGCCTGACTTATTTTGTACCCATTCTAAATAACTGACTATCACGCCACCGGCATTAGCCACGATATCGGGCAATATAACTACATTTTTTTTGCCCAGAAAGTCATAGGCATCTTCATTTATCGGGCCATTAGCCATTTCTACTATGTAACGGGATGTAATTTGCCGCATATTTGATGAATTTATCGCATCTTCTAGAGCTGCAAGAACTAATACATCAGCTTCTATGCCAGTAAAACTGGCATTATCTATGGTCTCGGTATCGTTTGCCTTGTAGTCTTTGAAGCGCTTGCCCTGCTTTTTATACTCGTTAAGTTTCCTAGCACTAAATCCAGCAGCGTTAAAGATTGTGGCACTTGAGTCACTGGCGGCTACCAGCTTCCAAGTCGGCTGGACTTGTTCAGCTACCAACGCAAAAAAAGCTCCTACATTACCAAAACCTTGGACGGCATATGTTAGTTCTTTGTCTTTATTTTTTTGGAGTTTTAGGAGCTCACGAAAGGCGATAACTCCGCCGCGGCCAGTTGCCGCATCTCTACCTAAACTTCCGCCATTTTCTAAGCTTTTACCAGTGAAGCTTGATTTGGTGGTGTCCCCAGTAAGTTTTTGATATTCATCCACCATCCAGTCAATAACTGTCGGATTAGTGTTGACATCTGGTGCTGGCACATCTTTGTCCGGCCCTATGTGGGGCTCCAAATGTTGGACGTATTTCCGACTAAGCTCCTCTAGTTCCTCCTTAGTAATCTGCTTAGGGTCAACTGCCACGCCACCCTTACCACCACCAAGCGGTAAGCCGACGGCTGCTGTTTTTAGGCTCATCAGTGTAGCCAATGCCCGAACTTCATCTAAATTAACCTGGGGGTGAAAGCGGATACCTCCTTTGTATGGGCCAAGTTTATTGCTGTGTTGGATTCTGTAGGCAGAGAATTCTTTGCCACTATCAAGGCTGATTTTAAACTTGTGCTCAGCATCAATTTTTATTAGTCGCTTAATCTCTGACTCGTCTAAACCAAGTTTTTTACCGGTCTTTCGAATCAGATTTTGGGCAGTCTCCAGCATTTAATACCTCCATCTTAGCCCTATTATCATAACAAGGGTATTGTAGTAATTATTAGGCTTGACCAGCTCTTTTTGAAGCGTATATTGTTACAAAGACAATTAAGACAGAGAGTTCTTAAATATGACTAACCCTGATGCAGCTGGTAATGCTATGCCCAAACTACCCGTGCCTAAACTTGAGGTTAAGCTGGTAGATACCGAAAGTGGTAGAGAGTCTGAAATAACAATCTTACCTGATTTTAAAGATAGGATTCCGGGAGTGAAAGCGGGTGTACGAGGCCCATACGCGCACTATATGGATCAGGGAGTACATCTACTAAATGGGACAGCAGTACAAGTATTTTACATGAGTGCACCAGATGGCACACCGGGTATAGGTTACAAGGAAATAGGGACAGATTAATCTACGAGACTTCTGGGCCAGCGCTTATTGGCATGAACGCTACCGGCTTCGACAGCGAATAAAAGAACCCTGACTTGCAGATAAATCCAAAACATTAAACCTAAAACAACCGCAAAAGTTCCGTATAGTTTGCTTAAATTTTTGAGTTCGTGCGTAACCAAATAACCACCTAATATTAGTAAGGCCTGAATTCCTACCGCAGCAATAAAAGCGCTAGTAAAAATATACTTGGCGGCATGCTCTTGGGTGGCAATACAGATTTTAAATATTAAAAAGAAGGCAAATACTAAACAAATAAGACTAATTGCTAGAGGTATAAGTCGGGACGCTAAACCAAAGCTTATGCTAGCTGAGTGGCTCGATAAAATTGCCGCTACAACTAAAGCACCCCCACCAACAACAACCAGCTGCAAGTTAACTAGGACCGACTTTGGATAACGAGGCCACTTGTCTTTGGGTACATGCCAGATTTTATTTATGGCATTACGGGCCATACTTGCTCCGCCTAGAGCTCCGTAGAGAGTTAACAACAAGCCGACAACTAGAGCCAGGCCGGTTTTCTGTAGACCACGGACATCCCCAGCAAAATAATCGTTTAAAACCGGAAAATAGTGATTTATGCTGTTAATGACAGTTGTACGAAATTCTTCGTGGTGGCGAAAAACAATCTGCAGAATAGTGGATGTGACCATCAAAAGCGGAAAAAGTGATAAAAAGCCGTAATAGGTAATTAGCGCGCCCAGTTTGCCGGCTTCATCATCGCCATATTTCTTAATAACCGCTACGCTAAAGGCTGTAATGGCGTGTTTTTGCTGGAACTTGTCTACTTTAGTGAGAAGTTTATTAAAGTTGGGCATTTAAAGGAATTTTAGCAGTAATTATGATTTAATTTAAGGAGTAGGAGGATTAATGCTTCAAGAATTTAAGAAGTTTATTTTACGTGGCAATGTGGTGGACTTGGCTGTCGGTGTAGTTATTGGCGCAGCCTTTACTAGTGTCGTAAACGCAATTGTCAACAATCTAATCAACCCACTAATAGCGATTGTCTACGGCGGTCACAAATTTAGTAATGCCGCTTTCACGATACATGGTGGTTCATTCGGCTATGGTAGCGTTATTAACGCTTTAATTACTTTTCTGATTGTTGCTGCTGTAATCTTCTTTTTTGTAGTTCAACCGATCAACCGTTTAAGTGATAGGTTCTTAAGCAGTAAAGATACGGAAGAATCAACTACCCGCAAATGTCCCGAATGTTTGAGCGTTATCCCTAAAGCCGCTAGCCGTTGCAAATTCTGCACCGCTAAAGTAGGTAAGGAATAAGCCTTATGTTGATAAATAAAAAAATCTCAACCTGGTCTGGATTTATAGACAGCCCTTAATCTAGAGGGGCTTGATTTAAACTGCCTCTCTCATTCTTAACTAAGGAGGCAGAAATGATTAAGATTCATAAATTAGATTTGGTAGTTGCTCTATATATTTTTGGCGTGATGACCGCAGAGCTGATGGGTTCTAAAACCTTCCCTTTAATTAGCCACTTTAATGCCAGTGTGGCAATTTTTGTCGTTCCGATGCTATTCACGATGATCAACTCAGTTACAGAAGTTTACGGTCGCGCAAGAGCACGTAGTATTGTTTATTCTGGCTTCATTGTGATTAGCCTTCTGATTTTATATATGTGGTTAGCGACCAGCCTACCGTCGTCTTACAGGTTCAAACAGAATGAACAGTCTTATGACACCATTTTTCATTCAGCTCTTAGGATTTCATTGGCCAGCTTAACAGCATTTGCTATTTCAGAACTGCTAGATGTTGCTATATTTGTCAGAATTCGTGAAGCGTTAAAAGGAAAAGCTCTTTGGTTTCGTACTAATCTTACCAGCTTTACCGCCCAGTTTATGGACGTTCTGGTGTTCATATTCCTAGCATTTTATTCGGTTAGTTTGTCATTTGGTGCTAATATTAATTTTCTTTTTAGCCTTATAATTCCTTACTGGCTAATCAGGTGCGGGTTGACTATCATAGAAACACCTTTGGTGTATGTTGGAGTATGGTGGTTAAAGGAGGATCGAAATGATCATAACACCTATTAAAACTAGGAGGGTGGAGGTAAACTCAGGTACTATTTTCGACCTCTTGGATGAGTCACTGACTAAACTCAAAGATTCTACTATAGTAACTGTTACCTCTAAGGTTGTCGGTATTTGTGAAGGAAGGGTAGTGCCAGTTGGCCAGATCGAGAAGTCGAAGCTTATCAAGCAGGAAGCTGACTATGTCTTACCACCAAGTGCAAGTAAGTTTAAATACAACTTTAGTATCATAAGGAATACTTTGGTCGCGGCGGCCGGAATTGATGAATCAAATGGCAATGGCAACTATGTACTTTGGCCTAGAAACCCCCAGCAAACGGCTAATAAAATTCGAGCTTACTTAAAAAAGCGTTTCGGGCTCAAAAAAATAGGCGTTTTGATAACCGATAGCAGTAGCTTTCCTCTTAGGTATGGGACCCTAGTAATCCCGATCGGCCATAGTGGTTTTCTGGCTAAAAATGACTACAGAGGTCAGCCGGATCTTTTTGGCAGAAAATTCCACGTAAGTATATCCAGCGTGGCCGGTGGCCTTGCTGCTGCTAGCGGTGTTGCTATGGGCGAGGGAACAGAGCAAACACCAATTGCTGTAATTGAAGATTTGCCTTTTGTACAGTTCCAAGATCGCAACCCAACTAAAGAGGAGCTAGATGCCTTTTACATTAGCCACTTTGAGGATGATCTGTACTTTCAGTTTTTAGGTATAGCCCCTTGGAAAAAACAGAAATAGCAGTAAGCCATAAAGCATAAGCAAAATTATGCTTTGCCATGTATTTTCTATAATTCAATAATAGTTGTATATTATAGCTATAAGTATTAAAGGAGGCGTATATGTCTAGTGCACAATCGGTTGTGGCGACAGATAGGAGTTATTCCTACTGGCGCGGCGGCCTGGGTGTATTGCTAGGGGTGATAGTATTAGTTTTCCCCAAGCTAACCGTTCTAACATTTGTGACGCTTATTAGCATTTGGTTATTGCTAGTCGGTGGCATGCGAATTGTTGAAGGCGTTGTAGGTATAAAGAAAGGTGGGTTTGGCTGGCTTCTTTCGATTTTGGTCGGTGTGCTTGAACTGGGTGTAGGCGCTTATCTTGTACAACGCCCAAGCTTAACAACGCTTTCAATTGTAACTTTGGTTGGCATTGTGTTCTTTGCTCAAGGCTTTATTCAATTGTTTAACACTTTTGGAGTTCGTGGCGCGGCTGGTGGGCTCAGAGTATTAACATTATTGTTTGCCTTGTTATCGTTTGCAGCCGGTATTTGGCTATGGCGATATCCGTTCCACGCCACACTAGCGTTTGTTTGGTTGGTTGGACTGTTCTTGATCATCTCAGGCGTATTGCAAATAGCAATGGGCTCTGAGGCAGACGTCTAAAATAAACAGTTCTCACATATAAAAACTGCGGTTTTGGCCGCAGTTTTTATATGGAGTTTTTGGAACAGAACAGTACGCAGAGTTAGAACGTCAATCGTTGCATAAATGATTATTTTAGGGAAAAGGCTGCGGCCGATGCCATTGCAGGGTATGAGCCGACAAGTAGAGCCTTAATTAGTAGTAAATTCCAGCCCGGGAAGTCATCAAACAAAATCAGACCCGCAAAAAGCACTACTAACGAAATTGTGTAAAGGATGAGTACTTTGCTTGTAACGTAGCCGAGTGTACTAGATCGGCTTTCGTGGATATACGACTTGTCATTTTTGTATATAAGCAAACCGACTAGTAAGAAGACAAAGATAAGAATACCAAAAATATTAATCCAAGGTAGCTTGTGGGCTAAGTTGACACTTAGGCCTAAGGCTGTGCCCAAACCAACCCCCAGAAAAGCTCCAGCTGTGCCCCGAGCCAGCTCCATCAGATGTGAGCGTTTAATCGTGTAATTGCCGAGCTTTACAAGGGTTTTTTCTATATAAGCTTCTTCTTGCTGAACTTTATTTAGCTCTTTATCCTCTTTTTCAACTATTTTTTCTAGGTCTTTCTCAATATCACCAAGGACGCTAAGCTTGCGGTTAATTCTGTCCAGTTTTAATTCTACTTGGCTCATTTTTTTGTTTTTTAGAACTATTAATACATTAGCATATACGCTGTAAAAAGTCAATGTTGGGTGGGCTCAGCAACAACAATTTGGTGCCCCCAAGAGGATTCGAACCTCTATCGCCGGCTCCGCAAGCCAGTGTTCTATCCGTTAAACTATGGGGACGCACAGTACTAGGCAAACCAACCCAACTACAAACACAGGACAACTTTGTGATATTTACTTAAGCACAAAATTGATTAAAGAACAGAGGTAATTTTACCATTTTAGAACATAAAATACCACGATTTGAAAACTATCTGATATGATGGCTTGGTGAAGAAAATTCTGCTCTTCGCCCCCAAGCACTACATAGTTGAGCTTCAAGGTTATTACAACAACCCAAAATATAAAATTGTTTATAAAAACAGTGACGAAATTTTCAAACGCGGCCTAAAAAAATATTTAGATAATGATGCTGCCCACGGTGGCTATGACGGCTATCTAGGACTAGCAGATGATTCTGTGCAGATAGCTGCTATCCTGGCACAGCGTTATCAAAAACCCGCGCCAACACTTAGCGCCCTTTTTAATTGTCAGAATAAGCTGGCTTCTCGCTCAATTCAGCGGAAAGTAGTTCCAGAGATGGCTGTCGAATCTTTCAGCCATCTGGATTTTATCAACGGTAAAGTGCGTAACTTAAAATTTCCTTTATTTATTAAGCCCGTTAGAGCGTCGATGTCGTTCTTTGCACATGAGGTCACCTCAGAAGCACAGCTTAGAGACTTAATTAATAGTTACAACCCCTGGGAGGCTGAGCGCATAAAAAATTTTAAACAAATTTACGAGCTGGGACTTTTAAACCACCCCAAACTGAATACTTACACAGATTTAATCTGTGAGGAGTTCATTAAAAATGGCTCTCAGATTAATTTAGACGGCTATTGTTATGGAGGTAAAGTCTATTGGTTTGGAATAACACACTCCATATTCTGGCCAAACCGGATAAGTTTTAAGCGTTTTGAATTTCCTATGAAAGTAGGCCATAAAGAATACACTAGGCTTACTGAATCCGCAACCAAGCTACTAAAAGCGATCGGGCTGGATAATAGCCTCTTTAATATGGAGCTTAAGCTTGATTTAAAAACCGGACAGGCAAAGATAATCGAGATCAATCCACGCCCGGCTGGACAATTTATGTACCCGATACAAGTGGTGACTGGCGTGCATCCTTTAGACGTAGCGCTTGATATAGCCGCTAATGAGCACAGGTTCATCAAAGAGCCCAGCGACTACCGCGCAATTTGTAGCGTTTGTGTCTTGCGTCGCCCAACCGATGCCAAAGTCATAAAACTACCTCAAGATAAAACGGTTAAGGAGCTAACATCGGAATATCCGGGACTACGTGTAAATTATTTTGCTTGGCCCGGCGATAAACTGAGTGATTACCCGCAAGATTCATTTACTTATCGCTATGCTGAAGTCGTTATTCCCCATAGACCAAGTGAGAATATCAATCAAATCCTGTCGGGCATCGAGCAAAAATTAAACTTCCAGTTAGCCGATATATAAAAATGGTCAGAATTTAAGTCTATGGCTAAGTCGATCAATAAAATCAGGCTGCTGAGCCTCGTAGGGAAGATGGCTGCTTAATATATCACTGATCTTTTCCTCATCGGCGGCATCATAGTATGCGGATATGGGTGGCATAAACCTCTTAAGTGGCGCCAGCTGGATTGTGTTGAGCATACCTTCTTTAACCAAGGCAAAAGATTTGAATAGCTCATAGCCATATGATTTTTCACCGATCCGGAGGCCGGCTTCTGACAGTTCATAAGTGACTTGGCGTGGTTTTTGGCGTGAGTAAAAAGCAAAAATAATCCCGACGGCCGCAATTGTACCAGCTGCAAAATATTCTTTTGTCAATAGATAGGTTCCACCAGCTAATAGTGTTGTCCCAAGTATAAGCATAAAATACCACCCAATGCCCCGGCTATGGTCTACAAATTCAGATGCCGCCCAGCTAAATGCCTCTGTGGTGGGCGGTTTAGTGGATGATACAGATGATGCTCTGGGAGATAGCGGCGCCTCAGCTACAGCAGTTCGATCTCCCGTAGAGGGCTTATAAAAATCTTGGCCATCGGAGTTCATGCTAAAGCTTATTATAGTTTAGTTATATAAAGAAAACTATGGCGGAGAGGGGGAGATTCGAACTCCCGCGGGGGCTTTCGCCCCCCTAACGATTTAGCAAACCGTCCCCTTCAACCAGCTTGGGTACCTCTCCTCGCCACAACTTACGCTCCCGCCTCTTTTTGGCTTTAAAGTAAATCACGTAAAGCCAAAAGTTTCGGCCTAGCGCTAGGTTGCTCCTCTCAAAAATGCAACTCGAACCTATGTTGCATTTTCGTGAAAGCGCCAGGGACAAATTAATGATATCAGATTCGTATCTGTTTTTCAGATGTAAGGCGGGTTATAATCTTACGCGGAGAGATGCTCGAGTGGTTGAAGAGGACAGTCTTGAAAACTGTTGTGCCGGCAACGGTACCGTGGGTTCGAATCCCACTCTCTCCGCCACGTTATAATTTTTTAGCAAAGGCTAGGGCGTCGATCCTACTAGCACCAGCAACGCGTAAAGCTTTAGTGGCTGCCCGTAGCGTACCGCCAGTGGTAATGACATCGTCTACTAATAAAATGTTACGGCCATGTAGTAAATCGGGGTAACGCACTACAAACTTTCCGTTTAGTTGTTTCAGGCGCGCTGAGCGATCTGTCCCCAATTGTCTGGTCTGCCCCAGTCGGGTTAAGGCTTCTATGTACTCAATTTTGAGGTTGTTGGCAATTTTACGGGCCAAGAGGGAAGAATGATCAAAGCCCCTTTGTCGAACACGGCTAGTTGCGGTAGACACAGGAACAACTAGATAATTCAAAGAGTGAAGGTCGGCAATAGACTTAAAGTCAAGCAGGTTGGTTATCATTAAAAGCGCTAGTGAATCAGCAGCTGCCCGCTGGTGCCCAAACTTATATGCTTGTACCAATTTTTTGGCGGCATTTTCGTAATTGGTAGTCACCCAAACGTGGCGGGGTGAAGATATGCGGCAGCTATCACATGTTCGGGAATCATTACTAATAACTCCACAGTCAAAACAGCGTTCACCATAAGCCACAATTTCAGACGAAGAACAATCATCACACAAAGTAGCGCCTTCAGATCGGCATATAACGCACTCCGATGGGGCCAAAACGGCTATCAAACTATCTAAAATGCTCATGTTGTAAATCTTTCGTTGTAAATGTTGGGTATTAAGTTGCGCCCACTTATGTAGGCAGTTATACTAGCTTTAAAATAAACATGCAAACTTAAGCATTTATTCTTTTAAATTTGGAGGGTAAGATATGGCTCGAGGTAGCCAGCAGCAAGATGATCTATTAATGGGCGATGATATTACGGCCGCGTTCTTAAGTGAAGACGAATCTCCAGCACCGGATACCGCTTCTGATCAAGCTCAAGTTGAAGAAGAGTGGGAAGATGAACCGGCAGGCCAATTGGCTGTTGATGTCTATGAGACAAAAGGGAAACTAGTAGTAAAAGGCCGAGTAGCTGGTGTCAATAAGAGCGATTTAGATGTTAGCATTGCAGATAATACCCTAACTGTTAAAGGGACACTGAGCGCCGGTAATGAAGATGAAGTAGAAAACTATTTCCTACAGGAATGTTACTGGGGCGAGTTTAGCCGCAGTATTGTATTGCCAGTACCAGTTAAAGAAGAAGAGATAGAAGCTGTGTTAAAAGACGGTGTACTGACTATAAGCTTCGTTAAACTCAAACAGGATACAGTCAAAAAGATACAAGTTCTCTAACTAGAAGCTAGCCAGTAACTTGCTTAAGAACAAATCTAACGATTATTTGGGCTAAAGCTACAATTATTAGACCGATAATGGCATAAAGAATGGTGTTTTTGGCACTAGTTACACCTGTGTCACTGCCGCCGCTGGTTATGTATCGTAGACCCCCGATAATGATCATTGTTACCGCAACTACACCAACAATTATTGATAGCAGATTAATTGCAGAACGGATAAACGCATTAATTTGCTCAGCTGCTGTGTTGACTGTATTACAATCCGGGTTGTTAACATCCAGGTTAACACCTGCACATAAGCCGCTGTTAATTTGTTGCTGGGTATTGTCTGCCTGTGCTAATGCAGGAGCTGCCTGAAAGAACATCAGACAAAAAATCAGTAATATGCCCAAAGTAAACTTTCTTAACATATCCACCCCTATACTCTATCAAAGAGCATAGACTTTAGAAAAATAGTTTATTCTAGGTCTGAACTGTCTTATTAAGAACAAATCTAACAATTATCTGAGCTAAGGCTACTATTACTAAGCCTATAAGTGCGTACATGATCATATTTTTGGCACCAGAAACTGATTCTGATTTACCACCACTGGCTACGTATCGGAAGCCACCTACTATGATCATAATTACAGCAGCTACGCCGACAACAATAGAAAGAAGGTTTAAAGCCCTACCAACAAATGTATTTACCTGATCTCCTGCACCGGTGGTATCTTTATTAGTGCATGTGACATCAAGATTTGAACCACATTGTAAGTTCCCGCAGTTTGCATTATCAGGTGAGCTCGGGTTCCCGGGACATGTTATATCAACAGCTAATGCGCTAGATGGCAACATTAATGTGGTTGAAAAAGATAAAACCATAGCCAAGCTAGCTATTAAGATTTTTAGTTTCTGAATCATTTTTATGACTTCCTTTATATTTATTAACTTTTCTTTCAGTATATATGCACTTATATCATAGTCAAGCCGCTTATGGCAATATAAACCTGCTTTAGGGGTTGTGCACCGTTTTATGTAACAAAAGTCTAACTATTGATTGGGCTAATGCCACAACAAATAAGCCAATAATGGCATAGACGAGTGTGCTTTTGGCAGCTGCAACCGACTGTTCGTTGCCCCCTGCCGTCGCAAATCTAACACCACCCACGACTACCATGATTACAGCGATAACGCCAGCAACTATTGACAGTAGGTTAACAATATCACCAATTGTTTGATTCAATGTTTTTGCAGGCTCAGGTGCACTCTGTCCACTCCCCGCATTTACACCACACTGTATTTGCTCCTTTGTTGTCTTAGGATTAGTACAATCTAGTGCTGCTGCTGGTGATGGATAAATAGAGAGCAAGCTTACGAAGGTTAAGCAAGATACCAAAATCGTTTTTTTAAAAATTTTCATTATTCTTAGGTCTATATTACTGAGTTACACTATCAACCACAAACCGTGTAATAGCCCAAGCAAGCACCACAACAAGTAGCCCTATAAGTGACCCTGTTAAAGTTGCTCTGGCCTTTTTAACGGCGTTAGTGTCTGTGGCTCTCTGACCACCGGCGCCACCGCCCGCGGTCGCAAACATAATGCCGCTAAACACTATCATAATTACTGCAAACACTCCCGCAACAAGTGCAACTATGTTTGCGGCGGTATGAATTGTATCAACAACCGGATTTTTTTTACCCTGGTTTTTGACCTGCGGGCAGATTGAGCTATTTTGATTACCCTGACAAGCCTGATCGAAAATACACTGTTGACCTGTGCAAGCGGAAGCTACTCTACTAAACAATGAAGGGGTAAATATAGCAATTGACACAAATGTGGACAAAAATAAAAACTTTATCAAACTCATCCTAGTTTTCCTGTTATAAAACCAACGATAGCATAGGCTAGTGATGCGATAATTAATCCTATAAGACTATACTGAATCTGGTTTTTGGCTTCAGCCATTTTATTTGGGTCCCCCTGAGCGAATATATACCTAAGGCCGGCAATGACTATCATTAGTAATGCTAACGCACCGATTATCACAAAAATGATGCCTATAATTGTAGCTATGTTATCAGTGGTACACGTAGAACTGGTTTGAGGACTACAAGTACTGTTCTGGGGCAATCTATCCGGATGAATAATTTCTAAAGCAATATATCTAAACATGCTATTTTACGCTGTTACCTATAAATGCTACTACACCGGCAGCCACAAATGCGATGGCCAAACCGATTAATGAATTGTAGAGTCGCTTGCGAGCAGCGGCAGCTTTTTCTGGAGAGCCGGTTGCCGTAATATACATAATCCCGGAAATAATTATTGCGATAACTGCTACAAACCCGGCTAATCGCAATAGTATGTCTAAAATCGCCAAGCCAATTGGTAGGGTATCTTGAGGGAAATTTATAGCTACTGAGCAACCGCCTGAGGGATCGGCCGTAAAGTTTAGATATTCATACCAAGTCGGTAAGAAAAAGAAGCTGGGCTTAGCACAATTTGTTGCCATGTACAGCGGAAGAGCTTTGGTTAAAAAAATCGCTAACATTAGCCAAACACTCCTCCAGGAATAAGCCACTGTATAAGACCAAATAGGAATAGAAATACCGCTAATGCAATGAGGCCATTGGTTATTCTACCCTTGGCCGCCGTTAACCCCTGGGGGTTGTCTCCGGCCATAGAATATTGGATACCGCCAAGAATAATAACTCCCACAACAACGATCCCGACCAGCCCACTCAAAAAGTCCACAATTGTTTGTAGGTCTTTAATAAAAGGCTGGTTTTGCAGGCATTGCTCTGTGGCGTTACTTGGGCAGTCATTACCGAATTGCGTATTTGGAGCAGTCCCCTGACAGTCCGGATCTTTATGTGTTTGGCTACTGCTGCAGACAGCATTGGCCATTGGCGCTCTGAATATAACTGGGACGATGAACAAAAGCGCTAGTAATAAAATTATAGAAATCCGGGTTATTTTTAGGTTTTGCATTTTTAAAGCCTAACTTAGCTAGCACTATAACATAATTTGGCAAATTTGGCCCGAAGACAATACCTGTACTTTTAAGGCTCTATACATATATAATGCTTATGAATAGTTACTAATAATGAAACTCAAACAAAAACTCGCAATCTTGTTTGCATTAGCGGTAAGCTCTGTGATTTTTTTTATTGCTACTCCGCACAAAGTTTTTGCAGACAAATTTATTGATGATTCATACTTCCAGGATCCTAAGGCGACATATACTGTCCGATCTTGTGGTAATTTTGATTGTTCCACCTATGGGAGGGACGGGTCATCTTATCCTAGCGACCTAGATCTAAACATCTCTGGAGTAACACAGCCTCCCGGTGTACGTTTTAATGATGGCAACACGGGTGATGGTACCTTAAACCTTGGCTTCCAGTCTGATGGGTCGTTTATATGTAACACCAAAGGGCACGGCGAGGGAATTGACATACATAAAGGCTCGCTTCAAGTGCTATCGGATCAAAGCGGGGTACAATGGGACGCCACAATTCACATACGTTATGTAACCTGGGTAGAGCCTCCGCATACTTGCAAGGACGGTATTAATCCAAGGACTTTAACTCCTACAGATATTAAGGTCGTCTACACTACGGACGCGGTATGCATAAGCGAACATGACTCTTGCGGACCTGATGCTGCGATACCTGTATCTATCACAGAATTATCTATACCTCGTGGCGAAGGTGCAGACAATGGCTGTTTCAATGGCAGCAACATAGAATATCGTGGCAAATGTCAGTCTGATGGCAAAGGATGGACAACTAAGCTAGTCTGCTTTAACAGTCATTGGGGGTATGACCCAAGCATGGATCCACTAAAAGGAGAGTGCGGGCCTCAAAAGGGGGAAATATGTACTAACCCAGGTGAAGGGGGGTGTGACAGCAACGGAACATGCACAGACCCTTCAAAGGGATGCACCGGTGACGGCAAAAACGATCTTAATGGCAGTGGTAGCCACAATGGAGGCGGGGGCGGTGGAGGTGGCGGGGGCGGTGGAGGTGGCGGGAGCGGCCCATGCGCAGCTGACCAAATACAAAATCCAACCACCAAAACTTGTGAGCCTCAGGAAAAAGTCTGTGAAGAACTCTCAACAGGATTCTCGCTCTCGTGGTTAATGTGCCCCGTATTAACGGCTGCAAATGGTCTGGCTAATACACTAACCAATATGTTTGAGCAGCAGCTATCCTTCACTATTAAGGATCCTAACGCTACATGTAAGCAGCAAGGAGATTCAGGCAGTATCAGCAACTGCGGCGTTGAGGGTTTGCATAGTGCCTGGTCGCTTATACGTAATATTGTCAGCGCCCTTCTGATCATACTTATGCTAGTAATGGTTATTTCTCAAGCTATTGGCAGCGGACCATTTGATGCGTATACCGTTAAGAAGGTTATGCCAAAACTTGTGGCGGCAATTATTTTGATGCAGCTATCTTGGGCTATTACCATTTGGGTTATAAACGTAGTTGATGATCTGGGGCGAAGTTTAGCTAATATTATGTACGCCCCGTTTGGCGGGGCAAAGCAGATGGACTTGAATAGCCTAATGGTAAGCGCACATATTGGCGATAAAACAGCCGCGACATTCAGCTGGATACTGCTCTTAGGCGTAATAATAGCCGCGTTCATCGCGCTGCCGGCAGTAATTTTGTTTTGCTTTATTGCAATTATGGCGATTGCCACAGGACTACTAGTATTAATTTTCCGCAAAATCATAATAATCATGGCTCTACTATTCGTACCGCTTGCACTGCTAGCTTGGATCCTACCCGGCACACAGCGCTTCTATAAAATGTGGTCCGAAAATTTTATAAAGGCTTTGCTAATGTTCCCGATTGCCGTCGCCATAATTGCAGCTGGCAGAATTTTTGCCAAGGTAGCTTCCTTTAACGACACCGGTACCCTTATAAACTTCTTGATTGTGTTGGTTGGTTTTTTTGGCCCCTTATTTATACTGCCTAAAACTTTCCGCTGGGGTGGCGGGCTGATGAATCTGGCAGGTCAAGGCGCATTTAAAGCCAATAATGTAGTTGCAGGCAAAGAAAGCAAGTCGCAAAAGTACCTCCGAGGCAGACAGGAGGATTGGAAAAATACCAGAATCCGCGCCTCGCAGGAACGCATTAAGAACAAGGCGCCTTTTAGGCCAACCCGTTTTTGGCAATACCCTCTCGATAGGATGCGCACAGGCCAACTTGATCCTTTGGTCAGGGCGGGGTCACTGCATGGCCCTCTAACAGAAAGGAAAAGAATGGCTTATGCCCAGCAAGGTATAGCCTCTGAAGAAGAAGACAGAAAAGCTAATGCCAATGTAATGAAGGCGGAGTGGGAAAGCCTTCACCACAAGATAAATAAAGACCACTACTTAACTGATCTCCTTCACGGCGAAGACAATAGCGAGCGACACGCACAAGAAGCCCTTGCTAGAGGTGACAGGGAAGCCTATGAGGCATATCACGGCGGTTATAAAATGCAGGATGGCCGAAAGTTGGAAACTAGAGGTAGAAGCGAGGGCGAAAAACGCGCGGCGGCTGACTGGCAGGCTCAATTGTCCGGCGAAACTAACCTAAGCAGCTTAGAAAGATATCACCGTGATGCAATATCGAGTGGAGATTCGCACCAGATCCAGACTATGCGCCAATTCTTTAATGATAATGTTGGCCAACTTTTACCTAAAATGACCCACATATATAAAGGTGATGCCTCAACAGCCGATGCCTCCCCGCAAGCTATAGCGCAAATGCATGGCGTAGAGATTCAATCACTGCTTAGTAGGTGGATAAATACAATGAATGGGGTCATGCCCGACGGGAGGACTGCTACTAGGCAGGATGTAGACAATGCGACTCGCAATCTAAGAAAATTTACTGCCAACTATATGAGTGCGGCTCAAGACCCAACCCTTCGGGGAAGTATGGAGGCCGGAGGTGTTAGGATGATGAAAGCGGTTGTTAGTGGCGATTTCTCTCTCGTAGATGATAGTATGGCCCTAAGACAAAGACGAGGGCTGGACTACATAGATGCTACTGATCCCGCAGCCACAGCTAGGGCTACAGCGGCTGCCCGTAGGGCTTTGGCACCTACAGCACCAGGAGATCCTGACATAGGGGCCGAACTTGATAGAATTATTGTGCCAGTAAATGCACCAAACAAGGTAGTAACAATTAATCCTGCTGCTGGGCTTGGTCCTTAGCTTCTAAATAACCGGGTGTTATTGTCATTAATAATTATCTATCGGATACTGTAATTAGATTAAATAAAATATGGCTGAATATAAAGTAATCCAAGATATCGAGGCCGAGGATAAGCTCCTTGGGCCATTAACACTTAAGGGTTTTATCTACGCGTTAATTGCCGGTACATTAGCCTTTTTAAACTTTAAACTAGTTGCTACTCCAGCTATAGGCTCCATTAGATGGGCGCTGCTGGTCATATTCGGGCTGCCTATGTTGCTTTTTGGTGTTTTGGCCTCGCCGCTTGGGCGTGAACAGCCAACTGAAATTTGGTTATTGTCACGTATAAGGTTTTTTATTAAACCAAAAAGTCGAGTATGGGACCAAAGCGGTTTAAACCATTTAGTGACCATAACCGCCCCAAAAAAAGTTGATAAACACCTGACAAAAGAGCTTAGTCAGAATGAGGTAAAAAGTAGGCTTAAGACCCTGGCTGTAACGATGGATAGCCGTGGATGGGCAGTAAAGAACGTTAATGTAAATTTAAATCCGGTTCCTGGTTATCTGGAAGATGCTGAAGAGGGAAAGTCTGACAGGCTCGTAGGGGCATCGAGTATCCCCCAAACAACACCAGCAGTAGATGTGCAGGCATCTGACGACATATTGGATGAACAGCATAATCCGGTAGCCCAGAAGTTTCATAGTTTGATGCAGCACAAAGACAATGAGCGTAAAAAAGAAATGGTCCACAAAGTGAACACAGCAGCTAAGACAAAAAAGGAGCCAGTTAAGCACCCGAAGCGCAAAATGGGTAAACCGGCAATTAACACACCAGATAATGAAATAGAGCTTAATAAGTCTCTGGCTGAAGCAGAAGCTTCCTTTTACGCCGAGCATCCAAACATAACAACTCAAGCTAGTATTGCCACAACTACCCAGCCAAAAACCGGAACTGGCCAACAAAAAACAGCCGCCGTGACAGATAATACCAGAGCTGATAAACTGGAGCTAGCCCAAAGTGGTAATGATTTAAGTGTGGCTTCAATTGAGAAATTAGCTAACCGTCAACCAAGAGTTGATCAGGTTGGACCTAATGAAGTAGTAATTTCTCTTCACTGATCAAGAAAACCACACTAAAACCAAAACGGGTGGAAACTATATGAACCCACAATCTACATCTAAAGCCGCTCAGTCCAAACCAGCGCCTGTTCAGACTGGTCAATCAAACCCCAATAGTACTCAAAATGCCCTGCAAATTGCCGAGATCCGTGATGGCATTGTGATTATGAATGATGGCTCGTTTAGAGCTGTAATTATGTGTAAGGCCATTAACTTTGATCTTATGAGCCCCCAAGAGCGTGAAGCCGTTGAGTTTAGTTACCAAGGATTCTTGAACTCTTTGGGCTTCCCGATTCAAATCTTTATGCGTAGCGAAAAGGTAGATATTAGGCCATATCTGGAAAAGCTCGATAAAATCCGCTCGGAACAGGACAACATGTTATTAGCTGTCTTAATGGATGACTACATAAACTTCTTAGCAGAAATTGCCCAACAATCAAACATTATGGATAAGCAGTTTTACTTGGTAATAAGTTATCCTGACATTAACAAGGATGTTAGAAAAGCACTTAAACAAAGTACCGGCTTTTTTACAGGAGTTGCTGATTTGTTTAGTAAGAGTAAAACTCCGCATGTCGTTGTAGATGAGAAAACTTTAGAAGATGCTAAGACGGAGCTCCGTAACCGCGTGCATTCAATAATAGAAGGGTTGCAGCAGTGTGGTGTAAAAAGCATACCACTTGATACTCAAGAGCTAATCGAGCTCTACTACAACGCATATAATCCCGACACCGCCACCCATCAGCATCTAATCAACTTTAATGAGCTTTCCACCGAGATGATCAGTAAGGGTGAGGGCAACGCACCTCAACCAAACTTGGACAGGGAGACCGGCTAGTTATGCTAGGTTTTGGCAAAAAAAAGACCCAACTACCAGTTGACCCGATTGAGGCTCAGGAAGCGCGACAAGTCAAAGAGGTCAGCGAAGATTTTCAAAAAGGCGTTACCGCTCTACGTGATTTTATAGCTCCTAGCTCGTTAGTTTTTAGTAGTAATTTTTTTCAGCTTGGCACTAGATACGCTCGAGCATACTACGTTTATGGCTACCCCAGGCAAGTCTATACGGGTTGGCTCTCTAGCATTATTAACCTGGATGAAGTAATTGATCTTTCTATGGTCATCCAGCCGGTGCGTACAGAGGTTATACTTAATAACCTACGAAAAAAAGTTTCGCAATTAGAAGCAGGAATACAGATCGATACTGAAAAGGGTAGAGTCCGCGATCCTGCCAAGCAGGCAGCTATTTTAGACGCAGAAGAGATGCGCGATAAGCTCCAGGTTGGGGAAGAAAAATTTTTCCGGTTTGGGTTTTACTTCACAATTTATGCCAACTCGGCGGACGAACTGGAAGTAGTCAGTCACCGAGTAGAGTCAATACTGGGACAACAGCTAGTTTATTCAAAACCGGCTAGCGCTCAGCAGGAGCAAGCATTTAACAGCATTGTTCCTCAGTTTAGCGACCAGTTGCAGATTTATAGAAACATGAACACCGGCGCAATCTCGACCAGCTTTCCTTTTACGTCAGCCGATCTAACGCAGGATAACGGCATTCTTTATGGAATTAATATGCATAATGCCGGACTAGTGATTTTTGATCGATTCAGTCTGGAAAACAGTAACAGCGTAGTTTTTGCTAAATCTGGGGCGGGCAAGAGTTTTACGATAAAACTAGAGGCTCTACGTTCTATGATGTTTGGCACTGAGGTGTTTATCATCGATCCTGAAAATGAATACCAGAAAATGTGTGAGGCTGTAGGCGGGGCGTATTTGCGGTTAAGTTTAAATAGCTCTACCAGGATTAACCCCTTTGATTTACCGCAAGTAGTTGATTCAGAAGAGGCCGATAATGCACTAAGGTCAAATCTTATAACTCTGCACGGATTAATGCGGTTGATGATGGGTGGCGCCCAGGTGGAAATGCAGGGTGGCGGGGGGGCGGTTATGCCAGCGCTTAACCCGGCAGAGGAAGCCGATTTAGACTCGGCCTTAATAGAAACCTACGCTAAAGCTGGAATCACTAATGACCCCTTAACACACGGTGCAACGCCACCGACAATTACTGACCTATACGACACGCTACTCCATATGGGCGGTAGTGGTCCACAACTGGCGCAACGCCTCCGCAAATACACCAGTGGTACCTTTGCCGGTATTTTTAGTCAGCAAAGCAATGTAAACGTAAATAACCAGATGGTTGTATTTAACATTCGTGATCTTGAGGATGAGCTTAGACCTGTAGCTATGTATATCGTCCTAAATTTTATCTGGAACAAAACCAAAGCCGACAAAAAACGGCGTCTCCTGGTGGTTGATGAGGCCTGGCAATTAATGCGTTTTGAAGACAGCGCTAATTTCTTGTTCTCTCTCGCTAAACGAGCGCGTAAGTATAATTTAGGTCTAACCACTATCAGTCAGGATGTGGAAGACTTTCTAGCTTCGCGCATGGGCAGAGCAATTGTGGCTAACGCCAGTATGCAATTTCTGCTTAAGCAATCGCCGACTGCGGTTGATGTGCTGGCAGATGTTTTTAAACTTACAAGTGAAGAAAAAAAGCGTCTTAGTCAGTTCCCGATTGGGCAAGGGCTGTTTTTTGCCGGTCAAAATCATGTACATATCCAAGTAATTGCCAGCCCGAGCGAACAAGAGCTTATAACTAGCAATCCCTCTGCTCAGCAAGCCGCAGCAGAGCAAGACATCTATCACCAAACTCTGACTGCAGCTTCCAACAGATCCACACCCCCCCAGCAGCAAAAAGAAGATCTTGCGGCTGCAGATCCGGCAGATGGCATCTTTAATATGCCGCCCGACCCAAAAGTTGGGCCCGGGCCAACCCGCCCTACCAGCCAAGACGTTGCACATCGTAAATCTGCCGATCTAACATCGGGCGTAATGGCTTCTACCCATTCAGATACACTGCTACCATCCTCCGGTGAAATAGCAGTTAGCCACCGCGAAGATAAAAAACCTTGAGGTATTAAATGGCAGCTGTATACGATCCTGAAGAGCTACAAAACAAAGAGTCAACTCCAGTATCTGGTAGCAGCCCTTATCCTTCATCAACAAGCCCAGGCAGGATTAACTTCACGCCGAACCTTCCTCAAGGCGGCAAAAATCCAACTTCATCTTCCACGACGCCAAACAGTGGAGCTAATCTGACGCCGGGCGTACCGGAGAGTGAACGAAGTTTATATAGTCCACCTTCTACCTCAACCATTCCTACCAAGTTCCGCTTTGGTAACTTTAAGAATAAAAAAGTAATTATCGCCTCGGTAGCAGCCACTGTTACGGTCGCTGTAATCTTTGCATTTATAAGCTTCTTTGCTTCTTCATTCAAGTTGCTTCATCTTAGCTCTCATATAAATGCAACAAGACTGGCTCGGTCGGCCTCGAAAGTGCTAAAAAATACTGATGCAGTAACTACTGATAAAGCCGTGGCAGACCCGAATGCTCAAGATGTTAAAGATGTCGAACAAACTACTGAAGTTGGCAAAAAAATAGCTGAACTTCAACCTCAGGAGGTAGTCGATGAACTGCGCGCTAACACTGCGCTAGAGTTTGAGTCTGATCCTAAAACTAAAGAGATCAGCAAAATCAACACGAGGGGCGAGGAAGTTGACGTGTCTAAAAAGTGGAGTCTTGGCCAGATTAAAGACAACTATACTAAAACTTGGTCTAGCATCCGGGATAAGATATCGACCGCTACCAACCGAGGACTGCTTCGTAATACAGACAGTAAAGAGGGTTTTAGTGATCGTATAGTGCGAACAAGTGTTTCCAAAAATCTGATTGAAGCAGACGGTGCACATTTTTATTATTGGCCAGATAAGGGTGTTAGCGAATCAGGTAAGGATACAGAGGAAGCATTAAAGGACACTGAGAAAGTTGAGTACAAAAATGTTCAGGAGCCGGTCGAGAATACTGATGCTGCTGCTAAATTGAAAGGTGATATTAAAGATAATGGTGCGATAACAGGAAAAGAAAACCCGAAGATTGAATTTCACATTCCTTTTCCTCCTCCAGACGGCATAACTATATCGCTTGGGGGTTTAGCTGATGGAGCGCCCAAAGACGGAGGTACCAATAGCGCCGCTCAAAAGGCAGTTGCAGATATGGATTCCTGCGTAGCAGACCCAAAATGTTTAGCCAACGCGGAATCTACGTCTATCCTTGAATCCTCAAATGCCGCCGCACGTTCTGTGAACTGGGCAAAGGACTACAATAAATTCATTGATAAATATGGTGGATCTTTTAATACGGCCGTCAGTAGCTTATTTTTGGTCTACACAATTGGTGGACCGATGTGCCAAATATATGATGGTTCGATGTTGGTAGCGAAAGACATAATTAATGCCCAAAATGCAGCTTCTCTTAGAGCCTTCATTACAATTGCGGCTGCTGCTGATCAGCAAAAGAAGGGCGATGTAACCGGAGAGGCCGTTGGAGGACTAAATAAGCTACTTGGCGATATAACAAATACCAACCCAGAAAAGATGGCCCGTAATGAACCCATAGATACCACCACCCAAGCCTATGCGCAAGCAGCTAAAACTCAAGACTTTACAATTTTTGATAACATTTTCAAGAACTACGGCGGACAAGCTGTGGCTGATCAAGCTGCCGAAGCCGCTAATCTTATATGCCCTCTGCTTTTAAGTAAAGTTCTTGAGTATATTATCCTAGGTGGTGCTATAGCTTCTGCGCTTTTGGGGATAAAAGCGATAGTGGATAAAGCAGTTGTACTGTTTACCGAGAAAAGCGTCCAAGAAGCCCTAAAGATAGCACTTACGACTACTATTAAAAAAGCCGCCCGAGTTGCTGCCTTTAAAAAGGGCGAGCGCAATGTTGCCCTCCAGCTCTACCTTACAGCTGCCCAACTGGGAGGGGGTACTAGCGAACTCGAAAAAATGGCCCGAGGAGTGGTGCTGGCAGAAGCAGCCGCATATATCAACGGCGGTGATGCGCAAAACCTACCGAACCAAGCAGACCAAGGGGCAGTAGTTTATAACGACGAGCTAGATCGCCAACAAAACTATGGGCGGCCAATGACACCGGAAGAAACTGATGGAGCAGAAAAGGTAGCCGCAAATTTCGTTAAGGGAGCAAAGTCTCAACAAAGTATCTTCCAGCGCTACTTCGCAATTAGTAACCCTGATTCTTTTGCCTCTAATGAAATATTTAATATACATGACTCTTTAAGTAAGCCGCGGCAAGTCTTTGGCTCATTTATACGGCTACCGATTACTCTCATGTCTAATTTAAAACTACTCTTCTCGTCAATTTTTAGTAACGCTATTGCTGCCAGCGCACCAAGCACGGATAAAACACACTATAGCCAAGTTGAATGGGGATGGACGCCCGCCGAACAGAAAATAGTAGACACGGATCCAACCTATGATCCGCTAGTTAACGCCAGTAAGCTTAAAGGTCATGAGTCGGATATCGCAGGCTATATAGGTAGTTGTTACACTGATAATATCGGCACTGTTTTAGCTGGGTCCCCACAAGATTCAAATGAACACCTCAATCGTGACCCAGATACTGGGAATGTTATAGTTGATGATGCTCTCTGTTCGCCTAAAACCCTTGGCTACAACAATACCTCTCATGATGGAGGTTCATGTGATCACTGTGTCTTTCGCTGGAGGGTAAATCAAGGTTATTTGCAAACTTTAAATGAACTAGTCGCTACCCAAAAAGTAACCCCTGCGAATGGTGGTGGAGGCGGAGGGGGCGGTGGGGGTGGTGGCGGCAGCTGT